>Ga0182016_10008647_pt1 | contig 10253 bp, 9 predicted proteins | sample 712S2MmetaG_FD_120491 | JGI IMG/M metagenome (GOLD analysis project Ga0182016, IMG submission 120491) | Permafrost microbial communities from Stordalen Mire, Sweden - 712S2M metaG | ecosystem: Environmental > Terrestrial > Soil > Wetlands > Permafrost | place: Sweden: Stordalen | collected... | reverse complement strand
ACCTGCTGCGGATTGCGTCCGGCAGGGGTTCGCTCGCCGGTGATGACCCAGGAGCGCGTGATGGGGTCCTTGCGAAGTTCCATGGCGATAGCAAACCACTCTCCGCGCGCGGAGTCAATCGCCCGGAGCGCAGAAAGGTTGGTGGGCCGGGGCGCGGTGCGCTATTCTGGCACTTCATGCCAGTATCTTCCATGTCTTCTATGCCTGCCACGCCCGCCACAACAACGTCCGATTCCCTGCTCCGCCGGCTTGCGCTGCTGCTGGCCGCGGTGGCCGCCCTCTACATGGCCATGGCCTGCCTGCGCACCGTGGGAGACTTCGACACCGGATGGCAACTGGCCCTGGGACGCTACCTCATCCAGCACCACGCGGTACCCCGCACCGACCTGTTGAGCTACACCTCGGCCGGCACTCCGTGGACGTACCCGGCACTGGCCGGAGCTGTTCTCTACGCGATTTATTCCGTGGGCGGATATGCGGCGCTGAGCTGGCTGTGCGCCCTGGCCGGGCTGGGGCTTTCCTGCTGGCTGCTGCTGCGCCGTGCGGGAGCCCCGCTGCTGGCCACCGCGGCCATTTTGGCCGTGGCCGTGCCGTCGCTGGCCTACCGGCTGACGCCAAGGGCCGACCTCTTCACCACCCTGCTGTTCGCCATCCTGTTCACCGAGTTGTGGCGGCGGCATCGCGGACTGAAGGCCTGGATGTGGCTGGTGCCGATAATCATGCTCGCATGGGTCAACCTGCACGGCGGATTTATCGCCGGAGTGGCGGCAATCGTGGGCTACGTGCTGTGCGAAGCGCTGGCTTTGACCTCTTCGTCCCAGCGCGGGCAGGTACTGGGGCGGCTGCACGAGGACGCCAAATGGCTGTTGATGGGCGTGGCGGTGACCGTCATTAACCCATTTGGAATCAACATCTATGCGGCGGCTCTGCATATGGCTCGCGCCACCGGAGGCGAAGGACCACTGCGCCAGGTGGGCGAGTTGTCATCGGTTCCGCTGGGATGGCACATGCTCCGCCAGGTGTTTGAGCTGCGCGATCCTGACAGTGGATACCTGTGGCTGCTGGCCCTGTGCGCGGCGGCCCTGCTGACGGCCCTTTGGCGGCGGCAGTGGGGCGCGGGAATTCTGTTGCTGGCGGCGGGGCTGGCCAGCCTACAGAGGCTGCGCTACCAGGGATTGTTCGCCATCGTCGTGGTGGTGGTGGCTGCGCCGCTGCTGGCGGATTTGGCGGAGGCCATCGGTACCCATCGGAAGGCCGGCCTCAAGACGCTGCTGTCGGTGGCGGTGGCGGGAGTCCTGCTGGCCGTGTGCGGCCTGCGCGTGGCGGATCTGGAAAGCAATCGCTATTACCTGGTCTCAGCCTCGGCGTCGAACTTTGGCGCCGGAGAAGGCTGGTGGTTCCCGGAGCGCGCGGCCAATTTCATTAAGGGCGAGAAGCTGCCGGGTAACATCTTCCAGCCCTATAACCTGGGCGGATTTGCGGCGTTAGCCCTGGGACCCGAATACCCCGACTACGTGGACGGACGCGGCGTGAGCGAGGCCATTGGCCTGGAGGAGCAGCAGTTGCTCACCCAGTCGCCGGACGCTCCACAGTGGACGGCGGTGGCCGACCAGCGCGGCATCAACGTGCTGCTGCTCTCCGCGGCGCGCGTCGCGGGCCTGGAGCACTTCAACCTGCCGGCTTACTGCCGCAGCCAGCAGTGGCAGCCTGTGTATCTGGATGAAGTGAGCATTGTGCTGCTGCGGCGCACAGCGCAGAACCAGCCCTGGCTGGACCGGCTGCATGTGGATTGCAGCACGGCCAAACTTACTCCTCCCGACGGCGGCAACCGCGCGGCGCAGTACAACTTTTTGGCCAACTCCGGAGCCGTGTACTACTACCTGAGCCGCGACCGTGAGGCCGAAGCCGCCTGGCAGCAGGCGATGCAGATCGAGCCCGGCGATCCCAACCTGTACCTGTATCTGGCGCAGCTCTACCAACACGGTGACCCGGCGCGCGCCGAGCAGGAGATGCGGACATCGCTGCGGCTGAGGGAGAACTCCGCCGCCTGGTACGCGCTGGGTCGCATGCTGGCCGGAGAGCGCCGCTATCCCGAGGCCGAGGATGCGATCCGCCGGGCCATCGCCTTGAGCTACGCTCCGGCCAACCAGTACAAGGCGCTGGCACAGGTGGAGCTGCGGCTGAACAACCCCACGGAGGCCGAGCAGAACTTTCTGCGTGCGGAAAAGAGCGGGCCCGCGGCCAGCGATTTGAGCCCCAACGGCCGCGAGTTCCACGCTCAAGTGGCGGAGGGACGCGCCGAAATTTATCGCCAGCGCAATGATCTGGCGCAGGCCGTCAGCCTGCAGCAGGAGGCGGTGCGGCAGACTCCGCAGGTAGCATCGCGATGGAAGAAGCTCAGCGAACTGGCGGCGCAGACCAACCAAACGGAGCTGGCCACACAAGCGGCGGCTAAGTCCGAGGAGCTGACGGCTCCGGCCGAGGCGTTGACCGCTCCGGCTCAGCCGCAGCATTAAACGCAGAGCAGGCGTACGGCATAGACCAACGTCATATACCAGCCGAGGCCGGATGCTATACTCGGCCTTTTGAAGGCCCCCGCGAACCGATGAGTGAAACCTCCACACCGCTGATGCGGCAGCACGCCGCAATCAAGAAAGAGCACCCCACGGCGCTGCTTTTCTTCCGCGTGGGAGATTTCTATGAGCTCTTTTTTGAAGACGCCGTCACCGCATCGCGCGAGCTGCAAATCACCCTGACCTCGCGGCAAAAGATCGAAGGCGTCGCCATCCCCATGTGCGGAGTTCCCTACCACGCCGCCGAAGGCTACATCGGCAAGCTCATCCGCAAAGGCTACAAGGTGGCCATCTGCGACCAGGTGGAGGACCCGAAGCTCACCAAGAAGCTGGTGCGGCGCGAGGTGACGCGGGTGGTCACGCCGGGCACGGCGGCGGATCCGCAGCTGGGCTCGGCGGAGAACAATTTTTTGTGCGCTGTGGCGCGGCAGGGTGCGGGCGCCACAACGACGCTGGGCTTTGCGGCGCTTGATCTTTCCACCGGAGAATTTCGCACCACGGAGTTTAGCGGCGTTGACGCCGAGCGGCGGCTGGCCGACGAGCTGCAAACCGTGCGTCCGCGCGAGGTTCTGTTTGCCGGCTCGGCGCCGCTGTTCGCGGCATCATCCACGAGCCAGCCCACGCTGGCCGCTGCGCGGGAAGGTGCGCCCACGACGGAGGCCACTCCGCGCTTCGCCTCAAGCGAACTGGCGCCGTTTGTGCGCTGGGCGGAGACCGCGCTGGACGACTGGATCTTCAGCGCCGACTACGCCATTCCGCTGGTGGAGAATCACTTTGGCGTGCATTCGCTGGACGGCTTTGGACTCGGCACGCACGGCGTGGCGGCCTGCGCCGCCGGAGCCATTCTGCACTACGCGCGGCAGACGCAACGCGGGGCGCTGGAACACGTGGACCGCATGGTTTATTACGAGCGGCAGAGCTGCCTGGTGCTGGACGCGGTCACGGTGCGCAACCTGGAACTGGTAGAGCCGCTCTTTGCCGGCACCGGTGACGACGTAACGCTCTTCCGCGCCCTGGACCACACGCAGACTCCGATGGGCAAGCGCTTACTGCGCGCGTGGATGCTGCGGCCTTCGATGGATGTGGCGGAGATCAACGGGCGGCTGGATGCCGTGGGCGCGGCTCTGACAAAGTTGATTGAACGTGAGGAGCTGCGGCGCTCGCTCGACGGCATTCAGGACGTGGAGCGGCTGCTGAGCCGCATCACGCTGGAGACGGCGAATCCGCGCGACGTGCTGGCCCTGGCCGCATCGCTTGCGCGGCTTCCGCTGGTAAAGCACGCTCTTGCGCCATTCACCCCCGGGCGCTGGACGGCCCTTACATCGGCGCTCGACCTGCTAAGCGACGTGCGCGAGCGGATTGAGCGCAGCATCCTGCCCGAACCGCCCATCACCCTGAACGATGGCGGAGTGATGGCCGCCGGAGTGGATGCCGAGCTCGACGAACTGCGCGACATCAGCCGCAACGGTAAGAGTTACATTGCGCAGATCGAGCAGCGCGAGCGCGAGCGTACGGGCATCAACTCGCTGAAGGTGAAGTTCAACAACGTCTTCGGCTTTTACATCGAGATCAGCAAATCCAATTTGCAGCACGCGCCCGCCGACTACGAGCGCAAACAGACGCTGGTGGGCGCCGAGCGCTTTACCACTCCCGAGCTGAAGGAGTACGAGCAGAAGGTACTGGCGGCGGAAGAAAAGATTGTGGCCATTGAGCGCCGCTTGTTTGCCGAGCTTCGCGCCGCCATTGCGGCCGAGGCCAAACGCATCCGGCAGACGGCGCTGGTGGTGGCGGAGGTGGATGTGCTCGGCTCGTTTGCGTACCTGGCGGCGCTGCGCAACTACTGCCGTCCGGAGTTTGACGATGCGGCGCAGAAGCTGGAGATCGTCGAAGGCCGCCATCCAGTCATCGAGCAGCCGGAGATGGCCGCCGGTAATGGGCGGTTCGTGCCGAACGATCTTTACCTGGACGCGGCGCGGCAATCCATCCTGCTGATTACGGGGCCGAACATGGGTGGCAAGAGCACCTATCTGCGGCAGACGGCGCTGATTGTGCTGATGGCGCAGATGGGCAGTTATGTGCCGGCGACGCGCGCCACGCTCGGCGTGGTGGACCGCATCTTTACCCGCATTGGCGCCAGCGACAATCTGGCGCGCGGCCGCTCCACCTTCATGGTGGAGATGACGGAGACGGCGGCCATCCTGAACACGGCCACGGCGCGCTCGCTGATTTTGCTGGACGAGATTGGCCGCGGCACCGCGACCTACGACGGGCTGGCCATCGCCTGGGCAGTGGTCGAGTTTATCCACAGCCACAGCCGGGCCAAGACGCTCTTCGCCACTCACTACCACGAGCTGACCGAGCTGGAAGAGCTGCTGGATTCGGTGAAGAACTTCCATGTCAGCGTAAAAGAGACGGGTGGCAGCATTGTGTTTCTGCGCAAGGTCAGCCAGGGCGCGGCCGACAAGAGCTACGGCATTGAGGTGGCAAAACTGGCCGGCCTGCCAGCGGAAGTCGTGAGCCGGGCGCGCGAGGTTCTGCGCCAGCACGAGAGCGCGGAGCACCAGGCAACGACCGAGCTAAGCGGCAAGAAGGCCAAGGAAGGCGCCGTGCAACTGACAATCTTCACGCCGGTAAGCAACACGGTGCTCGACCGCCTGCGCCAGGCCGATATTGACGCGCTGTCACCGCGCGAGGCCCTGAACCTGTTGTACGAGCTGAAGCAGCAGGTCGATTGAGTCCGCCGCGATTTGACCCGCTGCTTAACCCGCTACCTCCAAAATGTCATCGTCAGGCCCGGCCTCGAATTTCAAGATGTCTCCCGGCTCGCACTGTAATGCGGCACACAAAGCCGCGAGGGTGGAAAAGCGCACGGCACGCGCTTTATTGCTCTTGAGGATGGAGAGGTTGGCCAGGGTAATTCCCACACGCTCGGCCAGCTCCGTAAGCGACATGCCACGCTGCAGCATGACGCGATCAAGATGTACACGAATCGGCATGGGCGCTCCTAGACCGTCAGGTCGTTCTCGGCTTTCAGGTCCACGCCGCGCTGGAAGACTTCAGCCAGCGCAAAGAGAACCAGGCCGAGGAATACCTGTGAACCATCCGCGCGGCCTACGATGTGGATGCCAGCGTCGGCACGCAACGATTGGATCACCATAGGACCCCACGAAGCGGCAAAGATCGCCTCCAGGATGGACGCAACAATCACCGAGCCGCCGATCAGGCGCACTCGGCGCGGAGTCCGTGCGTCGAAGACGTTGCCGCGGCAGACCTCGCGCAGAATGTCACCCAGGCAACGCAGCACCACAAGCCACAGGGCCAGGATCGCCAGAACCAGCAGAGTGTTGGTCCAATACGGAAAAGCCATGCGTGACGGATCATCAAACAGGATGTTCAGCGAACCAGATTCCAAGTTGAACGCCGCCGGATGCCGCCACTGTGTGACGCCCACTACCCCCACGACAATCAGCACTCCAAACAACAGCCAGTAAGTCCCTGCTACGGTCCAATATAGAAACTGGGCTAAGGCCGCGGACTTCTTCTTGGTCTCGTGCATAACGCCTCCATTGCGAAGTCATCATCGGCCATGATTTATTGTTTGTCAATAAATTTCTTGCTGTTTATCAATAATTATTTTCTGTTTATCGTGATTTCCCCCCTTCAGCGCTGTCTTGCTCCGGGGCGGCACTATCAGGGCAACTCGGCGGCAATCATGGAGAGGAGATAGCCCTGGGAGGTGCAAGATGTTCTCCTTTGAGATCAAAACCCTTACGCCGTCATGCGGCGACAGAATTTCTTATAGACTTTTGGAATGTCTTCTTTACAAGTGAAGGGCATCCTGTTTGATCTGGATGGCGTGCTGGTGGAAAGTACGGCCGGAGTGGCTCGCGTGTGGCGCGAGTGGGCCGTCGCTCACAATCTTGATCCTGCAATAGCGGAGCACACCGCCCACGGCCGCCGCGCCATAGAGACGGTTCGGCTGCTGGCGCCCAGGCTGGACGCAGAGGTCGAGCTGCGCGAGTTGGAGCGGCGCGAGATTGAAGAGTCCCACGACGCCTTTGCCTACCCCGGAGCGCGCGAACTGCTGGCCAGTCTGCCGCCGGAGCGATGGGCCATCGTCACCAGCGGCACGCGCTGCCTGGCTCGGCATCGCCTCAACATCGCCGGGCTGCCCATTCCGGAGCGCTTTGTGACCGGCACAGAGATGGAGGTGGGCAAGCCGCATCCGGCGCCCTACCTGCGTGGAGCGAAGCTGCTGGGACTGTGGCCGCCCTCCTGCGTGGTGATTGAGGATGCGCCCAACGGTTTGCGTTCGGCGGCGGCGGCGGGAATTCCCGCCTTGGCTGTGCCCACCACATATCCGGCGGAGGAGCTGACCTCCGCGCTGGCCATTTTGCCGGCGCTCAGCGCGCTGCACGCTCAGGTGGAAGAGGATTCCCTCCACTTGGAGTGGTGATTTTACGATGAATGCCGAACTCATTAAATTGACAGCCCCTTGGGCCAACAGGCACACTTAGCCAATCCCGCTGGCGGCCCCGTTTGGGGCGGCCGCTATCGAACGGTGGTTTAGCAGCGCGCAATGAATGCAACCAGGGTCTCCTACACGCTCGAGTCATCGCTGGCCAGTGTCAATAAGGCCGAGCAGACGGCTGCCGAGCTGGCGGCCAAGTCGGGCTTTGACGATGACGAGTGCGGTCGTATTTCCATGGCCGTGCGCGAGGCCACGGTGAATGCCGTACTGCATGGCAATCACTACGAGCCGGGCAAGCGCGTCACCGTTTATTTTGAGTCCACGCCCGAAGCGCTGACCATCGCCGTACGCGACGAAGGGCCGGGAGTGGACCCGAAGGTTTTACCCGATCCCCTGGCCCCGGAGAACCTGCTGAAGCAGTCGGGACGTGGAATTTTTCTCATACGGGCGTTCATGGACGAAGTTCGTTTTCGCACCCTGGACCCCGGTACCGAACTCACCATGATTAAATTTGTCCGCGGGCCACACAGCGCCCCCGGCAAGGAGGCTCACCAGTGACCATGAAAGCAAGCTCGCGCAAGGTGGATGGCGTCGTCATCATTGATCTCAGCGGGCGCATCACGCTCGGCGAGGGCGCGGTTGTGCTGCGCGACACCGTCAAGGAAATCTCCAGCCGCGGAGAGAAGAAGATTCTTCTCAACCTTGGCGACGTCACCTACATTGACAGCTCAGGCATCGGCGAGCTGGTCTCGGCCTTTACCAGCGTGAAGAACGCTGGAGGCGAGCTGAAGCTGCTGAACCTGACGAAGAAGGTTCACGACCTGCTGCAGATCACCAAGCTCTACACGGTGTTCGACGTGCAGGACAGCGAGGCCTCGGCCCTGGCCGCCTTCGGGCGTTAATCGAAACCTTGCAGTGGAAGCGGGCGGCCCAAGTGGCCGCCCTTTTTCCTTCCCCCGCTCGCAATCTTCCGCCGCAATGGTGGAGAATGGCATATGCGCTCTTTGAAGCTGCTCTGCACTGCCCTTTTGCTGTTTACCGCGGCCTCCGTTTCAGCCCAGGCGCCCGTCGTGATGGTCTCCATTGACGGCCTGCGGCCGGATTACATTACCAATCCCAAAGCCTGCGGCGTGGAGCTCCCTGCCCTGCGCGCCTTTTTGACCGAGGGCAGCTATGCCGAAGGAGTCGTTGGCGTGCTGCCCACCGTCACCTATCCATCGCATACCACGCTGGTCACCGGCGTGGAGCCCGCCCGCCACGGCATCCTCTCCAACGGAACCTTCGACCCGGAGAACCGCAACCTGGGCGGCTGGTACTGGTACAGCGAAGACATTTTGGCCGACACGCTTTGGGACGCCGCCACCCGCAAAGGGCTGGTGACCGCAAGCGTGGGATGGCCCGTAACGGCCGGCAACCGCAGTATCCGCTACAACATTCCCGAGTACTGGCGGGCAAGGAACGACGAGGACCGCAAGCTGCTGCGCGCACTCTCTACGCCGGAGATTTACGACGCCATGGAGCCGTTCTACGGCGCGGCGCGGGCAAACACCGCGCCTGCAGCCTATGACGCCGCGCTCACCGAGGGCGCCATCTGGGCCGTCGAGCACCAGGCCAAGCTGGTGACCCTGCACCTGCCCGCGCTCGACCACGAAGAACACGAGCACGGCCCCTTCAGCGCCGAGGCCTGCAACACGCTGGTCGAGATGGACCGCAATGTGGCGCGCCTCGAGAAGGCCGCCTTCGCCGCCGATCCCAACGCCGTCGTGGCCGTGGTCAGCGATCATGGTTTCTCCCGCACGGATCACAAGCTGAACCTGGGACTGGCGCTCCTCCGGGCCGGACTGATGACGCAGGGCGGCGCAACGGGGGTGGCGGAGTGGAAGGCAGCGGTCTTCCCGGCCGGTGGACTGGCGGCGATTGTGCTGCACGACCCCGGCGATCAGCCAACGGTGGAAGCGGTTCGCATGCTGCTGCACACGCTGGCAGCCGACCCCGCCAACGGCATTGCCGCCGTGCTGGAGCGGCCGGCGATCGAAAAGCTCGGTGGCTTTCCGAACGCCAGCTTCGTGGTGGACCTGAAGCTGGACTATCAACTGGGCTATGCCTGGGAGGGTGCGCTGGTGACCGCGGCGCCGAATACCGGCTCACATGGCTACCTGCCCACGCACCCGGAGATGCGCTCGTCGTTCTTCATTCGCGGGCGTGGCATTGCCGCCGGACGCGACCTGGGAGTGATTGATATGCGGCAGATCGCGCCGACCATCGCAGAACTGCTCGGAATCAAGTTGAAGGACGCGCAGCAGCCTCCGCTTAGCCTGAAATAGCCGCGTTGCGGCAGATTGACGCGGCCGGGCGAAATGGCCGCTCTTCGGTTTTCCACCGCCGACACTGGACAACCACGCCCTTCCACAGGACAATGTTGGCCATGCCACGCATCCCGACAATTGCGCCAGAGAAAGCCGCCCCCGAAGCCCAGCAGATCTTCGACCACTACAAAAAAGAGCGCGGCAACGTGCCCAACATGTTCCGCACGGTCGCCTACCGGCCGGAGATTTTGCGCACCATGATCGCTCACTTCCGGGCCATCATCGAAACCGGCACGGCCGGAGCCAAGCTGAAAGAGCTGGTCATCGTGCGCACCTCGCAGATCAACAAGTGCGAGTACTGCCTGAACAGCCACACGCAACTGGCGCACAAGTACGGCTGGAGCGAGGAGCAGATCGCCGACCTCGCCAACTTCCGCACCCGCACTGACTTTACGGAGCGCGAAAAAGCCGCGCTGGAGTTGGCCGAGCGCGAGACCCTGGACTCCAATGGCGTGGACGACGCGCTGTGGGCACGGCTGCGCGAGCACTTCGACGAGGGCGAGATCATCGAACTGGCCGCCGCCATCGGTCTGTTCAACTACTTCAACCGCTTCAACAACTCGCTCAGAATGGAGCCGACGCGGTGAGGGCGCGCACGCTGCTGCTGCTGTGCCTGCTGGTGGCTGCCGCGGCCATGGCACCGGCAAAGCAGACGGCCAACAACGCTCCCGCCGTGGGCGAGGTTCGCGAGGAGTGCGTGCCGGCATCGAAGGCGGCAACGCTGATTGGCCATTACGGCTGCGTCGCCGGCAGGGTCTTTCGCGTCACGGAGGCCAAGAGCGGCAACCAGCATCTCAGCTTCTGCCCGCCGCGCGCGGAATGCAGCTTCCACGTGGCCGTTTT
>Ga0182016_10008646_pt1 | contig 10253 bp, 8 predicted proteins | sample 712S2MmetaG_FD_120491 | JGI IMG/M metagenome (GOLD analysis project Ga0182016, IMG submission 120491) | Permafrost microbial communities from Stordalen Mire, Sweden - 712S2M metaG | ecosystem: Environmental > Terrestrial > Soil > Wetlands > Permafrost | place: Sweden: Stordalen | collected... | reverse complement strand
TCCATGTGGTGGTTGCGTACCAACCGAAATGTGCCTTGCTGCCTGTACGTGGTGGTCTCATCATCGATCGACCCATCGAGAAAGTGATAGGTCAGGTGCATCGTCACTTCATCGCCCTCGACGACCTGCGTAAACTCAACCCGGGCGATGATCTTTCCAGTCTCAGTGCGCGCCACCATTGACGAGTGCATCGGGAGCTGGGCATGTTTCACCGGGATTTGTTCTGCTTGCGCCGCGATGCCTGACGATATTGTCAAAAAAGCGACTACAAGGAATTTGTTTCGCTCCATTCAAAACCTCACTCCAACGCGTCGTTCGCCTCGCTTCCAGCGCCCCAAACACAACCGTCCCGGTCGCCAATGCTCCACTGTCACTGCCTCTCGTGGAATCCCAGCCGCCGCTAGCAACCGCACCCAGTCTTCATCCCGGAAGGCCCGTCGAAAGGACACCGGGCCGTCATGCCGCACAAACCGGTGCCAGCCCGTGATCCTTTCCAGCAACGCAAACATTCTGCAACTCCGCTCCGACCGCTCGAGCTCGTTGATAAACCAACCTACCTGCGCATTCGCTTCCATCCACCGCAGCAACGCGATGATCTCTTCATCCTCCAGATGATGTGCCATCAGCGAACTCACGACGATATCCACCGGCTTCTCCGGCCGATACTCCAGAGCATTGCCGGTCACCCACGCGATGCCGAGCTCCCTCGGCGTGGACTCCGCTGCCGCACGCGCCGCGTAAGGATTCAAGTCGATCCCCGTCAACTGCACGGCAATGCCGCGTTTGCGCGCCCAGCGTGCAATCTGCCGCAGTAGGTCGCCACCCCCACAGCCCACATCGACGATGTGCAGGGGATCAGTGAATTCAAGCGGTAGACGCTTCAGCCAGGCCAGCGTCGGTCGATATCCCAGCAGCCAGCGGTTGATTTGCTCCAGGCTGCGCAGGCAGCCACGGAAATCTTCAAGGCTGCAGTCACCATCCATCAGCTCCGGCAGCTCGCGCGGAGAGACCCGTCGACTGAAGTCGATCTCCGCACTAGACCGCATGGAAGCGCATTGTTTCCGCCGTCAGCCCGGGACCAAACGACATTGCGCAGCCGCGTTGGCCGGGGTGCGCCTGCTGCATCATCCGCTGCAGCACAAACATCACCGTCGCCGACGACATGTTGCCGAAGCGCGAGAGCACGTCGCGCGAGGCCGCGAGCGCGTCCGCCGGCAGCTCGAGTCCCTTTTCCACCGCGTCCAGAATCGATCGTCCGCCGGGATGCACCGCCCACAAGTCGATGGCCTCACGCTCGGCCAACAACTCGCCCTCACGCAGCGCGCGGCCCAACTCCGCCGGAACCTTGCCGGAAAGTAACATGTCAAATCCCAGCCCACGGATCTTCCAAGTAATCAGCCCTCTCGTCTCGGGCACCATCACCGCCTTGAAGCTGTCCAGCGCAAAGCCCTGCTCGCTCGCGGTAATCAGGCTCGCCGCCGCGCCGTCGGCAAAGACCAGGAATGAGAGCACCTGCTCCAGCTCCTGCGTCTCCTGGAAGTGCAGCGTGCATAGTTCGAGGTTGACCATCAGAACATTTGCCTTGGGATCTGAGCGCACGATGTGCCGCGCCAGCTTCAGCGCATTGATGGCGGCATAGCAACCCATAAACCCGACCATCGTGCGCTCGACGTCCGTCGAAAGCCCGAGGTGGTCAACGATCTCAAAGTCGAGCCCGGGCGCATAGAGCCCCGTGCAGCAAGTCACCAGGACGTGCGTAATGCCGGCGCGTTCCTTCTCATTGAGCGCAAGCCCGTCCACCGCCTTGCGCATCAGCACCGGAGCGCTCTGCTCAAACAGCTCCATGCGCCGCGCCGTGTCAGGGAAGCTACCTAGCCGATAAAACGAACGCGCGTCATGCGACGAGAATTGGTTGGAACCTTTCTGCGGATCGAGAAACGAATAGCGGTGTGCGATGTCTGCGCGGCTCGCCATGCGGCGGAAAACCGCGCGTAGCCGTGGGTCAGCGAGCATCTGTTCAGCGAAGATGACGAAGACGTCATGTACATCGTGTTCGGGCACGGCAGTTGCGATGCGGTTCAAGTAAGCCGTAGTCAAGAGTAATAGGTCCTCAGACTGGATTATAGGGTTAGACGTTGCGTGCATGTGTTGGGGATGCCTGACGACGAAGAGCCGACAGTGCAAAACGTGATCAGGCTCACCATCTGCGCGTACACTCCGTCAAATGCTTGCGTGAACTCAGTACGCGCGTGCGGCATTGATCATGCACTTCACATTGGACGGTATAATTTGAGTACCGAATCCGAAAAGGAGATTCCAGTCATAACTTCCACTTTGAATCGGATTCCTGTGCAAGATGAAGTTCTCGTCATTGGCGGTGGAGTGGCCGGTTGCTCCGCTGCCATCGCACTCGCCCGCAGAGGGCGAAGCGTTACGCTGATCGAACGCGAGCCGACGCCGCGCCACAAGGTGTGCGGAGAGTTTTTGAGCGGTGAAGCTCTTGAGGACCTGCATGCGCTCGGCATCGACGTGACCTCGATTGGAGCCGTGCCTATCAACTACGTTCGACTGGCCGCTGCCAGGCGCGCCGCGGAGGCTCCGTTGCCTTTTCCCGCAGCCTCGTTCACGCGCAAGGCGCTTGATACAGCCCTTATCGCCGAGGCCATCGCGGCGGGAGTCCGCGTGGAGCGCGGACGCAGTGTGCAAACGCTGGCCCGCACCGCAATCGGCATGTGGCAAGCCACGCTCAGCGACGGCGACCGCTTCGAAGCTCCAACCGCCTTTCTGGCCACAGGCAAGCAGGACCTCCGCGGCTATGCGCGCCCTGATGACCCGCAGCGATGGGTCGCCTTCAAGATGTATTTTCGCCTGGTGCCCGCGCAGGCCGCTGAGCTTGCGCACGCCTCTGAGTTGATGCTCTATCCAGGAGGCTATGGTGGTATCCAGCCGGTTGAAGACGGCATTGCAAACCTGTGCTGCGTGGTGCAACAGCGGCATCTCGCGCGTGTGGGTTATCGCTGGGAGAACTTCCTCGCGAAGATGCAGCAGGACTGTCCGCACCTCGCGATGAGGCTTGCCGGCGCGGAGCCGTTGCTCGCCAAGCCGATCGCCATCACGCATATCCCGTATGGTTACATCCGCCCCACAACGGAGGATGGACTCTACTGCATCGGTGATCAGGCTGCTGTCATCCCGTCGTTCACCGGCGATGGCATATCGATCGCGCTGCATACGGCACGCTGTGCCGTCGCTGCCTATCTTCGGGCAGAGTCGGCGCCGCTCTTCCAAGCGAAGCTACGGAGGGCACTGCGCAACCAGATGCGCCTCGCCGAGTTCGCCGCCGATGGCTTGAACAACTCCTTCGCACGCGCTGTATTGCCGTTTTGCCTCAGGGTCTGGCCAGGCGTGATGCGCGTGACGGCAAGACTCACGCGCGTCGCCCAGCAAGCCGCTTCTGCTCCCATGCCCGCGCCGGCTGAAATCTAGGCTCGCTAAAAAAACTCTTAGGAGTTAAACCACCAAAAGAGAGGTGCAATGAAATCCTTCGCAGTTTTGGCTCTCGCTGCCGCGCTCGCCCCAGCCGCACTCTCCCAGCATCAGACCTTCGTTGTGAATCCCGATGCCAGCGAGGTCAAGATCACGCTCAAAACGACTCACGAGCTCGTCAATGGCACCTTTCACGTCCAATCCGGATCGATTGAATTTGACCGCAATACCGCCAGGATGGTGGGGCCGGTGGTCGTCCTAGCCGGCAGCGGCAAAACGGGCAATGACAGTCGCGACAAAAGAATGAACAAGGACATCCTCAAGGTCGAACAGTACGCAAATGTGTCCTTTGAGCCGAAGACCTATACCGGCGCGATCGCACTTTCAGGCGACTCGAATATCCAGGTAACAGGTATCTTCACACTGCTCGGCACGCCTCACGAGATCACCATCCCGATCCTTGTCCACCTTGAAGGCGCAACCGCAATGGCCAAGGCTCACTTCATAATGCCGTACGTCCAATGGGGAGTGAAGAATCCAAGCTTCTTGATCTGGAAAGCGGACGACGACGTGGCGATCGACCTCACTCTTGCTGGCCGGCTTTCAAAATAGAGAACCGCCTCCATTGCACGCAACGATGTCGTGCGTCGCCATCAAGGCCGGAGCGACCGGTCTCGAACTGAACTGCGGAGTCCAGCATACCGGAATCATTACACCGCCCTGGAATCAAATGGCTGCTGGGCATGCTAACATCCACTCATCCGGCTCGCCAAAGTGCTTGAGCCACGGAGGTTGAAATGAGTCCATTCACACGGCGTAGTTTCCTCAAAACAGGTTTGGCCGCCGGAGCCATGGCGACCGTAGGGTCGCTTCCGCTGGCCGGCGCCCAGCGCACCGCGACCGATACCGTAGTGCTCGGCCGCTCCAAGGTTGAAGTGTCGCGGCTGGCCTTCGGAACCGGAACAGACGGAGGCGCGGTCCAGGCGGCCCTCGGGCAGCAGGAGTTCACGCGGCTGGTGCGCTATGCGCACGACCGCGGCATCCGCTTCTTTGAGACGGCGGAGGCTTACCAGACCCCGGCAATGCTGGGCGAGGCGCTTAAAGGTTTGCCACGCGACAGCTATCAACTGATGAGCAAGGTCACCACGTTTCACGAGGGCATTGATCCGAAGGCCAAGTTTGACGAGCTGCTGCGCACCTCGCAGGCCGAGTATTTTGACATCATGCTGCTGCACTGGCAGCACTCCGCAGACTGGCCGGAGACCACGAAACGCTGGCAGGATGCCATCCTCGAAGCCCAACAGAGAAAGGTCATCCGTACGCATGGCGCTTCAGTGCATGGACTGCCGGCATTGCGGCAGATGCCGGGCACCACGTGGCTCGACATTGGACTGATCCGCATCAACCACAGCGGCGCGCGCATGGACGGGCCGACCTACGAGGATACCAACCACCCCGACAATGTGAGCGAAGTGGTCGAACACATACACCAGCTCAAGAAAGAAAGGCTCGGTGTGATCGGCATGAAGCTGTGCGGCGGAGGTCAGTTCCAGAATAGTCACGACGACCGTGTGAAAGCGATCAGGTTCGCTTTCCAGAATGCCGGCGTGGACTGCGCCACGATTGGATTCAAAAGCACGCAGGAGATCGACGAGGCCATCAGCAACATGAATCTGGCGCTTGCCTAGACTTCCAGACTGAATGCCGATTTGATGCAACGAACTTCGAAAGCTTGATGTCATTGGCACCGCCTCTTGCAGCGCGGTCTTTCGGCTATCGCTGCATCCTCACATCGGCTCCGTAAAGAGTGACCAACGGGTGCTTTACGACGGCATGAAACTCGTAAAACCCCGGCGGGAGTTGTTCCAGGGAATATGAGAACTGGCCGGTATGCGTGACGGATTGCAATGGTGTGGTAATCCACGGCTCAGTTCGCGCATGAACGTCTTCTCCACTGATGGCGCGGTACTCAAATCCGACATCGAGCGATAAAGAACCAGCCATATCGATCAGATCGCCTGTAAGTAAGTCGGCATGACTGGCCGGGTCCGGCGAGGAGCTTAAGGTCCTTACCAATGGCGGCGAAAAAGCAGGTTTGACATTGGTAATGCGCAACACCACGGGGTTTTCCCATTTGTGGTTATCCTGCAGCCGCTGAGCGAGCATCGCGCGGATGTGCAGACCGTCGCTCTTCATTTCCCAGGTTGGCTTCGGATGGACGGATGGCTGATATTCGAGCACCTTGCCATTCTCCCCGAGCACTGAGACCTCCGTCTGATCGCTGGCCTTTACGGAATGCAGGACAAGATCGTTCCACTTCCCATACTCCCAGGGCTTATCAGAATCGACCATTGCGTAGAGGGTGTCCTCGTTCTTCTTTTTTGTAAACCACACGTCTCCTTCATTGGTGATGACCCAGGGACGCACACTATAAATTGCATCTGAGTTGACAAACATCCAGAGCGCAATTTCGCGAAGTCTGTCCTCTTCCTGGATGGGCAGTTCTCCATTCGGTTTTGGTCCGACATCAAGGAGCAGATTGCCGCCCTTGGCCCGGGTTTGGATGAGAAGGCGTATCAGTTGCCTCCCCGATTTATAGGGGTCGTTCTGTGGCTGATACTGCCACGCATCTCCCATCGTAAGGTTTGCTTCCCAGGCCCCATTCAAGGGCATGCCGGGGACATACTGTTCAGGTGTCTGCAGGCCGCCGCGAGTCACCACAATCTCCGGTTGCAGCTTCCATGCAAGATCTCGAAGGCCATTGGCCTGACCATCAAAGAAAATCAGACTGATAGGGCCGTAGTTGGTTAGAAGTTCCCTCACCTGCGCCAGGTCATAGTCCATCAAGCCGGGATTGTTCATTGGCTGAACCTCCGGCACATTGCGCTGGATCAGCTTGCCGTTCTTGTGCAGCCAGTAAAAATCGTCCGGCGAGAAATATACGCCGGGCGCGATGCCTTCATCGCGAAAGGCCTTGAACACCTCCGCCGTGATATCGCGATGAAATGGGGTATTCATGACACCGAATGACGTCGTCGCGGTGTCGAACATGGCAAATCCGGAGTGGTGTTTAGTGGTGAACATCACATAGCGCACACCGGCAAGCTTGGCGAGCCGAGCCCAGTCCTGGGGGTCGAATTGCTTTGGGCCAAACGTTTTGGGCAGGTCGTTGAAGAAGGCGTCGGTGTAGTTGTCGGATGCACCTACCAGCGAATGGCTGATGCCGACGCCAAGCTGCACATCGACGCTCCAGTGGATGAAGAGACCGAATCCCTGATCCCTGAACCACTCAATCCGATCGGGCTTGTTGAGCGATCCAATCTCAGGATTCGGATCGCGCTGTGCAATTGCCTGCGGTTGACCGCTGAGAAAAACCGCGCAAAAGAAAAGCGCCGCAAAAGACAATCTATTAGCCAAATGACCCCTCATCGTCATGATCCACCTTCTCCTAGGAACCCATAATCGCCGATGCCAATGTTGTCTCTCGTGCAGCCATGCCGTCGGTCTACCTCTCCTCCACCGCCAACTTCGGGGTCTGCGGGTGGCTCCAGACTTGGCAACTTTTCGGGGAGCCTGAACTCAGATTGACCTCACTGTTCAGCAGACGGTTCCTTTGTGTGGATTAGGGAACCTATCGATGTTGTCCCGTTCGCTTCGATCGAGACAGGCAAAATCCTTCTCGACGATCACAGCCAGCCTGGAGATTCCGGTATCGACGTCGCCGTAGATTCCCACCTCGTCCCCTTCGGCCCATTCGCGGGCTGCGCTGCCAGGAAGCAACACCGTGACCACCTGAGGCCGGTACACAACGGAGAGTTCCGCATGGGCTTGAGATTGCTCCAGCGCATAGGATAATTGCGCGCTCGCCTCTGCGGCGAAATGGATGGTCTCTTCAATTCGACCGGACTGCATTAGCCGCGCCAGGTCGGATCGGGATACGCGAAGACGCAAGGAATTGCCAGCAATTCTCAGTTTCATCAGATTCTCTTTGAGAGCCCGGAGGCTAGTCACTTGCCGCGAAGCGCCGGGGTCCATGTTCAGATCGTAATGCATTTTCCAAAGCCGGCAGCGCGGAGTGGTGAATGGCTGCGGGCGAAATCTTCGCCGGTGTTTCGCGTGCCCCCTTGACAGATTGCTCATGGCGGGCGAACGTCGAATGAAAGTGCAGGCAAAAACCAGATGCGCACACCAGAGCAAAGTGTAGACGTCACGCAAGTAACTGAATGGGATGAAGGAAGCGTTCGCTCCGTGCAGGACTCACTGGCAGCCGAGGAGCCATTGGAGGTCCGGATCGGTGAATCGCCCCTGACGGTCACGATGAGGACTCCCGGCCACGATCGGGAGTTGGCGGCAGGATTCCTGCTGACCGAAGGAATCATCGAGTCTGCGGACCAGATTGCGGAGATTCGTTCCGAGCAGTCAAGTACCAGCGGCAGAAACAATGTTGTCCAGGTGGAGCTTCGGGATGTGGTTTTCGATTCGGACGATTTACGGCGCAACTTTTTCGCCGCGTCCAGTTGCGGCATTTGCGGGAAGGCTTCGATTGATGCAATTCGTCGGCGCGGTTTGCGACGGCCCGACCCCGATTTTCGTATCGATCCGGAGATTCTGTGTGGGTTACCCGAGATCCTGCGATCGGACCAGGCGGTCTTCAGCCGCACTGGTGGCCTGCATGCCGCGGCCCTCTTTGATGCTTCCGGAAAGATGATCGTTCTCCGCGAGGATATTGGCCGGCACAACGCGGTGGACAAGATTGTGGGATGGGCACTTCTTGAAGGGCATCTCCCGCTGTCACGGCACGTATTGCTGGTAAGCGGGCGGGGCGGCTTCGAGATTGCACAGAAGGCGCTCGCGGGCGGAATCCCGGTACTCGCGTCCGTGTCGGCGCCCTCCAGCCTCGCGGTCAAGCTCGCCCGGGAACTCGGCCTCACTCTGGTCGGATTCCTGCGCGGCCGCCGGTTTGTGGTTTATGCAGGAGAGTTCCGCTGCATTCCAGCTGAAAAACCCGGCAAGCCAACCAGCGAATCGTGATGTAGCTGCCACGTTTTAACTCGAGACAAAACAAGATATCCCTGGCTCTTGAGGGGTTAGAAAACAGATTGCGTCCCGGCTTGCAACGGGCTTTACTATTGTGTGTTTTGTCGAATAGTATCCCTCCATTCCCTTCGGAGTGTCGGCCCCAAATGCCAATCAGCGTAAACGGAAAACGTCTTGAATTTGAACCTGGGGCTCGATTGATTGAGGTCATCAATCGGTCGGACGCGGCGGTACCCCAGGTTTGTTACCACCCCCAGCTTGGTCCCATCCAGACCTGCGATACCTGCATGGTTGAGGTGGACGGCAAGCTTGTGAGGGCTTGCGGGACGCTGGCTTCAGATGGCATGAAGGTGTTCACCTCGTCGCCGCGTGCCGACGCCGCGCAGCGGGAAGCCTTTGACCGCATCCTGGGCAACCACCTTCTGTACTGCACCGTTTGCGATAACAACAACGGCAACTGTACAGTTCACAACACGACAGCGCTTCTTCGGGTCGAGCACCAGGAGATCCCATACAAGCCAAAGCCGTATTCCGTCGATCTGTCGAATCCGTTTTACCGCTACGACCCCGACCAGTGCATTCTCTGCGGGCGATGCGTGGAGGCGTGCCAGAATCTGCAGGTGAACGAGACTCTGTCGATCAACTGGGAGGATCCCCATCCGCGCGTGCAGTGGGACGGGGGAGCACCGATTGGCGAATCGAGTTGTGTGTCGTGTGGCCACTGCGTAACTGTTTGCCCCTGCAATGCACTCATGGAAAAGTCCGTGCTTGGCGAAGCGGGCTACTTTACGTCGTTGCACGAGACTGCGCTGAGTGTTGTGGGCGGGATGATCGAGGTGGTGAAGGGTATTGAGCCGGAACTCGGGTACGGCGCTATCCTGCAAATCTCCGAATTGGAAGCGGCGATGCGCGAAGGTCATATCAAGCGCACCAAAACTGTGTGCACCTATTGCGGCGTTGGCTGCAGCTACGACATCTGGACCAAGGGCCGGCACATTCTGAAGGTCGAGCCCGAGCACGGCCCGGCAAATGGGGTTTCGACCTGCGTCAAAGGCAAGTTCGGCTGGGACTACGTGAACAGTCCTGACCGGCTGACCAAGCCGCTGATTCGGGAAGGAGAGAAGTTTCGCGAAGCCACGTGGGATGAGGCTTTGAATCTTGTGGCGCGCAGATTTAGGGAGATCAAAGTAGAAAGCGGGCCTGATGCCCTTGCCTTTATCTCCTCGTCGAAGTGCACCAACGAGGAGAGCTACCTGATGCAAAAGCTGGCCCGGGCGGTTGTCGGCACCAACAACATGGATAACTGCTCAAGGTATTGCCAGGCTCCGGCAACTACCGGACTTTTCAGAACCGTCGGCTATGGCGGCGACTCGGGCTCTATCTCAGACATCGAGCAAGCGAGCCTGGTGGTGATCATTGGCTCCAACGCAGCTGAAAACCACCCGGTGCTGGCAACTCGAGTGAAGCGCGCACACAAGCTGCATGGCCAGAAATTGATTGTCTCCGATTTGCGCAAGAACGAGATGGCCGAGCGAGCCGATATTTTCCTGCGCCCGCGGCCGGGCACCGACCTCTTCTGGCTTTCGGCTGTGACCAGGTACATTCTCGACAACGGTCTGGCAAAACAAGAATTCCTCGACAGGTGGGTCAACGGAGTTGCAGAGTACCGCGAGAGTCTAGCGCCGTTCACGATGGAGATGGCCAGCCAGCGATGCGGCGTGCCGATGGAG
>Ga0182016_10008644_pt1 | contig 10254 bp, 7 predicted proteins | sample 712S2MmetaG_FD_120491 | JGI IMG/M metagenome (GOLD analysis project Ga0182016, IMG submission 120491) | Permafrost microbial communities from Stordalen Mire, Sweden - 712S2M metaG | ecosystem: Environmental > Terrestrial > Soil > Wetlands > Permafrost | place: Sweden: Stordalen | collected... | reverse complement strand
TCGGAGCGCCGCTCGCATTGGCCGGCATGGCGATCCTGGCCTGCTACCTGCCGGCGCGCCGCGCCACCAGAATCGATCCCGTCGCTTCCCTGCGGGAGGAATGAAGGGGGGTGGCAGCGTTACCATCGAGTGGTGGCGCGTTACCGGAAGAGCTGTACGCCAAGCTGAGCCGCGACCGCAAGGTTTCAGAACGCGTCGTGGCGGAACGTCGAGAAATGCTCCAGGATCCCTGTGTGCTCGACGAAGCGGGCCGGGCGGTAGTACTGGCGACCATCCAGGGGTACTGCACGCACCGCGGTTGGAATCTGCTGGCTGCGCACGTAAGATCCAACCATGTGCACGCCGTTGTGGCGGCCGAGACCCGACCCGAGAGAATCATGAACGAGTTCCAGGGCGTACGCCAGCCGTGCGCTTGAACCGGCTGGCAGGCGACGGACCCGATCGGAAACGCTGGGCGCGCCATGGAAGCACGCGTTGGCTATGGAAGAACGAGGATGTAAGGCACGCTCTTCAGTACATAATCGACGATCAGGGCGAGGCCATGGCTCTGTTCGTCGCGGAAGAGAATTGACGCGACGCAGGCATCCGCTCCCTTGCGGTCCCTTGCGGTCGCGGCTCGGTATCAGACGTTCGTCTCCACTTCTATGTCGCGCCCTTCCTCCGGGTGCGCGACATAAAAGTGAAAGATCAGGCAACCCGAGTGCAGCCGGCTTCCAGATCCAAACGGCTCCGTCGCTGATGACCACTTTGAGCTTGGCCCACTCCCATCCTCGGCGCCAAGCTTCGCTATAGATGCGCATGTGGTCGCGCCTGAATCTCTATGAGTCCTCTCCACTCTGCTTTATGCGCTGAGGGTCACATCCGTCTTGATGCCGATCGCGTCAAGAATCTCCTGGAGCCTGGAGAGCGCCACGGTCTGGTATTCACTCTCTTCGTACCGGCTGATCACCTGCTTGCTCACGCCCAAACGTTTCGCCAGTTCGGTCTGCGAAAGGCCTTTTGCAATCCGGATCCTTGTGATGAAGGGGGATATTTGATCAAGCCGTTCGACGTGTGGCAGAGCCACTTCACCGGCCTTCAGTTGGTCGTACTCACGCAGTTCACCTTCAAGTTGCCGGATCATGCTCTCGTAGCTGCCACGGATCGCGGCTGAGCGTTTGTCACCCTTCTCGTCGGCCACCTTGGCGAGTGCTTGCTGAAAGCCCTCAATCTGGGCCGCCGTTCGTTCTCTTTGCGCGTCGCTCTTGATCATGATCTACCAGCCCTGACCACCTGAATTACGCCTCGAGGTTCCCCGCTCCGATCCTGACGAAAAAACTCCGGAAATCCTATTTCCGGAGTTGCCTGCATTGCTGGATGAATGAAGAACTCGACTCCGTAGTCGCCCCACATCCGCCACTTCCACTTCCGCACCACTGGAACCAAGACCAATTCGAAGTCGATCCAGTAGGGATCGATGCGATGATAGACGCCCTCGTCGGGCTCAACCCAATAGCCGTCGATATCACCGGGATCGGGCTTCTCCGTACAGAAGCTGCCGTCGATATAGATCTCTTGAATACCGGCCGCCCAAAAGGCCTCGACGGCAGCGCGGAGTCCCTTCAACAACCATCGACGACGGGGCGTGAAACCAAGGCGCATCCCGATCTGCTCCAACGTTGCCCGATGATTTCCCGGTGGCAACCCGCCCGTGTTGGGGTCAAACGCCGGAATCAAAATGCCACCGCCAGCATCTTAAGGACAATCATAACTGTCAACAGTGCAGCTGTCAACATGCAATGACAACTGGGGATCATTGCGCAGGCAGCCCCCGCCCCCTCCTCCGAAGCATGCCCCGCCACGGACTGCTAAGATAGAAAATTCAATTTCAGTGCCGTCTCATTGTCGTGACTGTCCCTCCGGCCGACCGAAATTCCGATCCGCATTTTCGCGAGCACGTACCGCTGCATGACGACACCCGCTTCGCGGCGGGCCGAACCGCCGTCTTTCAGTACGCCACCGTGTTTGTTTTCCTATTCCTGATCGCCGGCTTCTGGAGATTGCAGGTGCAGAACCCGCAGTTTTACGAAGAGCGGGCGCAGCAGAACCGCATCCGGGCCCGCCCGCTGCTGGCGCCCCGCGGGCGCATCTTCGACCGCGACGGCCGTGTGATTGTCGATAACCGCGTCTCTTCCAGGCTGCTGCTCACGCGCGAGAACCTCAAACTGGAAGATCTCGCGCCCATCGCCGATGGTCTCGACCTGAATCCGGACGAGCTTCAGGAAAAAGTGCGCCGCAAATCGCGCGAACCCAAGTACCAGACGATCCGCCTGAAGGACGAACTCACGCCCGCCGACCTCGCCTTCATCAATTCCCACCGCGACGCCTTCCCGGAACTGGACGTGATCCAATCGCAGCCTCGCCTGTATCCTCAGGACGGCATGATGGCGCACGTCATCGGGTACACCGGAGAAATCAGCGAAGCGGAACTCGACTCCCCGGAGTTCGCCAAATACAAACTCGGCGATACCATCGGCAAATTCGGCATCGAACGCCAGTACAACGAGAGTCTGATGGGGCAGGACGGCCAGCAACGCGTCGAAGTGGACAACCGCGGCCAGGTCCGCCAGTCGATCCAGGAAAAACCCGTCGTTCCCGGCAAAGATCTGACCTTGACCATCGACCTGGATCTTCAGGCTGTGGCCGAACTGGCCATGGATGGAAAGAACGGCGCCGTGGTGGCGATGGATCCGCGCAACGGCGAGATTCTCGCCATGGTGAGCCGGCCCACTTTCGATCCCAACAAATTCATCGGCCATATCGGCAGCGCGGATTGGAACGCCATCAATGGCAACCCCGATCACCCTCTGATGAACCGCGCCATCCAGGCCCAACAGGCGCCCGGCTCCACTTTCAAGCCGATTGTGGCGCTGGCGGCGCTGGACACCGGGACCATCGACGAACAGACCACGGTGCATTGTCCCGGCTACGTAACGCTCTACAACCACGTCTACCACTGTATGGAAAAGGAGGGCCACGGCACGATCTCTCTGCATAACGCCATCGTGCACTCGTGCGATGTGTTCTTCTTCTCCGTGGGCACCCGGCTGGGAATCGACAACATGGCCCGGTATGCCAATATGGTGGGGTTCGGACACGCCACCGGGGTCGATCTGCCGGGTGAGGCCGCGGGATTGGTGCCTTCGCCAACTCAAAAAGTCCATACCCAGCGCCTGCAATGGTATGCCGGCGACACGCCGCCGGTGGCCGTGGGACAGGGCGCACTGACCGTAACGCCGCTGCAACTGGCGCGCGCTATCGGCGGGTTGGCGATGGGCGGTGTGTGGCGCAGTCCCCATCTGGTTAGAAACGAAGCCACCGCGGCCAGGAAGACCGAATGGCCGTTGGAGCCGAAGCACCTTCAGGATGTGATCGACGCCATGTGTGGGGTGGTGAATGAAGGCGGCACCGGCGCGCGGGCGGCGATTCCGGGCGTGGAGTTGTGCGGGAAGACGGGCACGGCGCAATTGGCGTCGCTCGACAAGGCCAAGGCCGAGGCTGCCCGCCATGGCATGAATTTGAAGGATAATGCCTGGTTTGTCGGTTTCGCGCCGCGCCGCGATCCGGAGATTGTGGTGGTGGCGCTGTTCGACCATGGGGAAGTGGGGCAGTACGCCGCCCCCATCGTGCGCGACGTCATGAAGTCGTATTTCGACAAGAAGGTCAGGATACAGACTTGGTTACACGAGCGATTCCCGGTGATGGCTATTTCGGGGACAGGCTACATAACCTCGAAATAGATACGCACATACATAGAACTCCTGATGTCGTGGAATTTGTAGTGAGCCCGCAGGTGGGGCAGGCGGTGCTCGCCTGCCCTCAACCCTATTCGAGCAGCGGGCCTAATTCAGTGCGGGCGGGCAGGCGAGCACCGCCTGCCCCACCTGCCAAGCTCTCGCCATCGAAAGGAATGGCTCAGCCCATTTTCCCCGCCAGGCAGAAAATGCGGGGCGACATCAGGAGGTCTGATACTTAGGCAAGCGGCGCGGCCCTATTTCGAGGTTATGTAGCCTGTCCCCGAAATAGCCTGTCTGGCAAGCTGCTACTATGGAAACTGAGCGTTGGTTCCGCTCACAGTTGTGATTGTTCCGCATGCCGATCGAAATCCCGATCCGAACTTTCCCGAGCAGCCGCAGTTGCACGACGATACCCGCTTTGCTGTCGGCAAAATCGCCATTTTCCAATATTCCACGGTGATCATCTTCCTGTTCCTGATCTCCGGCTTCTGGAGATTGCAGGTCCAGAACCCCGAGTATTACGAGGAACGGGCGCAGCAGAACCGCATCAAAGCCCGGCCCTTGCTGGCTCCCCGAGGGCGCATCCTCGACCGCGACGGCCGCGTCATCGTGGACAACCACGTCTCCTCCACACTCCTGCTCACCCGCGAAAATCTTAAAATGGAGGATCTCAAGCCCATCGCCGATGGCCTGGACCTGAATCTTGCCGACCTCCAGGACCAGGTACGCCGCAAATCGCGGCAACCCAAGTACGAGCCGATCCGCCTGAAAGACGAACTGTCGCCAGCCGATATCGCTTTCATCAACTCCCACCGCGACGCCTTTCCGGAACTGGACGTAATCAGCTCGCAGCCTCGTCTCTACCCCCGGGATGGCATGATGGCCCACGTCATCGGCTATACCGGAGAGGTCAACGAGGCCGAATTGGACTCCGCGGAATTCGCCAAGTATAAGGAAGGAGCCGTGGTCGGCCAATTCGGCATCGAACGCCAGTACAACGACCTGCTGACGGGGCAGGACGGCCAGCAACGGGTGGAAGTCGACAATCGCGGGCAGGTCCGCCAGTCGGAAGAAGAGCAGCGGGCGATTCCCGGTAAAGACCTGACACTCACCATCGACCTGGATCTTCAGGCCGTGGCTGAACTAGCCATGGACGGCAAGAACGGCGCGGTGGTAGCGCTCGATCCGCGCAACGGCGAAATCCTCGCCATGGTGAGCCGTCCCACCTTCGACCCCAACAAATTCGTCGGCCACATCAGCAACAAAGACTGGAGCGCCATCAATGGCAACCCCGATCATCCGCTGATGAATCGCGCTATCCAGGCGCAATTCGCGCCGGGTTCCACGTTCAAGCCGGTGGTGGCGCTGGCCGGATTGGAGTCCGGGTCCATCGACGAACATTACGCCGTGCATTGCCCCGGCTACGTCACGTTGTATGGCCACACCTATCATTGCTGGGATAAAAAGGGGCACGGCACGCTGTCGCTGCACAACGGCATCGTGCATTCCTGCGATACCTACTTTTTCACCATCGGCAACAAGATGGGGATCGACACCATGGCGCTGTACGCCGACATGGTGGGGTTCGGACATGCCACGGGGATCGATCTGCCGGGTGAAGCGGTGGGCGGCGTTCCCTCGCCGGCCCAGGTATTGCACACCTACCACCGCAAATGGTACGCCGGAGAGACGCCTTCGGTAGCCATCGGACAGGGCGATTTGAAAGTGACCCCGCTGCAACTGGCGCGCGCCATCGGAGGGATCTCCATGGGAGGCGTGTGGCGCATTCCCCACCTGGTGAAGAGCGACGCCGCCGCCAAGAAGACCGAATGGCCCCTTGACCCGGTGCATGTGCAGGACGTGGTGGATGGCATGTACGGGGTAGTCAACGAAGGCGGCACGGGCGCCCAAGCCGCCATTCCGGGAATCGAAATGTGCGGCAAGACCGGCTCGGCGCAGTTGGCGTCGACCGATGTGGCCAAGGCCGCGGCCGCCAGCCATGGGCTGGATTTGAGAGACAATGCCTGGTTCGTAGGTTTCGCCCCGCGGCGCGCCCCGGAAATCGTGGTGGTCGCGCTGTTCGAACACGGGGTCCACGGAAATTACGCCGGTCCCATCGTGCGCGACGTGATCAAGGCTTATTTCGACAAGAAGACCAGGATCCAGACCTGGCTGCAGCAACAAACCACGGCCGCCGCCGGAGTTGCCGCGGCGAGTACTTTGGGGTTGCCGGCGGTAACGCATAACTGATATGTCCCGTTCCCTTGCCCCTCGCGATATCGATTGGACCTTGCTGCTGATTGTGCTCATGATCTGCGCCGTGGGAATCCTGCAAATTTACAGCGCCACGCTGGGTACGGACTCGCACAGCGCCTGGTGGAAGCAGATCCTGTATATTGCCGGCGGACTGGTTTTGATGTGGATGGTGGTGCCCTCGGATTATCATGGATTCCTCCACCACGTGCCCATGCTGTACATCGCCGGTACGGTGGCGTTGTTGGGCACGTTCGCCATCGGGCAACAGACTTTTGGCTCCCGGCGTTGGATTCCCATCTGGCATACCGGAATTCACTTACAGGTATCGGAATTTGTGAAGCTGGTGATAATATTGTTGGTAGCCCGCTACCTGACGGATTTAAAGAAGGACGATTTAGAGGTTTCGGAGATGTTCAAGCTGGCGGGCTTGGTGTTGATTCCCGCCGTCCTCGTGCTGGTGCAGCCAGACTTGGGAACGGCCCTCACCTATATCGCGGTACTGGCTGGTGGGGTGTTTATCGCGGGACTGCACTGGAAGTACATTGCGGTCGCAGTGTTAGGTGCGGCGCTGGTGATTCCGGTCAGCGTGCATTTCCTGAAGGATTATCAGAGCGCGAGGATTTCGAGCTTCCTCGACCCGGATCAGGACCCGCAGGGTGCGGGGTATCAGGTAACGCAGTCGAAAACGGCGATCGGTAACGGAGGGATGTTTGGCAAGGGAGTCACAAAAGGCACCCAGGCCCAGCTCCATTTTCTGCCAGTGCCGTATAAGGATTTCATCTTCTCGGCCTTTGCCGAGGAGCACGGTTTCGTAGGTGTAGTGGTAGTGTTGGCGTTGTATTTTGTGATGATTATGCGCATTGTTCAGAATGCGCAGACGGCGCCGGAACGGGCCGGGATGTATATTTGTATGGGAGTGGCTGCGTTGCTGCTCTCGCACATCCTGATCAATGTGGGGATGGTGGCCGGGTTGATGCCGGTGACCGGCATCCCGCTGCCCTTCATGAGTGCCGGTGGTTCCAGTATCTGGACGAGCTTTTTGGCCCTGGGGCTGGTGAACAACGTCCGCCTCAGAAGGTTTGTGAATTAGAGAATTTCGATCGGGAGCCTGTTGGAGACCCGCCGGTGGCGCTGAGGCGCTTCCCGAGGAAGAGTAGTTGGTTCCCGGCCGGGTGGTGTATGAGCGAGACTACTCCACCCCCGGCCAGCGTGAGCTGGTAACGAGTTTCGCGTTTGGTTCCCGCCGTAGGCGGGGGATCCGAGACTTCGGAGCGCTCACCTTCCTTATACCGTCCGGCTCTCTCCATGCTCCATGGGGAGGCATTCGATGTCGAAGGAGTTAGTGATCTCTGCGAACCGCCACGAAACACGCGTGGCGATGATCGAGGACGATCAGGTAGTCGAGATTTTCCACCAGCGGGAGAACGAATACTCGCTGGCGGGAAGTATCCATAAAGGCAGGGTGACGAGGGTGTTGCCAGGCATGCAGTCGGCTTTTGTCGACATCGGCCTGGACCGCGACGCCTTCTTATACGTCTCCGATTTCTTCGAAGACAACGACGAATACGACAAGATCGTTACCGGTGTGGAGGAGAAGGTCCTGAAGCTGGACCGCACGGGGCAGCCCATCGCCGCCACACCCGAACCGGCACCCATGCCGGCGGTTTTCGAGGGTGCGCCGGCCGATCCGGCGGCCGAGGCCGCACCGCCCGTCGCGAGCGCCGCGGCGGCATCGCCCGTAGCTGCTCCTCCAGCCCCTCACGGCGGCCACTCCGAGCAACGCCGTGACGATCGCGACCCCAGGGGACGCCGTTCCCGCCGCCGCCGTGGCGGCAAAGGCCGCAGCGCGCTGCCGGACTCCAAGTTCTATTCGCCCGGCCAGAGAACCGGCCACGATGCCGCTGCGCCGCCCCCGGCGTTGATCCCCGAAGCCTTGCCGCAGCTCGACGCCGAGTTGGAACCGGCGCCCGCTTTCGCAGCCGCGCAGGCCGAGGATTTCCTGGTTCTGCCGGGCGAAACGCTGGCCAAATACACCGCCCCGCCCGAGGAAGCCGAAGCCGAGGTCGAAGCGGAGTCCGCGGACGTCGAGGAAGTCGAAGACGCGGCCGAACCTGCAGTGGAGGAACCGCCGGCCGCAATCGCCGCGAAACCCGAACCCGCCCCCGTGCCGGAACCCGTAATCGTGGAGCCGGAACCGGAACCGGAATCTGTCGCCGAGCCCGTGGCCGTGGCTGAACCTGAACCGGAAGCATTGCCGGCCGATGAGTCCGTCGAGCCGGAGCCGGAGCTGGAAGGGGAATCCGCCGTCATAACCGAGGCGGAAGCGGAAGCACTGGAAGAGGCCGCGAGCGCCGGCGAAGAGGCCGCCGCGGCTGACGAAGCCGAGGCTGAGGCTGAGGCCGAAGAATCGGCTGGCGAAGAAGCTCCCTTTGACAATGCCGTCGAGGTACCGGCCGAGGATGAAGGGCCGGAGCCGGCGCGCATCCCCACCAGCCTGACGGCCACCTTGCGCGAGCAGGGACCGCGTTATCAGCATCGTGTGTCGCGCCGCATGCGCCGCAAGGGACGCGGAGACGGGCGCGACAATCGCGGTCCGGCGCCCAACGGCGTGGCCGAAGCCGTCCGTCCGCCCGAAGCGCGAGAGCCGCGGCCGCCGCAGGAATCCCGCCCCGAGCAGCGCACCGGTCCGAACCGCAACAACCCCGAACCGCGGAGCGATAAGAGCCCCGCGCCTTCCATCAGCGACCTGTTGAGGGAAGGGCAGGAAATCATCGTCCAGATCGCCAAAGAGCCGTTGGGACAGAAGGGCGCGCGCATTACCTCGCACATCGCCCTGCCCGGACGCTTCCTGGTGTACATGCCGACGGTGGACCACATCGGCGTCTCGCGCAAGATTCCGAGCGACGACGAACGCCTCCGCCTGAAACGAATTCTGCAGGCCAATTGCACCGGAATTCCGGGCGGCTACATTGTGCGCACTGCCGGGGAAGGCCGCTCCGAAGAAGAATTGCGCGCCGACATGATGTTCCTCTACAACATGTGGCTGGACATGCGCCAGAAGGCCGAACGCAAACCCGCGCCTCTGCTGATCCATCACGATCTGAACGTAGTGGAACGCATCCTGCGCGACCAGCTTACGTCGTCGTTCAAGTCCATCTGGGTGGATAACGAAGAGGTTTTCGAGAGCGTTCTGCGCTTCGTGCAGCGATTCCAGCCGGCCCTGGTGACCCGCGTGAAGTTATACACCCGGCCGACGCCCATTTTCGACGAATTCAATATCACTTCGGAATTGGAGAAAGCCCTGCGGCCGAAGGTATGGCTGAAATCGGGCGGCTATATCGTGATCAACCAGACCGAAGCGCTGGTGGCCATCGATATTAACACCGGCAAGTACGTTGGCAAGTCGAACCGTCTGGAAGACACCATCGTCAAGACCAACACCGACGCCGTCAAGGAAATTGTGCGGCAGATCCGCCTGCGCGATCTGGGCGGCATCATCGTGGTGGATTTCATCGACATGGACGAGCGCAAGAACCGCCAGAAGGTGATGCAGGCGCTCGAAGAAGCCATGCGGGCCGATCGCGCCCCCAACAAGATCCTGCAGTTCAACGATTTCGGGCTGGTGGCGATTACCCGCAAGCGGGTGAAGCAGAGCCTGGAGCGGACCCTATGCGTGCCCTGCGCGTATTGCGAGGGCGCCGGGTACGTCAAGAGCCCGCAGACGCTGGTGGGCGAGATTCTGCAGGAAGCCCATAAGATCGCCCGCGCGGTGGAAGGCAAGGACGTGATGCTGCGCGTCTCGCCGGAAGTGGCCAAACTGCTGAAGTCCAACCAGAATACCTATTTGCAGGAACTGGAAGAGATTCTCGGGCGGACGGTGATCGTGAAGAGCGATCCCCTGCTGCATCAGGAAAAGTTCGACTTGGCATAGGAGTAAGGAACCACGCAATAATAACTTCACATTGTCCGCGGTGGCAATGTGGCGCGAAGTTATTCTTGCACGCCTCCTAAGGCCGCCCGCAGGTGGGGCAGGCGGTGCTCGCCTGCTCGCCCGTCCTCGCTGAACAAAGCCCGCTGCCTAACTAGTTTCTGTCGCGAAACTGCCATGCAGCGGAGCAGTAACGTCGCGGTAGGGATGGCCGTTGCCAGCCACCCCCCGCACGGACCCGTACTTGCAGGAACTACTGCATACGGTTCTTACCTCGGATCTGACCCCTTGCGG
>Ga0182016_10008643_pt1 | contig 10256 bp, 10 predicted proteins | sample 712S2MmetaG_FD_120491 | JGI IMG/M metagenome (GOLD analysis project Ga0182016, IMG submission 120491) | Permafrost microbial communities from Stordalen Mire, Sweden - 712S2M metaG | ecosystem: Environmental > Terrestrial > Soil > Wetlands > Permafrost | place: Sweden: Stordalen | collected... | reverse complement strand
GAAATAGCTGGGTAGCGACCGCTGTCGCATCCAAAAGCGACAGCGAACCTTGCTGCAGCGGCTTTAATTTCGCGGCTGCCGGTCGATCGTCAACACTCGACTTGGTGTGTGATGAATGAATTCCGCCCGAAGCGGCGCTTGAATCCGTTTCTTCCTCGGCCTCAGAGACCGCCTCTTGATCAGAGATCGGAGCAGAATGCGTTGAAGTCGCGGACGCCTGGATAGACTGGGCAGTTGGCGATTGAAGTGTCGGCTGGCTCGGTGTCTCAGCGCGCACCTGGTTCCCATTCAATAGAGACGAGGCGCCTGGGTTTTCTTTTGCCGACGCCTGCGATCCTCCGGACTCGGCTGTCGCTGACGCGTCTTCGCCGGCGGAGATCTCGAGGGCCGCGAACATCTGCTGCATGTTCGATCGAAAGCTCATGCGAGCGGTAGATTCGGAGGACAACGAATTGCCACCGAGCGCCAGCGGCCTATTCCGAATTCCCCCCACGGCACTACTCGCTGCCATCTCGCCAGGCGGCGTGCTTGTCTGCTGAGCTGAAGTCATCCCGACGTTGGTATCTACAGATGTGGCAACCATCACGCGTAAAGAAGGTGCAGAATCTTTGCCAAAGCAGACAGGGGGCGGTTAGAAACCTGTCAGTAATCGGGAAAGATGTTTCAAATCTGGAAAGGAACGTGAGGGACTGTGGGATTCTTCTCAAGTGCGGCCTCAAACATTCGAGCCGATCGTACGAGCTTGCGATTTAGCGCTCCGTTCCGTATGGACTCAGTTCCCTTCTCACCGAGGCTCTTCGCCGAAGCACGGATAAGAAACAGAACCAGCTGCCGCCAGATTGAGATTCGCGGTTTCCCGCCCTGGCGACAAAAACAAAGACGTCGCGAGGACGGGGCACCCATTTTTAGTGGTTGATTGAGACGGGCTCGGGGTCGGGGCTCCCGATCAAGGCTTTCGGGCGTCGCTGCGGCGCTTGCGGTTCAAGTGCCAGTCGTCGAGAGCCTGCTGAGCGCGGCGAAGATTGGTTTGGGCTTCACGCGCCCGCTCGTTTCTTGCGAGCGTTTCAGCCTGCAGCCTGCTGGTTCGCTTGTTCAGGTAATCGGCCCGCAGGTTTGCTACCGCGCCTTCGGCGGCTCGAATCCGCACGGCGAGAGTTGCGGCAAGGCGGCTGGCGCTGCGCGACTCTTCCATGCCGGCAATGCGATCGGCAATCTCTCCGCTCACTGCGCTTTGAGCTACCAGGCTGCGGCCGGCTCTCTCTCTCTGGTGCGCCGCGCGCAATGCGAGTTCCAGTTGCGCCAATTCCCCGATCGCCAGCTCCAGAATTCGACGACTCTCATCCTCTTCCAGTTGACGAATGCGTGCAATGCGCTCGATCTGTTGGGCCGCTCCCATCGGTTATATCTCTTGAGACAGCGCCGACAGACGGGCGAGGCAATCGGCAAAACCGACATGCTCGTGCGCGTCCTGGATCATGAACTCGCGCATCGGGCCGCGGGCTGCGAGTGCTCGATCGAGCTCCGCGTCGACGCCGGGTTTGTATGCGCCAATACGAACCAGATCTTCTGAACGGGAGACAATGCCCGTGAGCTTGCGCACCAGCGCCGCCTGCTCGCGATGCTCTGCCCCGGCAACAATGGGCATCAAGCGGCTGATCGAGTCCATGACCGCGACGGGCGGATACCAACCCTCGGCGGCGAGCGCGCGGGAGAGCACAATGTGCCCGTCGAGCAAGGAGCGCACCGCATCGACCAGCGGATCCTGCTGATCGTCACCTTCCATCAACACGGTGTAAAAGGCGGTGATCGACCCGGTTTGGTACTGCCCGGCCCGCTCGATCAATCGCGCCAGCCGCGCAAAGACTGACGGCGTGTAACCTTTGGCGGTGGGCGGCTCGCCGGCCGCCAATCCTATTTCGCGGGCGGCCATGGCGAAGCGCGTCAGCGAGTCGAGCACCAGCAGCACGCTCTTGCCCTGTCCGGCAAAAAACTCGGCCACGGTGGTAGCGGCCAGCGCCGCGCGCATACGCTTCAGGGGCGATTCATCTGAAGTTGAGACAACGACAACCGACTTGGCGCGCCCCTGCTCGCCCAGCGCATCCTCAAGAAACTCCCCCACCTCGCGGCCGCGCTCGCCCACCAGGCCGACGACCGTGACATCGGCTTCGGTGTTGCGCGTCATCATGCCAATCAGCGTGCTCTTTCCCACGCCCGATCCGCCAAAGATGCCCACGCGCTGCCCGCGGCCCACGGTCAGCATGGCGTCGATTACGCGAATGCCGGTTCCGAGCGGCGTGCGGATCGGAGTACGTTCGAGCGGCGAGTGCAGTTCGCCGTCGAGTGGCATGGAATGTGAGATAGCCAACGCCGGGCCCCCGTCGATCGGGTGCCCCATGGCGTTCAGCACGCGTCCCATCAGAGCCTGCCCCACGCCGGTCTCAGGCCCCTTGCCCAGTGCCCGCACCTCATCGCCAAAACGGATCCCATCAATATCTTCGACCGGCATCGAGAGCACGTTCGAACCCTGGAAGCCGATGACCTCGGCAAGATGACGGCCGCCCGAGCGATCTTGAATCTCGCAGCACTCGCCCACCGATGCCATTGGCCCGGCCGACTCGATTGTCTGCCCCACTACTTCCACAATCCTGCCACGCCAGCGCCAAGGCTGGCCGCGCTCGAGGCTCGAAAAATAGTGGTCGAGCAGGGCTTTCATCAGGACGCCTCACGAAGGGCCGGCAAATCCTTCGCCGCGGAGATTTTCGCTTCGGGTCGCATTTCCCGCACGTCGCCGCCGGCGCGATCGAAGAATCCTCGCTCAATTTCGCCCAGCTGCGAACGAATCCCCAGATCGACTGTGCCAAGGTTGCTTTCGATCACGCAGTCGCCGAGGCGGAACCCTTCGCCGGCCAGCACTTCGGGTTTTACCGCCAGATTTGGCACATACGCGATGGCCTCGCGCCAGAGCTCAAGATCCGATGCGGGAACACGCAGCCGGACCTCGGTGGTTGCGGAGAGCTGCCCCAGCGCCACGCGAACTGCGCCGGTCAACAGCAGCGGATCCATCTGCGCCTCGCGGCGAAGGATGCGGGCCGCAACGCCGAGCGCAAGTTTCACCACTTCACTCTCAACCGCATGCAGATAGCGTTCCCTGGCTTCGGTAAATCCCGCCACCACGCCCGCAATGCGCCGCTCTTCCTGGCTGCGCGCGTTGATCAACGCCTCCCGCTCGGTTTCCTGCGCTTCAGATCTGCCCCGCTCGCGCCCGGCGTCGAAGGCTTTGCGCGTCTCCTCGGCGAGACGCTTCTCCCATTCGAGATGGTTGTTGCGATGCTCGCCTGATCCGTTGCCGGACGCGGATTCGCCTTCGGCGTCTCCGTAGCCATTCCAGACTGGAGAGGCCGGGTCTCGACCGGTGCTCGGATATTCGAAAATCTCAATCTTGCTCACCGGTTTCTCCTAAGCATTTCCTTGAGGTCAGGCCAGCATTTCGTCGCCGGTTTCGAGCTTCAGAATTACCTTGCCCTCGGCTTCGAGCCTGCGCGCCAGGTTCAGAATCTCCTGCTGGGCCTGCGCCACTTCGCGCGACCGCACCGGGCCCAGAACCTCCATGTCTTCCTTCAACATTTCGACAGCGCGCGAGCTCATTGCTTTGAAAATCTGCGCCCGCAGTTCTTCGTTTGCACCGCGAAGTGCGAGCGCCAGCTGCCGCTTGTCGACACCGGAAACAATTTCGCGAATCGTGGCTGCGGGAACGGTGATGAGGTCATCGAACGTAAACATCAGGTTGCGGATGCCGAGAGCCAGTTCCGGCTGGCCTTCTTCAATGGTCTCGAGAATCTTTTTGGACTCTTCGGCGTTGAGCCGGTTGAGCAGGTCGGCGACCGCCTTGAAACCGGAGTAGCTTTTGCGCGCCGCGTCGCCCACGCTCTCAAGCCGGCGATGCAGAATGTGCGCCACCTTCTGCGCCATCTCCGGCGAAAACTGGCGCATCTCGGCGAGGCGCTGCACGGCGACGACTTTATGCTCCTCGCTCAGGCTGGCCAGCACCATTGACGCCTTGCGCGGATCGAGATGAGCCAGCACCAGCGCGATGGTCTGCGGATGTTCCGAGTCGAGCAGCTTGCCCAACTGCTGCGGATCGGTGCGCTGCAGCTTGGCCAGGTTGCCTTGCGCAGCCTCCTGCGAGCGGCGCACCAGCATCAATAGATCGTCGGCGCGCTGCTTGCCGAAGGTATCCATCAGCAGCCGGCTGGCGTAATCGATGCCGCCGTGCACCATGAAGGCCTGCGTCTCGAGCAGCTCCCAGAACTCTTCGAGCACGTCGGAGGAGAGCTCGGGCGATACGCCGCGCAGGTCGGCCAGTTCCTCGGTGAGCCGCTGCACATCGATCTCCGGCAGCGCGCGAAGAATCTCCTTGGCCAGCTCCTCGCCGACGGCCACCAGCAAAACAGCAGCCTTGCGGATGCCGGAAAGATTCTCCGAGCTCCTGCGCCGTGCCGAACCGTCTGTCCCTGTCGCCTCTGCCACTCTTGGTCGTCCTTTTGATTCCGGCTAATCCGAATGAATCCAGCTCTGCAACAAACGCGAACTCTGCGTCGGCTCGCGCTTCATCTCCGCTGTCACCTGGTTGAAAACTTCCTGCGACCGCAGGCGTTCGGGATCGAGCTCAAGGGGAGCCATCGGCGGAGCGCTCGCGGCCGCTGTTTCGCCGGGCCCGAGCTCGTGCGGTTTTTTCCTGCCTGCCTCGATGGGAACAGAAGCAAGGCGCTTGAGCGCCGGTCGCACGCCCAAGAGCAGAATGACGATGGCCGCCATAAGGAGGGCCAGGTACTTGACCAGTACCGGAGAATTCTCGGCTTCAGACAAAACCTGTTGCGGCAACGCCGTCGGCACAGCGGCGCGATTCTGGTCGAAGGCCAGATCCTGAACGGTCAAGGCGTCGCCCCGGGTCTGATCGAAACCCACCGCGGCCTGAGCCAGCGCCGTAAGGTTGCGCAGCTCGTCGGCGGTGCGCGGCTGCCACAGGGCGGGCTTCTTTGCCGTCGCCGCCTGCATCAGGCGGTCATTCACCACGATGGCTGCCGTAAGACGGTGGATGCGGCCCGGATTCTCTACCGTATGCTTCACGGTCTTCGACACTCCGTAGGTGCCTGACTCGGTGGTCGATGACTGGGGCGGCGCGGTCTGTTTGGGGTAGACCGGCAGGGCCTGGGTGTTGGGGGCGTTCGATGCCGCTCCCGGAACCCCGGCGGCAACCGGCTGTCCGCCCATGTTTTCCTGGGTGCGCTGCATGGCGAGCGTCGCCGTCTGATTGGGATCGTAGATCTCCTGCGTAGTGTCGGTCGCGGTGGCGTCGTAATCGAGGGTTACAGAGGCGCGCACGTTGCCTGCGCCCGTGACCGGTTCAAGCGTGGCCACCAGCTTGTCTTCGAGTGCCTGTTCCTGGCCTAGCTCGAAGGCTTCGGCGGTCTTCGGCCCCAGCGGCAGCCGGCCCGCCGCATCCACCAGAACCACATGATCGGGGGTCAGTCCGTCAACCGCCGAGGCCACCAGGTTGCGGATCGCATCAGCCTCTCCGTCGGCCAGCGAGAGATGCCGCAGCTTGATTACCACCGATGCTTTGGCCGGCCGCTCCTGGTCGAGGAAGAGTGAGTCATGCGCCATGACCAGGTGCACACGCGCCGATTCGATATCGGCCAGCGAGCCCACCGTGTGTTCAAGCTCGCCCTCGAGGGCGCGCTGAAAGTTTACCTGCTCGTCAAACTCCGAGCCTACCCAGTTGGGTTTGTCGAAGAGCTCAAAGCCCAGCCTGCCGCTCTTTACCCCGCCCTTGGCCGCAGCGGCAAGGCGCGCCTTGTCGAGCATCGCCGCCGGAACCCGGATTCCGGTTCCATCCGGCGTCATGTCGTAACCGATCTGCGATGTGGCGAGAATCTGGCCGATCTGGCGCGCATCGTCGGGGTCGAGACCGGTGTAAAGCGTGCGCCAGTCAGGCCGCGCCATCAGCCAGACGACCGATGCAATGAGCGCCGTGAGCAGAACGCCGCCAACCATGGCGCCGCGGCGCTGCGACGGCGCCATCCCGGCCCACAAGACTCGCGCCCGGCCCCATCCGCCGGCCACGCGATCTGCCCATTGCGGTTGACCCGGCGTTGCCGGCGCGGTCTTTTCGAGTTGTGCTCCAGGCGCCATTCGTTTTATGCCCGATCAGATTGCCCGCGGTAGCCTAAAACTGCATCCCCATCACCGACTGGTAAGCCTGCACCGCCTTGTTGCGAACCGCCAGCGCCATCTCGAAGGTCATATCCGCCTTCTGGGTTGCGATCATGGCCTGATGCACATCGACTCCGTTGCCTGTCATCAGGCCGGACACGGCTGCGCGGGCCTGGGATTCCAGTTGGTCGACCTGGCTCACCGCATCGGTGAGCAGATCGGAAAATGGAGCCCCCTGCCCGCTGCCGCCTCCTGGAGAGAGTTGAGAAGAGAGCCCCGGCGCGATTGCCGCGGCAGGTTTTGATCCGGTGGCAGCCGAGGCCGCTGTCGCCAATCCGGTAAAAGCGGAGCTCATTGGTGCGATCGACGGTAGCATGGTGTCCTCCTTATTGCCGCGCGATCTCAGCAGCTTTCGCGCTACGATTTCGCAATCTCGAGCGCCGAGCCGATCATGCCCTTCTCGGCCTGCACGGCTGAACTGTTAAGCCCGTAAGCACGGGTTGCGCCCATCAGGTCAACCATCTCTGTAATGGGGTTAATGTCGGGATACTCGACGTAGCCATCGGGACCGGCATCGGGATGGCCGGGATCGTAACGGCGCAGCGGCGGCGAGGGATCTTGAACCACCCCGGCGATGTGCACGCCCGGCGCAACGGCAACGCTGTCTGTCGATCCCAGTGCGGAAGAAGCCAGCCCGGGTCCCGACGAAAGACCGGCATTCGCGCTGCCGGAGGCGCTCGTCATCGAATCGAGAAACCCGGTGTCGCCGCTGTCGGCGGCAAAGACCACCTGCTGGCGGTGATAAGGCCCGCCGGTGGCAGTGCGCGTTGTCTCGGCATTGGCCATGTTGGCGGCCACCACCTCGGCGCGCACCCGCTCGGCCTGCATGGCTTCACCCGATGCGTCCATCATTCCGAAGAGGTTCATCGCGACCGCTCCTTTCTCTGATCTCTTGGCTCTGATCTCTTATCTCTGAATTCACTTGCTGTCGGAGTGAATTGCGTCCATCACGCGCTGATACTCCTGGCGCAGCAGCGCTACTCCGGTCTTGAATCTCAATTGGGCCTCGGCCAGGTTCAGGCCCTCGCGATCCATGGAGACGTTGTTGCCGTCAGGCCGCGCAATCAGGCCATCCACATCGGTAACCCGCACCCGTTTCGGTCCGCGGCTGGCCGACCCATCGCTCATCGCCTGCTGCATTTCGGCCTCAAAATCCATGCCCACGGTCTTGTAGCCGGGAGTGTCGATATTGGCCATGTTGGCCGCGGTCAGCTTGGCTTCCGCCGTAGCCAGGTCAAGAAAACGCGCAATCTGATCGCTGAGCATCGTTTCAACCTGCATGCTTCTAGCCCTCCATTCGGCACGAACACTGTCAACGCTCGCCCGGGTTAGTTCACCACGCGCCCAAAGTCGATTTCGGCCGCGGTCAACACCGGCGAATCGCCGGCCAGAATTACTCCGCGCTCGAGAACGTGCTCCAACTCGCGCACGTTGCCCGGCCAGTCATGCGCCTTGAGCTTCGCGGTCGCGGTCTCGTCCACCCGTTTCAGTGGAGACTGACGCCCCAGCTGTTGCATGAAATGGGCCACAAGCAGGGGCAGATCCTCAGCATGCTCAGAGAGGGCGGGCGTTCGAATAAGAAAAACCGCAAGACGGTAGTAAAGGTCGGAGCGGAACTTGCCTGTCTGCGCGTGCTCGGCGAGGGTCTGATGAGTGGCCGCGATGATGCGCACGTCTACCTTCACCGTTTCGTTGTCGCCTACGCGCTGCAGTTCTCCGCACTCCACAAAGCGCAGCAGCTTGGATTGCAGCGCCAGCGGCATCTCGCCGATCTCGTCCAGAAAAAGCGTCCCGCCGTCGGCGGCTTCAATCCTGCCGGTGCGGCCCTGCACCGCGCCGGTAAACGCGCCGCGCGTGTGTCCGAACAGCTCGGCCTCAAGCAGCGACTCGGGAATGGCCGCGCAGTTGATGGCCACAAACGGTTTGCGCGAGCGGGTCGAGAGCCGGTGCAGGGCTTCGGCCACAATTTCTTTGCCCGACCCGGTAGGACCCTCGATGAGCACCGGGGTAAGCCGCGCAGCTACCAGCCGAACGCGGCGGCTGATCTCGAGCATGCACGCGGAATTGCCTACGAGCTCCGGCAGACGGTCTAATCCTGGTGCGAGTGGTGCAGGTGGCGCAGGTGGCCGGTCAGAAATGGGAAGGACGGGAACGGGAAAGGCAGAAACAGGAAAGGCCGGAACAAGAGATGCGGGAGCGCTTTCTGTGCGTCCAGCCGATTCAACGCGGCTCGGCATCTGCTCCAAAGGAATGGTCTCAGAGGTAGTCTGGCGCACAGCCCGGCAAGGCTCGCTCGCGGAGGCATTTGCTTTTACAGGCCAGGGCGATACGGATGCGGCCGATGACGCCGGTGCAGCCTCAGGCAACTCGGGCGCGGTGTTCCACGCCGCTGTGTCCGTCTCCTGGCACTGGCGCATCGCATACAGCAGCTCCTGCCGGTAAGGTCCGCGCGAAGCATTTGCCGGCGCCGACCCATCGGCGGTCACGATGTCCACATTGGGAAAGCTGTGGCGAAAATCTTCGATAAACTCGCCCAGATCGAGATCGGGCAGCCAGGAGTCGACGATGACGGCTTCAAAGGGTACGGTTGCGGCTTCAGCCCAGGCCTCGGCGCCTCCCTCGGCCTCGCGCACGTTCCACCGCAGGCCGGTAAGGGTGTGCGCCAGCCGCTGGCGAAAGCTGCGGTCGGCGCTGGTGACAAGAGCTGTGCGTTGCCGGATGCGCGGTGCGACAGGAAGAGCAGGTGCTGCAAAAGGCTGCATGAAATTGTCTCCTTAAGAAGTGAAAAGCATTTCGTGGGCGATAACTAATTGGCGAAAGTGAACGGAGCCGGCTTGATTTCATTTGCCGGCATTGCGGCCGTCGCCGCCAGCTCAGCCTCCGACGGCACCAGGTAGCCGCGCCCGCGCACGGTGCGGATCAACAGCCCCGGAGGCGGATCTTTGAGCTTGCGGCGCAGATAGTTGATGTAGACGTCCACGATGTTGGTGGTCTGGGCCGGTTCCATGTTCCACACCGAATCCAGAAGCTCAACGCGCGCCACGCACTGGCCGCGATTCTGCATCAGGTGCTCAAGCAACGCGAATTCCTTATTGGTAAGCACAATGTCTACGTCGCCGCGCCTGGCCGTGTGATCGAGCCGGTCAAGCTCGAGATCGCCGGCACGCAGCTTGAGCTTGGCGTCGCGTTTGCGCCTCAGCAGCGCCCGGCACCGCGCGCGCAGCTCGTGCAGGCTGAAGGGCTTGATCATCAGGTCGTCTGCGCCGCGGTCGAGGCAGCGCACGCGGGTGTCAACCTCCTGCCGCGCGGTCAGCACCAGCACCGGCAGGTCGGCGTTCAGCGCGCGCATCTCAACCAGCGCGGCTTCGCCGTCCTTCACCGGCATGTTGAGATCGAGTATGGTGAGATCCGGCAAATCTTCACGGAACGCATCGACAGCCGCGCCGCCGTCGTAGACCAGACGGATGCGATGCCCGTCTGCCTCAAGTCCCCTGCTCAGGAACAGGGCCAGCGCCTTGTCGTCTTCGGCAATCAGTAATCTCATGAGCCTTTCCTCGCGATGGCCGGCCCCCGATAAAGGCCCTCCCGCCATCTCATCGCTGCCCCGTTAGCGGTTGCTAAAGGTGAGCGCACTTCCACCTTCGCGCCCGGCGAGAAAGAACTCAAGATTAGAAAGAGGAAATGGAAGGGTGTGCAGTTCGGAAATGAATCGGGAAAGACGCAGTGCAGTTAAGGGCGGATATACGCGGGCGCGTGATGGCTGTCACGGAAACAGCAGCGCCGGGCGCTTGTGTACAGAAAATGCGCCCCCGGGAGTCCGCCGGCAGGTGCTGCGGGACAGGCTGTCATACACGGGGCACAGCTCCTAATAAGAAACTAAACCGCATTTCTCACAATCCTGCCCAAGCCGCAGTTTTTTCGCCCGCCCGTTGCAGTTAATTACCAGCCATGAGCGCAGACTGGAAACATGCATACTGCGGAAG
>Ga0182016_10008642_pt1 | contig 10256 bp, 9 predicted proteins | sample 712S2MmetaG_FD_120491 | JGI IMG/M metagenome (GOLD analysis project Ga0182016, IMG submission 120491) | Permafrost microbial communities from Stordalen Mire, Sweden - 712S2M metaG | ecosystem: Environmental > Terrestrial > Soil > Wetlands > Permafrost | place: Sweden: Stordalen | collected... | reverse complement strand
GTCGAAGGCGAAGTGCTCGACGTCGCCGTCGACCTGCGACGCCATTCGCCAACCTTTGGCAAGTGGAAGTCGTTCATCCTTTCCGCCTTCAATTCGCGCCAGCTCTGGGTTCCACCGGGCTTCGCGCATGGCTTCTACGTGCGCTCAAATGCGGCCCAATTCATCTACAAAACTACAACCTATTACGAGCCGCGCCTTGAGCGTTCGATCGCGTGGAACGATCCCGACCTCAAGATCGATTGGCAGCTTCGCGGCGACCCTGTCATCTCGGCGAAAGACCACGCTGCATCACCGTTTCGCTCGGCTGCTTTATTTGAAGAACGATCGCTGGGCGCCCGCGCTGGAGCCTGAAAAGGAAAAGTTAGTCTATGGTTATAGCATCCGAAGAGGCAAAACAGGTTCTCAAAAACACGCTGTTCAAGAATTTCTCGCTCGAGTTCAGCGCTCGAATTTATTACCTGATTACCAGATTTCTGCTGACTCCAATCACCCTGAGCCATGTGGGGCTCGATGAATACGGCATCTGGGCCGCCTGTTTCATCCTCATCAGCTATATGGGGATGAGTTCGATGGGCATTGCGAATGTCTATATCCGCTATGTCGCGGAATATAACGCCAAGAGCGAGCAGGATAAAATCAACCGTCTCATCTCGACCGGCCTGATTCTAACCACGTCGATCTGCGTTGTTCTCGCTGCCGTCCTGCTTCTCGGCCTGCCCGTCTTACTTCACTTACTCAAGATTCCGGCCTCGTTGTCGCACGTCGCCTCGGTTCTGGTTCTCGCTACTGCTGGAAGCTTCATGCTCGACCTATCGTTCGGCGTGTTCAATAACGCGTTAACTGGCTTGCAGAAAAATGCGCAAACCAATCTCGTCTGGGTCTTCACGGTCACGCTTGAAGTTGTGATCGCGATTACTCTACTTCGCACCGGACACGGCATTTATTCACTGGCGTGGGCCTTCGGAATTCGCTACATCGTTTCTACGATCCTCATGGCAATCTGTTGTTATCGAGCCATGCCCGGACTATCTCTCCGTTGGCGCTACTTCGATCGGGCAAACCTGCGCATCTTTTTTGTTTATGGCTCGGTAGTCCAGATCACCGGCCTGCTCTGCACCTTCCTCTATTCCATAGAGAAAGTTATGGCTGGAATCTTCGTGGGTGTGCAGGCCACGGCCTTATTCGATGTGGGAGAGAAGCTCCCAATCATGGGAAGCCAGCTCGCGAGTTCAATGAATGGAATCTTCATGCCCGCGTTGGCCCATATGAACTCCCTCACCTGGAAAGACGAACTGGTGAAGCTCTATCTGAAGGGCGCGCGTTATATGAACATGATGACGGGGACGCTGCTGGCGTTTCTCGCCGCTTTTGCTCATCCCCTGCTTCGTTTATGGATCGGATCTTCCGATAAGTTCAGCCCAGCCGTTCCCATTCTTATGATCTTCTGCCTGCCCTATCAAACTCACGTACTCACCGGGCCCGGCTCCGCTTACCACCGGGGCGTCGGTCATCCCAAGCGTGAATTGGTCTACCCGCTTTCGCAACTGGCTCTGGTTTTGCTTTTTACTGCAATCGGATTCTCGACCGTGGGCAAGACCACATTGGTCATCGCCGTGGCAGTTGCTTCCGGCATGGTTCTCAGCGGCCTGATCTATATAAGTTATACCCATCGCATTCTGGGAGTATCGCAGTCCCTCTTCGCCAAACAAGTATTGCTTCCCGGCTTGATCCCGTACGCCATCGCGTTCGCGGTCGCCCTCGGTTGTTCTCCCATGATCTCTGCGGCGGGCACGAGCAGGATTCACATCGCAGGCGCGATTTGCGTGAGCGGCACGATCTACATATTGCTGGTGGCTGCCGTCCTTTACCGCGCAATCTGTCCCTGGGGAGAGCGGGAATACCTGCGTAAACAGGCGATTCACACCTTAGGCGGCGTCTTCCGCGGACAGCATGCTTAGAACATTAGCAGCGAGACGCAACGCGGGCACAAGATCGAACGGCAGATCTGCCGTGATTCCGAATCTTACTTCGAACTGGAGGATGTATGCGTTCGCTACTGGGTAAGCTGTTCCGTTTTCTGGCTTTTCGTTACAACCTTTTTCCCGGCATGTATCGGAGACTGTGCAATCCACTTCCCGACGAATATGCCGAGTACTTGCGGCTGCATGGCGGCTTCTATGCCATGGGCCAAAAATGCAGCATCCTCACGACCACAGTTTTCACCGATCCCGCGTATGTTCGCTTGGGGAACAATGTGCAGTTTGGTTCTTGCTGTGTTCTCGGCCACAATGGCGTCGTGAAAATGCTGAATCGCGCTTTCGGAGTGAAACTCGACTCCGTTGGGAAAAGTGATTTTCGCGACAACGTTTTTATTGGCTATGGCTGCATCATCTTGCCCGGAGTCACAATCGGCCCCAACGCCATCGTCGGAGCGGGTTCTGTTGTTACGCGTGACGTGCCTCCAAATTCGGTAGTAGTGGGCGCGCCCGCTCGCCGTATCGCATCTGTCGATGATTTCATCAAGAAGCTTGAGACAAAAACTGCGGAGTACCCCTGGGCCGACCTAATTTATTCGCGACAGGGCGCAATTGACCATGCCCTGGAACCTGAATTGCGCCGCCAGCGCATCGCCTACTTCTATGGCGAAGGTCAGCTCAGCGCAAGCACGGTTGAAGAAACGCCCATAAAGACCGAGGAAACAGAGCAGCCTGTTGGCCGGTAGGCTATGTCTCCACAACCTTCGATACACTTCGCATGACTGATGCTTGGTGGAAGTTAGTGAATTGTCTCCAGCATTCGCGTCAGCCGACGGGCTTACCTTTCCAGTAACGGTTCCAGTTTTCTACCGAACTGAAAGTGTTGGCGCGCATGTTGTCAATGTACAGGCTGCCGCGTAAATGATCGATCTCGTGCTGAAGAATGCGAGCGTACCAGCCCGTGGCTTCGACGGAACGCGATTCTGCTTGTCCATCCATATAATTGACACGCACGGTGCGGGAGCGCGGAACCACCGCCGTGAATCCGGAGACGCTCAGGCAGCCTTCGTAGAACGAGACCCGGTCGTCTTCCAAGAAGGTGATCTCAGGATTAATGATGACGTGGAAGGGAACTGGACGTCGTTCTTTTTCAACTAGCTCAGCCGGCGGCAGAGCGGCCATGAATTCCTCGCGATCTTCGATCACTGCGAGTTGCAGCCCCACGCCCACTTGTGGAGCAGCCAATCCGACGCCAGGAGCGTCGTGCATCGTCTCTTCCATATCGCGAATTAGTCGTTGGATCTCGCTTCCCAATATTTCAGCGCGGGTCAGTGAGCGACCTGTCTGCCGCAGAACAGGTTCACCTGTTTGCACAATCTTTAGACGCACAATACCTCCAGGATTCGATCGTTCGCCCCAAGGCTGCACAAGAGCAAAAAAGGCTCCGGGTGGCCCGTACTATGGCGAAGCGGAGGGCGGGAGCTGCCCGAGCCGTCGCAAATATTTCTGCGCCTTTCGCACATCCCGCCCAATCTGCTCTTTCAGCGTCTCGACCGAAGGAAACTTAATCTCGTCGCGAAGACGATCCAGAAAATGGAGTTCGACTTCAGTTTCCGCCGAAAGCTCAATCGGATGGAAATTCAGCAAGTGCGTTTCTATGGCAAAAGAATCGGCGCCAAACGTAGGACGGTTCCCAACATTCGTGACCGCATCGAAGCACTCAGACTTGACAGACCCTTTTTCGCCACCGCCGACGCGAGCGCGAGTAATGTACACGCCATGCATGGGCACGAGCTCGTCGTAGGGCGCGAGGTTAATCGTCGGAACCGTATATTTCGTCCCATATCCGCGCCCGCGCCCTGGCGTAGAAAGAATGCTAAACGGGCGCCCCAACAGGTGCCGCGCCCGGCTGACGCGCCCATCACCTAGCAACTTACGGATGTGGCTGCTCGACACGTTCTCCCCGCGCAGCCGCATCTCGGGATAATCATGCACCTCGAATTCCATCTCGCGCCCAAACGCGCGCAGCGTGTCAATGTTGCCGGCCGCCTTGTGCCCGAAGTGGAAGTTGTAGCCTTCGTGAACTTCGCAGGCATGTAAACGCTTCTTCAAAATCTCATGCGCAAACTGGTGAGGAGTCATCAGCGAAAGATCGCGTGAGAAGGGAAGCAGCAGGACCGCATCAATGCCGGTCGCTGCGAGCAGCCGAAGCTTTTCCAGCAGCGGCGTCAGCAGCTTCAAACTCTGATCAGGCCGCAAGATTCTTGCTGGATGCGGCTCAAACGTTACCACCACCGACTTCGCATTTCGAGCCCGTGCCCTCCGCACGATTTCATCGATCACGTGGCGGTGCGCCAGATGCACGCCATCGAAGTTCCCCACGCTAACCAGGGCCGGACCGAAGTCGCCTGGGATTTCGTCGAGTTGGCGAAGAGTCAGCATCGAATAGCATCCATGTAGGGGCGGACGCATTCGTCCGTCCCGCGAAGCGCAGCGACGCAGGTTTTCCCGAATTTATCGTCCGAGTCTTACCCTAGCAACACGAACCTCGGCGGCTTCGCGTCGCCGGGCACGGGCGCATGCGTCCGTCCTACGCGATCCGTTTAAATCTCAAATTCCAACTTCATCCCGTCAAACGCTAACTGCACTCCCGCTGGCAAGAGGGCGTTCGTCGCCTCGTGCGGCAGATCGTGGCATATATGCGTAAACACAGCCCGTTTCGGTTTGACCTCCTCCACGATCTTCAACGATTGCTGCACCGTCGAATGCGTCGGATGTGGTGTGTAGCGCAGCGCATCGAGAAACAAGATGTCGAGCCCGCGCAGCTTCTCCAGCGTCTCGGATGGAACCTCGCTGTGATCGGTGAGATAAGCCGCCGATCCAAAACGAAAGCCTAAGATCGGCGTTTCCCCATGAATCACAGTCAGCGATTCAAACCGCGCGCCAAACAACTCCACCGGCCCTTCAATGGGATACAACTCAACCTGCGGCAAACCGCCGAATTTATACGTAGGCTGGAAAATGTAAGGAAACATCCGGCGCAGAAATTCGCACGCGTGCGGTGCCGCATAAAGAGGCATTTTTCCAGGCTTGTGGTAATAGGTCAGCGGACGCAGGTCGTCGATCCCCAGAATGTGATCGGCATGCGTGTGTGTATAGAGAACCGCGTCAAGTTGCGTCATGTGCTCGCGCAGCGCCTGCTCGCGAAAGTCAGGCGTCGAGTCAATCATGACGTGCCGCCCGTTATAGCTGACGAGCACGGAGGGTCGCGTGCGCCGGTCCTTCGGATTGACCGAATGGCAGACGACGCAGTCGCAGCCGATCGTTGGAACTCCCATCGACGTGCCGCTGCCCAACACCGTCAGAGTTGCCTGCATCAGCCGTTTGTACCCGTAATCGGCCCCGGCGCTTGCGGAGGTCGCGCCAGCGCATTGGTTACTTCCACGTAGGCCATACGCAGTTCGTAAAGACAGTTTTGCAGGAAGCCTTGCTCTTTGGGGGTGAGATTTCCCTTCGTCTTGTCGGCAATCATGCCTAGCGTGTCAATCGTCTGCCGGGCCCCGATGACGTCAACTCCAGGCTGGCCGCCCTGTTCGTGCATCAAGCCGAGCTGCATCATGGCCGTCATGTAGAGGGACGCCATGAAACGCTCAAAGCTCATTTCCAGTTCTTTGGAAGAATGTCCGCTCAGTTCCACCCGGGTATCCAAATCGCGCGAGGACTGCTTGTAGGCATCGTGCTGTGCCTTCTGCTCCGAGTCGCTCGGTGGCTCCGGAATATCTGATTCGTGTCCCGATTGCGGCAACGGGTCGGGAACAGATATTGGCGAAGGCGCGGCTTCTGTAATCGTAGAAACTGCCGCCGCACTGGCAATAGGAGCGGTCGCTGGAACCACCGCGGCCGTGGCAGCGGTCGCGACCGGCGCCGCCTCTTGTTCGTGTTCTTCTGGAGCTTCCGATCGCAACTCTCCATCGGAAGTAAACAAGCGCTTGTCGCTAACTTTGAATTCGCTTTCTTCTTTTCTTCTTTGAGCCATAGGTTTTACCCGATTCTCGAAATCAATCTTCTTCGAAGTATTATTTTTAAAAAAGTAGAGACACAGCTTTGTGTCAGATGATTGGAACTGTCGTGGCCTTCAAGGCCGCCGTTCCAGCGAACAGGCTCTTTCCTGCCGCTTCGCGTCGCACATAGCCCAAAGCAACTGCACGATCTCCGTTCGCCAAAGGCAAGACCGCCGCGCTGGTAATCTCCCCAACTTCTTTCTGTTCGTCGGAGGTTACAATCTTAGCGCCCACTTCGGGCGGCGCCCCCTCGACACTAAACACGCCGAACTGCCGGTGCACCGCGCCTCGCGAGCGGATACGTTCCACGATCTCCTGGCCGAGATAGCAGCCTTTGGTAAAATTCAACGCCCGCGTCTGCCCCGTCTCCTGCGGCAAGTCCCGCTCACGAAGGTCGACACCAAATTGCGGAATGCCGCGCGAGATGCGGAACAGATTCAACGCATCGCTTCCCACGGTTGTTGCGCCCGCTTGCACCAGCGCACTCCAACTGTCGGCAAAATCTTCCGGAGCAACCCAGATTTGCCACGACTCGCGCGCTTCTTCGCCTGCACGCATCAGCGTCACTCTCTTGGCTCGCCACACAACATCGAAAAACTGCAAGTAGGCGAGTTCTGGAACCGCAAAACCCGCAAGTTCCAGAACGCGTCGCGTCTCGGGCCCAGTCACGCCGATCGTGGCAAGTTTGTCGCTGACATCGGAAACCTCAACCTCGTCAGCAATGATGTAGCGATCGAAAATCTGCAACATGTTGTCGCGCTGCCGCCGCTCCGTATCTACGAGGAGCGAGTCGCCCCGATTAAATGCATAGATGTCACCTTGAATGCGACCCTGAGCATTCAGCAGAAAAGCATAGACGCCATGCCCGGCAGCCAGATCGCGAACATTATTCGTAACCATGCCGTTGAGCCAGCGAACGCGATCCCCTCCGGTTACTGCGACCTTGGCGCGGCCACTCAGATCGTAAACGCCGCACGCGGCAAGCAACGCCTGAAACTCCGCGCGAGTATCGCCGAAGTTTTGTGCAGCCGTCCCACCGCCGTGCTCGACAGGATTCGTCCCTGGAAGTGTCGTTAACGCCATAACTTCAACCTTTGATTATAACGAAGCGCTGCCACTCGCCTCACCCCAGGCAAGCCTCGTCTCTACACAGATGCCAGTCCGTTCAAAAACGGTTCGCGCCTGTGCTAACGTAGCCAACGTGAACGCAACAAAAATGAAGCGTATCGCAGTAATTCCCGGCGACGGAATCGGCAAAGAAGTCATTCCACAAGCCGTAAAGGCTCTAGAGGCTGTGGAAGCCCCCCTCGAATTGATCGCTTTCGACTGGGGAGCCGACCGGTATCTCGCGGACTCCGTAACCGTCCCGCCGGACGGTTTCGCGACGCTGGCTCGCGATTTCGATGCCATTCTTGTCGGCGCCTTCGGAGACCCCCGCATTCCGTCCAACATTCACGCCAAAGAAATCCTGCTCGGCATGCGCTTCAAAATGGATCTCTTCGCCAACGTCCGCCCAGTGCGATTGCTCGACGCGTCGCTTTGTCCGCTCAAAGGCGTCGAGCCCCACGACCTCGATTTCGTTGTGATTCGCGAAAACACCGAAGGCGTGTATGGCGATCTCGGAGGCGTGTTCAAGCAGGGAACTCCCGACGAAGTTGCGATTCAGGAGGATGTCAACACCCGCAAAGGCGTCGAGCGCATCATCCGCTACGCCTTCGAGTATTGCGCCTATAGTCAGAAGCTCGACGGTTCGCCGCGGCGTCGCGTGCTGATGTGCGATAAATCCAACGCCATGACCCACGCTGGCGGCTTGTGGCAACGCACCTTCAAAGAAGTCTCCGCCGATTATCCGCAAATCGAAACGCGGCACATGTACGTGGACGCCCTCTGTATGCAGATGGTGCGCGATCCACGAGCCTTCGATGTCATCGTAACGAACAACATGTTTGGTGACATCATCACCGATCTCGCCGCTGGATTGCAGGGTGGTCTCGGCATGGCTGCCAGTGGCAACCTGCGTCCTTTACACACTTCAATGTTTGAGCCGGTGCATGGATCCGCGCCACCAATTGCCGGGAAGGATATGGCCAATCCTTTCGGCGCCATTCTTGCAGCGTCCATGATGTTGGCGTTTCTGGGATTGCCCACCGAAGCGCAAAAAATCGAAGGCGCTGTTCTCGAAGCCGTGCGCCAGAAACAAACCACGTCCGATATTGGCGGAACGCTGGGAACGCGCGAAGCGGGGGAGTGGGTGGCGGCACGGCTGTCGCGCTAAATCTAAGAGTCTGTTGATTCTAACTATTGCTCCCCGCCAGCAACGCCAGTTCCCGCCACTTCCAATGGCAATCGACGTCCACAAATCCTATCTCGCGCAACCACCCGAGTTGCGTTTCCAAGTCAAGTAGTTTGTTGGACGGATCTTCCGTCTCCACCGTATATCCGATCCCATGTAGAAATTCTCGGTGCAATCGCGGCGTCGGCGATGCAACGTGTTCCAGATTGCAGAAGACTCCGCCTGCATTCAGGCGATCGTAAATTTCGGAGTAGAGCGCGCGCTTGCGTTCATGGACCAGATGATGAATTGCGAAGCACGATACGACCGCGTCAAACGTGCCCAACTCCGGCAGTGGGTCGTCCAGATTATGAATCACCAGCTTGACCGAAGGATCATCGCCAAAACGCTTCTTCGCAGCGTCCAGCATTGCCGGAGAGAAGTCGATGGCGACAGCATCGGTTGCGGGATGCTCAGCTCTTACCATCGCCAGAAGGCGTCCGTCTCCCGTGCCGAGATCGAGAACCCGCCGAGCAGTCTGCGGGATGAATTCGAGTAAAGTTGCCTCGCCTTCCTTGCGGTGTGCAATCGAATCGGCGCGCTCCAGATAATCGAGAGCATGATCGGATTTCGTCCAAAGATTAACAGCCATGCGACAGTATAAACTCGATAACAATGGACGATGTAAAAGTGGTTGCCCGAGAAATCGGCAGACGGTCTGGCAAGCTTGCGCCGATTGCGCTCATCGTTAGCCTCATTAGCCTTATTAGCCTTGTAAGCCTCGTTTGGGCGTGCCCAGATCTTGCGGCCTTGCCGAATCGAATATTGCAAGAGCAGCCCTCGCAAAGCCAGCTTTCGCAAAGCCAGTCGTCGCAAGATCAAACCTCGCAAGATCAATCGTCGCCGTCCCAGCCTTCTGCCGGCGAGGGAACGCACGCCACACCAGAGAAAGTTGTCTCGTCCAAAGAAGCAAAAGAACTTTTTCGTTCGGTTGATGAAATCCTGAAGTTTGCCAGCGATGATACGGGCTTGCCGATCAAGCACGAAGTGAAACGCAAGCTTACGAAACGCGACGAAGTCCAGTCCTACATTGAAAAAGGCATGAAGGACGACAAAGATGCGAAGCGTCTCGAAAGATCGTCCGCTGTCTTGAAGAAGTTTGGATTGCTTCCACGCGACTTCGATCTTCCAAAATTTCTTGTGGCCATGCTGCGCGAGCAAGTCGCAGGATACTACGACGTCAAAACTAAGACCGTGAATCTTCTCAATTGGGTTGACGCCGAGCAGCAAAAGCCGGTGCTCGCACATGAATTAACCCACGCGCTCCAGGACCAGTCGTTTGGCATCGAGAAGTGGATGAAGGCAGCCGACGACGATTCCGATAAGAAGAAAGCGGACCCCAGTCCCGCCGACATCGAGAGTGACGAAGAGACAGGGGCGCGACAGGCTGTGGTGGAGGGCCAGGCCATGGCGGTATTGCTCGATTATTCGCTCCTTCCGACCGGAAAGACGCTGCTCGAATCGCCGCAAATTGTCGAGGCCCTGAAGCAGGGAATGCTGGTCGGAACCCCGGATTCCCCGGCCTTTCGCGACGCCCCAATCTTCCTAAAAGAGGAGCTGACTTTTCCTTACCGCTACGGACTCGATTTTACCGTGGCCCTGTTGCAAGCCGGAGGCAAACAACTCGCATACGCTGGGGCATTCGAGAAGCCACCGAACACCACGCGCGAAATCATGGAGCCCCAAACTTATCTTGCCCACGAAAAGCTCGCGCCCATGAAGTTGATCGATATGAATAACGACTTCAAAGATTACGTTCCTTTCGATATCGGTGCCATGGGCGAGTTCGACGTCGACGTGTTGATCGAGCAGTACGCGGGTCAGAAAAGCGCCAATGCGATGTATCCCGAATGGCGCGGCGGCTATTACTTTGCCTGCAAGCCGAAG
>Ga0182016_10008641_pt1 | contig 10256 bp, 8 predicted proteins | sample 712S2MmetaG_FD_120491 | JGI IMG/M metagenome (GOLD analysis project Ga0182016, IMG submission 120491) | Permafrost microbial communities from Stordalen Mire, Sweden - 712S2M metaG | ecosystem: Environmental > Terrestrial > Soil > Wetlands > Permafrost | place: Sweden: Stordalen | collected... | reverse complement strand
GCTGGAGGTGAATATTCACGGGAACGGCACTGCGCGTGAGCAGGCACCTGCAGCGGGGACGATGGTGGTTGCGGGGACGCAGGTGGTGGTTAGGGCTGGGCAGTAGGGGTGGGGCTGAACAAGAGAGCCGCACAAACTGGGTGATGGGAATTGGGTCGAATAGGAAGCGCTCCATCAGGGGCTAAAGCCCGCTCATTCATTGATCGTTTTGCGGCACGACTAAAGTCGTGCCCTTTCAAGACCTGGCCTCAGCAGAGAATCGACTGAAGCGTAAGCACTAGAATCGAACACAGCATGAATTGGAATGAATTGATCGCAGAAGTGTCGCATCTAGGCGCGGGCGGTGGGGCCGATGGCGCGATAACCGGTGTGGAGTACGACTCGCGCAAAGTGAAGCCTGGCGCGGTGTTTGTGGCGATGAAGGGTACGGAGACCGACGGGAATCGCTATGTGTCGAAGGCTGTGAGCGCGGGAGCGTTGGGCATTATTACTGACTCGGCGACGACCTTCGATCATTTGCTGGTGTATTCGCCGGGGGTGGGGGTGCTGGAGGTTGAGCAGGGACGGCGCGCGCTGGCGGAGGCATCGGCGGCGTTCTTCGGGCATCCTGAAAAAAAACTTGCGGCGACTGGAATTACGGGGACGAACGGCAAGACAACGACTGCGTTTCTGATCGAAGCGTTGCTGAATGCGGCGGGGCGGAAGAGCGTTCTGGCGGGGACGATTGAGTATCACGTAGCGGGCGAGGTGCGGCCGTCGCTTCATACGACGCCGGAGTCGCGTGATTTGTTTGCACTGATGGCGGAGGGCGCGGAGCGTGGGGCAACGGAGTTGGTGACAGAGGTATCAAGCCATGCGCTGGATCAGGGTCGGGCGGCTGGGATTGGATTCGATGTAGCGGTGTTTACGAACTTCACTCGCGATCATCTGGACTATCACGGGACGATGGAGAAGTATTTCGCGGCGAAGAAAGTGCTGTTTGATGGATCGGTTTATCCAGCGCCGCGGGTTGCGGTAATCAATGCGCAGGACGAGCGGGCGAGGGTGTTGGGAGCGGCGGCGCGCAGGGCTGGCGCGGAAGTGCGGCAATACGGGATTGGCGCGGGGGAGTGGCGGGCGGCGAAGTATGAGTTAACGCCGGGCGGCGCGGTAATTGAGTTGGAGACGCCAATTGGACGAGCCGAGATTGTGTCGCGACTGGCTGGAGAAGTGAATGTACTGAACCTGCTGGCGGCGTTTACGGCGGCTCATGCAAGGGGCGTTTCGTTCGATGACCTGGTGACGTTTGTGCCGCAACTTGAGCCGGTGCCGGGGCGGTTTCAGCCAGTGGATGGGGGGCAGCCATTCACGGTGATTGTGGACTATGCGCATACGGACGACGCGCTGCGGAATCTGACAACGCTGGCGCGGCAGATGCTTGGGGACGGTGGGGGCCGCGTGGTGACGGTGTTTGGATGCGGTGGCGATCGCGACCGGACGAAGCGGCCAAAGATGGGGCTGGCTGGAGGCGAGGGCAGCGACCTGGTGATTGCGACGAGCGACAATCCGCGGTCGGAAGATCCGAATGCGATTTTGTTGGAGATTGAGCCGGGGCTGAAGGCGAGTGGTGTGAAGTACACGATTGAGGCGGATCGGGCGGCGGCGATTCGGACTGCATTAGCGGGCGCGGCTAGCGGCGACGTGGTGCTGATTGCAGGCAAGGGGCATGAGCGGGAGCAGATATTGGTGACTGGTACCGTGCCGTTCGACGACGCGAAGATTGCGCTCGAAATTCTGCACGAACTGGGCTATGGTGGGGGGCAATGAAGCTGACCCTCTCAGAAGCGGCGATGGGCGCGGGCGCGTTGCTGGAAGCGCCGGCGAGCGTGGCCAATGCGGGCGGGCTGGTGGCATGCGGATACTCGATTGATTCGCGCACGGTGGGCGACGGCGAGCTGTTTTTTGCGGTGAAGGGCGAGCGGTTGGACGGACACGATTTTTTGGCGGGGGCGCTGGGACGCGGCGCGGTGGGCGCGGTGGTGTCGAGGGCGCGCGTGGCATCGCTGCCGGATTTGGTGCTTTCTGCGCCGTTGTTGATTGTGGTGGATCCGCTGGCGGCGTTGCAGTCGCTGGCCGCGCATGTGCGCAGGCATTGGGGCAAGCGCGTGGTTGCAGTGACGGGGTCGGCGGGAAAGACGACGACGAAAGAAGCGATTGCAGCATCGCTGGGTGCGGGGTTGAATGTGTTGAAGTCTCAGGGGAATTTGAACAACGCATTCGGGCTGCCGCTGCAATTGTTGCGCCTGGAACCGGAGCACGAGATTGCGGTGTTAGAGATGGGCATGAACCATGCGGGCGAGATTGCCGCGCTGTGCCGCATTGCAACGCCGGACTGGGGCGTGGTGACTAACGTGGGGACGGCGCACGTGGAGAACTTTGCCGATGGGCAGGCGGGGATTGCGCGCGCGAAGTTTGAGCTGGTGGAGTCGTTGCCGGCGAATGGGGTGGCGTTTCTGAATTGCGACGACGCGTATGTATCGCAGTTTGGGCGGGATTTTGCGGGGAAGGCGGTCTACTTCGGGGCGGGACCGTGTGCCGATCCGCAGTTGGTGGAAGCGAGGGAAGATTTGCATGGGTTGCATGTGAACTTTCGTGCCGGGGAGCGGGAGGGGCGGTTCACGTTGAAGCTGTTGGGGGCGCACAATGCGTCGAATGCGCTGGCAGGGCTGGCGGTGGCGCTTGAAGCTGGGGTTGATTTGGAGGCGGCGGTGCGGGCTCTGGAGCATTTGAGTGCAGGGGACAAGCGTGGGCAGGTGATTGAGGTTGCGGGGACGACGATATTGAACGACAGCTACAACTCGAATCCGGAGGCGTTACGGTCGATGATTCGGACGCTGGCTTCAAGGCCGGCGGAGGGGCGGCGGATTCTGGTTGCAGGGGAGATGCTGGAGATGGGCGAGCATGGGCCGGCGATGCATGCGGAGTGCGGGCGGGCGGCGGCCGAGGCTGGGTTGGACCTGGTGGCCGGAGTGCGCGGGAATGCGGTGCATTTGGCGACGGCGGCTTGCACGCATGGTGTGGAGGCGGTGTTTCTGGCGGATGCGGAAGCGGCTGGGCAATGGCTGCGGAAGACGATGCGGGCGGGGGACGTGGTGCTGGTGAAGGGGTCGCGAGGTGTGCATTTGGAGCGGGCGATTGAGGTTGCGGTGGAAGATGCGGGTGGCGAGAAGCAATGAGTATGTTGCGGAGGTTCAGATCGGTTTTATTGGCGTCGATATTGATTGCGTGCGGGATTGGCATTTCGGCGGCTATTCCGGCGGAGTGGACGCGGGCGATTGAGCCGTTTCGGATTGCAGGGAATTTGTATTACGTGGGAAGTGAGGATTTGGCGGCGTACCTGGTTGCGACGCCGAAGGGGCTGATCCTGATCAACAGCAATCTGACGAGTTCACCAGCGCAGATAAAAGCGAGCGTGGAGAAGCTGGGGTTCCATTTCGGCGACGTGAAGATTCTGCTGATCAGCCATGCGCACTACGACCACTGCGCGGGGAGCGCGGAGATAAAGCGGTTGACGGGCGCCAAGTACGAGGTGATGGACGGCGATGTTGCCACGGTGGAGACGGGTGGGAAGAAGGACTTCAATTTTGGCGCTGACGCAACGATGCAGTTTCCGGTGACGAAGGTGGATCGGGTTCTGCACGATGGCGATGTTGTGGAGTTGGGCGGTGCAAGGCTGACTGCGCACAAGACGGCGGGGCATACACGGGGAACGACGACGTGGACTACGGACGAACACGAGAACGGAAGGCCGCTGCATGTGCTGATTATTGGCAGCCCGAATGTGAATCCGGGATACAAGCTGGTGGGGAACAGGGTGTATCCGCAGATTGCGGAGGACTATCGGAACGGGTTTGAAGTATTGAAGGGGTTGCCGTGCGATGTTTTTCTAGGCGCGCATGGAGGGTACTTCGATCTGGTTGAGAAGTATGGACGAATCAAGAAGGGCGATGGGGCGGCATTCATTGATCCATCGGGGTACAAGGCATATGTGGCGGATCGAGAAGCGGCGTTTGAGGCTGAGTTGAAGAAGCAGATGCAAGACGGTCATTAGTAGAATTGAGTTGAAACGCGCTGGATTCGGCGTTGGAGGTTTCTTGCTTTATTGGCTGCTTTATCAAAAGCTTTTTCCGTTTTTTCATCCGTTCAGGATCTTTCGGTATTTGACGTTTCGCACGGCGTTCGCTTCGGGCACGGCGCTGATGATTACGCTGTTTATTGGCCCATGGGTGATTCAGAAGCTGCGTGAATTTCAGATTGGGCAATATGTTCGCGAGGACGGGCCTCAGTCGCACCTAAAAAAGTCGGGGACGCCGACAATGGGCGGAGTGCTGATTTTGATCGCCATCCTGGTGCCGACGGTTCTTTGGTCGGACCCGGCTAATCCGTTTGTGTGGCTGGCGGTGTTTTCAACGCTGGCGTTTGGAGCGATCGGGTTTGCGGACGATTACATCAAGGTGGTGAAGCGGCGGTCGCTGGGACTGACGGCGCGGGCCAAGCTTGCATACCAAGGGCTTGTGGGCGCAGCGGTCGCGGGGGTGCTAGTCGTTCTGCAACAGTTCAATCTGTTTTCAACGAAGCTGACGGTTCCGTTCATCAAGCAATGGCGTCCCGACCTCGAATGGCGTTGGCCAGGGACGGTTCAGTTCTCGAACGGTCCTTTGATCCTTCTCTTGCTCGCTTGCGTCACGATGGGGCTGGCAGTTTCGCAGAAGGGGGCCAAGCGGGTGGTAGGGATAGTGATCGCCTTGATCATGTTTAATGTCTGGCGATTGTGGCCCGCGTTTGGCTCAAGCGCCCTCATGTATTTGCCGTTCTTCGCTTTTGTGATTTTCGTGCTGGTGGGATCGTCGAATGCGGTGAACCTGACGGATGGCCTGGACGGGCTGGCGATTGGGTGCACGATTATTGCGGCCGGGGCGTTGGCGGTGCTGACGTACGTGAGCGGGCACGTGGTGTTTGCCGACTACCTGGAACTGCAGCGCATGCCCATGGTGGGCGAGTTGACCATATTCTGTGGGTCGATGGTGGGCGCATCGATTGGATTTCTCTGGTACAACGCGCATCCAGCCGAAGTGTTTATGGGCGACGTGGGCGCGCTGGGATTGGGCGGAGCGATTGGGACGGTGGCGATTATCATCCGGCAAGAGTTGCTGCTGCCATTCATTGGGGGCATCTTTGTGCTGGAAGCTGTCTCCGTTGTTCTGCAAGTGGGCAGTTACAAGTTCAGGAACAAGAAGCGGATTTTCAAGATGGCTCCGCTGCATCACCACTTTGAGCAGTTGGGCTGGGCTGAGTCGAAGGTGATTGCGCGCTTCTGGATTGGGGCGCTGGTGTTTGCATTGTTTGCACTCACGACGCTGAAACTGCGGTGATGGCGCGCAGGGTTGAGCGGGCGCGGTGCACAATAGGGAGTGGGCTTTCTTAGGGAGAAGGGGAGGCCGAGGGTTGGGTGTGAGACCGTCCCTCGGGGCCTAAAGGCCTGCTCGTTCTGTTGGCCCTGTCGGCACGACTAAAGTCGTGCCCTTTCAAAACCTCGAATCAGCGGAGATGGTTGGTAACGTGGACCGGCAGAGACGGTCCGACCAGCCTGAGGGCATAAGCCAATGATGGAATTGAAGGGGAAGAAAGTTTTGGTGGTGGGGCTGGGGAAGTCTGGCCTGGCGGCGGCGCTGTTTCTGCGGCGTCGCGGCGCGCAGGTGACGGTGTCGGACGTGCGCAGCGCTGAGGCGCTGGCCAAGGATATCCCCGCGCTGCTGGAAGAAGGAATCATGGTGGAGGCGGGCGGACATGGCTTGCTGACCTTCCGCAGGCAGGACCTGATTGTGGTAAGCCCCGGGGTTCCACTGAATACGCCGGAGCTGGCGCAGGTGAAGAGCTTTGGGCTGCCGGTGATTGGAGAGCTGGAGCTGGCGGCGCGATTCCTGAAGGGCAGCATTCTGGCGATCACGGGATCGAATGGGAAGACTACGACGACGGCACTGTTGGGAGAGATTCTGGCCAAGGCCGGGAAGCCAACGCTGGTGGGCGGAAACATTGGCGTACCGGTAGTGGCGCTTACGGATGAAAGCTCCGATGCGAGCTGGCTGGTGCTTGAAGTTTCGAGCTTCCAACTGGAGACGACAGATACGTTTCATCCGCGGATTGCGGTGATCCTGAACATTACGCCTGACCATTTGGACCGGCATGGGAGCTTCGAAAACTATGCGCTGGCCAAGGAGCGGATTTTTGCAGCGCAGACGAGTGAGGACTTCCTGGTGCTGAATGCGGACAATGCGCGCGCGGCTGAGGCGGCAAAGCGCACGAAGGCAAATGTGTACTGGTTCTCGCTCGACGGCCCGGTGGAGCAGGGTGCATTTGATGAAGATGGGTACGTAGTTTATCGGACCTCGAAGGACGCAGCGGTGGAGAAGATTATCCCAGTGGCGGGGATTCCGCTGAAGGGCGAGCACAACGTGGAGAACGTGCTTGCGGCGGTGTGCGCGGCGCGACTGGCCGGTGCGCCGGCTGAATCGATTCGCGTGGGGATTGAGGGATTCAGGGCGGTGGAGCACCGGCTGGAGTATGTGGCCAGGATCAACGGCGTGGAGTACTACAACGATTCGAAGGCGACGAATGTGGACGCGACGGCGAAGGCGCTGGCGGCGTTTCCATCGGGGATCCATTTGATCCTTGGCGGCAAGGACAAGGGATCGGATTACATGGAGCTGGAGCAGTTGTTGCGGAGCCGAGTGAAGGCGGTGTACACGATTGGATCGGCGGCAGAGAAGATTGAAGGGCAACTGCGCGGGACGGTTACGCTGCACAGTTGCGAGACGCTGGCTGCGGCGGTGAATGCGGCGGGAACGGCGGCGCATCCGGGAGATGTGGTGCTGCTGGCGCCGGCGTGCTCGAGCTTTGACCAGTTTGAGAATTACGAAGATCGGGGACGCGTTTTTAAACAGTTGGTAAACGAACGGCGAGGATGGAAAGCATGGCAGCACGCGTAGGCAGCGATAAATGGCTGTTCTTCACCACGCTGTTGCTGATCGTGGTGGGGCTGGCGATGGTGTTTTCGGCATCGGCGGTTGTGGCGCAGGAGCGCTACCACTCGGAGTTTGCCTATGTGGGCAGGCAGGCGGGATGGGCGCTGGCAGGCGTGATGGCGATGCTGGTGCTGATGAACATCGATTCGAGTTTTTATAACTCGCCGAAGGTGATTTTTCCGCTGCTGGCGGTGACTACGCTGCTGCTGGTGGCTGTGTTTCTGCTTCCTGATTCGCACAACACGCATCGATGGATACGATTTGGTGGGCTGTTTACTTTTCAACCGTCGGAGATTGCGAAGCCGGTGCTGGTGCTGTTTCTGGCGTGGTTTTTGGCGACGCGATTGGATGCGATGCGCGACTGGAGAAAGACGATTCTGCCCGCGATCGTGATGCCGGTGCTGTTTATGCTGCTGATTGTGAAGCAGCCCGACCTGGGGACGGCGTTGGTGCTGTTTGGCGTGACCGCAGTGATGCTGTGGCTGGCGGGGATTGACTGGAAGTGGCTGGTGGGCGGTGTTGCGGTGGCATTGCCGGGGATTGCGGCGCTGCTTTTCTTTGTGGCGTGGCGGCGGGCACGGATGCTGGCGTTCATGAATCCGCCATGCGAGGCGAAGGATGCGGGCGGCGCGGGCTATCACATATGCCAGTCTCTGATCGCGGTGGGCACGGGCGGCATGACGGGGCGCGGCTACATGGAGAGCATGCAAAAGCTCTTTTTTCTGCCGGAGGCGTCAACGGACTTTATTTTCTCGATTATTGGTGAAGAGCTTGGCTTTATTGGCGCGTTTCTGATCGTGATGCTGTTTGCGTTTCTCGGATTGCGCGGGTTCAGGGCAGCGTTTCGGACGAAGGATCCGTTTGCGCGGCTGGTGGCGTTTGGGATTACGACGACGATTCTGCTGCAGGCGTTTTTCAATATCAGCGTGGTGTTGTCGCTGGTGCCGACGAAGGGGATTCCGCTGCCGCTGATTTCTTCGGGGGGGACGAGCTTGTTCTGCACGCTGGCATCGATTGGGGTGTTGTTGAATATCAGCAGAAAAGCAGAATAGGGTAGGGACTAGGGACTTGGGACTAGGGACTTGGGACTTGGGACTAGGGATTAGGGACTTGGGACTAGGGGCTAGGGACTGCATAGATGCGCGGGTTCGAATCCAGGGCGGAAAAGGGAAATTGATTGGACAGTCTACGCGTATTGATCGCGGGCGGGGGGACGGGCGGGCATATTATTCCGGCGCTGGCGGTTGCGCGCGAGTTGAAGAAGCGGCACGGGGCGGACGTGTTGTTTGTCGGCACGGCGCGGGGGATGGAAACGCGGCTGGTTCCGAATGCGGGTTTCGAACTGCGGCTGATTCATGTGGGGCAACTGAATAATGTTTCTCTGATGACGCGGGTGCGTACGGTGCTGGGGCTGCCGAAGAGCCTGTTGGATTGCAGGGCGATGATGAAGGAGTGGAGGCCGGGGGCGGTGTTTGGCGTGGGCGGGTATGCGAGTGGGCCAGTGATGGCGGCGGCGCTGTGGATGGGCGTGCCGACGATGGCGTTTGAGCCGAATGCGATGCCAGGGATGGCTAATCGGCTGGTGGGGAAACGGGTGCAGGCGGCGGCGGTGAACTTTCCCGATGCGGCGAAGTGGTTCAGGAATTGCGAAGTGACGGGGATACCGGCGAGGCCGGAGTTTTTTGCGGTGCGCGATGCGGAGGCGATTGGGAGGCCGAGGCTGCTGGTATTTGGGGGGTCGCAGGGGGCGCGGATTTTGAATACAAATGTGCCGAAGATTGCAAAGTTGTTGTTGGATGCGGTGCCGGGGCTGACGATTTTGCATCAGAGCGGTGGCAAGAACCTGGAAGTGACGCAGGCAGCGTATGCGGCGAGCGGGGTGGATGCTGCGCGGGTGGAGGTGCGGGCGTTTATCGACGACATGCCGGCGCGGTTTGCTGAGGCGAGCCTGGTGATGTCGCGGAGCGGGGCGTCGACGGTGGCGGAGCTGGCAGCAGCGGGGAAGCCGAGCCTGCTGGTGCCGTTTGCTGCTGCTGCGGATGCGCACCAGAAGCGGAATGCGGAGGCGATGGTGGCGGCTGGGGCGGCGGCGATGCTGGAGGAGGCTGAGATTGCAGAGCCGGGGCGGTTGCTTAAGACGCTGACTGGATTGCTGAAGGATGAGGAGCAGTTGAAGGCGATGGGGCAGGCGGCGCGTTTGCAGGCACATCCGGATGCTGCGGAGAGGATTGCGGATCGGCTGGCGGGGTTGTCTGGTGGGGGGCCGTAGAGTTTTTCCTGGAGTTAGAAAAACCATCCCCCAGCGGCTAAAGCCGTGCTCATTTTGTTGGCCTTATCGGCACGACTGAAGTCGTGCCCTTTCAAAACTGCGGCTGGAATTGAGTTTCCCAGCAAGGTCTGAAGTCGTGCTCTTTCAAAACTGCGGCTCGAATTGAGTTTCCCAGCAAGGTCTGAAGTCGTGGCCCTTCAAGACTTCGACTCAATGGTGATTGGGCAAGAAAGTCGCGGAAAATAGAAAGGCCCTCCTGAGGAGGTCAGGAGGGCCTTTCTGGGTAACTCCAGAGCAGATCTGGGGAAATGCCAGGCGTTACCTATGTCCGCCACCGCCGTGGCCACCACCGCCGCCGCGTGCTGCGCCGGAGAATCCGCCGCGTGCGCCACCGCCGGCATACCCGCCGCGTGCAACACCAGCGCTACCGGCGTAACCGCGTGCTGCTCCGGCATATCCGCGGGCCGCGCCACCAGCATAGCCTCCGCGATATCCAGCAGCATATCCGCCGCGATACCCGTAGGCGCCTCTATAGCCGTAGCCGCCCCGACCGTACCAGCCCCTACCGTACCAAGGGCCGACGCCGATGAAGAGGCCGCCTACGAACCAGTTAGGTCCGTAATAACCGTAAGGCGCGCAAGCGTAGGGGTAGTAAGAGTAGTAGCCCCAGTCGCAGACCGGGGGACCATAAACGTCAGGGGCGTAACCGACCGCAGGGCCGACTCCGACGCCGACAGCGACCTGGGCATTTGCCGTTGCCGCTAGGGGAAGAGCGAGAACCAAAGCAACCAGAATCGGGTAGATTTTCCGCATGGCATTCTCCTTTATGCTGCCCCGTCCGGGTCGACTCGGTTTGGGGATTGGAACTGATTTCCAGCTTCAGCATTTGCCGGTTTGGGGATCTTTTCCCTTCCGGCGTACACCTG
>Ga0182016_10008639_pt1 | contig 10257 bp, 9 predicted proteins | sample 712S2MmetaG_FD_120491 | JGI IMG/M metagenome (GOLD analysis project Ga0182016, IMG submission 120491) | Permafrost microbial communities from Stordalen Mire, Sweden - 712S2M metaG | ecosystem: Environmental > Terrestrial > Soil > Wetlands > Permafrost | place: Sweden: Stordalen | collected... | reverse complement strand
GCGCTTTAAGCGAGCGGACGGTGTCTATCGCTGGCTCCAGGATAGAGGTTCTCCGCTTCGCGATAGAAACGGGGATATTGTTCGCTGGTACCTACTTATAACCGACATCGACGATCAGAAGCGCGCCGAAGAAGCGCTGCGCGAAAGCGAGCACCAATCTCGCTTAATCGTGGACAGCATTCCCGGCCTGATCGCAGTCTTGAGCAAGAACGGCGAACTTGAACGGGTCAGCCAGCCGCTTTTGGACTACTTTGGAAGGACGCTGGAAGAGTTGCGGCAATGGGCCGTAGACGACAGCATTCACCCCGATGATCGCCCCGGATACCTTCAGGCTTTTGGACGATCTTTCGCCGCAGGAGAGCCAGTTGACTATGAAGCAATTCGAGTTCGCCGTTTCGATGGCGTCTACCGATGGTTTAACATTCGTGGGCTTCCTCTTCGTGACCGGCAGGGGCAAATCGTGAGATGGTACTTCCTCCTGGCAGAAATTGATGATAGAAAGCGTGCCGAAGACGAACTCAGGCGGAGCGAGGCGAGACACCGGGTTGTGGTTGAAACCGCGAGCGACGCGGTGGTGAGTATCGACGAGAGTGGCACAATCATTCTTGCGAACCCCGCAACGAAGCGGATATTTGGATACGAGCCGGAGGATTTAATCGGTAAGCCTCTCACCGTTCTCATGCCCGGGGCTATGGGCAAACTCCATGAGGCGGGCTTCAAACGATATCTCGAAACCGGCACAAGACAGCTGAACTGGCAGGGAACCGAAATGACCGCGCGGCGGGCTAGTGGTGAGGAGTTTCCGGCAGAGGTCTCATTCGGAGAGATGATCACGGATCAGCGAAGGGTGTTTACCGGATTTATTCGAGATATCTCCGGAAAGAAGCGCGCTGAAGAAGAATTGCATAACACTCAGGCGGAGCTCGCACGAATAATGCGAGTCATGACGGTCGGACAACTGACAGCTTCGATCGCACATGAAGTCAGCCAGCCGCTATCGGGCATCATCTTGAATGCGAACACTTGTCTTCGCATGTTGAAGAGCGATCCGCCAAATATTAACGGCGCACGGGAGACCGCGCAACGGACGATTCGCGATGGCAATCGCGCTTCAGAGGTAATCACTCGACTGCGAACGCTTTTCAGCAAGAAGCAAATTGACGTCGAGCCCCTCGACCTCAACGAAGCGGCTCGCGAAGTCATCGCGTTGCTGTCCGGCGAACTGCACAGAAACAACGTAATTCTGAAACAAGAACTCAGCGATCCTCTGCCGGCTGTTCAAGGTGACCGCGTTCAGATTCAGCAGGTCATCTTAAATCTCCTCCGCAACGCTTCCGACGCAATGAGCAGCATTGAGGATCGGCCACGGCAAATGGTGGTCAGAACGGAGTTGGAAGGCGACCAGGTGCGTCTTTCGGTTCAAGATTCTGGCGTTGGCTTTGCTCCTGAAGTTGCCGATAAGATGTTCGAAACCTTCTACACGACAAAGCCAGATGGCATGGGGGTCGGGCTCTCGGTCAGCCGTTCCATTATTGAAGCCAATCGCGGACGCCTGTGGGCGATGGCTAACGACGGGCCAGGAGCCATCTTTGCATTCTCAATTCCTTGCGAGCATGGGTCTTGACCTCGGAAGCGGCCATGAAAAGTTCTTTCCATCGTACACATTCGGGAGCGCGAGCCTGAAAGCTGCAAAGCAATCACCCGGCTTGCGAGTTTCACTGATGCAGACATGCTGACCGATCGCCGGTTGAAGCCGTCCGATCCGCGGATGCACTCCATACATGCTAGTTCATCGAGCCAATACCTAAGTACAATGGACGCCGCTGGCCGCGCGGCGGATGATGATGTTGTTGTGGGGTGTCTTCAAGAAGGGACTCCAGGGACACAAACTCAGACGCCTTGTCGATGTGCAGCCGTGACTGTTGTGAGCGCCACTTTCGGAGGGAGAAAATCGACTTTGTCAATCAGCGATGGAGGGAATGCACGGTTCTCCGCGTTGGGGAGCTATCTGTTAAGTGCGGACTGAGATATCCATGATAAATCCACGTTCACTTGTGTCGATCGTTGACGATGATGAATCGGTCCGCGAATCGCTGCCAGACCTACTCAAGGAATTTGGTTTTGCGTCTGAGACATTCTGTTCTGCCGAAGAGTTCCTTGCGTCCGACGGAATCGCGCGAACGCAATGTTTGATCCTCGACGTTGCAATGCCGGGAATGTGCGGACCCGAACTACAGGAAGAATTGAATCGTCGCAAGATCAAGATTCCCATTGTTTTCATCACTGGACAACGAGACGAAAGGTTGCGGTCGAGGCTAATCGAGCAGGGTGCCACAGCATGTTTGATCAAGCCATTCAGTGATACCGCGATGCTTGATGCACTGAATTGCGCGTTTCATGTCAAATGATCGTTGTCTGCGGAATTATGTCGCGGATATACAATAGCTCATGCAAGTGCACTTGATTTTTGAGTGAGGCCTTGCCCATGCCAGAGAGCCCATCAATTGTTCTCGTCGTCGATGACGACATCTCTGTTCGCGAATCGCTCGAACTGTTGCTTCGCCATGAGGGTTTCGATGTGGAGACGTTCGTTTCCGCTCAGGATTTTCTCGGCCGCCCGCCCGTAACTGTTCCAAGTTGCCTGGTGCTGGACATTTCTCTTCCCGGACTCAACGGTCTCGATCTGCAGAAACGTGTTGCGGTGGAACGGCATGAGATGCCGATCATCTTCATCACAGGCCACGGAAATATTCCCATAACCGTGCAAGCGATGAAGGCCGGAGCTGTGGAGTTCCTGACAAAACCGTTCAGTGACCAAATTCTGCTGAATGCCGTTCGCCAAGCCTTGGTACGCAGCAAGGCGTTACTTGACCGCTCCACAGAGATCATGGCTTTGAAAGCCCGGTACTCGTGCCTCAGTGCTCGCGAACGGGAAGTGATGGCGTTAGTGGTCGCAGGATTGCCCAATAAGCAGGTTGGTAGCGAACTGGGGATCAGCGAAATTACAGTTAAAGCACATCGCGGCAGCATGATGCGAAAGATGAAAGCTGAATCCCTCGCAGAATTAGTGAGCATAGCTACACGCCTCCGACTGACGCGCCCGTCTGGGTCCGCTTTGCGTCCGGCTAGATAGCCTTCCGGCGGCCATTGCGCTCCGTCGCTCGTTCCTCGCTAACACCGTGGTCCATCAAACCAGCACGAAGGTATCGATCAATACCTTCGTATCATATTCTGTCTGCATACACTGCTGCTTCAATAACATCTGTAGTTCTGTTGACGAGCATGGGTTGTCGTTTGTACCGGTTCGGGCAGGCAGGGAAAGGACTTCTCCGGGTTTGCCGAAGACAATAGGAGCTCACTATGGCCAGGGGGGACACAGTCATCGTCACGGGAGCCTCGCAGGGCATCGGCGCCGCCATCGTTAAGGCCTTTCTGGAGCGCGGCTATAACGTAGTGGCGACCTCCCGAAGTATCTCGAAGGCGGGGTATGCGCCATCTCCCAACCTCGCTCTGGTGGATGGAGATATCGGCCAGGCAGAGACTGCGGAGAAGGTGGCGAAAAACGCGATCGAGAGGTTCGGCTCTATCAACCATGTGGTGAACAACGCGGGCATCTATTCTTCGAAGCCCTTCACGGAGTACACCGCCGAGGAACTTCGCGGCTTCGTCTCCACTAACCTTGAGGGGTTCGTCTTCATCACGCAGCGGGCCGTGCGGCAGATGCTGGCTCAAGACAGGGGCGGCAGCGTGACCAGCATCAGCGCATCGCTGGCCGATAACCCGATCACTGAGGTTCCGGCGTCGGTTCCGATGATGACCAAGGGCGGCATCGACACGATCACGCTAAGCCTCGCGAACGAATACGCGAAAGAGAGGATTCGCTTCAACGCCGTCGCGCCTGGCGTTGTGGATACGCCTCTGCACAAGGGCAACCTGAAGGCGCGCTCACCGTTGGGCTCGATTTCCCAGCCGAAGGACATAGCCGACGCTGTTGTTTATCTGGCGGAAGCCAGTCACGTAACCGGGGAGGTGCTGCACGTGGACGACGGTGCGCACGTGGGCCGGTGGTGAGCGTGAAGAATTGTGCGGAGCAGCGACTGGAGAAGCTTGGCATTCAGCTTCCGGCGGCTCCAACGCCGTTCGGCAGTTACGTTGAGGCGCTACAAACGGGCAGTCTGCTCTTCTTGAGCGGGATGCTCCCGGTTGTGGACCACAAGCCGAAGTATCTTGGCCGGCTGGGCAAGGAATTGGATACCGAGTCGGGGCGAGATGCGGTACGCACGGCGGCTTTGGGCGCGCTGGCAGCGGCCAAGGGGCATCTGGGATCGCTCGATCGCGTGCAGCGCGTGGTTCGACTGGGTGTGTTCATGGCGACGTCGGGAGATTTCTTCGACCAGCCGCGGGTTGCGGATGGGGCATCGGATCTGTTTCGCGATGTGTTTGGCGCCGACAAGATGGCAGTGCGGGTCGTGATCGGCGTTGCCAGTCTCCCGTTGGGGATGCCAGTCGAGCTTGAAGTTATCTTCGAAGTCGCGGAGTAAAAGAATAAACATTTAGCTGAACTCAACATTCACCGGAAGCGCAGGAGGATTTATGGCAACGACAACAGCAGTAGCGACGATGAAAGCGGCTCAGATTGCAAAGGGAGGAGCAGGCTTCGATATCGTCGAGCGCGAGATTCCCTCACCGGGCTCGGGGCACGTGCGGATAAAAGTTCAGGCTTGTGGGGTCTGCCACAGTGACGCACTTACCGTCGAAGGCCTTTGGCCGGGAATCCAGTATCCCCGCGTTCCAGGCCATGAAGTGGCTGGCATCATCGATGAGGTCGGAGCGGGTGTCTCTGTGTGGAAGAAGGGCCAGCGTGTTGGAGTGGGCTGGCACGGCGGCCAGGACGGTACGTGCGTCGAGTGCCGTCGAGGAGACTTTCGCAATTGCCGAAATCTCAAGATTGCGGGCATTAGCTACGACGGCGGGTACCAGCAATTCATGTTAGCGCCCGTTGAAGCGCTCGTGACGATACCGGACAGCCTGAGTGATGTGGACGCCGCGCCGTTGCTCTGCGCCGGCATTACCACATACAACGCCCTGCGACACAGCGGTGCCTTCCCGGGTGACCTTGTTGCAGTCCAGGGGATCGGCGGTCTGGGTCACTTGGGAGTTCAATTCGCGAACAAGTTTGGGTATTGGGTCGCAGCCATCGGGCGCGGTCCGGAAAATGCGGAGCTGGCAAAGAAGCTTGGAGCGAACGTTTACATCGATAGCAAAGCGACGAACGCAGCAATGGAATTACAGAAACTCGGGGGCGCCAAGGTCATTCTGGCGACGGCTCCGAATTCGAAGGCCATGTCAGAACTTGTCGACGGCCTCGGTCCGAACGGCAAGCTCATCGTTGTAGGCGCTACCTTCGACCCCATCGAAGTCACGCCAATCCAACTCATCAGTGGAAGCAAATCGATTCAGGGCTGGGCCGCGGGAACGCCAGCCGATTCAGAAGACACGTTGCACTTCGCAAAACTCAGCGGCGTTCGTCCCATGATTGAGACGTATCCCCTCGAAAGGGCGGCTGAGGCATATGCGCGCATGCTGAGCGGCAAGGCAGAGTTTCGCGTAGTGCTCACCATGTGATGCTGGCCAACCGCTGCGAAGAGCAGCCTCGTTGAGAACAGATGATCCTGACGGCTTCAACAAATTCACACAAGAATACAGGAGGAATTGGTATGCCAATGATCACAACGAAAGACGGCGCACAGATTTTCTACAAAGACTGGGGCCCGAAGGACGCTCAGCCTATCGTGTTTCACCACGGCTGGCCTCTTTCGTCGGACGACTGGGACAATCAAATGCTGTACTTCCTTGCCAACGGTTATCGCGTCGTCGCGCACGACAGGCGCGGTCACGGTCGCTCCTCGCAGGTGGACAATGGCCACGACATGGACCACTACGCGTCCGACGCTTCGGCAGTGGTCGAGCATCTCGACCTGAAGAATGCTGTCCATATCGGCCATTCGACGGGTGGTGGCGAGGTGGCGCGCTATGTCGCGAAATACGGCCAGCCTCAAGGCCGCGTAGCCAAGGCCGTGCTGATCGCCTCCGTTCCCCCGCTTATGCTCAAGACCGAAAAAAACCCGGGCGGCACGCCGATCGAAGTGTTCGACGGATTCCGAAAGATCCTGGCTGAGAACCGGGCGCAGTTTTTTCTCGACTTCGCTTCAGGTCCGTTCTACGGCTTCAACAGGCCCGGCGCGAAGCCCTTGCAGGGAGTGATCCGCAACTGGTGGCGACAAGGGATGATGGGCAGCGCGCTGGCGCACTACCAAGGCATCAAGGCCTTCTCCGAGGTAGACCAAACGGACGATCTGGAAGCGGTCACGGTGCCTACCCTCGTCATGCAGGGTGACGACGATCAAGTTGTCCCTTACAAAGACGCTTCACTGTTGCAAGCGAAATTGCTCAAGCATAGAACGCTCAAGATCTACCCCGGCTTGCCTCACGGCCTGATGACCACCAATGCCGACGTGATCGATGCGGACCTCCTGGCATTCATCCGAAGCTGAATCTCCTGCGAGGTCGCATTGGGCAGCTCGCCTTTTGTATCGAGGGTATCACAGCCATGCCTCAAATCAAATCGCAACAGCGGATACGATGCCGGCAGCCTTTATTGATCACAATGGCGGTGTCACTGATGTTTGGAGTGTTCCAATCGCCCGCACAAACGATGGAAAAGGAAAATTCTGTGAAGCACCCAACTTCTTATCACACGGTCAAGGCAGGTGGGCTCTCCATCTTCTATAGAGAAGCTGGTCCGAAAGACGCGCCGACTATTCTTTTTCTTCACGGGCTGCCATCGTCGTCTCGGATGTTTCAGCCTCTATTGACGCGGCTTTCAGACAAATATCACCTGGTTGCGCCAGATTATCCGGGCTTCGGGCACAGCGATTGGCCAGACCCGAAAGAGTTTCCCTACACCTTTGACCACATCGCCACCATGATGGAAGACTTCGTGGAGACACTGGGTTTGTCGAGTTACACGCTCTACATGCAAGACTACGGTGGGCCGATTGGCTTTCGCATGGCCTTGGCCCACCCAGACCAAGTGCAAGCGCTCATCGTGCAAGATGCGGTGGCCCACAACGAAGGGCTGGGGGCGAACTGGGCGACCCGGCGGGCATTTTGGGCGGACCGGCCGGCCAACGAAGAAGCGCTGCGCAAGAATCTATTGTCCATGGCGGCGACGAGGACACGGCATGTAGGGGACGATCCGAATGTCGATCTGTACGATCCGGATATGTGGAACGATGAGTACGCATTTCTGAACTCGCCGGGGCAGGCACAGATTCAGAGCGATCTGTTCTATGACTACCGCACGAATGTCCAGAATTATCAGAAGTGGCAGGCGTGGATGCAGAAGATGCAGCCGAGGCTGTTGGTGATCTGGGGTAAGCACGATTTGTCGTTCGATTCGGGAGAGCCCGAACGCTATCGGAAAGACGTGCCGAATGCACAGGTGTACGTGCTCGATGCAGGACATTTCGCGCTCGACACAAAAGCGGATGAGATTGCGGATCTGGTAAGTCAGTTCATGAAAGCGCAGAAGTAGGCAGCGGTGTCAGTCGTGTGGAGCGAAATTGATGTCAGTAGAAATCAGCTCGGATCGCCGCCGCTTTCTTGCCAACTCGGTAATGACCATCTGCGCTGCCCGGCTAGGCATCGCCGGATGCGTGAATGCCGAGTCTCAGGCGGCGATTCGATTGTCATCTGAGGGCGAGTTTCCGCCACTCAGCGGCGCAACAAGGTGGCTCAATTCGCAGCCCTTGACTGCACGGGGCTTGCGCGGAAGCGTCGTCCTGATCAATTTCTGGACCTTTTCCTGCATCAACTCCATTCGGGTACTTCCCTATTTGCGCGCGTGGGCCGCGAAATACAAGAGGGAGGGATTGGTTGTCATCGGCGTGCAGGCGCCCGAATTCGAATTTGAAAAGAGTGTCGAGAACGTTCGCTGGGCCGTAAAGGACAGGATAATTGATTATCCGGTCGTCATCGATAATGACCTTGCGATCTGGCGCACCTTCAATAACGAATATTGGCCAGCCCTGTATTTCATCGACGCGCGCGGGCATATTCGGCATCATCAGTTTGGCGAAGGCGATTACGAGCAGTCGGAAGCAGTCATTCAGCAATTGCTGGCCGACGCGGGAGACCAAGGCATCGGTCATGACTCGGCTAAGGTCGAAGGCGTTGGCATCGAAGCTGCTCCGGATTGGGCCGACTTAAAATCGCCTGAATCCTATGTCGGTTTTGATCAGGCCGCGAACTTTGCGTCGCCCGGCGGCGAGATCTCGGACAAGCGCCACGTCTATGTTTGCCCCTCGACGTTGAAGCTCAATCACTGGGCGCTTTCAGGTGATTGGACGGCAAAGAAGCAATTTGCCTTACTGAATTCGCCCAACGGACAGATCGCTTACCGCTTTCACGCCCGCGATCTTCACCTCATCATGGGTCCGTCAGCGCCAGGGACTGCGGTGCGTTTCCGCGTGACGATCGATGGACAGCCGCCTGGCGTTGCGCACGGGGTCGACGTAGACGGCCAGGGTAACGGCATAGTTGCGCAACAGCGGCTCTATCAGTTGATTCGTCAACCGCAGCCCATTGTTGATCGCCAATTTGAGATTGAGTTTCTTGATTCAGGTGTTGAAGCTTTCGACTTCACATTTGGTTGATCCGCAACAAGAAATGTTGACTTGGCGACAAGGCACAAATCGAAATCCAGGCTACATCGACGTGGAAACAGCGAGTCAGATTGCGTGTCTTTCAGAACAGAGAACAGGCATCCGTCATTTCCAATCGAAGGAGGGACGTTATGAGCAGATTTGATGGGAAGATCGCATTGATTACCGGCGGCAACAGCGGAATCGGCCTCGCGACCGCGCACCAGTTCAGAGCGGAGGGAGCTACTGTTATCGTGACCGGCCGGGATGCAACGACCCTGGAAGCGGCAGCGAAGTCCCTTGGAAAAGAGACATTGACCGTCAAGGTAGATATTGCAAAGACATCTGACCTCGACAACCTATTCGCGACGGTACGCGAAAAGTACGAAAAGATCGATGTTCTTTTCGCAAACGCGGGAGGAGCAAAGGTCGCTTCGGTTGCAGATACGACCGAAGAACTCTTCGATGAGATATGCAATACAAACTTTCGGGGAGCCTATTTCACAGCACAGAAGGCCATTCCGCTTCTCAGCGACGGCGGCGCAGTAATCTTCACAACCTCCTACTTTGACGAGGTTGGCATGGTCGGAACGTCGGTCGTCTCAGCTACAAAAGCTGCAGTGCGTTCGTTGACAAGGACGCTGGCCAGCGAACTCCTGCCACGAAGAATTCGAGTGAACGCCATCAGCCCCGGTGTTATTACGACTCCGATCTTTGGCCGGCTGGGAGTACCGAACGAAGTCGTCGTAGAGATGGGCAAATCTCTACAGGAGAAGATCCCCTTCAAGCGGTTTGGCTCTCCTGAGGAGGTCGCGAAAGCAGTGACATTTCTCGCCTCCTCTGATGCTTCCTATATCACCGGAATCGAACTAGCCGTTGACGGTGGACTGACGCAACTGTGAACTCGCTGGTGTTAGCCGTCATTGAATTCACATCGTCTGCCTCGAAGCGACCGGGTGCACCAAGTAAGAAGGAGACATATCATGAAGCAAACAGAATCGAAAGGATTTTCACGTCGTCGATTTGCAATGGCAGGGCTATCGGCCGGAGCGGCGTTGCTCGCTCCGCCTGCACTTTTCGCGGAAGGTGTCCAGCCACTATCCGGCAGGGCGCAATCTGCTGAACTGCCCGCGGGTCGGCCGGGCACGAACCCGTCGTTCGCCTCGCTGAAACAGATCGATGCCGGCCTTCTCAATGTTGGATACGCAGAAGACGGCCCCCCAGATGGCCCTCCCGTCATTCTCCTGCAGGGCTGGCCCTACGATATTTACAGCTACGTCGATGTCGCTCCGCTGTTGGCTGCGAAAGGCTATAGGGTGATCGTCCCGTACCTGCGCGGTTACGGCTCTACGCGCTTTCTTTCGAATGACACGTTTCGCAATGGCCAGCCATACGTGGTGGCCCTCGACATCGTCCATCTGATGGATGCTCTCAAGATCCAGAAAGCGATCTTCGCCGGTTTTGATTGGGGAGGAAGGACAGCCGATATCATAGCGATTCTCTGGCCGGAACGTTGCAAGGCGCTCGTCTCCGTGAGCGGCTATTTGATTGC
>Ga0182016_10008638_pt1 | contig 10258 bp, 10 predicted proteins | sample 712S2MmetaG_FD_120491 | JGI IMG/M metagenome (GOLD analysis project Ga0182016, IMG submission 120491) | Permafrost microbial communities from Stordalen Mire, Sweden - 712S2M metaG | ecosystem: Environmental > Terrestrial > Soil > Wetlands > Permafrost | place: Sweden: Stordalen | collected... | reverse complement strand
GTGGGCCGCAGGCGGTAGGCTTCTGGCGACCTACGAAGGGCCGGCTGGTACTGATACGGTGGGCTATCACTTCCACCTCACCGATTGGCTGGGCACACAGCGCATGCAGACCACTGCCGCCGGAAACCAGGAAGAGGAGTGCTATAGCTACCCATTCGGTGATGGCCTGACCTGCACGGGCACGGACGCCACTGAACATCACTTCACCGGCAAAGAACGCGATGCCGAGTCGGGCCTCGATTACTTCGGGGCGAGATACCTCTCGTCCAACTTGGGAAGGTTCATGACGCCTGATTGGGCGGCAAAGCCGACGGCCGTGCCGTATGCGCTGTTCGGCGATCCGCAAAGCCTGAACCTCTATGCCTACGCGTACAACAACCCAAATCTGAAGGTTGATTTGGATGGCCATGCAGTCCAGACGGCAGTTGTGTACGTCTACTACCAGGTCAGCGGGAATAGCGCGGCAGAAGCCACTCAGAATGCAAACGCTCATTTCAAAGGAGCAGATGGAAAGACGTTTGCGGGCCTAACGACCGCTAAACTCAACGTGAGCTACAACACTGCAGACAAAACGACCACTTCCAACGGAACATCCACTACTACGAGCACTGTCAAGTCGGATACTGTCACGAAAGTTACAAGTACGGTCGAGCTACCACAATGGTCTGGGCCGGGCCACGACGCGGTAAGTCCTGCGGAAAAGGCATCTTTCGATTCGAAAGCTGGAAAGCTCAAAGACCACGAGTTGCAACACGTCAGCGACAATAATGCTTCTGCTGCTGCTCTCGACAAAACCCTCCCCGGCACTACTGCTACAGCGACAGGGAAGACGCCCGAGGATTCAGAAGCGGCAGCAGACTCCGAAGTCAGCGCAGAGGTGGGAGCAAAGACCCAAGGCGCGCTGTCTGATATGGACGCTAAGGCAAAAGTCTTGGACGATAATACAAATCACGGGGTGAATTGATGATGAGGAGACTTCTTATAATCGCAATCGTTATCTTGTCGGGTACCTTAGCCGCCGATTCCAGGGCGGTTCAGGAGGAAAAATCGAGTCATGACCTTAAAATGTTCGTTTCTCCTCGTTCTTCCTCCGTATGTCTTGGTGAAAAGGCCATCCTATTTGACGTTCTGGTCGTCAACGAAAGCACCCACGACATGATGATCGATGTTGGGAACTTCAGTGCCAGGATCGCTTACATGAAGATATCCACGCCGTCATCAACAAATGGAAGCATGAGCGGGATGACTTCTATGCTTGACCGACTCGGCCCGGTTGCTCCATCTCCACAATTGGTCAATTTGAAACCAAAGGAGTCTTTCCAAACACAAATGACGGCCTCACTGTCAGATGAATACTTTTCCGAACCAGGCATCTACAGAGCAATGCCGTCGATCATGCTCGGGACGATTGAAAGAGCTTCATCACTTGACCATGGGATCATTTTCGAGCTGCGCCGCTGCAAGTAGCGTCGACTTACGGTCAACTGTATGAGTACCAGGGACAGGAATACTAGACCTGGAATTCTGAAATCTGGAATTAGGGGGACATGTCGGAATTGGAATTAGAATTTGAATTAGGGGTTCACTCCAATACCCATTCACAGCAGTTTTAGCTGGTCAGCAGTTGCTGATTACAACCTGACCTTCACCGCCTCCGCAATCGGCCTTCGGGCAGTGCTCCACTTAAGCCAGCATCGTCTCGGGCCTGGTCTCGAATGGCTCCGGCAACAGCCTCCTCACGTTCAAGCCCATCGTCAACGACTCGACCGAGCTGGCTATGACCACCGTCGGCGGCGAAAGCGCCCTCTTTTCTTTCAATGAAGCAGATTCCTTTTCTGCCTTGGCAGCGGCGGGTTTCACAGTCGGCTTTGTCGCCGCCCAACGTTTTCACACTGAAGCACTATTTGGTGTTCCCGGACGTTGCGCTTTTAGGTAGTTTATGCGATGTAGTCGATCCAGCGGGTACTGTAAACACCTGTACACGGAGTGGCCGGAGGGGCGAAGGACTCTAACCCTGTAAGTGTCTGATGTAAGGTAACATCAGACAATGCGGCCTGAATGGAAAACCAAATGCAGGAAGAAAGGCCGTTCCGGCTGAGGCCGGGAGTTTCGCAACCGGAGGGGCATGAGATTGAATAGCCTGATTCTTGTGTATTTGAAGTTCCAAAATCTGCTGAATCGCGAAGAAGGTCAGGACCTGGTCGAGTATGCGTTGATCATTACCCTGATTGCCCTCGCTGCGGTCACCGGCATTGGCAAGGTTGCCACGGCGGTCAACACAGTGTTCAGTAAGATCAGCACCACGCTTGCGTAGTTTCGCGCAACATGGGGCGACAGTCGGGTGAGTGTAGCTAATAGCGAATACCGGCACTCTGAAACCACTGGGCGCAACAGACTTGGGTATCAGGCCCAGCAGTTTCCTGCTCGGTTAGGGATTGCGGAAGAGAGTCCGGAAAAGAAGATTCGGATTGCCGCGTCGGCGGGAGAGGCCATCTGCTATCTGGACGGGCTGGATTTGAGCTGGTCGGAGGATGAAGCGTGGGGGAAGGCCCCGACGGGCATCTGTATTCGCACCAATACATTGCAGATTACAAACGATACCCAGACATCTCCGTCCTTTGCCTTATGGAGGGAGCGGGCGAGGCTAGGATACCCCAACGCCCAAAATCACGAAAGCCCCTCGCTTCCAAAGGGCTCCGTGGCAAATCTAGGAAAGTGGCAAAGTGAAGCAGTGATACGAGGGTGGCTGCGAGCCCGTTCTGATTTCGGCAACGACGGAAGAAGTGCTTGAGTGGATTGGGGGAGGCTTGCGGTCTGAGGCGCTGGGTTTCCCAGAGAAGAATGGGCCCATCGTCTGGCAAAACCGCTCGTGGCAACATGTCATGAGCGCCGAGTTGCTTGGCGGCTGACAGTTATCTGCGTGATAGGCATCGCGGTGAGTATACTTTTTGATGTAAATCACCCGACGAATAGTCAAGCTGTAGGGAAGCGGACCTAATGAGAATACGCGTAAATGGCGAAATGGTTCTGCTCGGAGTGTGCGCGGTAGCGCTACTGGTTGCCTCAACGTCGGATTGGCCATATTTCGTGTATGTGCTTCTACGGGTCCTCATTTGCACGGTATCCGCTTATCTTGCTACCAAGAGATATACGGAACACAACACTCCATGGGCATGGGCATTCGCTGCAGTTGCTCTCCTCTTCAATCCAGTGATGCCAGCGCGTATGGCAAGGTCAGACTGGCAGGTCGTTAACATTCTTTGCGCGGTCTTTTTCATCGCGTGGTTGGTTTACTGGAAGATGGATTGGATTGTGCTGCGTTTGGGCCTGGGATCTTTCACTACTCAGATTCGCTTGGCGGCAAAACGGGGAGATCCCAAGGCACAAAACAGTCTTGGCTTGCTATACGATAGCGGGAAAGGTGTACCACAAGATCACGCACAAGCGGCGGCGTGGTTTCGCAAAGCAGCGGATCAAGGGTATTCAAATGCACAGTTCAACATTGCCTCTCTTTACTGGAATGGCCAAGGTGTTCCGAAAGACTTTTCCCTATCTGCGTTTTGGTATCAAAAAGCGGCGGAACAGGGAGAATCTGAAGCTCAAGTTAGGCTGGGGAGCCTCTACGTTGACGGACGAGGTGTAGCGCAGGATTTCACACAGGCTATTGTCTGGTACCGTAAGGCTGCGGACAGCGGATATCCTTCTGCTCAGACCAGGCTTGGAGTACTTTATGACGATGGCAGAGGTGTTGCACAGGACCACACGCAAGCGGCAAGTTGGTATCAAAAGGCGGCAGATCGGGGCTTTGCTCCCGCTCAGGTCAGACTCGGAGTACTGTACAACAATGGCCAAGGAGTAATGCAGGACTATACAAAAGCGGCATACTGGTTTCGCAAGTCTGCCGAACAGGGTAACGCTGAAGCACAATTCAACCTCGGCAATCTTTTTTACAATGGCCAAGGTGTGCCAAGTGACACCGCTGAGGGTGATGTTTGGTTTTGCAAAGCTGAGGAACAGGGCTACTCCGAAGGCAAAGTCAGGCTCGGTGGTCTTTGCATCATAGACCGCGACCTGCAGTCGGCGGACACACGGGACTTAATGTTAACGCCGCCCAAATCCCTACAGGGACATCTTGATTCAGTCGCCAGCGTTTCATTTAGCCCCGATGGAACGATAATCGCATCTGGAAGTCATGATTCTACTATCAAGCTGTGGGAAGTTATAAGTGGCAGACTTCTTATTACTCTTCGAGGGCACACTGAATACGTGACTTCGGTTGCTTTCAGTCCAGACGGACTTACTCTGGTCTCGGGAAGCAACGATAATACTCTCAAGCTGTGGGATAGGACTAGAGGCCAACTCCTTTTAACGATGTCTGGCCACGCTGGCGGAGTTAAATCCGTGGCTTTCAGTCCCGATGGACGCATTTTGGCGTCGGGAAGCAACGATAAGACCATCAAGATATGGGATGTGGTCAGTGGAGCGTTGCTCCGCACTCTCGAAGGCCACACTGATGCAGTTCTTTCCATTGCCTTCAGCCCTGATGGAAAGACCCTGGCGTCTGGCAGTTGCGACGAAACCATTAAACTTTGGAGTACGTCCAGATTTAAGCCATTACGCACGATGCAAGGTAATTGTGGGTCGGTTCCCAAGATAGCCTTCAGCCTGGACGGGCGGAGACTAGCCTCAAGCTCGGGAGACTGGAAGCAGCCCATCAAATTTTGGAACGTGGCAAGTGGTCAAGAGGTATGCTCCCTTGCGCCTAGTCGTGTCGATGTCGTTACATCGATAGCCTACAACAATAATGCTCACACCCTGGCTTCTGGAAATTGGGGAGGAATTACGATAAAGCTGTGGGACACAGTCAGTGGTGAATTAGTAGGGACGTTGCCGGGGCACAACGGATTGATCTATTCGTTAGCGTTCAGCCCAGACGGGCGCATTCTTGCTTCAGCAAGCCGGGACAAGACGATTAAGCTTTGGAACCTCGGGGATGCTTTTATCTAGGCAGTTCGGCACGGAATACTACTCAAGCGTTCATCCGTACCAAGTGACAATGCAGACCAGTATCAGGCGCTATATCCTAGCTTCCCGGTAGTATAGCCAGCTTCTTAAGGCGGTCACGAATCCCCTGGCAGGCTTCCCGATAGTTATCAAAAAACTGCCTGCAATTTAATGCCCCGTCAGGGTCGAGGGTGTCAGCTTCAGAAAGCCGCTTCCACTCCTCATCCGCTCAGTAATAACAACGCTCAAATGAATCGTACAGAGGAATCTCAAGGAATGCTCCCCATTCCGCCAACTTAGCAGAGTACGCCTCAGTAGCAGTGCGCAACTTCTCTACCTGGTTGGCTTGTTCTTCTTCATGTTTTTGGTTTCTCTGACTTGTCGGATGCAGGGCCTGGAAAGCAATCTTCACTTCGGCCAAACGCTGATGGACATCCTTCATCGCATTGAGCTCAACTTCAAAATGGGCGCGAGTCACGAACAGGGAGCTGTCGAGTTGTGTTTGGAGACGCTTCTGGTGCGCGTTCAGGCTGTCTTTGAACGACTCCAGATCTTTGTTCCATTTCGCCTCCAATCTTCCGAGCGCGGCCTTACTGAGGAACATAAATAGAGCCGCCCCGCCCCCAATCCCGCCAAGCAAACCGGTTGCTAACGCCTGTAGGTCCATGCAGCGAATTGTATCGCACGTGGAAACTGGTTTCTGCCGCCTATGCAGGTTCCCATCATTCTCGCAAACACCTCAAAGCGAGATTCCGCGAGGCACCTAGATGGATTCAACTTTCAGCTATTTAAGAACCCACGCGGTCGAGCTTGGCTCGCGCATTCTCGAAACTTATCCTCCACTTCAGAGCACCAAAGACCCCGTTGCGCCATCTCTCGCAACTCTCCTGCGCAAGGCATTGCCAGCGCAGGCGCTTGCCATCACCGGCGCCGCGAAGTATTTGCGCACGGCCAAAGCGGCGCGGATCGTGGCCGAATGCGGAGCTGGCAAAACCTACGTGGCGTTGGGCACAATCCATGTGCTGGCAGATGGGCGACCCAGTACGACGCTGGTGCCCGTTGCAGCCACGCCGCTGCGGTGTAGGAAGTTTGGTGGCACTTGTTCGACGCCGCTGCCATTCGCGTGCAAAATTGTAATCCATGAGCGACTTTTACTATTGGAAACGCGAACTGCTTTACGCCGAAGTCTGGGAGCAACCCGTAACCAAAGTTGGGCAAAAGTACGGTGTATCGGACGTAGCGATTGCAAAGCTCTGTCGAAGGTTGAGAGTACCCGTGCCGGGACTAGGATATTGGGCGAGGAAAGCGGCTGGGCAAACCTTGAAACAGACGCCCCTACCGCCGTTCAAGAATCCGCCAGTAATTGTCTGCCGAAAACATGCCCCAGCCCCAAAGCCTCAGGTTGACTCTTCCGACCCCGAGTTTGCCAAGATTGCAGAGGTTGGGAAGTAAGCACTCTCATCCGAGAGATCGACAGCGGCCACTGCCAGGGCGTCCTCGATTTTCAGCCTCCAGTCAGCCAGGAATTCGTGTCAGAACCAGGTGTGACGGCTTGACGCTCCTGCGGGCGCTCTCACCACAAATTGCTCAATGGCATTCCAGAGAGGGACCTCGAACAGCCGTTTCAGGGTGAAAAGATCGACGTTTTCGTGGCGAAACGCGAACTTCAGGTGGCTGGCAAGAGTCTCTCCCGGCCATAATGGCTTGTCTAATACCGTCTACTCACCCTCTTTTTTCTTGCTACTGCAACATGCTGCTCAGAGACCCAATCCGAAGATGTGTGATCTTCAGTAGCTCTGGGGCGAATGAGTATTCTCCCTTTCTCCTGGAACTGAGGAGCAATTGTGAACTGGTGGCCTGTCGAGCCTTCCAACTCGAAATGTGACCAAGATGTGACCAACCCAAAAGTACACCGGTCTACATCGAGCAACATACGAATACTTTCGTCACCTCATGCCGTGCGGGGCTGATGGATATAATACGTTGGCAATCAACAACTTGCACTCTGACTTTGTAGTGGTAAGTCGGGGACTCATAATCCCTTGGTTGGGGTTCGAATCCCTCCGGGCCCACCATTAGACGGCTGGTATTCACTGCGCATCCATGCGTAGCCTTCTACCCCGCCATTTACGTGTACCGGCTCCTGAACGACATGAGCCCTGCATGGTTGCCGGGCCTCACTTTCCCCCCATGAGATTGGCGGCGACTCTCCAGACCGGTTGCGGTCATTCATCCCGGCTCCGCCACAGCCCGAAGAACTGCGCTATCCTGATTCGTCCTGGAAAACCCGTTCCTGAGGGGTCCGATGCCGCTTCGTTCAAGGTCAAGGAATCCCGCTACCCTCTCCTACCATGCGTTGCGCAGGGCGGTGGGCATCATTGCCATGTCGCTTCCTTTTGCTCTTGCCAGCGGCGCCATCCTGCTGGCGCTCATCGGGCCAGGCCATGCGTTGCCGCAACCAATCCTCCAGCGCTCCATCAGCGACTATTACTACACGCCGGTGGGCAACTACCTGGTGGGCAGCCTGGCGGTTATCGCGGCTTTTGTTTTCTGCTCGCGCGGCTACGACCTGAGCGACGAGATCACCGGCTATCTGGCCGGAGCTTCAACGCTCGGCGTCGCCATCCTGCCCCCCGTGAACCCGCGCGGCGGGTACACGCAGCTTCAGGTTGACATAGGGTTCGCGCACACCGGTTTTGCCGCGCTGATGTTTCTTGCGCTTGCGTATTTCTGCCTTTTTCTCTTTCGCAGAACCTCCCCGGAAAAGAGGCTCACTCGCCGCAAGCGGCACAGGAACAACCTATACGCAATTTGCGGCTTTACCATCGTTATCTCCATGATGGGCATGGTGAGCCTCACTCTTCAGCCCGTGACCCGGGTGCTTCAACCCATTCACCCGATCCTGTGCTTCGAATCGCTGGCGTTGATGGCCTTCGGCGTAGCGTGGCTTACCAAGGGCGAAGGCTTTTTGAAGGACAGGCCGCATATTCATACCGAGGCTTCCTAACGCCGGCGCGAATCCATTCGATGGGATTGGCAGACCGCGCGCTGAGGCAACATTGGGCGTCAATCCGATGGCAAAGATTCAGGTCTCGGGGGATAACTTATTCGGAACTTATTGAGTAATAAGGCTCAGCGGTTTGGCAACAGTCGTCATTTTCCAGCGCGATTCTGGTAAGATTCTGTCTGTCATTAGGCCAAGCAGTTTAATTTGAAGCTGCCGGGAAGTCATAACTGAAGTTCCTGCCAACTGTTGAGGGATTGATGAGCGACCGCTCCGAGGCGACCCGGAAAATTCGCAGTGGGCCATCCAGGAACATGGCGGCCCGCGCCTTGTTGTTCATTTCGCCCATCGTGATCGGTTTGGCGCTGGCCCTGGCTTTGAGCGGCGTCGCGCCGCGCCTGGTTTCGAGCCCCAACTACAACCAGATTCTGGCTTTTGCCGCCGGCGCCGCTGCCGCAGTCCTGGTACTTCGCCTGATCGTGCAGCGGGAGCGCCGGGTGGCCCTGCAATTGGTGATGAGCGAGATCGTGGGCGAGAACACGTCTCCCGAGATTGCCGCCATGCGCATTCTTGAAGCGCTGTGCGTTTCGCAGGGTTGGGATGTGGCGCTGCGGTGGGAGATCAATACCGAGGCAAGCCGGCTCGAATTCTGCTCCGCCTGGGGCGCGCCGGGGCGGCACACCGAGACCCTGGTCCAGGAAAGCATGGGGCTGACGCTGACCAGCGGCGATGACCTGCCAGGCCGCGCATGGCAGGAAGGCTGCCCGGTCTGGATCGCCGATCTGGCTTCACTGCCCTCCACCCCGCACACCCGGGCTGCCCTGAGACACGGGATGGTCTCAGGTTGCGCGGTTCCGGTGCGGGTAGGCAATAGCATCCTGGGAGTTCTGGAATTCTATTGCCATTTCTGTCTGCGCGAGAATCGTGAAGCCATGGCAGCCCTTGAGACGGTGGCTGCATCTCTGGGACAGATGCTGGCCCGCTCGCACGAAAAGGACCGCGCCGAGAAACTCTATCGCGAGCAGGAGATCCTGCTCAACTCTGTCGCCGATGGCATTTGCGGATTGGACCCCGACGGCCTGGTCAGCTTTGCCAACCCGGCGGCGGCCAATTTTCTCGGCGCCGATCCGGCGAGTCTGACCGGCAGACCGATCCACGACCTGCTGCACGGCTCTGCTCCGCGCAACAGCCAGTGCACGGAAGACTGCGCCCTGTTGCGCGCGACAGGTAAATTGCGGCGGATGGCCGCGTCCGGCGAAGATACGTTTTTCCGCATCGACGGGGATCCTTTCCGAGTGGACTATAACGTGACGCCGGTCATTGATCGCGGCCGCCTTTCAGGATCAGTGTTCAGTTTCCGCGACATCAGCCAGCGCTATGCGCTCGACCGCCTCAAGGACGAATTCGTATCCACGGTAAGCCACGAATTACGTACTCCGCTCACTGCGATTCGCGGCGCGCTCGGCCTGCTCTCTTCAGGCAATCTGGGTCACGTGAACGAGAAGAGCGCCAATCTGATCCGCATCGCCCTGGGCAACTCCGAGCGGCTGGTCCGTCTGATCAACGACATTCTGGACCTGGAGCGCATCCAGAGTGGCCGCGAGCCTTTCACCTTCCGCCAGGTGCAACTGTCGGAGATTGTGCGGCAGGTGATCGAAGGCATGCGGCCGGTGGCGGATTCGGCAGGCGTGCAGTTGATTCACGACGCCACCCATGTTGAAATTGCCGCCGACGCCGACCGGCTCGTCCAGGTGCTCACCAACCTGCTCTCCAACGCCATCAAGTTTTCACAGCCGAAATCCACCGTCTCGGTTTTGTTGCGCCCGGATGTCAGCGGGGTGACGATCTCTGTAGTGGATGCAGGCCGCGGCATTCCTGCCGACAAGCTGGAGGCCATTTTTGGCCGCTTCCAGCAGGTGGATGCTTCGGATTCCAGGCAGAAAGGCGGAACGGGCCTCGGATTGGCCATCTGCCGCACCATCGTCCAGCATCACTCGGGCCGCATCTGGGCGGAGCGGAATCCCGTCAGCGGCTCGACATTCCGGGTCTTCCTGCCCTATCAACCGCTGCCGATCGGAAAGCCGGAGCAAATTGTTCCGGACGAGGAGACAGGCCGGAGCCCGTCGCGCGCGCCTGTGCCGATTACGCAACGAGGCCGCAGCTAAGAATCTCAGAAAAAATAATATTGAGCTACTCGACCTGCGGCGACGGGTGGCGCACGTTGGCGGCTTACGCGCCGGGTGGGTTTCT
>Ga0182016_10008634_pt1 | contig 10260 bp, 10 predicted proteins | sample 712S2MmetaG_FD_120491 | JGI IMG/M metagenome (GOLD analysis project Ga0182016, IMG submission 120491) | Permafrost microbial communities from Stordalen Mire, Sweden - 712S2M metaG | ecosystem: Environmental > Terrestrial > Soil > Wetlands > Permafrost | place: Sweden: Stordalen | collected... | reverse complement strand
TAGACGCCGCTCAAAACCTTCATCAGCGTCGATTTGCCGGCGCCATTTTCACCGCAGATGGCGTGGATCTCGCCGGTCTTGACCACCAGATTGACGTCAGCCAGCGCTTTGACGCCGGGAAACGTCTTGGTGATGCCCCGCATTTCCAAGATCGCGTTCATCGAGCACTCGGAGGATTGTTTGTGGTCGTCTATCCGGCAACCGCGCTTGCGAATTCGATCCAGATCAAAAAAACCCCGCGTCGTCGCCGACGCGGGGGATCATTTTTTTGTCAGCCGATCATTTGAGCTGGTCGGCCTTGTAGTAGCCGCCGTCGACCAGCACCTTCTGCACGTTGTCGGCGTAGATCAACACCGGATTCAGCAGAAAAGAGGGAACGACCTTGACGCCGTTGTTGTAGGTCTTGGTGTCGTTGACTTCCGGCTCCTTGCCGGCGAGCACGGCGACGACCATGTCTGCGGCCACCTTGGCAAGATCGCGGGTGTCCTTGTACACGGTCGAATACTGCTCGTGAGCGAGAATCGACTTCACCGACGGGATTTCCGCGTCCTGGCCGGAAATGATCGGCATCGGCTGATCCTTCGAGCCGTAGCCGACGCCCTTGAGCGACGAGATGATGCCGATCGAGATGCCGTCATACGGCGACAGCACGGCGTCGACCTTCTTGCTGGTGTAGAAAGCCGACAGCAGGTTGTCCATGCGGGCCTGGGCGGTGGCGGCGTCCCAACGCAGGGTCGCAACCTTGTCCATGCCCATCTGCTTCGACTGGATGACGATCGTGCCGTTGTCGATCAGGGGCTGCAGGACCGACATCGCGCCGTTGTAGAAGAAGAAGGCGTTGTTGTCGTCGGCCGAGCCGCCGAACAGCTCCATATTGAACGGGCCCTTCTTGCCGGCGTCGATGCCGAGGCCGTGGACGATCGAGGTCGCCTGCAGCACGCCGACCTTGAAGTTGTCGAAGGTGGCGTAGTAGTCGACGTTGGCCGAGCCGCGGATCAGGCGGTCATAGGAAATGACCTTAATCCCCGCGTCATGCGCCTTCTGCAGCGCGTCCGAGAGCGTCGTGCCGTCGATCGCCGCGATGACCAGGACCTTCTCGCCCTTGGTGATCATGTTCTCGATCTGCGCGAGCTGGTTCGGAATATCGTTGTCGGCATACTGCAGGTCGGTGTTGAAGCCTTTGCCCTGCAGCACTTTGACGATGTTGTCGCCGTCGGCGATCCAGCGCGCGGACGACTTGGTCGGCATCGCGATGCCGACCGTAACTTTGTCGGCGGCGTTGGCGACGCCAGTCAGGGCAAGCAGCCCGACCGCGACCGCCGCGGCGAAAGTATGAAACTTCATGCAAGTCCTCCCGATAAGCAAACTAAACAGCATCCCATGCGGCGCCCGCGCTCAGACGACAAAACGTCTCGGCCGCCCCCCGGCGGTCGGTCGTCGTCGCTCGAAATTGCGTCGCGCGGCTAGCTAGTTGAAAACTGCCATGACAGTCAAATGCATGAACTGGCGCCAACCATGCTAATTTGATATATCTGATTTATTGTAGAAGCAGAACAAATCACGACCAATGGACGATAAATCGAACATCGGACACGCGGCGATCCGGCGGCGGCGGCGGAACGTCGCTGTCGACGCCGAGGCGGGCAGCCGCATGAAACTGACGCATCTGCGCCTGGTCGCCGCGCTCGCCGACACCGGGATGGTGAGCGCCGCCGCCAAGGCGGTCGGCATGACGCAACCGGCGGCGTCGCGTCAGATCGCCGAACTGGAATCGCTGCTCGAGGCGCCGTTGTGCGACCGTCTGTCGCGCGGCGTTCGACTGACGCCGCTCGGCCACGCGCTTGCGCGTCACGCGCGCTCGGTGCTGCTGCATCTCGCGCAGGCCGAACGCGAGTTCGCCGATCTCAGAGCGGGGCGCCGCGGCGCCGTCGCGATCGGCGCGGCCGCCGGGCCCGCCATGGAAATCGCTGCGCCGGCGATCGCGCGCGTGCGCGCCGCCGCGCCGGGCGTCAAGGTCGACATTCACATCGACGTCTCCGACGCGTTGGCGCGCGAACTGCTCGCCTCGAAGCTCGACTTCATCATCGCCTGCGCGCCCGAAGACCTCGATCCGCAGGCGTTCGAGAGCCTGGCGGTCGGCGTCGAGGAAGCGCGCATCCTCGTCAGGCGCGGCCACCCGCTGCTCGGGCGCGCGCCGGCGACGCTGGTCGACGCGAGCGCCTATGAATGGGTGACGCCCGCGCGCGGCGCGCCCCTCAACCGCGCGGTCGACGCCCTGTTTCAGGGCGCCAACGTCCCGGCGCCCGACCGCTGTCTCACCACGAATTCGACCTTCCTGGCGATGATGCTGGCGGCAAGTTCGGACGCGCTGGCGCCGGTGGCGGGCGCCGCCGCGCACTTCGTCGGCCGCGACGGGGCGCCGGGCAAGCTGGCGATCCTGCCCACCGCGTTCTCGATCGTCGCGCAGCCTTACAGCCTCATCGCCACGCGCCATCGCGCGCTGTCCCCCGCGGCGCAAACGGTTTACGACATCATGCGCGATCAGGCGCTCGCCCGCGTCGCGCGCAAGAGCTAGGGCAAGAGCTAGGGATCGAGCGCCGCCGCTCCCTGCAGGCGCCCCTTGCGCAGGTCGGCGAGCGCGCGATTGGCGTCCTCGAGCCGATAGCATGCGATCTCGGTCTTCACCTCGGCGCGGCTCGCGACGTCGAAGAACTCAGCGGCGTCGGCGCGGGTGAGGTTGGCGACGTTCCCTGAGGACCAGCGGCGCGCCGACGCGCTCCTCAATGCGACATCAGGATCGGCGCGGTCGGCTGCTTCAGCAGATCGAGGCTGACCCCGCCGAACAGGCTCTCGAACAGCCGCGAATGGCCGAAAGCGCCAGCGACGACGAGGTCGGCGTCCTGGGTGTCGAGGTCGGCGAACAGGGCCTCGAGCGCCGAAATGTCGCCGGTGTCGATCCACTCGGAAACACCCGACTCGACGCCATGACGACGCAGATGATCGGCGAGACGGTGCGAGGCGGCCCTCAGTGCGCGGCTTCGCAGCGAGAAGCTGAAGATCGTCACTTTCTTCGCTTTCTCCAGCAGCGGCATCGCGTCGTGGACGGCGCGCGAGGCCTCGCGGCTCGCGTTCCAGGCGACGACGACGTTTGCGCCGACCGGCCCGTATGGCCAGCTCTGCGGCAGGATCAGCACCGGCGCTCCGGCCGCCAGCAGCACCTTGTCGGGCACCTCCTCGCGCACCAGCTTGCGCGCGCCGTCCTCCGGCCGCGGCGCAACGATCAGGTCGACGCAATGAATGATGTCGCCGCCGAGCGGCGGGTCGGCGTCGGCGCCGATATATTGGCCGTCGAGGCCCGCCGCTTTGATAGCCGATTCGAAGGCGGGGCGGATTTGCAGCGCGCGGTCGCCCCACGCGCCGACCAAGCCCGATTCATCGCTCGCGTCGACGCCGATCAGCCGCGCGCCGTGCGCCTTGGCCAAATCCACCGCAAGACGCAGGCGGTCGGACGCGTCCGCGCTCGGATCGAGATAGACCAGAATGTCTTTGTAGGCCATTTGCGCGCTCCCCGTTTTCCTCGCCCTTTGGTCGGCGCGCCCAGCGCGTCGGCGTCTTTTGTTATCTTACCGCTTTTTGGGCCCCACCGGAGGCTGCGCGCAAGCCCGCTGGCGCCCGGATCGCGGCGGCTCCCGTCAGGTCTGGCGAGGTGAGGTTCTTAACGCTTCGCCGCGCCGGCGCATTGACCCGGCCCAAGATCGCACCACGGCGCTTGATCGGCGCGCCTGAATGAGGCATAGGAGCGCGCTCACCGTTTCGCCGTGGGTTCGCCCGCAGCTTCTTGTTCCCTGGGTGCTCCCGTGAAGGTCCGTAATTCGCTCAAGTCGCTCCGCAATCGCCATCGCGACAACCGCCTGGTGCGTCGCAAGGGCCGCGTCTACATCATCAACAAGACGCAGAAGCGCTTCAAGGCGCGCCAAGGCTGAGCGCCGCGCCGCGTCGCCGGGAAGCGGCCGCGATCGTGTTTTGACCGTGAAGCGGCGAGGCCTTAGGCTCGCCGGATGACGGGACGCACCCTTTTCGTTTTTCTCTTTCTCCTGACGTTCGCCGCGCCCGCGCGCGCGGCCGACGCGCCGACTTCGCCGCCGGCCGCGACCTCAGCGGCGCCGCAGGCCGCAGTCAGCGACGACGCCAGCCGCGACGCTCTGCTGGCCCGTCTCGCCGCCACGACCGACCCCGACGAAGCCGACGGCATCATCGCTCGCCTCGACCGGCTCAACCGGCGTTCCGGTTCGGACACTGGCGACCTGCTGCTCGCCCGCGCCGCGGCGGCGCTCGACGGCGATGATGTCGGCGTCGCGCAGAAATTGCTCGACGCGTTGACGGGGCTGCAGCCGCGCTGGGCTGAGGCCTGGGCGGCGCGCGCCAACGCCGACTATCTCGCCGGCGACCCCACGGCGACTTTCGCCGACCTCGCCCAGGCGCTCGCCGACGACCCCAAGCATCTGAAAGCGCTGGCCGATCTCGGAGCGGCGCTGGAGAACGCGGGCAAGCGCGAGGACGCCCTGCGCGTCTACCAGCGCGCGCTCGAGATCGCGCCGCAATGGCGGCCGGCGCGCGACGCGGCCGACCGGCTGAGCGCGGCGATCGCCGGCCAAGAGCTTTGACGGCGCCGTGATCGCGGCTTTCGCCGGGCTCGCCGCCGCGGTGGCGGGCCTTTTCGCCTTCACCGCCGTCGCCGCGCGCGTCATCGAGGCGCGCTACCCGCCAGTCGGCGAATGCGTCGCGACAGCGCCGGGCGGCCCGGCGATCCACGTCGTCGAGCGGCCGCCGCGCGCGCCCGAGCGCGGCGCGATGCTGCTCGTCCACGGCGCCTCGGGCAATTACGCCGACCTCGACCTCGCGATCGGCGAACGGCTGAGCGGGCTGGGCTTTCGCGTCTTCGCCGTCGATCGGCCGGGCCACGGCTGGAGCGACCGGCTCGCCGGCGCGGCCGCCGCTTCGCCCGCCGCCCAGGCTGCGGCCTTGCGCGCCGCTTTGGTGAAAACTGGCCAGACGCGGGCGATCGTCGTCGTCCATTCGCTGTCCGGCGTTCTCGGCTTGGCGATGGCGCTCGACGCGCCGGATTTCGTGCGCGGGCTGGTGCTTCTCGCGCCGGTCAGCCATCCCTGGCCGGGTGGCGTCGCCTGGTACTACAGGCTCGCGGCCTCGCCGATTTTCGGACCGGCGTTCCGCCGCCTGATCGTGCTGCCAGCCGGGCTCGTCTCGATGAAAAGCGGCGTGCGCGACGTCTTCGCGCCGAGTCCGCCGCCGAAGGACTACCTCGAGGCGACGCGGCTGCCGCTGGTCTTTCGTCCGGGTCATTTCCGCGCCAACGCCGAGGACGTGGTCGCCGCCGAGGCCTATGTCGCCCAATTGTCGCCCTGCTACGCGACGATCCGCACGCCGACCGTGATCGTCACCGGCGATCGCGACGGCGTCGTCTACGCCAGTCTCCATGCGGCCGGCTGCGCGCGCGACATTCCCGGCGCGACGCTGACGGTGCTGCCGGGCGTCGGCCATTCGCCGCACCACAGCGCGCCCGACAGCGTCGTCGCGGCCATCCTCGACGTCGAAGCGCGCGCCCTCAGCGCGGAACGACGCCAGCCGGGCCGCGCGCCAGCGGCGAGCGACGCTGCGACGATCGCCGACGGAGGAGTTCGCCGAGCCTTGATTTGAAAGTCGGCGCCCATTGCGCCAGTCTGCTGTGCGGGAACGCGGCATCAACACGCGTCGGACGCCGTCTCTTCGGCCTCGCTTGCGCGGCGAGCGGAGGGCGATGAGCGACGGACCCAAGGGGAACGTCCGCGACGGGCCGGCGCATCTCGCCTGGCAGCGGCGTTACGCGCCGTCGCTTTCGGGCGCGCGACACGAGGGACGCATGAATTGGCGACCAATAGCGAGGACGATCGCAGGCTGACGGCCTATCTCGACGACGAGCTCGACGCACGCGAGCGCGCGGCGCTCGACGCGCGGCTCACGGCCGAACCGGCCTTGCGCGCCCGGCTCGAGGCGCTGCGCCAAGCCGCCGACCGCAACCGAGCGACCTTTGCGGCGCTGCTCGAGTCGGCGCCGGTCGCCGAGATGAAGATCCGGCTCGAGGCGGCGCTCGCCGCGCGGACGCCGCCCGCCAAGTCGACCCGGTCGCGAAGCGCATTCGCCATCGCCGCCGCGGCCGCAATCGTCGCTTTTGCCGCCGGTCTCTGGATTGGGCGATGGAGCGGCGCGCCAGGCGAAGTCGCGGGCCGCGACGACTGGCGCCAGTCGGTGGTCGAAACCATGGCGCTCGACACGGCGGACAGCTTCGGCTCTGCGCCCTCGCTGCGGCTTGCCGAAGACGTCGCGACGCTGTCGCAGCGGCTCGACGCGCAGCTCGACGTCGACCGCCTGCAGCTCGACGGCCTGTCGCTACGCCGCGCCGAGCTGCTGCAATTCGACGGCTCGCCGCTCGGACAGATCGGCTACCTCGACGGCGCGACGCCAGTCGCCTTCTGCATCGTGCGCGACGGCGAGGCGGATGCGCCGCTCTCGACCGGGACGCGCGATGGCTTCGCTGTCGCCTCGTGGGCGCAGGGCGGGCGCGGTTTCATGCTGATCGGCAAGATTCCGATCGAGCGCCTGACCGCGCTCGCCCGCTCGCTGAAGGAGAAGACCGGGTGACCGCGATTGTCGCGCCGCGCGCTCGCGTCGCCGATTCGTCGACCGCGACCCCGTCTTCGTGCGGATCGGGCCGGACTGACGGCGCGCAACCGACTCGGGCCCCGTCGTTGCGAGGAGCGAAGGAGCGAAGAGCGCGCCGCCTCAGACGGCGCCGCCGTCGGGACCGACGCTCGTGATGCGCAGGTTGTTGGTCGCGCCGGAATTGCCGAACGGCACGCCGCAGACGACGATCACCCGTTCGCCGACGCCGACGAAGCCGTCGATATAGGCGTGACGGCAGGCGCGGTCGGCCATGTCGCGTTCGTCGCGCGCGTCCTCGGTGACGACGGCGTGCACGCCCCAGGCGAGCGCCAGCCGGCGGGCGATGGCGACGACCGGGGTCAGGGCGATAATGGCGGAGAACGGCCGCTCGCGGGCGATGCGCAGGCCAGTCGTGCCGGACGCGGTCCAGGCGCAGATGACTTTCGATTGCAGCGCCTCGGCGACGTCGCGCGTCGCCTCGGCGATCGCGTCGCCGCCGCTGCGATCGTGCGTGGGGCGCTGGGCGGTGATGATCGCCGGATAGATGCCCTCCGATTCGACGGTCGTGGCGACGCGATCCATGGTCGACACCGCCTCGATTGGATATTGACCGGAGGCGCTTTCGGCCGACAACATCACCGCATCGGCGCCCTCGAACACGGCGGTGGCGACGTCGGAGACCTCGGCGCGGGTCGGCACCGGCGTCGTGATCATCGATTCGAGCATCTGGGTGGCGATGACGACCGGCTTGCCGAGACGGCGGGCGCGGCGGGTGATGGTCTTCTGCAGGCCGGGCACCTGCTCGAGCGGCATTTCGACGCCGAGGTCGCCGCGCGCCACCATCACCGCGTCCGACACCGCGAGAATGTCGTCGAGACGCTGAATCGCCTGCGGTTTTTCGATCTTGGCCATCACCAGCGCGCGGTCGCCGGCGATCGCCTTGACCTCGATGACGTCCTCGGGGCGCTGCACGAACGAGAGCGCGATCCAGTCGATGCCTTCCTCGAGCGCCGCGGCGAGGTCGGCGCGGTCCTTTTCAGTCATCGCCGAAGTCGGGATGGTCGTGTCCGGTAGGCTGACGCCCTTCTTGTTGGAGACGCGGCCGGCGACTTCGACGATCGTTTCGGCGCTTCCGGGCGCGACAGCGGTGACGCGCAGCAGCACCTTGCCGTCGTCGATCAAAACTCGGTGACCAGGCTCAACCGAGCCGAGGATTTCCGGGTGAGGGAGATAGACGCGGGTCGAATCGCCGAGCTTGGCGTTGGCGTCGAGCGTGAAGACGTCGCCCTTGCGCAATTGGACGGCGCCCGCCTCGAATTCGCCGACGCGCAGCTTCGGTCCCTGCAGGTCGACGAGAATGCCGATCGGCCGGTCGAATTCCTCTTCGAGCGAGCGAATCATCGCGACACGCTCGCGCATCGCCTCATGCGAAGCGTGGCTCATGTTGATGCGGAAGACGTCGGCTCCCGCCTTGAACAGATTGGCGACCATGTCCCGGTCGGCCGAAGCCGGGCCGAGGGTGGCGATGATTTTGACGCGGCGGCTGCGACGGATCACGAACGTTCTCTCTTTTCAGTTTCGACGGCTTTTTGGGCTTGTCGTATTTGGGCGCGCGGGCGGCCGGCTTCATTGCGCGCCGTCAATTGGGCGCTGCGGGCGCTCACGGGTTGGCGGGGTCGGTGAGCTGGACCGTCCAGTTCTTGGCGTCCTTGCCGGTGTCGACCTCGAAGAAGCCGGTGCGGTCGTAGCCGCGCACGAAGCAATCCTGTCGTCCGTCGATCTTGAACTCGCGGTCGCTGGTGCACATGAAGGCCTTGCCCTTCCACTCGCCGCCGCGTTCATCCATCGCATAGACGTAATAGTACTGCGCCGCCAGCGCGCCGCGCACCAGGGTGTCGCAGTCGGTCGGCTTCAGGTTCCACCAGCCTTCGCTGACCCAGCTCTGGCCATCGGTATAGGCGAGCGCGACGCTGACGCGACGGTCGGTCATATTGCACATGCGGAAATCGGCGCGCGCCGCCGGCGCGGCGAACGGCGCGGCGGCGATCAGCGTCAGCAGGAAGGCGTAAGTGCGCCGCATGGCCATTCGCGCTTCGTCTCCGGCGTCATAATCGTCGGCGCGCCCGCCCTGTCAACCGCGCTCCGCGGCGGCGCCGACGGGCGCCGCGGGAGTCGGGCGGGCGACGTAGATGCCGGCGAGGATCAGCAGTCCGCCGAGCCCCTGAACCAGCGACACCGGCTCGCCGAGCAGCAGAAAGGCGAAGCTGGCGGCGGCGATCGCCTCGAGGAAGATGACCAGCGACGAGAACGCCGCCGGCAGCCGGCCGAGAGCGATCGACAGCAGACCCTGGCCGCCGGCGTGGCTGATCCACGCCATGCCGACCAGGGCGCCGACCCCGCGCAGAGTGTGCGGCAGGATCGTGTGATCGAGCGCCAGCGCGACAATTAACAGCAACGCCGCGGTGATGACGGTGGCGACGAAGGTGACGCGCGCCGCCGAATGGACGCGCCGCGCCGCCTTCACGGCGATGAAATAGAGGCCAAAGAAAACGCCGGTGGCGACGCCGTAGAGATCGCCGATGGCGGCGGCGGGACGCAGGTGGAAGCTCTGCGCCAGCAGCGCCCCGCCGCCGGCGACGCACAGCGCGATGCCGGCCAGCGTGCCGAACGCGGCGCGCTCGCCGAACAGCAGCCAACTGAACGCCACCACCCAGACCGGCGCGCAGGTGGCGAAAAAGGTCGCGTTGGCGACGCTGGTGGTGACAATCGACAGGTGCCAGAAGAACAAGTCGCCGGCGAAGGCCAGGCCGGCGAAGATGTCGGCGCGGCCGATCCGACCGTCGGAGGGTTCGCTCGCCTCGGCGATTCGCAGCCAGGCCCACAACAGTGGCAGCGCCAGCGTCACCCGCCAGAAGGCGCTGGCGAAGGGACCGACGTCGGCGAGCCGGACAAAGATCGGCGAAATCCCCATCGCCAGCGCGCCAACGACCAGGGCGGAGAAAGGCGCGCCGAAGCCGCCCTGCGGCCTCGCCGCGGGGGAGGCTTGCGTCTGCGTCATCCGTTTTCGATTCCGGCGCCCGGAGCGGGCGAAGGCGTTGGCGTCGCGCCGATCCGTCCTTATTCTCGCCGCAGGCGGCGGGCAAGGGGGCGGCATGGACGCGAGAGCTTGGAGCGAAGCGGACGAGGCCGACGACGACTTCGCGCCGGTCGAGCAGATTCCCGGAGCGCTCGACCGCGGCGTGCTGGTCGTCTGCGACCACGCCTCGAACGCTCTGCCGGGCCGCTATGGCGATCTCGGTCTGCCGCGCGAGTCGCTCGGACGCCACATCGCCTATGACATCGGCGCCGCGTGGCTGACGCGCCGGCTCGCGGCCCGGCTCGGCGCGCCGGCGGTCCTGTCGACCTTCTCGCGGCTGTTGATCGACGCCAACCGCGGCGGCGACGATCCCACGTTGGTGATGCGGGTCTCCGACGGCGATCTCGTGCCCGGCAACGCGCGGATCGAGGCGGCGGAAATCGAGCGCCGCCGCCGCCTTTATTGGG
>Ga0182016_10008630_pt1 | contig 10262 bp, 7 predicted proteins | sample 712S2MmetaG_FD_120491 | JGI IMG/M metagenome (GOLD analysis project Ga0182016, IMG submission 120491) | Permafrost microbial communities from Stordalen Mire, Sweden - 712S2M metaG | ecosystem: Environmental > Terrestrial > Soil > Wetlands > Permafrost | place: Sweden: Stordalen | collected... | reverse complement strand
TCAAAGGATCTTGACCAGATCGAATGGGCCGAACAATTGCCTGACGGCCGTATCCGCGTGCTGGTCGGCGTAGCCGATGTTGACATCCGCGTGAAGAGAGGCACCGCGCTCGACGCGCACGCGCAAAGCGAGACAACTTCGGTCTATACGGGAGTCGTGGTTTTTCCGATGCTGCCGTCCGCACTCTCCGAGGGCATTACCAGCCTGAACGAAAATGAAGACCGGGTCGCCATCGTGATCGAGTTTGCGGTGGACGCAGCGGGAACGGCATCCGACGGGAAAGCCTACCGAGCTTTGGTGCGCAACCGCGCGCAACTGGCCTACAACAGTGTGGGCGCGTGGCTTGAGTTGCGGGGCCCTGCGCCGGCCAAGGTGGCCGCAAACGCCGAGCTGGCGGCCCAGCTCAAACTGCAGGACACGGCCGCCCAGCGGATGGTGAGTGGGCGCTTCCAGCACGGAGCTCTCGATCTTGAAACCATTGAAACCCGGCCCGTGATGCTTGCCGGTCAGGCCGTGGAAATCACGAGCCTTGAGAAGAATCGCGCCACCTCGCTGATTGAGGAGTTCATGGTGGCGGCCAATGGAGTGATTGCGCGCACCTTCGAGCAGGCCGGCGTGGCCTCAATTCGGCGCATTGTCCGCACGCCCAAGCGGTGGGACCGCATGATCGAGGTCGCCGCGGGGCTGGGCACGACGCTACCCGCGCAGCCTGACTCCAAAGCTCTCAATGACTTTCTGCTGGCGCAAAAGCAGAAGGACCCTGACCACTTTCCCGACCTCTCGTTAACCATGGTCAAGCTGATGGGGCCAGGGGAATATGTGCTTGTTGGGGCGAACGAGGTTTCGCCGGGCCATTTCGGCCTGGCGGTGCAGGACTATACCCATTCGACTGCGCCCAACCGCCGCTTCCCCGACGTGGTGACGCAGCGCCTGATGAAGGCGTGGCTTGCCAAGGCCGCGCAGCCTTACTCCACCAATGACCTTACGGCAATTGCCGCTCGCTGCACGCTGATGGAAGACAACGCGCGCAAGGTGGAGCGGGACATGCAAAAGCGCATCGCCGCCGTTGTGTTGCATCCGCGCATCGGCCAGAGCTTCCAGGCCATTGTCACAGGAGTAAACAACTACGGCACTTTCGTCCGCACCCTCGACCCACATGTGGATGGAAAGCTGGTGCAAGGCGGCAAGGGCCTGGATGTGGGCGACAAGGTGACCGTCAAGCTCATTTCCACCAACCCGGAGAAGGGCTTTATTGACTTTGCGGCCTGAGAGTTACCGGTAAATCCAGGGTCGTTCTGGGTGGTTCGGATACATCGGCCCCTGCTGTTTAAGCCTAATGCTTCCCTGCATTTGCCGATGTTCGTCAGCGATCTCAAACTCCCCGGTTACTCCTACCACTTCAGGGGTAGCCGAAGGTCTCTTTTGGGATATAGCTCATTTAAATTCAGGGATAAACAGCTAAAATTGATTGAGCGGCGGCAAGAGTCCGCCTCCAGAAAGAACCAGGGCAGGGGCGAGATTTTGGGTCCGCAAGCTTCAAGATTTCGTCTAATAGCCCAGTGGCGTTCCTGTAGCAATTCAACTTTTTGACCCTGATTTTGGATCTTGGGCCTTTTTCATCCCAGTTCAGGCCAGGGATGAAGTAACCAGCGGCTACACTTGATCCGACTTCCCGCCAACGCGGATTGAACGGGCAAGCGCCGACTCCATGTCCGGTGAATGAATGCTCGTACGATCTCGTTCTGTCTTCTTAAAACTCGGTTCAGGGTTCCTTCTGTCTGTTTTGGCTTCGGTTTCATTTGCTCAGCGATCGCAGTTGCCTTCGAACGAGATGGCCGTTTTATCGGAGACCGCTCGCGAACTCCCTGAAGCACCCACACCTCACCTTGAGGCGAGTGCAGCAGACTCGCAGGCGAGCCAGACGCCCACGACGACCACGCCGGACAAAAGTACCACGGACGCAGCGTCCCGCACAGCCCAAACCCCCGCAGGCCAAAGCCCCGCAACCCCGGGCAGCTCCAACTCTCAGTCAAACCCTGCCGCCCCGGCTGACGATCAGAAAACCAAGCAACAAAAAGCGGACGAGCAGATCAAGCAGCAGGAGCATCAGCGGGTCCTGGGCATCATTCCCTCCTTCAATACCTCATACGTGAGTGACGCCGTCTCCCTGACTCCAAAACAGAAGGTCAGCCTTGCCTTTCGCTCCGCAGTCGACCCCTATACCTTCGCCATTGCCTTCATCGTCGCCGGTATGGGAGAAGCCGATGGAGGCGGTCCAGGGTTCGGTTGGGGCCCCAAGGGATACTTTGAACGTTCCGGAGCAGCGTATCTCGACGCCTTTGATGGCACCATGGTCGGAAACGCCTTTCTTCCCATCATCCTTCACCAGGATCCACGCTACTTCCGCCTCGGACACGGTAGCTTCCATCACAGGCTCTTCTACGCGGTGGCGACCAGTTTCATCTGCAAACACGACAACACTGGCAAGTGGGAGCCAAACTACTCCAATGTCGCCGGAAATATCATCTCGGGTGAAATCTCCAATCTCTATTATCCGGATACCAAGAAATCCAACATCGCGCAGACATTCGAATCCGGGATTACCGTGACCCTCGAAGGCACGTTCGGCGCCACCCTCCAGGAGTTTTGGCCCGACATCTCCCGCAAGCTCTTCCACAAGGACCCGACCAACGGACTCGATGCGAAGGCCCGTGCGGTCGATGATGCGGCAAAGAAAGCCAAACAAACCCAGCCATCTACACAAAGCCGGCAATAGACCGCTGAACAACCGGCAGATGCGCCAGGACAACGTTTGAAGGTCTCCGAGGCCTGTGCGCTGCGTCCTTGCGCCTTCGCACAAGTTTGGTTTATCGTGGCTCATCAATCCGGGATAGGTCCAGGTACGAGCCGGTCCGCAGTCGCTTTTTTGTCGACAGGCCGGCACGGCGGAAACGCGAGAAATGGGTGGTTGATCTGCCTGTTTCTCACGCCGGGGACCTTGGGTGGGAGCGAATGATGGCGCAGTCGAAAGAACTCTACGACGCAATTTTGAATGGCGATGCGAAGAAAGCCCACGCGGCAACGCAGGCAGCGCTGGCCGAGGGCACTGAACCGATGCAACTGATTGCCGAGTCAATGGTGCCGGCAATGGATGAAGTGGGAAAGCTGTTTGAGGCCGAGGAGTATTTTGTTCCCGAGCTTCTGCTGGCCGGGCGCGCCATGAAGAGCGCAATGGAGCTCATTCGTCCGCTGCTGGTCGCTTCAGGACAGAAAATGGCAGTGCGGGTGATCATTGGAACGGTGGCGGGCGACCTGCACGACATCGGCAAGAACATTGTGGCCTCGATGCTGGAAGGCAGTGGCTTCGAAGTCATCGACCTGGGGGCTGACGTGTCGCCTGCAGGCTTCGTCGCCGCCATCAAGGAGCGCAATCCTCACGTTGTATGCATGTCCGCGCTGCTCACCGTGACCATGCCGGCCATGAAGACGACCATAGACGCCATCAAGAGCGCAGGCTTGCGCACCCAGGTAAAGATCCTCCTCGGCGGCGCTCCCGTGACGCGGCAGTATGCCGAATCGATTGGCGCCGACGGATACAGCGAAAATGCAAGCGGCGCTGTCAGCATGGTCAAGAGTCTGCTGGCGACTGCATAAGACGATGATTGCCCAGACAGCCCTCAATTACTCCGCACTTACCATTCCACTCCCTGAAGACCTCATCTATGGCGTCAGTCCGCATCCGCTTGCTTGCGGTCTTGGTTTGAACATCGGCGCGGGCCAGGTCTTTCCGGAAGTCAATTTCACCTTGCCGGCCATGAATATTGATGAGGCAACGTGGCCTGAGGTTGTGGCTCACTACGACGAGATGGCGTCGCAAATTCTGCGCCGCGCCGTCTCCCTCGGCGTTCCCGGCATCGTGCTGGAATTTGAGCTTCTGCCGCCCATGACGAATCGGCCTGAGTGGGGCGCGGAGATCACCGCCGTCCTCAAACGGCATCTCGTAGCCAGCCACGAAAAGTATCATCTGCCTTGCGCCCTGCGCGTTACCCCCACCGACATTCGCGACCAGCAAAAACCGCCCCTGATGCGCACGGGCGAACCTTGGCAGCGTCTCAAGCGATCTCTGGAGCTCTGTGCAGAGGCAGGGGCCGACATTCTCTCCATCGAATCCATCGGTGGCAAGGAAGTCCACGACGAAGCACTGATGTATGGAGATTTTTCAGGCATTGTGTTTGCGCTTGGAGTTCTCGCCCCAAGAGACATGTCCTGGCTGTGGGCCCAGATCAGCGAGATCTGCGCCGCGCATCCTGGTGTTGTGAGCGGCGGCGACTCCGCCTGCGGATTCGCCAACACCGCCATGCAACTCGCCCACCAGAAAATGCTTCCCGAAGTGCTCGCCGCAGTGGTGCGGGCCATGAGCGCCGTCCGCAGCCTATGTGCCTTCGAGCAGGGAGCGGTGGGTCCGTCAAAAGATTGCGCCTACGAGGGACCGGTCATCAAGGCCATTACAGGTTGCCCCATTTCAATGGAAGGCAAGTCGGCCAGTTGCGCGCATTTCAGTCCGCTTGGCAACATCGCCGCCGCCATGTGCGACTTGTGGAGCAACGAGTCGGTCCAGAATGTGCGGCTGCTCTCCGGCAATGCTCCTGAAGTCTTTACCGAACTTCTGTCCTACGACTGCCGTCTGATGAATACCGCCGCCGGAACAAAAGGCGGCGCGTTGCAATTGCGCAATTGGATGACCGCCTCCGACGAGTGGCTGAGCCCGCAGGCAGCCGTCCTGTCACCGGAAGCGACCATCCGCATTGCCGGCGCAATCGTCGCAGCGGACACGCCCTATCATCGCGTCATCGCCGCGGGCCGCGCAGCTGTTGAATTGCTCAAGGACGGCGTCACGCTCAAAAAACTCCACCTATCCCGCAAGGAACAGCAGTGGCTCACGCGCATCGACGAGGCGCTGAGCGCGTTTCCAGCCGGCGAGGAAGCGCTGTTGCTCGAGCTCGAATCGCAATATGGCAGCCTCTACGACAAAGCAAGCTATGGCCTTTAGTCTGTATCAGATTGTCTCCCCGATATCCGTCCTGCCGCGCATCGGAGACACCCTCTGACCATGCGATTCAAAGCCATCATCTGCCAGGTCTTCACACGCGAGTTTGAGGCTGTTCTGGCGCGGACATCTCACTCCGTCGACGTTGAAAATGTGCCGATGGGTTTGCATGACCTCGGCGTTGAGATGCGCGGCCACCTGCAGGAGCGGATTGATGCAGCCGACGCCTCAGGCTACGACGCCATCCTTCTGGGCTACGCGCTCTGCGGACGGGGAACCGAAGGCTTGCGCGCCGGGAAAACGCAGCTCGTCCTGCCCCGCGCACACGACTGCATCGGCGTGTTGATGGGCAGCCGCGGCGCCTACCAGGCATACTTTGAAAAACATCCCGGTGTCTATTACCGCTCACCCGGCTGGATTGAATTTCAGACGGCCGGCATGAGGCTTGAGCCGGCCTTTGCTTCGCAGAAAAGCCCGCTTGGCGAGCGTCGCACCCGGGAGGAGCTTATCGCCAAATACGGCGAGGAGAACGGCATCTATCTCTTCGACCAGTTCAACTCCTTTCGCAGTCACTACTCGGGGCTGACGTATATCTCCACCGGGATAGCGTCTGACCATGCCAGCCGCGCCAGGGCCTCAGCAGAAGCCGCTCAGGAAGGATGGTTTTTCGACGAAGTAACGGGATCGCTCGCGCTGCTCGAACAGCTAGTCAACGGCGACTGGCCCCCTGAAGACTTTCTGGTCGTCCCGCCCGGAGCAACCATCCGTGCGACGGTGACCGATGGGATCGTTGATGCCGAATAAGCCCGAACCGGCGATGAGCCCCCATCCGGTTCGGATTCGCCTTGAGCCGTTCGCCATTGAGCTTGAGTTGCCGGGTGGCGCTTCACTCATCCCCGCGCTTTCCGCGCAGGGTGTTGAATTTCCCTGCGGAGGTACCGGTGTTTGCGGCGGTTGTTCGGTTCGCGTTCTTGCTGGTTCCCTGCCCGTGACGGAAGCGGACCGGGTGGTCTTTCTGCCGAAGCGGCTCAACCAGGGATGGCGCCTCGCCTGCCAGGCCCGCGCACAAAGTCCGCTGGTTCTCGAGTGCAGCCAGACGCGCATGGAGGTGCTCACTGATAACGTGGGGCTTGCCTCCGCGGGTAAGCATGGCCTCGGCATCGCGATCGACCTCGGCACCACAACTATTGCCGCCCAAACGCTCGACCTCGCCACGGGCCAGGTGCTGGCGGTGGAAACGGAGTTGAACCCGCAGGTCCGCTTCGGCGCCGACGTGATGAACCGTATTCGCGCAGCGCTCAACGGCGACGATCTTACGGCGGTGATCCGAGAGACGCTCGGCGCCATGGTGACGCGTCTCTCGCGCGGACGAGAGCAGGAGATTGCCGAGATCGTGCTGGTGGGCAACACCGTGATGCATCACTTGTTTTCCGGCTGCGACGTGGAGCCGCTTGCCCACGCACCGTTTGCATCGCGGCATCTGGGCGAACAGAGCTTCAAGCCGGACCAGTTGGGCTGGAATCTGCGGCCGGATTGCAGGATTCGCTTTGCGCATTGCCTCGGTGGCTTTGTCGGCGCTGACATTCTGGCCGGCATCATTGCCACGGGCATGGCCGGGAGCGACAACCTGGTGGCGCTTGTTGACCTCGGCACCAACGGCGAGATAGCCATCGGCAACCGTTACGGAATTGTGTGCGCGTCGACGGCGGCGGGCCCAGCCTTTGAGGCCGGATCCATACGCATGGGCATGCGCGCCGCGACCGGGGCCATTGCGCACGTCACACTGGAGGACGGTCAGATGAAAGCGACCGTCGTCGGCGATGTCGCGCCGCAGGGCATCTGCGGCAGCGGCCTGGTTGATGCTGTTGCCGTGGGACTCGACAGCGGCGCCATCCTTTCTTCAGGGCGCATCGCCAATGGCACAAAGCTGTTTCCAGTCGCAGGCCCCGTGGTTCTTTACCAGGCGGATATTCGCGAGTTGCAGTTGGCCAAAGGCGCCATCGCATCGGGATTCAAACTGCTTCTCAAGCGCCTGGGAGCCGACGCTGCCGCCCTCAGCAAGGTGCATCTGGCTGGCGCCTTCGGCAACTATGTGCAAATTGAAAGCGCTGTCCGCATCGGGTTGATTCAGGCGCCTCGCAATGTAATCCACGCCGCGGGAAATACTGCGTTGCGCGGAGCAAAAATGCTGCTGCTCTCCGTTGAGCAACCCGCACTGCCCCCCATCGAGCACATCGGCCTCGCCGCGGACCCGGAGTTCCAGAACGAGTTTGCGGAGTGCATGAGCTTTCCCTCGCCGTAGCTTCTGATAGGCAACTAAGCGATCGGTTCTGCGCGCATGGGGTGCAGCTAAAATCTTGTATGATTGACACTTGTTTCAAGCAGGAACGGGAACAAAGACATGCCTCATACCCAAGTGAAGTTCGGTACCGACGGCTGGCGCGGCGTCATCGCAGACGACTTCACGTTTGCGAACGTGCGCACTGCCGCTGAAGCCATCGCCGCCTATATTCACGCGAAAGAAGATCCCGCCAAAGGCCTGTGCATCGGCTACGACACGCGCTTCGGGTCGAAGGCGTTTGCAAGAGCCTGCGCTGAAGTTGCAGCAGCCACCGGCATTCCGGTCTCGCTGGCTCACGCCATTACGCCCACGCCTGCGCTCAGCTTTGGCGTGCGCGAGCGCGGTGCCGCCGGCGGCATCATGATCACCTCGTCGCACAATCCGGCGCAATGGAACGGCGTCAAGTACAAAGCCTGGTACGGCGGCTCAGGCAAGCCGTCGATTATTGCGGAGATTGAGTCGTACCTTGGCAAGCCCGTGCCGCGTGCCGCCGAGCCAGCCACGATCACTGAAGTCGACTTCCTGCCCACGTATCTCAAGGCCATTGAGAGCTTCGCCGATCTCGACCTGATCGCAAAATCAGGCATGAAGTTCTGCATCGATTCTATGTATGGCGCGGGCGGCGTGATCCTGTCGAACATTTTCAGCAGGATCGGCGTGGCTAACCTTCCTATCCGTTTCAATCCCAATCCGCTTTTCCCGGGCATCAATCCGGAGCCCATTGAGCCGCATATCCGCGCTTTGGGCGAGGCAGTGGTGGCCAACGGCTGCCAGGCCGGCCTCTGCACTGACGGAGATGCCGACCGCATCGGCGCAACTGACGAGCATGGCAACTTTGTTGACCCGCACAAGATCTATTCCATCCTGCTCAGCTGGGTGCTGCGGCGCAAAGGCTGGCCGGGCGCCGTAACGCGCGCCTTCAACACCACCAAGATGCTCGACCGCATCTGCGCCAAATATGGCCGCGAGTTGATCGAGCACGGTATCGGCTTCAAGTTCGTCTGCGATTACATGCTTGAGCGCGAAATCGTAATGGGCGGCGAAGAGTCGGGCGGCATCGGCTTTCAGCGGCACCTGCCCGAGCGCGACGGCCTACTCAATGCGCTGCTGCTGGCCAACGTGATGGCCGAGGAAGGCAAGACCATGGGCCAGCTGGTCGCCGACCTGCAGGCCGAGTACGGCGAGCACCAGTACGGCCGCATCGACCTCACCATTCCCGACGACATCAAGAACGGCGCTATCGCCCGTGCCCGCGCATTGAAGACGGGCGATCCGGTGCTGGCCGGGATGCCCGTCCTGCGCCAGGAGAATCTGGACGGAGTAAAGTTTTACCTCGACAACCCCGAGGCCAAAACCAAGCCCAATGCCGCCGAGACATGGATTCTGCTACGCGCCAGCGGCACTGAGCCGTTGCTGCGCATCTATACGGAGTCGTGTTCCAAAGATTCCGTAGCCAAGCTGCTGGAGGCGGGGCGGAAGTTCGCGTTGAACGAATAGCGCGTTCCAGAACTCACCCGATGTCCACTATTGTGCGGGTGCGTCTCCGGCCGTAACGCACTCCACCTGCCGATACCAGGGCGCATGGAAATACCCCTGGTGCAGCTCCAGGCAAGTCAGATCGCCCACACCTGCGGCATCGTAGAGGCGCCTCGATACGGCGAGCCTGTTTTCATCGGGGATGGGCCCCCACGGAGCCAGATCGAGGTAATACGTTGTCGATCTTCCGCTGGACGTGTGTTTGCCCACAATTGAGGCGGAGTAGCGTTCCGGTTTTGCATGATCCGGCAGCGTGTCGGCCGAAGTGATCAGGCCGTAGCCGTAGGAACCGGACAACATCACCATCACAATCCATGCTCCGCGCGCGCCCGCCGTGTTGCGAGAAACCAGAAGAAATCCGGCGCAGGCAGCGAGTGAAACCAGCAGAATCGCGGGGACAAGCGAGCTGAGCGAAACAAAATGGACGCCTATGGTTCCGAAAACGAGTCCGACTCCAACCGCGACGAACGCGAAGGTAAAGTCAGTGCGCGGGTCGCGTTTTGGCTTACCCAGAACGAAGAGCAGAGGCGATCGGTGCAGCAGATAAAGCATGACCGGCGGGGTGAGAGCGAGAACAACGGCGGAGATAAGAAAGAATGGGTTGGCAGGGAATAGGCGAAAAACAGCGGCGGCAATGGCCACCATCGTCAGGCCAACGTTCCATAACCTGGCCTGTTTGAGGGCACTCAGGCGCTCTTCCGGTGTTGCCCCCAACTCCTGGTTCTGTTCGATCTCGTCGAGAATCGCCTTCCGGTCGCGTTCGTCAAGGTCGGTGATCTGCTGCATCCAGGCGCGCAATTCGGGCGAGTCAAACCATTTCTGTATCATGATGGCGCCGCGGCCCTCCTTCAGTTGGAGCCGCCAGAACGAACCGTTGCGCGTCGAGATATCGCGGAAGCCTTCCACCTCGCTAGCGTCGGCTGTTTTTTCGCCAAAGGGCGTCCGCACCTCGATGCGCGAGCCATCCACCACAACGCGCGAGCGCAGTGCGAGCGCCATCAAATACGCGCCTAAGCCGAGCGGAAACAAGGGCACAGCAGGCGGAAAGAGCGGATTTTTGTTAGGGGTTCCAGTCAGGACATATATGCCGAAGACTCCCACGCCAAGGAGAACAAGGCCAAGGATCAGAAAGAACCAATAGTTCCACGCCTTCATCTGGAGTTCGCGCCGGCCTGCCTCAATCCCTTGCACTGGAGTGGTCACCGCTCTTGCCTTTCAATCGAGTCTTCGCAAGTTGTATCACAGGCATTGCCGCGGTCTGTTGCCCGGCTTGCTTCTCGATGCGCAAATCCCTCGCGCACCTGCCGTTTCCGGCGCAATCGTTTATCCTGACCGGGC
>Ga0182016_10008629_pt1 | contig 10263 bp, 8 predicted proteins | sample 712S2MmetaG_FD_120491 | JGI IMG/M metagenome (GOLD analysis project Ga0182016, IMG submission 120491) | Permafrost microbial communities from Stordalen Mire, Sweden - 712S2M metaG | ecosystem: Environmental > Terrestrial > Soil > Wetlands > Permafrost | place: Sweden: Stordalen | collected... | reverse complement strand
AGGCCGGGTCTCCGGAACCGGCGCCCCCGCAGCAACCAGGTCGCGGTCAAGCCAGGTAAAACCAATCTGACGAATTCATCCGGTGGGTCAGGCCCGGTAAAACCAGGTCAAACCAAGATGAGCCATTGGCAACTCCAACCCACCGGTTGTAGGTCGGGTCTTCCGCCTCGGCGCTCCGGCTTAAGGTGGCAAGCCGAGGTTCGGCTGGTAAAACCAGGTCAAACCAAAATCAACCATTGGCACCTCCAACCCGCTGATTGTAGGCCGGATCTCCGGACCCGGCGTCCTCGCAGCAACCAGGTCACGGTAAAAGCAGGTAAAACCAAAACGCATCGCCATCGCCATCTCGTGAGTCTATTTAGCCACCCCTCCGACCATTCTTTTGACCTTCGGGTCAAACCCGGTCAAAGTGGGTCAAACCAAAAAACGAACTTTTGGCATCTCCAACCCGCTGATTGTAGGCCAGGTCACCCGACCCGGTGCCCCTGCATAAGGTGCCGGTCCTGCGTTCGGGTAAAAGCTGGTAAAACCAGAACGTATGGCCATGGCGATCTCGTTAGTCCATTTACCCACCTGTTTTGTGCCTTTCCATTTGATCTCGTTTCGCGTATTTACCGGACACATTCTTGCTTCCAATGTTAAAAACCATCATCCAGCCGCTCATTGAGTGGTATAAAAACTCGCTGGCCACCGAGGGCTATCCGCTCGTCGCGCTGCTCATGGCCATGGAAAGCTCGGTCGTGCCGCTGCCTAGCGAGGTGGTCATTCCCCCGGCGGCCTACCTCGCCCATGCCGGCAAAATTCCCCTGAGCCTTTGGGGCATCGTGCTCGCCGGCACCCTCGGTTCCTGGCTCGGCGCCACGGTGATGTATTGGGCGGCCCGACTGGCGGGGCGTCCCCTTGTGCTCCGCTACGGAAAATGCGTGCTCATTTCGCCCGATAAGGTGGAAGGCGCGGAACGTTGGGCGGCGCACTACGGTGGCATGGGCATTTTCATCTCCCGACTGCTGCCGGTGGTGCGGCATCTCATCGGCATCCCGGCGGGCATCGTGCGGATGAATTACTGGAAGTTTTCGAGCTTCACCGTGCTGGGTTCTGCCTTTTGGTGCAGCGTGCTCTGCTGGCTCGGCGTCACGGCGGGGCAGGACCAGGATTTGATGCGCGGCAAATATCGTCACGTCACTCTCTGGCTCGCGGGGGCCATGCTGGTGCTCGGCGGAATGTATTATTTCTTCGTCCACCAACATATGAAGAAGAAAACCTAGTCGCAACTCCATGGCTCGGCCCAATCCATTAACCGCCGCCGCCCGACTTAAAAAAGCCTCCCCGCTCCGCCCGGGCCTCGCGGTCATTTTGGGGAGCGGATTTCATCCGCTGCTGACCGCTTTGCGCGTGGATAAAACCATCGCCTTCGCCCGGATTCCTGGCTTCCCCCGGCCAACCGTCACTGGTCACGCGGGCCAGGTCCATTTTGGTCACCTCGCCAGCACCCCAGTCCTCATCCTGAGCGGTCGCGCCCATTTTTACGAAGGCGAAACCATGGAACGCGTGACTTTCGCCGTCCGCACCCTGGCCGCGTTTGGCGTCCAGGACCTCCTGCTCACCAACGCCGCCGGGGGGATCAATCGCGCCTTCCGGCCCGGCGATTTCATGGTCCTCACCGACCACATCAACTTCATGGGCGTCAATCCATTGCGCGGACCGTCGCTGCCCGGGCTCAAGCGTTTTGTGGACTTGACCGATACGTATGACTCCGGGTTGCAGCGGTTGCTCCTGGCCGCCGGTAAATCCGCCGGACTCAAACCGCGGCGCGGTGTCTATCTCGCCGTCGGCGGTCCCAGCTACGAAACCCCGGCCGAAATCCGGGCCTTCCGGCGGTGGGGGGCCGATGCCGTCGGCATGAGCACCGTGCCCGAAGCCATCGTGGCGCGACAATGCGGGTTGCGGGTGGCGGCGGTTTCCTGTATTACCAATCTGGCGGCCGGCGCCAGCCGGGGTGAACTTTCGCATGACGAAGTCCTGGCGGCGGCGGCCCGGGTCGGGGCCGCCGGTGCGCAATGGCTCAAACTTTTTGCCGAACGTTATGGCCGCCAGCAAAAATCAACGGATTAATGGACGGATGCATTGCGCTCGCGCGAAGCGCCCCGTTATCGAATAATCCAACCGCTTGGCCGGGATGAAAAAAATCAACGCCAAAGAACTGGTCCGCGCCGCGGCACACGCCCGCGCCGGCTCCGTATCACCTTATTCCCAATTCAAAGTCGGGGCCGCCCTCCTCACCCGGTCCGGAAAAATTATCGGCGGCGCCAACGTCGAAAGTGCCAGTTACGGCCTGACCTGTTGCGCCGAACGCGTGGCCTTGTTCAAGGCCCTCACTGACGGGGAAAACCAGTTTCTCGCCCTGGCCGTCGTCGCGCGTTGGGACGGCGGACCCATGCCGTGCGGCGCTTGCCGCCAGCTCCTGGCCGAATACGCGCCGGCCGCCAAAATATTCGTTGCTGACACCGGGGATTTGGCGGCCATTAAACGGTTTACCGTACGCGGATTGCTGCCCCGTCCTTTCCTGATGCCGCCGGAAGATTCCGATGTTCCCTGGTAATCTAAAAATTCCTTAACCATGAAATCAGAAATCGTCTTTGCTCTCGAGAATGCGGCGTGGCCGGCCCTGCTGGTGACCGCCATGGGTCAGGTGTTGATGTCCAACGCCGCGGCCAGGACCTTTTTCGGTGAGGCGCTGGAGGCCGAATCCCCCAACCTGGCCCCCTTCTGGTCGCCCAAAAATGAAACCCAGTTCGCCGGTTATCTGGCCTGGTGGGAAAACTCCAAGCCTTCCCCGGTGGCATTAACCTTTCGCTCGGCGGGCTGCGTGGACAAACGATTTTCCGTGCCCATTGCCGTCCTGGCCAACAATGATGGCAAATGGTTCCTCCTCCAATTGCTGCCCTTGCCGGAACTGGCCTCGAAGCCGCTGGAAATGGCCACGGAATTCCGCAACGCCACCGGCGACGCCGCGCTGAAACAAAAACTGGATTGCGTGTTGCAACTCGCCCGCACCGTTTCGCTGGATTTTAACAACGCCCTCACCGGCGTGCTCGCCCACACCTCCCTGCTGCTGGGCAAGGCCGAACCCCACCATCCCTGGCGGAGTTCCCTGTTGGAAGTGGAAAAATCCGCCGCCCGCGCCGCCGAAATCGCCACGGAACTGGCCCTGTTCAGCCGGCAGGAAAAAGAGGCGCCCCGCACCCCCGCCGGCAATCTTAATGCCGTGACCAATCGCTGCGTCGAAGTGTTTCGGAACAACCACGGGGCCCCGCTGACCTGGCAGTTGACCTTGGAACGCTCCTTGTTTGAGGCGCGTTATGACGAGGCGAAGATCCAGCAGGCCCTCACCAAGATTTTTGAAAATGCCGTCGAGGCCTTCGATCCCCAGGCCCCCGGCCAGATCTCCGTGACCACCCGGAACCTCGATCTAAAGGAGCCCACCAAGGATGGCAATGTGCGGCTCGCCCCCGGCCTTTACATCTGCGTGGAGGTCGCCGACAACGGGTGCGGCATCGAAACCGCCTCCCTGTCCCGGGTGTTTGAACCGTTTTTCACGACCAAGTCCCCGCCGCATCGCGGCCTCGGATTGGCGCTGGTCTATGGTATCATCACCAACCACGGCGGCGGCGTCGCCATCTCCAGCCAGCCCGGCAACGGCACCTCCACCCGCCTCTACTTGCCTGCGGAAAAAACTTTCGTCGCGGATGTCGGGCCCGGGGACCAGGAATTGTATGGCATGGAAACCATTCTGGTGGTCGATGATGAGCCCCTCATGCTCACCATGGCCGTGGCCATTCTCACCGAATTCGGCTACCGCGTTATCACCACCAGCAATGGCCAAAATGCCTTGCTCCAACTTGAGGATCCGGCGAACCCGGTCGATCTCGTCATCACCGACCTGGTCATGCCCGGCATGGGGGGGCGCGAGCTCATGGAACGGATCCGGCAAATGGGATTGGAAATTCCCATCGTGACCACCAGCGGCTACGTCCTGCCCGAGGAGAAACAGGCTCAGGCCGGTTACCTCCAGAAACCCTTCACCACCATCGACCTCCTGCGCAAGGTCAAAGCCGCCCTTGCCGCCCAACCGCCTCAACCGCCGCCACAACCGTAGTTGACTAAATCAAACAGTTTTGTTTAACTGGCCTTATGCAAATAGAAAGTCTCAAGGTTTTCTGCGATTTGGCCGAAACTGAAAGCTTCACCAAAGCCGCTCAAATCAATAGCGTTACGCAGTCAGCGGTGAGCCAGCAGATCAGTTCCTTGGAACGGATTTTCAAATCCCTGCTGATTGAGCGCAGCAAAAAACGGTTCCGTCTCACCCGCGAAGGCCAGGTCCTCTATGATTATAGCAAGCAAATCATCCAGACTTATGAGTCCCTGCATAGCAAGCTCCAGGAGCTGAAGGACATCATCTCCGGCACCATCCGCGTCGCCACCATTTACTCCATCGGCCTCCACGATCTGCCGCCCTATATCAAGAAGTTCATGAAGAATTACCCGACCGTGAATATTCACGTCGAGTATCGCCGCGCCAACCAGGTGTATGAGGATGTCTTTAGCAATGTCGTGGACCTCGGCCTGGTCGCCTATCCCATCAAGGATTCCAAGCTGGAAATCGTCGCGCTCCGCAAGGAACCGCTCGTGCTGATCTGTCATCCCCAGCATCCCTTCGCCCGGCAAAAAGCCATCAAACTTAAACAGCTCGTTGACCAGAAGGTGATCGGTTTCGAGCCCGATATCCCCACCCGCAAGGCCCTCGACAAAATCCTCCGCGAATACGGCGTGGATGTGAAGCATGTCATGGAGTTCGACAACGTGGAAACCGTCAAACGCGCCGTGGAAATTGACGCCGGTGTCTCCATCGTGCCGCTGGGCACCGTCACCCAGGAAGTCAACAAGCTGACCCTCGCCGCCGTCGAAATCGAGGACGGCGAGTTCTTCCGCCCGCTCGCGGCCATTTATAAAAAGAACAAGGTCCTTTCCCCCGCCATGAAACAGTTCCTGGCCATCCTGAAGGACACGGCGTAATCCCGTTTTCGGAGGCACGCTGGCGGGCGACGCCACCAACCGGCGCCCCTTCTTTCGAAGGTTTTGACATTAAGCAAATCCCGTTCTGGTCGATGGTACAGCCGTGATCCGCGTCAAGTCAGAAACTCTGCAGCCCGGCATGATCGTCGCCCGGGATGTCAAGAACATCGATGGCATGCTCCTCGTGCCCTCCGGGTGCGAACTCAGCGAGCGGCAGATCAACATTCTCCAGGCCTGGGGCGTGGCCGAACTGGAAGTCGAAGCCGGCGGAGAAATGGCCAGGGCCCACGATCCGCTGGCCCAACTGCCCCCCGAAACCCTCGCCCGCCTCACGGCCGAACTGCGCGCGCGTTATTGGAAACCGGACGAGTTCGGCCCGGTCCCGGCCGAAATCTTCAAGCTTCTGCTGTTGCGCCAGGCCCGGCGCATTCTCCGTCCGCCCCCCTGATCGTGTCCAATCCCCCCTCCATCAAGGCCATGGTCCAGGCCGTGCCGCGGAGCCTCGGCTCCTACGGCCCCGTCTTGCAGGAAATTGAACAGGCCTTGCAGTCCACCCAGTGCAATTTGAGCACCATCGGCGATGCCATTCAAAAGGATCCCGATCTCACCGCGCGATTGCTGCGGCTGGCCAACAGTCCGTTCTTCGGCTTCGCCAATCGCTTGAGCACCGTGGCCGAGGCGGTCAGTCTCCTCGGCATCCAGCAAATCCAGGACATGATCGTCGCCTCCAGCGTGCTCGAACAGTTCAAGGGCGTGCCGGACCATTTCGTGAACAAGGACTCCTTCTGGCGCCACAGCCTGGCCGTGGGCATCACCGCCCGCCTGCTCGCCATGGAACGCCGACTCCCCAAGCCGGATAAGTTCTTCGTTGCCGGCCTCCTGCATGATGTCGGACGGCTGGTGCTCCTCTCCCAGGCCGCGGAATCGGCTCAGGCCGTTTTTGAACTCTATCAGCGCGAACGCCTGTTGCTCCGTGATGCCGAAAAACAAATCCTCGGCTACGACCATCAGCAGATCGCCGCTGAACTCCTCCAAAGCTGGAGTTATCCGCCGGTGCTCGTCCAGGCCGTGGCCTTTCATCACAGCCCCGCGCAAAGCGTGGCCAAACTCGAGGCCGCCGTCGTGCACATCGCGGACCATCTCGTCAGCGCCATGGGCATCGGCTCCTCCGGCGAACAGTTCATCCCGCCGCTCGATGACCGGGCCTGGAACGTCCTCGGCCTAAGCCCGGAGGCGCTTCCCAAAATCATTGAGGCGGTGGATGAACAAATCCTCGCCGTCGAGGAGGCGTTTCTTAAAAACGAAAACCGCCCGCGGCCATGAGCGAATCCTTTGATTCAGTCTACCCTGATTTCCTGCGGACCGGCCTCGAAAAACTGAGCCAGCTGGGGGCGCAGCGGGAGCTGCCCGCCCTGTTCGCCGCGCTCGAACACTTCCGCCACGACCTGCATGAACAGGACAGCGTCAAAGGCATCCTGAACGTCAGCCGGGGTTACCTCGCCGGTCTCAACCTGTTCAGTAAATCCGGTTTCTGGACGGTCAACACCCGGGATTTTGGGTTCGAACTTTCCCTCGCCGGCGACGAGGCCGACGCCGTGATTCTCCAAAGCATCGTGGCGGGCCAGATCAAGGCCGGACGCTTTGCCTATGCCTTGCGCCAGGGCACCCCGGTCTTTTTTCTGCTGGGTAACCAGTCCGATCCCGAACGCGGCTTGCTCCATTCGCTGGCCATCTCCAGCCAGGTGTTGGGCATGTTCTGCGGATTGTTGCGGCGCGAGGTGGCCCCCGCCCAGGAGGTCGCCTTCAGCCTGCTCTCCATGTTGTTGGGCGTCAGTGCCGACGCCCTCGCCACCCTGCGCCGCACCCGTCAACTCGCCGGCCAGATCGAAACCCTGGAAAGCCTCCTGCCGGTCTGCGCCTGGTGCAAGAAGGTCCGCAACGACGCCGGCTACTGGGATCAAATCGAGAAATACATCACCGCGAATTCCCGCACGAAGATCACCCACGGCATCTGCCCCGAGTGCGAAACGAAAATGATGACAGGTTGACTCACGACGGCCCGGCCGCAGCGGTCAAAATTTCAAAAAACTCAATGAGCGACGCTCGTGGCATGCGTCATCATATTTGTTGACCCCCTTCACCAAAGCCACCACAACTGGCGATATTCAAGCCGGAATTCGCTGCTACGATCAACGCTGATCCCCAATCACAGAGCGAGGCCGGCGGCAAACCCATTGTGGGCAGTCACAGATGACTTGGCATTGTCCGGCAGGTCCGTATGGGGCGAAAGCGACGAACTGTTTCCGACCCTGTATGAAAAGCACCTGCCCGCCCATCGATAGCAACAAGCGTATTGGAAATCTCGTGCGGATGCCGCGATACATACTGGCCATATCCCTCGGCTTGGCGGCCCCGTCCGCCGCCCTCGCGGCGAACGGCCCGGACACTTGGAATCCCAGCGGCACTACCGCCAGTTGGGGCGGCACCGGCGCCAGTGGCAACTGGACGGGGGCCAATACCCCGCCCATCAGTGGGGATGCCTTGATTTTTGGCGGGGATAACAATGTTGGTTCGGGCGCCGGGGATGTTTTGATCGATAACCTGACCATCGGTGGCACCAACGCTTGGACGTTCACCAGCATTTCCTTCATCTCCGGTGCGCCCGCCTACACGATCACACCCGGGACCGCGGCGGGGCAGGGGCCAGGGGCGGGCTTCACCTTGGGCACCCCGACTGCCGCCACGGTCATCAGTCAAACGAGCGGCAATGCCCAAATCATCAATGATGTCATCAAGCTGGCCGCCGCCAATCAAACGATTTCGCTGGCCAACGGCAATTTGCAAATCGGTGGCCTCCTTTCCGGGACGGGCGGCATCGTGTTGAACGCGAACGGCGAGACCGGGATTCTAACCCTGACCAACAACGCTGCGGAGACCTACACGGGGCCAACCATTGTTGGCGGCGGGCAACTCAACCTGGGGCCGTTTCCCAATGCCGGCACCAGCGGCATCGGCCTTAGCAGCAGCCTGGTTGTCAGCAATGGTGCCACCGTGGTGACTTACGCCGATAATGGTCTGGCGGGCTCCTCGGTGGCCGTGGGCAGCCTGCCGGTGACGATCTATGCCGGTGGCACCCTTACTTCTCAAGGCACCACCGACTCGTCTCATATCCGGGGGTTGTTGACTCTGAACGGTGGTGTCCTGGCCGACGGCGGAACCGGCGCCCAAGCAGCCTTTGGAACGTGGGACTTGGATGATGGCGTGGTCGTGGGCGGCACTTCCACCTCCGTCATGAGCGCCCCGGATATGGTCCCGGATCAGGCGGGTGGAACCATATTTAATGTTGCGGTCACCGGCGGCAGCCCGGACTTGGATGTTCAAGGTACTTTGATCAATGGCACCTCCACGCACGATACTGGCATCATCAAACAGGGCAATGGCCTCATGCAACTGGACGGCGTGAACACCTATGCCGGCCCCACCACCATCAGCGCTGGAACCTTGACCATCAACAGCAGCGCCCAACTGGGGGGGGCAGCCGGCGCGTATGGCGGATTGATTACCAACAATGGCACCCTCAATTACAACAGTGCTGGTGCGCAGACGTTTGCTGGAGTGATAAAAGGTACCGGGATGTTGAACGTCAACGACGGAAGCGTGACCTTGGCGGCCGCCAATACTTATGGCGGCGCCACCACCGTGGCGGGCGGGGCGAACCTCATCGTTGACTCCGGAGGCGCGAGCCTGAGTGCCATCACGATGAATGGGGGAAGTTCGTTTATCGAGAACGTCGCCACCGTCGGCGGTCAGTGGAACCTGACCAACAACCTGACCTTTGTCGATGGTTCCCCGGCCTTGGTGATCAACTTCTCCAACACCCTCAGCGCCACCGCCGCCCCGCTTAATATCAACGGCAACATCAATTTTGCCAGCACCCTGAGCCTGGTGTTGAACGGCAATGCACTGATTCCCACCGGCACCTATCCCCTCATTTCCTGGACCGGCACCGGTTTGGGCACCGTGCCGACCACCGCGAACGCAAATGTTACCATCAATTTGACCGGCATCACTGCAACGGTGGTGCAGAGCGGCAAAGCAATTGATCTCGTGGTCTCCAGCGGAACCGCTCCGCTGACTTGGAACACCGGCTCCGGCGTCTGGAATACGGGTGCCCCCAACTGGCAGGGGGGAGTGCTTTACAAGGACGGTGATGCCGTGACTTTTCCCGACACCAGCGCCTCCAGCCCCATCACGGTGACTCTTAATTCCGTGGTTGCCCCAAGTTCGGTTACGTTCGCCAACTCGTCCAAGAACTATGTTCTGTCGGGTACCGGCGGGATTGTCGGCCCGGGCGGCCTTTCCCTGTCGGGTTCCGGCCGACTCAGCCTCAGTACCACCAATAATTTTACCGGTCCAACTACCGTCAATAATGGCGGAACTCTGGTGTTGGATTTTACGGGCGGAGCGACCACCAACCTCATTTCCGGTTCCTCGGCGTTAACGCTCGGTAACGCTACCATAAATCTTCTGGGCAACGCCAGCATCACCAACGACCAGCCGTTTGCGGCCACCTCCGTTCAGTCCGGCCCGAATGTCATTAATGCCTCCGGCCCGACGATTCCCGAGTTGGATCTCGGTGCCCTGACGGACAGTACCGGTGCCCAACTCGTCCTCTATGGTCCCGCGACGATCACCAATGTGGATGGCGTCACCATCAGCCCTGCCACGGCTACCATTACCACCACCACGGCGGGAGCCGCCACGAGCGCGGCTCAGGAGGGCTTCCTCCAGGCCGGTGCCAACAACACGGTCGGCGCGGCCGGCTACGTGACGGTTGGATTGTATGATTGGGCGAGCACATACTTGACGAACGGCACCGCCGGCGGCGCGCCTTACACGATTGTGGGCGGCAGCACGGTGGCCGGTTTCTACACGCCTTTTTCAAATACCGGCAGCACCAACGCCAATGGCACCCAGGTGAACGGCGCCACTCCGTCATTTGGGCCGCCAGCGGGTATTTCCGTGCAGCAAGTTAATTGGGACATCACCAACAACACGTACGTCGCCGGTTACTCGTCATCCCGACTGGTTATGGGCAGCATGCGGTTCAATGCGCCATTGCCGATCAACGTCTGGTTTGGATATGGCCAGGGCACTGGCAACGGTAATCCAAACAACCTCGGCGGTATT
>Ga0182016_10008628_pt1 | contig 10263 bp, 11 predicted proteins | sample 712S2MmetaG_FD_120491 | JGI IMG/M metagenome (GOLD analysis project Ga0182016, IMG submission 120491) | Permafrost microbial communities from Stordalen Mire, Sweden - 712S2M metaG | ecosystem: Environmental > Terrestrial > Soil > Wetlands > Permafrost | place: Sweden: Stordalen | collected... | reverse complement strand
CGCTCACACCGCTTTGGCCTTGTGCAAAGTCGCGATGTCACGCTTGCTGAAGCCGAATTCCTTGAGCACCGCATCGGTATGCTCGCCGAGCTCCGGCGGCCGTGCCGCGAGCCGCGACGGCGTGCGCGACAGCGTGACCGGCTGGCCGACAAGCCGCATCTTGCTCTTGTCCTTCTTGGTCACGCCTTGCGCGATGCCGAGATGCTGCACCTGCGGATCGGCGAACATCTGATCGATGTTGTAGATCGGCCCGCACGGCACGCCGGCCTCGTTGAAACGCTCGACCCACTCGGCGCTGGTGCGGCCGGTCAGATAAGTGTCGATCTCGGCATTGAGCGCATCGCGGTTTTTGGAGCGCACCGCGGCGTTTTCATATTCGGGTTTTTTCGTCAGCGCGGTCGCGTCGGCGGCTTCGCAGAAGCGTTGCCAGATCCGTTGCCCGGTGGTGGCGATGTTGATGTAGCCGTCTTTGGTCTTGAACACGCCGGTCGGAATGCTGGTCGGATGATTGTTGCCGGCCTGCTTCGCCACCTCGCCCTCGACGAGGTAACGCGCGGCCTGGAAGTCGAGCATGAAGATCTGCGCCTGCAGGAGCGACGTCTCGATGTGCTGGCCCTTTTTCGATTTCTCGCGCTCCAAGAGGGCGACCATGATGCCGAGCGCGGCGAACATGCCCGCGGTCAGATCGGCGATCGGAACACCGACGCGAACCGGGCCCTGGCCGGGCAGTCCCGTCACCGACATCAAGCCGCCCATGCCTTGGGCGATCTGGTCGAAGCCCGGCCGGCCGGCATAGGGGCCATCCTGGCCGAAGCCCGAGATGCTGGCATAGACGATGCGCGGATTGATCTTGGCCAGCGTCTTGTAGTCGATGCCAAGCCGCTTTTTCACGTCGGGCCGGAAATTCTCGACCACGACGTCGGCTTTTTTGACCATGCGTTTGAAAGCGGCAAGCCCTTCCGGCGCCTTGAGATTGAGCGTCATGCTCCGCTTGTTGCGGTGCAGATTCTGGAAGTCGGAGCCCTCGCGAGGGCCGCCCATCGGCTCCTCGACGCCAGGTGGGGTTTCGATCTTGATGACATTGGCGCCCCAGTCGGCCAATTGGCGCACGCAGGTCGGTCCCGATCGCACGCGGGTGAGATCGAGGACCGTGAAGCGTGCGAGAGCTTTCGAAGCGCGGGGAAAGGGCATGGTCGTCTCCAAGTGCGTCCTCAAGTCCAGCTTTAAGGGCCGTCTCAAGGTCCGGCTTACACCGGTTCAATTCTTGCCGGCCAAACGCTCAAATCGAGGGGCCGGGAGGGGGGAGAACTTCCCCGATCTGCCCCGCCTTGTCCACCGGGGCCGGCCGCGGCGCGCCCATCGTTCCGGCCGCGGCGATCCGGTAAAGTGACGGCGCACGGACATCTTTCCGGCACTTTCGGGAGGCGATCATGAACGAAGATGCATTCAATGTGAGCCTGCGTAAATTCCTCAAAAAGGTCGGCATCACCTCGCAGCGCGAGATCGAGCAAGCGGTGCGCGCCGCGATCGCCGCCCGCCAACTAAAAGGCAACGAGGCGCTGCCCGCCAAAATCGTGCTCACGATCGAGGCCATCGCGCTCAACGTCGATATCGAAGGCGCCATCGAGCTCGAATGAAATGCCTGTTCCACGTGTTCGCGTTACTTGCCGGGAAAACATGATGTTCTTTTCACGCCGTCTGCTGATCGCGCTTCTCTTTGCCGCCGTCGCGACGACGGCGATGGCTCAGGATCATCCCGGGCATGGCGGAGGCTCACCCGGCCGCCAGGAGCAAAACAGTCAGGAGAGCGCGCGTCCGACCGGCCCGGGAGTGCTTTCGCTGTTGCCGGCCGACGCGGTGACCGAGCACAGCCTCGACCTGCCATCGGGCAAGCTCGACTATACGGCGACCGCCGGCACGTTCTCGCTGTTCGATCAATCCGGCGAACGCTCGGCCGCGATTTTCTACACGGCCTTCGTGGCGAAATCCGCGAATCCCGGGCCGCGGCCGGTCACTTTCGTTTTCAACGGCGGGCCGGGCGCGGCATCGGCCTTCCTCAATCTCGGCCTGGTGGGACCGCGCATCGCCGAATTCGGCGCGAGCGGCCGCGATGGGTCGAACGTGCATCTGATCGATAATCCGCAGACCTGGCTCGCCTTCACCGACCTGGTGTTGATCGATCCGGTCGGCACCGGCTGGAGCCGTGCGGCGAAGCCCGACGGCGGCCACAATTTTTGGGACGTGCACACCGACGCCGAAGCCATGGCGAAAGTCATCGCGCTCTATGTGGCAAAGAACGGTCGCGTCAGTTCGCCGAAATTCATTGTCGGTGAAAGCTACGGCGGCTTTCGCGCCGCCAAGGTCGCGCGCGTTCTGCAGAACGACCAGGGCATCGTCGTTTCCGGTATCCTGATGCTGTCGCCGCTGCTCGAGGGTTCATTTCAATTCGGCGGCGACCGCTTCGCGCTCGGGGCGGCGCTGCAGCTGCCCTCGCTCGCCGCGGCCGAGCTCGAACGCAAGGGGACGTTCAGCAAGGACGCGCTGGCGCAAGCCGAGCACTTTGCGCTGACGGACTATCTCTCGACGCTCGCCGGCGCGCCGCTGCAAGGCGACGCCGCCAAAAAATTCTACGGCCGGGTCGCTGAAATGACCGGAATTCCGCCCGACGCCGTCGCCGAAACCCGTGGTTTCGTCCGCGACGCCTATGTCAAAGACCTGTATGCCGGCACGCACAAGATCGTCAGCCATTATGATGCTACGTTCGCTTCCACCGATCCGTACCCCGAATCGCCGGTGGCGCACGGCCCCGATCCCATTCTCGACGGCTTCATCCGTGCCTATGGGGGCGCCTTTGTCGGTTATGCGCGCGACGAGCTCGGCTTCAAAACCGAGATGTCCTACACGCTGCTCGCCGCCGACATTGCAGAGAAATGGGACTGGGGTTCGGGCCGCTCAACGGCCAGCGTTGCCGACGATCTGCGCGTTTTGCTGACGCTGTCGCCGACATTTCGGCTCATGATCGGCCATGGCTATAGCGATATGGTCACGCCCTTTGCGGATTCTCGTTATGTGCTTAATCACCTGCCCGCCCTCGATGACCCGGGCCGGGCCGTGCTGAAGCTCTATCGCGGCGGGCACATGTTTTATCTCGATCCGGAATCGCGCAAGGCCTTCACCGCCGACGCTAAAGCCATGTACGCGGCGCAATAACACCTTGGCGCGGTAACGACCTCGGCAACGCCCTTAGCCAAAAGTAGCATGTGTTGTTGTGGACAAAATCGGGCCCCATCCGCGTGCCGCTTATGGTCACACCCTTGCCGTCCCCCTGTGCCGTCAAATAAAACTCGGCTATCTACTCAGGTTGCAACCATGCGACCGCGTTCACGTCACCAAGAAACAAGCTCTTTGGGAGGAAAAAATGGTTAAGCGTCAAGCTTCTGGCGGTCTGGACCGCCGTACGTTGCTGAAAGCAACGGCGGTCGCCGGTCTCGCCCAAATCGCGGCTCCGGCGATCATCACGGCGCGCGGCGAGGCCAACATCAAGATCGGCCTCGACAACCCTCTGACGGGCCCGTTCGCCGCCGTCGGCAAGAACGAATTGATCGGCTGCCAACTCGCGGTCGAGCAGATCAACGCCAAGGGCGGCATCCTCGGGCGCCAAGTCGACCTCCTGGTCGAAGACTCCACCAGCGGCGAGGCTGCGGTCGCGGTGCAGAAGGCCAACAAACTGATCGAGCGCGATCAGGTGAACTTCCTGCTCGGCAACATCAATTCGGCGCTGGCGCAGGCGATGGCGAATGTCAGCTTCGAAAAGAAAGTGTTTCACATCGTGCCGGGCGGCCATACCGATTCGGTGACCGGCACGCAGTGTCACTGGAACGTGTTCCGCGTCTGCAACACGACGCGCATGGAAACCAATTCGGTGTCCAAGCTCTTGCTCAGCAGCTATGGCAAGAAGTGGTACTTCATCACCACCGATTACGCCTTCGGCCGCACCCTGCAACAAGGCTTCGAAGCCAGCCTGAAAGTCGCGGATGGCACCGAGCTTGGCGCCGATTACACCCCGCTCGGCACGACCGACTTCTCCGCCAATCTGATCAAGGCGCAGTCGACCAATCCGGACGCGATCATTCTGTTGTTGGCCGGCGACGACATGGTCAATTGTCTGAAGCAGGCGGTGCAGTTCGGGCTCGACAAGAAGACCCATATCGCGGGCGCGCAGCAGGAGATGGAAGTCAATCTGGCGCTGCCGCCCGAGGCGCTGCTCGGCGACTGGGTGTTCGAATGGTACTGGAAACAGCCCGGCGTGCCGTTTGTCGAGCAGTTCGTCGCCGACGTCCGCAAGAAGAGCGGCGGCCATGTGCCGACGGCGCGCACTTGGTTCGGCTATGCGGCGACCTGGACCTGCAAGCTCGCCGCCGAGAAGGCAAAGTCGCTCGATGCGGTGGCGCTAGCCAAGGCCATGCAGGGCCTCGTCCTGCCGCCGGAAGTGGCGCTGATGCCGAACAATCCGTATTACCGGATCGGCGACAACCAGTTGATGCCGACGCTGTTCGTCGGCCATTCGCGGCCGTCGCCGAAGGGCGGCGATCCTGAAGACTTGGTCGAAGTCACCCAGTTGGTAAAGGGCGACGAAGCGGCGCTGTCGGTCGAGCAGACCGGCTGCAAGATGGTTTGGCCGAGCTAACCATACAGAACGCCGGGCGCGGATCGCCGCGCTCGGCGCTTTGCTTGAGGCGCGGTTTCATAATAACGTCGTTTGACGAGAGCGGCCCGCCCGCCGACGGACGGGCCACCTTGTTGTGATCGGGGCACAACAGGAAATTAAGGCAAACAATAAACCGGCGAATCCGGGGTATTGGGGGGACGACAGTTCGCCAATGTCGCAGTTGCTGTTTTTCAACGTCTTCAACGGCCTCATCATCGGCGCGTTCTACGCCCTGATGGCGCTTGGCCTGTCGCTGATCCTCAACCTGTCCGGCGTCATCAATTTTGCGCATGGCGGGTTTTTGGCGATCGGCGCCTACATCGCCTACATGCTGATCCCCTATGTGGGCTTCTGGGGCGCGCTCGTGGCGGCGCCGATCCTGACCGCGGGCATCGGCCTGATCGTCGAGCGGGTTCTGATCCGCAGGCTCTATGGACGCGATCCGCTCTACAGCCTGCTGTTGACCTTCGGGCTCGCCTTCATCATCGAAGACGGCACCCGGTTCATCTGGGGCGCGCAAGGACTGCAGTACCAAATTCCGTCCTGGCTGCAGAGCCCGCTGAGCAATCAGATGTTCTTCCTCACCGGCTATCGGGTCTTCATGGTGGGGATGGTCGCCGTCATGGTCGGCGCCTTGTTTTTCATCCTCAACTACACCCGGCTCGGCTTGCGCATTCGCGCCGGTACGCTCGATCTTGAAACCGTGTCGGTGCTCGGCGTCAATGTACGCATCCTGCGCAATCTCAATTTCGGCCTCGGCATCTACATGGCCGGTCTCGCCGGCGTGCTGGCCGCGGGAATGCTCGGGCTGCAGCCGAATATCGGCGACTCGCTCATCATGCCGAGCTTCATTGCCATCATCGTCGGCGGGCTGGGGAGCTTGCCGGGCACGCTCATCGGCGGTCTGTTGATCGGCGTCGCCTCCGGTGTCACCACGGTCTATCTGCCGGCCGCGAGCGAGGCGGTCATGTACGTGATGATGGCCGCGGTGCTCATGGTCCGCCCGCGCGGGCTGTTCGGCGAGGAAGGGCGGTTCTGATGGACAAGCTCAACCTTCGCTCCGGCGACATCATCGTTTGGCTGCTGCTCTTGAGCGCGCCCTTTTGGCTGCCGCTGATGGGCGGCTATATCGAGCTCGGCAGCGAAGTCGTGGTCTTCGCGCTGGCCGCCATGGCGCTCAATTTTCTGCTCGGTTACACCGGCGTGCTGTCGTTCGGTCATGCCGCTTATTTCGGGCTTGGCGCCTACGGCACGGCCATGACCATGAAATATCTGGTCGAGAGCACGCCGCTTGCGATCCTGATCGGCACCGCGGTCGGCGCGGTGGCGGCGGCGATCATCGGGCCGCTGATCGTTCGCCTGCGCGGCGTCTATTTCGCGATGTGCACCATCGCCTTCGGCCAGGTGTTCTATTTCATCGCCTTCCAATGGCGCGATGTCACCGGCGGCGACGACGGGCTTTCGGCCTGGCATCGCATGCCGATCGATTTCGGTTTTGCCCAGCTCGATATCCTCAACAGCAACAAGGCATTCTACTATCTGACGCTGGCGGTTTTCGCGCTGGCAGTCGGCTTCATGGCGTTTTTGCTCCGCTCCCCGTTCGGCCGCACGCTGTTGGCAATCCGCGAGAACGAGCGCCGGGCGCGCTTCCTCGGCATTCCGGTCGACCGCCATATCTGGCTGTCATGGGTGATCTCATGCACCATGGTGAGCCTTGCCGGCGCGCTTTATGCGCTGCTCAACGATTTCGTCGATCCGCGCGCGCTGCGCTGGGACCAGTCCGGCACCTTCGTGATCATGACAGTGCTCGGCGGCATGCGCAGTTTCTGGGGCCCCCTGGTGGGCGCGGCCATCTTCATCGTGCTGCGCGACTACATATCGAGTCACACCGAAAACTGGCAGTCCTTTGTGGGACTTATCTTCGTGCTGGTGGTGTTGTTCTTCCCACGGGGCGTGCTCGGCATCATCCGGCGAAAGGCGGCATCGTGAGTCTGTTACAGATCGAAAACGTCTCCAAGCATTTCGGCAGCCTGATTGCCGTCAACGATATTTCGATGACGGTCGAGCCGGGTGAGCTGCGTGCGATCATCGGTCCGAACGGCGCCGGCAAGACCACCTTCTTCAACCTGATCACGGGGTTTTTCAGTCCCACATCCGGCCGCATTCTTTTCGACGGCCACGATATCAGCGGGCTGTTGCCGGCGCGCCGGGTCTGGCTCGGCATGGCGCGCACCTTTCAGGTCACTGAAGTGTTTCCGGAACTGTCGGTTCGGGAGAATTTGCGGATTCCGGTCGAAGTCGCTTCCGGGCTTCGGCTGCGGCCGTGGCTCTCCGCGCCGGACGACGTCAAGATCCGCGATCGGGTCGCGGAGCTTCTCGACATGGGCGGGCTCACCGACAAAGCCGGGCGCCAAGTGGGTGAGCTGTCGCATGGCGACCAGCGCGCAACCGAGATCATGATGGCGCTGGCGCTCAATCCGCGGCTCCTCCTGCTCGACGAACCGACCGCCGGAATGGGCGACCAGGAGACTTACGACATCACCCAGCTCATCCGCCGCCTGCACAAAGAGGCCAAGCTGACCATCGTGCTGATCGAGCACGATATGCGGGTCGTCTTTCATCTGGCCGACCGCATCATGGTGCTCGATCAGGGAAAGTTCCTGGCCGAGGGCACGCCGCCGGAAATCGCCGCCAACCAGGCGGTGCAGACTGCCTATCTGGGCCAGGCGGCGTGAAGAACGCCGCAAGAGTAAAGCCGCGTGAGTAAAGCCGCATGAGTGAAGCCGCATGACCGCAGCGCTGATCGCCGAAGGGCTCCACACTTTCTACGGCAAGAGCCACATCCTGCACGGCGTCAGCCTCGAAGCCGGCGAAGGTCAGGTGACGGCCTTGCTCGGCCGCAACGGTGCCGGCAAGACCACGACCCTGCGCAGCCTGATGGGTCTGACGCCGCCGCGCGACGGCAAGGTCACGATCTTCGGCGCCCCGACCACGGGCTGGCCGCCGTTCCGCGTCGCCGCCCTCGGCGTCGGCTACGTCCCGGAGGGCCGGAAGATCTTCCCCAATCTCACCGTGGAAGAGAACCTCATGGTGCCGTTGGAGAGGCCCGGTCCCTGGACGATCGCTTCCATCTATCAGCTGTTCCCGAGGCTTGAAGAGCGCCGGTCGAATCGCGGCCGTCAGCTCTCCGGCGGCGAACAGGAAATGCTGTCGATCGGGCGGGCGCTATTGCTCAATCCGAAGCTCCTCATCCTCGACGAGCCGTCGCAGGGATTGGCGCCGCTGATCGTGCGCGAAGTCTTCCGTATCGTGACCAAAATGCGAGCCGAAGGGATCTCGGTCTTATTGGTCGAGCAGAATGTCCGCATGAGTCTGGAAGTGGCCGACCACGCTTATGTGCTCGACGACGGGCACGTGGTCTATTCGGGTCCGGCGCGGGAGCTCGCCGCCGACGAAGCGCGCGTGCAATCGCTTGCCGGCGCCAGCGTCGAGGAATGGACGCCGCATTCGTAGCGTTTTCTCACCTGACGCTTCGATGGCTAATTTCAGTTCGCGGTCTTCGGATCGAGGCCGTATTTGGCGCACATATTGGTGACGATCGCAAAATCCTTGCCGCCGGCAATCAGGCCCATGACGGACGACGTCACCCTGTTGCCCGACATGTGGGCCTCGACGATATAGGCCTGATGACCGCTATAGGCGGGATAAGGACTCTTCGCATCCACCGTCGCGCAATAATTGACCGACTGGTCGGTGACGATGGTGGGAAACTTGGCCCACTTGTATTTTGCCGACCCCGGGTCGCGCAGCGACGGCGCAACCGAATCGACAATCGCCTTTTTCTCTTGCGGCGTGAGATCGCGTTGCGCGACGCCGGCGGGAGCGGCAGTGGTGGCATTGCTGGATACCGCGACGCTATCGCCGCTCGGGTTCGTGGCGCAGCCGGCAAGCGCGAGACCGGCAAACGCCGAACCCGCCGCCAGTGCGGCAATCAGCTTCAATTTTGATGCTTGCACGGTTTATCTGTCGCTAGTTCGAAGGAGCGGGCTTGGTACCCGAGTTCGACGACTTACTCGACACCTGGACGGTCCCGATGGTGACCTTGGGGGCCGCAGTCGGCGCCGCCGCCACGACCGTCGATATCGGCGTGCCGTCCGGACCGAGCTTATAGACGTGGTTGTTGATCATCGCACGGCCGTCGCGCTTCGGATTGCTCATTTCCTTGACATTGTCGCTGACCAGCGTCTCCGCCGCTTCCGGATGGCCGGTATTGATCAAGCGCAGATGGGTAACGAAAATCTTCGGATAGATCAGCGTCGAGGACGGCACCTTGAGGCCCATATATTTTGCCACGTCGCCCACGAAGGCATTGCAATTGTAAAGTTCCGCGCTCCAGGTGTGCGAATGCGATTGCAAATCCCTGATATAGGCCATGTCGCGATCATATTCGTCTTTGCTCATCAGCACGCGATACCGCGCGGTGACGTATTTGTCCTCGAGATCGCCGTCGGTCCATCCGGTCTCCGCAGGGACCGGCACATAATGTCCTATCACCCAGGCGGTCGCGTCATCGCCCACCGGCGAGAGCCCGGCGACACTGTCCTTGGTCGGCGTTTCGCCGACACGGCCATGCACCAGATAGGTGTGGCCGTAGTCCCACGCGTAGCGCGACCGAAACTCGATGTAATACGGACCGGAACCGCTGGTAACGAGCGGCGCATTGCTGCTGGCGGGGCGAATCACCGGCTTGGGGCTGTTTTGCGCGCTCGCCGGAGCGAGCCCCAATCCCACCAAGGCGAACAGCCCCGCCAAGGAGGCAAGGCGAAAATGGCTGCTCAGCTTGTGCCGCATAATGCCCTCCGAGTGACCGCGCCGATCCATCGAGGTAGCCGATTGACTAAATGACCTTGCCGGATCGCGCTCGCCCGCCGCGGATAGACTCGGGTCACCGTCGTCAGTGCCACAATGGTACCAATAATTGGCCGCCGCCTAATGGCAAATGTTCGGCATGGATTGTGGATTTTTCGCGATGCGGCAAATTTGCAACGCCCGCGCACAAACATCGATTCGCGAGAGTGGGTTGCCGAGTACCGTTTTGAACAGCTTCGCGGTAACTCCGCCATTGGACCAGTCGCACCAAGCCATTGGCTTCATTTACTAATCAGTGCTTAACTCGACCGATCATGGAACTTTCCGTGGAATGCAATCGGTTCGAGACTGTGGCTTTTCTGCACTAGAGGACTCATGCCCCCGTCTGTATGGTTAATCTTGTCATGACGAGGGAGAGTTCCATGAAAAAGTTTGTTTTGGCGACGGCGGCGGTGTTGGCTCTCCTGAGCATCGCAGGCTGTGCGCAAACCGGTAAGGGTAAGGCCCCGCCGCCGGTCGTTACAAAGGGGTAAGTGCCGCAAGGCACTTTATGGGGAAGGGCCGGCCTTGTGCCGGCCCCTTTCTTTTTGGCGGCCCTTTTTCTTGGCATTGAGATTAGCCGCGCGGCGCATTGCTTCGGCGCTGTCGCGTGATTCGCGGTCGGCACGCGACGATCGAACGGCGTT
>Ga0182016_10008627_pt1 | contig 10264 bp, 7 predicted proteins | sample 712S2MmetaG_FD_120491 | JGI IMG/M metagenome (GOLD analysis project Ga0182016, IMG submission 120491) | Permafrost microbial communities from Stordalen Mire, Sweden - 712S2M metaG | ecosystem: Environmental > Terrestrial > Soil > Wetlands > Permafrost | place: Sweden: Stordalen | collected... | reverse complement strand
CTGCCCTGGCCTAGCAGCCATTTGTCCATGCGGACTTTGGCACGTCGCAATGCACCGTCAAGGCGGTCACGGTTTTCCGGCGGAATGAGGGAGAGAAACCAGGCATAGGCGTGATCGCCTTCCAGGATGAAATAGACAGTGAGGATGAAGCCCATGGCGACGTCGACCAGGGTGCCCGCCCAGTCCCTGATGGAGAGGAAAAGATAGGTGGCCGCGTTGCTGGCAAAATCCTGAAGCCGGGAACTGATGTCGTCCGTGTTCAGATTGTCGGCGAAAGGGACGCGCCTTAGCCGATCGAGAAGTGCAGGCAGGCGATTAGGCAAATCCCGGCCGAACGCATGCAGATCCCGAATTACCGGTGGCAGCGCGAGAAAACCGAAGGCGGTGAGAGCGCCGGCAATGGCCAGGAGGAGAAACAGAACGGCGTAGCCCTTGAACGGACGCCAACGGCCAATGCGAAGCATGCCGGTGGACTGCACGATCGGTGTGAGGACGGTGGCAAAGAGGGCGCTCACATAGATCAGCATGAGCACTTCGCGCACCACCCATGCCAGGGCACAGGCCAGCACCAGAGCGAAGGCGAACACTATATCGCTGCGGAGACTGCGCGGATTGGCGGAGGCTTGCGGCATGCTGGGCTCCTGAGAGGCGCGAAGTGCTTTCAGAGAAGGCTACAGCATTGGGCTTGTCGATGCAGATGGGTGGTTTCCCAGGTATCAAAAGCGAGACCTGGGGCACCCAGCACCGATGACTAATCACTAATCACTAACGACTAATCACTGCCTTATTGCCCGCCGCCGAGGATCGAGCCTACGATGCCGCCGATGACCGCGCCGCCGCCAGCGTTAGCAGTTTCCCTTCCAGTGCGGGGAAGGTACTCGCCGATCTGATGCGCGAGCCGGGAGATGGGCAGTGTCTGGAGCCATATGGTGCCCGGCCCCTGAAGATTGGCGAGGAAGATGCCGTCTCCGCCGAAAATGGCGTTTTTGAGGCCCGGAACAGTGGTGATGTTGAAGCCGACGGAAGCCTGGAACGCTCCAACGTGGCCCGGATGCACGCGCAGAACTTCACCGGGAGCGAGGGTCTTCATGATCAGTTCGCCGGAAAGTTCGATCCACGCTGTTCCCTGGCCGGCTACCTTCTGGAGCAGGAAGCCGTTCCCGCCGAAGATGCCCGCGCCCAAGGACTGCTGGAAGCCGACACCGATGGTGACGCCGTCCGTAGCGCACAGGAAGCCGTGGCGGTGAATCATATATTCCTGGCCGGGGCCGACCGGGATGGGAACGATGTGGCCGGGGACCTTGGTGGCGAAGGAGACCTCGCCGGGGTATTGCATGGCGCGGTATTCGGTCATGAAGAGGCTGCCGCCGCCGGCTACACGTTTCAGCACGCCGAACAAGCCGCCGCCCCCGCCCATCTGGGTGTGGGTGGTCATCTGGATGGAAGCGGTCATCCACGAAAGCTCACCGCTTTCAGAGAAAACGCTCTCGTTGGGGTCAAGCTGCACATCTAGAACGGGCATGGTGGTGCCCTGAATCCGTGTCTGCATATGTATTGCCTCCGATTTACGACAGTGTAACTGGAGCGACCATACAAAAGTCGAGATAGAATTGCGTTCTCGGTGAAGAATGTGCGGATTGTGAACGCCGCGGCATTCTATTCAACCACTTGCAGGCTGGTTTCGGCTTTGGCAAGGGAGCTTCCGCCCACCCAGATCTTGTAAGTCGTGGGCTCTACGGTGCGCTTGACGTCGACGTTGTAGAAGTTCAGCTCGTCGAAGCCTAGCGGGAATTCCACGTGTTTCTGCTCGCCGGGGGCTAGTGCGACACGGGCGAAGCCCTTCAACTCGCGGACAGGCTGCTCGACGCTGGCGGCGGTGTTACGGATGTAGAGCTGGACCACTTCAGTGCCGGCTACACTGCCGGTGTTTTTCACGTCGACGCCTACCGTGACGACGGACTTATCCTGCGAAGCGAGGACTTCCGCAACCGGAACCGCGGCACGGCTGACGGTTGGCTGGCCGTAGCTGAAGCGGGTGTAACTCAAGCCCCATCCGAATGGAAACAGTGCGGAGTTCTCCTCGTCCATGTAGCGGGAGACGAATTTCTCTTCGGCGTTTTGCGGAAAATGGCTGAGATCGACGCGGGCGGGCCGGCCGGTGGGGAGTTGCGCATAATAGAGCGGCTCCTGGCCTACGGCGCGGGGCAGGCTTGATGGGAGCTTGCCGGAAGGATTGACGTCGCCGAAGAGGACATCGGCCACGGCATGGCCGGCCTCGACGCCGGGGCTCCACGCTTCAAGAATGGCCGGGACATGGTTGGCGGCCCATTTGAGCTCGAGGGGACGGCCGGCGAGGACTACGAGGATCACGGGTTTGCCGGTGGCTACGACGGCTTCCAGTAACTGCTCCTGCGCGCCGGTGAATCCAAGAGTGGCGCGGCTGGAGGCTTCGCCTTCCATCCAGTTGGTGGGCTCGCCGAGGGCGAGGATGGCTACGTCGGCTTTCTGCGCTGTCTGGACGGCTTCGACGATGGTTTTTGCGTCATCGGGGACGGCAGCGTGGTTGGCGGCGGTCATGGGGCGGTCGAAATCGACGTGCTTGAGGATGTTGGCGTCTTCTCCGCTGAGCAGGTCGCATCCCTGGGCATAGAGCAGGCGGTCGCCGAGACGCTCCTGGAGAGCCGAGCGGAGAGTGACGACGTACTTGGGATCGCCGGTTACGGCCCAGGCGCCGAGCAGTTCTCGCTGATTGTCGGCGAGGGGACCGATGAGCGCGACTTTCTTTGCCTTGGCGGTGAGAGGCAGCAGGGTTCCCAGGCCTTCGACTGGATCGTTCTTGAGCAGGACCAGGGTTTCGTCGGCGATTTTGCGGGCGGCGGCGCGGCGCTCCGGCGTTTCATCGTAAGCCGGCCCAGCAGGCGCGTAGGGGCGATCAAACAGGCCAAGCGCAAACTTGACGCGGAGAACGCGGCGGGCGGCTTCATCCACGACGCTCTCGGGGATTTTGCCGGAGCGGACCTGGTCTGCAATCACCACTCCATAAAGATGGCCCTCCATATCCATGTCGACGCCGGCTTCGAGGGCCTTGCGGGCCACGGTCGGGCCGTCGCCGATGGAGTGGTTCATAAGCTCGGCGACCGCGCCCCAGTCGGAGGCGACAAAACCGTCAAAGCCCCACTCCTTGCGAAGTACCTGGGTCAACGTGAAGGGATTTGCCGATGCGGGAACCCCATTGATGGAGTTGAAGGAACTCATGAGCGTGGCTGCTCCTGCCTCGACGGCTGCGTGATAGGGCTCGAGATACACTTGGCGCAGGGTGAGCTCGCTCATGTCGACCGCGTTGTAATCACGACCGGCAATAGCGCCTCCGTATGCGGCGAAGTGTTTCACGCATGTCGCCACGGAGTCCGGCTTGGTGAGGTCGTCCTGCTGGTATCCCTTGACCCAGGAACGCGCCATGACCGAGCCGAGATAGGGGTCTTCACCGCTGGACTCGACGATGCGCCCCCAGCGAGGATCCCGCGCAATATCGACCATGGGGGAAAAGACCCAGGTGATTCCGTCGGCGCGCGCTTCGGTGGCGCCATAACGCGCCACCAGCTCAGCTGCCGCCGGATCGAAGCTGGCCGCAATCGCCAATGGGATGGGGAACGTGGTGCGATGGCCGTGGATCACGTCCTGGCCGAAAATGATGGGGATGTGCAGGCGGGACTTCTCCACGGCAATGTGCTGGTAGTGATTGGTGGCATCGGCGCCCACCACGTTCAGAAACGACCCTGCCTGCCCTTTGGCCGCGAGTTCGTCATTGTGGGCGTTTCTGCCGCCTGGACCGGTGGCGTAACCGGCGTTGTACTGGACCAACTGCCCGATCTTCTCCTGAAGCGTCATCTTTTTCAGAAGCGCCTCGACACGCGCATTCAGATCCTTCGACGCCAATTGAGGGTTGGGAACCGGACGGGTCTGGGCAGCTGCGGCAAGACCGCCAAAACCTGCCAGCAGGAGCAATGGGAGCAATAGACGGAGAAAGCGATTGCAAAAAGAATTCATAGCCCGGCAATGATAAACCGTTTGAGGAGAAGAAGACAGGTGTTGCCCGGCGGATTGAAAGCCTGGCGCGGGTGCAGATTTGCCGAGTAACACAGAATGGTAGCGGGAACGCGCGAAAATGCACTAATCTTGGCTGTAACTGAATGTTTGTCTCATTCTCCCATCTGCGCAGCGCAGCCATTCAAGCCCTTGCCAACGACGTGTTCAACACGGCCAAGGCAGTGGCCTATTCCGGCATGCTCATGATGTTTCCGGCATTGCTGGTGGTCACCACGCTGCTGGCACAGGTGCCGGAGGGAACGACGCTGGTGGGCGAGATTCGTGGAGCGTTCGAGCAGATGCTTCCTGCGGATTCAATGGACCTGCTGCAGTCGTATGTATTGAACCAGAGCTTTCACTCTGGCCGGGTGATTTTGTCAGCCACCAGCCTGAGCTTGTTTGCCGGCCTGGGCATGATGCTCTCGCTGATGGAGGGCTTTCGCAGGGCCTATCGGCTGCCGACGAACGACTGGAGCTTCTGGGGTCGCCGGTTTCGCGCGGTGCTGCTGGTGCCGATTGCACTGGTGCCGCTTTCGGCCGCCACACTGCTGCTCGTGTTTGGCCACTTGATTGAAAGCTGGATGATCCAGAACGCCAATCACGAATTGCGTACCGTTGTGCTGGTTTCCTGGCGGAGCGTGCGGTGGTCGATCGCGCTGGCCACCTGCGTTGCCGTTCTCAGCGCTCTCTATCATTTTGGAACGCGGCGGACGGAACACTGGAAGTGGGTGGCCCCGGGAGCGTTGATGGGAACGGTGCTCTGGTTCCCTTCGACACTGGCGTTCGGATGGTACGTGACGCGGATTGCGGATTACTCAATGTTCTACGGATCGTTTGGGGCGGGGATCGCGACGCTGATCTGGCTCTATATCACGGCCGTCAGCGTGCTGTTGGGGGCGGAATTGAACGGCGCTCTCTTTCGGGAACGCCAGGGCCGATTCTCCGGTTTTGGCAAACCTGATCTCGTCTCTTCAAGTCAGTGACAACTCGCACTGACCATTGTGGATGCGCCCTTGCACAATGGGTAAAGCCGGGGTTCGGTCCAACCCCCCGTGTACAATGAAGCTGCCCCATCCGCACTTATTCATTGACGGAAATAGCCTTGTTTTTTGGAGTTTTTTCATATGGCATTCGAATTGAGCCTGACAGATTCCCCATCGCAACGCCGCGCAAAGATCGTTGCAACCCTCGGACCGGCCTCCAACACCGAGCCGGTGTTCCGCGAGTTGGTGCGCGCGGGCGTGGATGTGGTTCGCCTTAACTTTTCCCATGGCACGCACGAAGAGAAGCTGGCGCTGATCCAGATGATCCGTAAAGTGAGCCGCGAGGAGCGCAAACCGCTCTGTATACTTGGCGACCTGCAGGGGCCCAAGATTCGCACTTCAAAGCTGAAGGATCGCCAGCCGGTGCTGCTCAAGGCCGGCCAGCGGCTGACCATTACGCCGCGCGATGTTCCTGGGACCGCATCGCTGGTGGGCACCACATTCAAGACCCTGGCGGAAAACGTTGAGCAGGGCTCGCGCATTCTGCTTTCCGACGGCCTGATTGAGCTGCGGGTTCACGAAGTGATTGGAGACGATGTAGTCTGCGAGATCGTCAACGGCGGCATGCTGGGCGAAAACAAGGGCATCAATTTGCCGGGGATTCCGGTGCGCGTACCCTCGCTGACCGACAAGGACACCGAAGATCTTGAATTTGCGCTGAAGAACGGTTGCGATGCGATTGCTGTCTCGTTTGTCCGGACAGCGGAAGACGTTCGCCTGGTGCGCAACCGTGTCGCGGCGCTGGGCGGGGAGACGTGGATCATCGCCAAGCTGGAAAAGCCACAGGCGATCGAGCACCTGGATGCGATCCTTACAGTCGCGGATGCCATCATGGTGGCCCGTGGCGATCTGGGCGTTGAGGTTCCTCCAGAGAAGGTTCCCGCCATTCAGAAGTACATCATCCGGCGGGCTGCGGAGTTCCGCAAGCCGGTGATTACGGCCACGCAGATGCTGGAGTCGATGATCGACAACCCGCGGCCAACGCGCGCCGAAGTTTCCGACGTGGCCAACGCTGTTTACGACGGCACCGATGCAGTGATGCTTTCGGGCGAGTCTGCGGTGGGCAAGTATCCGGTGCAGACTGTCGCCATGATGGCTCGGATTGTGGCCGATGCCGAGCACCACATTAAGGAAGAAAGCTACTCTGAATCGCGGGAGCGGCGCACGCACCTTTCAATTGCTGAGACCATTTGCGAAGCTACAGCGCACGCTGCCGACGATCTTGACCTGCGCGGTATTGCGCTTTTCACGGAGTCGGGAGTGACAGCTCGGCAGCTTTCGAAGTATCACCCATCTTCGCCGATATTTGCGCTAAGCCCGGTTGAGGTCACTATCAATCGCCTCAATCTACTGTGGGGAACTACGCCGATTCGATGTCCCAAGGTCAACTCGACTGAGGCGCTGGTGGAGTGCGCGGAGAACCTGCTGGAACAGGGGGGGTACGTGCGGCCGCGCGAGGTAATCGCCATCGTGGCCGGCACGCGGACGAAGTCCGGATCCACGAACTTCCTGCGCCTGCATGTGATGGGCGAGCATGCCATGGATGGTGTGCGCTTCTTTGCTCCGCACAATGAGGAGACGATCCCGGCCCCCGAACCGGAGGGTCCGGCCAGGACAAAACGGCCCGCACCGAGGTCCGCGCCAAAGAAGAAGTAGGCGGAATTAGCGAGGAAAAAAATGCCACTCATGGGGGAGTGGCATTTTTTGCAGGGCATGTTTCTATCGTGCTGTCGTGCAACCCCCGGCGGCTGCGCTCAGCTTTTGCTGGCAATTCCGCCCTGTGAATCACAGCCTTATTCACGGCCTGAATGAGAGTGGCGAATTGACTCCGCTCTCTCGCAACTGTACAGTTCAGTCAGTTGAAACGGAGAGTTCATGGCTAGCTCAGTCACGAAAAAAAACGAAACGATCGTGGTTTCGGCCTTGCGGGCGCGCTCAACTTTCGGGCGACTGCTGCAACGGGTGGACGTCGAACACCGGTCGCTTGTCATTGAGAAACGCGGCACTCCCACTGCGGTTCTGCTGAACATTCGCGACTATGTAAAACTGGCCGCTCCGGAGCCTGAAGTCTTGAAGATCATCGGGAACGAGTCCAGGCGAAATCGAACAAGTGCTCTCAGTTCGCGCCAAATCGATGAAGTAGTCAAGCGGGCAAGGGCTGACAAGAAGAAGCGCTGATGATTGCGCTCCGTTTGGTCATTGACACGAATGTGCTGGTCTCTGCCGCGCTCAAACCGGAAGGTCTCCAGCGTACGATATTTCTCCTGGCAATTACCAAGCCCTGCCGCTTGTACGTTTCGATCCCCGTCCTCGCAGAATATGGCGACGTGCTGGCCCGCCCTGAGTTGAAGATACGAAGAGGGCTTCGCCAGCAACTACTTCAACTTATCGGGAATCGGAGCCAAACGGTTGTTCCGGCGCGGAGCCTTGGAGTAACGAGCGATCCCGATGACAACATCTTTGTGGAATGTGCCGACGCTGCTCGCGCCGATTATCTGATAACCGGGAATCGGAAGCACTTTCCAGCATTCTGGAAGAGCACAAAGATCATCACGCCGCGCGAATTCGTCAGCGTCGCCGCACCCCACCTGATCCGGTAGGCTTGGCAAAGGCGCAATCGCTCCCACCCCCGCAAGGGATTACCGAGCCGGTGCATTGTCGGTTGCCCCCAAGTCTCGATTTTGAGACCTGGGAAGCCAGCGTTCTTTGCCAAGTCGCTACTTCGCCGCCAACTGGCGCAACACGTATTGCAAAATGCCTCCGTGTTCGAAGTACTCGATCTCTTGCGGCGTGTCGATGCGGACTTTTGCGTCAAACTCCTTCACGATTCCGTCGGCTGCGGTAGCTTTTACCTTGAGGGTGCGGCCGCCGGCAAGCCTGCTGGTGAGCAGTGCGGTGAGCCCGGCAAAGTCGTAGATCTCTTCGCCGGTGAGGCCGAGGGATTCGACGGTTTGTCCATCGGCGAATTGCAGCGGCAAAATGCCCATGCCGACGAGGTTGGACCGGTGAATGCGCTCGAAGCTCTCGGCGATTACGGCTTTCACGCCGAGCAGATTCGGACCCTTGGCTGCCCAGTCGCGCGAGGAGCCGGAACCGTATTCCTTGCCTGCGAGGATGACCAAAGGAACACCGCGCCCGGCGTACTTCACACTGGCGTCGAATATGGACATGCCTTCGCCTTCGGGGAGCAGGCGGGTCACGCCGCCTTCGGTGCCGGGGGCCAGCTTGTTGCGCAGGCGGACGTTGGCGAATGTCCCACGAACCATCACTTCATGATTGCCGCGGCGCGAGCCGTAGCTGTTGAAGTCGGCCGGCTTCACTCCATGCTCGGCCAGGTACTTGCCCGCCGGGCCGTTGGCCTTGATGTTGCCTGCGGGGGAGATGTGGTCTGTAGTGACGGAATCGCCGAGAACGGCCAGGACGCGCGCACCGAGAATGTCGGTGATGGGTGCGGGAGTCTTGGTGATTCCATCGAAATAAGGTGCTTTGCGGATGTAGGTCGAGTCGGGCTCCCACTGATAGACGTCGCCTGTGGGGAAACTGAGGCCCTGCCAGTTGGCATCCCCATCTGACACGGTTGCGTATTCGCGGCGGAAGCTTTCGCTGCTGAGCCCCTTCTCGATGGCGGCGGCGACTTCTGCCTGGGTGGGCCAGATGTCCTTCAGATAAACGGGCTGGCCGGATTCGTCATTACCGAGCGGGTCAGTCTCGAAGTTGTGGCCGATTTTGCCGGCAAGGGCGTAGGCGACGACGAGCGGTGGACTCATCAGGTAGTTAGCGCGGACGTCTACGTTGACACGGCCTTCGAAGTTGCGATTGCCGCTAAGGACGCTGACAGCGACCAGGCCGTGCTCGTCGATGGATTTAGACACGTCCGTCGGGAGCGGGCCGGAGTTGCCGATGCACGTTGTGCAGCCGTAGCCGACTACGTTGAAGCGGAGCTTCTCGAGGTACGGGAGCAGGCCGGCCTTGGTGTAGTAGTCGGTGACGACGCGGGAGCCGGGCGCCAGGGATGTTTTGACCCACGGCGGAACGGTGAGGCCCTTCTCGACGGCCTTTTTGGCGAGAATTCCAGCGGCGACCATGACGGAGGGATTGGAGGTGTTGGTGCAGCTGGTAATGGCGGCGATGACAACGGAACCATGATCGAGATAGGTGTCGGGATCGACGCCGAAGCGCTCCTTGACTGTTGTAGTGAGGTGGACGGGAACCCTTTCGGCTATCCCTGTGTCCGTGACGGTTCCTCGCTGCCACGCGGCGGCGGTGCGCGTGCCTAGTGGCTTGGCTGTCGGCGAGAGCAGGCCGGGGAGCTGCTGGGTGAAGCTGGCGGCGGCGTCCTTCAGCAGGACGCGATCCTGGGGACGCTTTGGTCCTGCAACGCTGGGCTCGACGGTGGCCAGATCGAGTTCGAGGGTCTGCGTGTAGACGGCTTCCGGCGAAGCGCTTGTGTGGAAGAGCCCCTGCTCCTTGTAATAGGCTTCGACCAGAGCGATCTGGTCTTCGCTGCGGCCAGTGAGGCGGAGATAGCGGAGGGTCTCGGCGTCTACGGGGAAGATGCCGCAGGTGGCGCCGTATTCAGGCGCCATGTTGCTGATGTGGCGCGGTCGGCTAGGGGAAGCTCGGCGATGCCGGGGCCGTAGAACTCGACGAATTTGCCGACGACACCCAGCTTGCGGAGGGCCTGGGTAACGGTGAGCACGAGGTCGGTGGCCGTTGCGCCTTCGCGAAGCTTGCCGGTGAGCTTGAAGCCGACGACCTGCGGAACCAGCATGGACACAGCCTGGCCGAGCATGGCTGCTTCGGCTTCGATTCCGCCAACGCCCCAGCCGAGAACGCCGAGGCCATTGATCATGGTGGTATGGGAATCGGTTCCGACGAGCGTGTCAGGATAAGCAAGCAGGTTGCCGTCAATTTCTGTGGTGAAGACTACGCGGGCGAGGTATTCGAGATTGACCTGGTGGCAGATTCCCATGCCTGGCGGAACCGCACTGAAATTGCGAAAGGCGGTCTGGCCCCATTTCAGAAACGCGTAGCGCTCGCGGTTGCGCTGGAACTCGAGCAGCGTGTTGGCGTCGAACGCGCCCGTGGTGCCGAACTCGTCGACCTGGACGGAGTGATCGATGACGAGTTCTGCG
>Ga0182016_10008624_pt1 | contig 10267 bp, 7 predicted proteins | sample 712S2MmetaG_FD_120491 | JGI IMG/M metagenome (GOLD analysis project Ga0182016, IMG submission 120491) | Permafrost microbial communities from Stordalen Mire, Sweden - 712S2M metaG | ecosystem: Environmental > Terrestrial > Soil > Wetlands > Permafrost | place: Sweden: Stordalen | collected... | reverse complement strand
TGCCAGCGATGTGAGACCTGCGGCGGGCGGACTGAAGTCCGGGGTCCCCTCTGGGGAAGGCTGAAGCCTGGCCCCACCCCCCGGCTCAACCCAATTCCATGAGATCAGGAGTACAGAGACTCGTCTCGGCGCTCCGAGGCCTCCCTGCCAAGAGGGTCGAGATGAGTCTCGACCCTTGCAGACACGAGTGTCTGCGCCACATTGCCGCCGCGGACAATGTGAAGTTATTATGGCGTGGTTCCTGATTCAGTGCGGGCGGGCAGGCGAGCACCGCCTGCCCCACCAAGGAATGGCCCAACCCATTTTCCCCGCCAGGCAGAAATGCGGGCCGGCAATCAGCGGAGGCAATCGAGCAAAGTGCCGTCTGCCCCAATCAGCTTGATTTCCATTTCCAGCGTGCCGTCGGCGTGAGTGGAGCAGCTCAGGCATGGGTCATAGGCGCGCACTACGGCCGAGACGCGATTGAGCATCCCTTCCTTCAGTTGTGTGCCGTCGATAAAATGCCTGGCCACCTGCGCCACGCTGCGATTGATCGCCAGATTATTATGTCCGGTGGCGACAATCAGGTTAACCCACTTAATAGCCCCCTTCTCATCCACTTTATAGTGGTGAATCAGGACTCCGCGCGGCGCCTCGATCATACCGACGCCTTCCAGAGAGTTCACCGGCGCGTGGGAACGGACATGCTTACCGAGAATGGCGGGATCGGCCAGTAAGACTTCGATCTTTTCCAGCGCGTGAATCAGCTCGATGAGACGCGCGTAATGGAAATGGAACGAGCTTTGCGCCACCGCGCCGCAACGTTGGTGGAATTCCGCTAATTCGCGATCGGCTTCCGGCGTGCCGAATTGCTCCGCGACGTTCAGCCTGGCCAGAGGCCCCACGCGGTACACCCCGGCCGGATATCCGATGGGTTTGAAGTAAGGCGCCTTGAGATAGGAATTCTTGAGAGACGCTTCGCCGATATATTGGGCGTAATCGCGCGCGGGCATGCCTCCCACCACGATCTTTCCTTCGGCGTCCTTGAAACGCAGGTTGCCGTCGTACCATTGCAGGCCGCCGCCTTCGTCCACCATGCCGGCATACATTGAGGGCGCCGAGCCGAAGTTGGCCACCTCCTCCTGGAATGTATCGAGCACGCTTTTGAAAAAGGCGAGGGTTCGCGCCGCCATGGCGCGGGCCTCGGGCAGGCCCGCCAGAGTGCGCTCGCGGACTTCGGGCGCGAGCGGCGCGTTCACGCCGCCGGGCACCACCCACGATGGATGAATGCGTTCTTTCGCCAGCCCTTCGATGATCTCCTGTCCGAACTTGCGCAGCGCCACGCCGGTTTTGGCCGCCTCGGGCTTCTCTTCGATCAACCCGAAGACGTTGCGGCGGGCGGGATCGGAATCGAAGCCCAGCAGCAGGTCGGGCGCCGAGAGATGAAAGAAGCTGAGGGCATGCGACTGCACGAACTGCGCGCAATGGATCAACTCGCGCAGTTTGACGCCGGCGGGTGGCGTAGTCACCGCCATAATGGCGTCGCACGCCTTGGCCGATGCCAGCAGATGGCTCACCGGGCAGATGCCGCAGATGCGCGCCGTGATCGACGGCATCTCGTAGAACGGCCGGCCCTCGGTGAACTTCTCGAATCCGCGCACTTGCGTGACGTGGAAGTGCGTATCGGCTACGTGGCCCTGATCGTCCAGATAAATGTCGATCTTGGCGTGGCCCTCAATGCGGGTGACTGGATCGATCGTGATCTTCTTCATAGGAATTACCGCCTCGAATAACGCTCCCTCACGGTCGCGGCCCGGAAACGCGGCCGGGCGTTCTTACCCAAACTTTACCTTCGAACTCAGCTCCGGCATACGGCCCTCCACCAGTTCGCCCAGCACGAACAGAATCGATTTGGCGGACGGCGGACAGCCGGGCACCTCCAGGTCGACTTTCACCACTTCGTGCACTGGCACAGCCATGCGCAGCAGCGCCGGCACGCCGTCCACCGGCACCACTTTGCTTTCCTGCGAGCCCTCCACGTAAATCCGCTCCAACATCTTGCGCGCGGGGTGCGGATTGCGCATGGCGGGGACATTGCCGGTAACGGCGCAATCTCCCAAAGCCACCACCAGCTTGCTGCGCTGGCGCACCGTGCGCACCTTTTCCAGGTCGTGCTGGGAGCTGACTGCGCCTTCAATCAGGGTGACATCCACCCCTTTGGGAAACTCCTGCGCATCCACCAGCGGGCCGTAAACCATGTCGACTTTCTTGCTCACCACCAGGATCGCCTCATCCATGTCGAGGAGCGACATATGGCAACCGGAACAGCCATCCAGCCAAACCGTCGCCAGCCGGATCTTCTTCATGAGCGGCCTCCACGCCGGGTCGCGAGGCGCGTGACCCGGGCGTCCTGCTTCACCATTTCCTCTACCGCGAAACCCTTCTCGGCCAGCGCGCCGGTGGGGCAAACCTGCACGCACTTGCCGCAGTTGGTGCAGTTCTTCGATGCGCCCCACGGCCGGTTCATATCGCACACCACCATGGAATGGATGCCGCGCGCGCTCACGTCCCACACGTGCGCGCCTTCCACTTGAGCGCACACGCGGACACATCGCGTACACAGGATGCAGCGGTTTTGATCCAGCACGAAGCGATCGTGCGACATGTCCACCGGCAGCCGGGGATAGGCATAAGGATAGCGGACGCCCGTCACGCCCAGCCGCTGCGCCATGTTCTGCAGCTCGCAATGGTTGTTGGAGACACATACGGAGCAGACATGGTTGCGTTCCGAAAAAAGAAATTCCAGGGCGATGCGCCGGTATTGTTTGAGCTTTTCGGAATTGGTGGTGACGCTCATGCCGTCCTGCACCGGCGTGGTGCAGGCGGGCAGCAGCCGGTTCACCCCCGACACTTCCACAATGCACAGGCGGCAGGCGCCCACCGGCGTCAGGCTCTCCAGCCAGCAGAGCGTGGGAATGTATTTTCCGCTGGCGCGCGCCACCTCCAGAATTGTCTGGCCTTGCTGCGCGGCGACGTACTCGCCGTCGATTCGAACGGAGATTTTATCGGGCATGGCAGTTCCTCTTGTGGGGCGGGCAATCTTGCCCGCAACCGCCTTTCAGGCGGTTTGTTCCGGCCGTCGCACACTGTTCGAACCCTGAAAACGCCGCCTGAAAGGCGGCTGCAGCCACGATTGGCTGCCCCACAGGATCGGATGATGGCCGCATTAGTGGTGGTCCTTGATGTCGCATCGCAGGCAGCGTCCCGCCTCATCCAGGGCGTCCTCGGCGGAAAGGCCGACCAGGGCTTCCACGAAACTTTCGGCCCGCTCGGCGGCCGGCAGCTCGCTGGTTTTGTGACGCGGCGATTGGCTTTGTTCCTCCGGTGGATCGTTGCTGTAAACGAACTGCGGCCAGATGCTTTCCCACCGCCCCGGCCCCATCAACCGTTTGTCGATATTGCGCGCCGCCTTCTTGCCGTACCCCATGGCATTGGAAACGTTGGAAGCGCCGCTGATCAGGTCGCCGCCCGCATAGAACTTGCTGCGGCTGGTTTCCAGCGTATAGCGGTCCACCTCCAGCACGTTCCCTTCCTTGATGCGCAAGCCGGAAGCGCGCACGAAATCCATGTCCACCGCTTCTCCCACCGCCAGGATTACGGTGTCGCATTGCAGGCGGACGATCTCTTCGGTGGGCACCGGACGGCGCCGGCCGGAAGAATCGAACTCGCCCAGCTTGGTCTTCACCACTTCGATAGCTTTGACGTTGCCCTCCGGGTCGCCTACGATGCGGTGCGGCGTAGCCAGGAAGTGGAAGCGGGCGCCCTCATGTTCGGCGGCGTCGGTCTCTTCACCGATGGCCGGCATATCTTTGCGTTCGCGGCGGTACACCACCGTGACCTCGGCGCCCATGCGGAGCGAGGTGCGGGCCGAATCGACGGCGGCATTGCCTCCCCCGATCACCACCACCCTTTTGCCCAGGTGCACCGGCTCCTCCTTGGCCACGGCTTCCAGGAAGAGCAGGGCGGGGAGCACGCCCTTCAGTTCGGTCCCGGGCAGATAGACCCAGGACTCTTTCCAGGTGCCGATGGCCAGGAAAACCGCGTTGTACTGATTGTCCAGATCGTTGAGCGAAACGTCCGTGCCTACCGCCACGTTGCACACGAAGTTCACGCCCATGCGGCGGATCAACTCCACCTCGCGGCGTACCACCTCGCGCGGCAGCCGGTACTCCGGCAGCGCGTAGCGCAGCATGCCGCCGGGCTCGGGATTGGATTCGTACACCGTCACATCATGCCCCAGCAGCGCCAGGTAGAAGGCCGCGGTGAGGCCCGTGGGTCCGCCGCCCACTACCGCGACTTTGCGTCCCGTGGGCTCCATCCGGCGCTCGGCCACGCGGTGCACCAGGTTGTCGAAATGTTCCGACTGGTAGATGGAGTCGGCTATGAAGCGGTGCACCTCGCGCATGTTCACCGATTCGTCGAGCGCCTGGCGCCGGCAGCGATTGTCGCAGGGATGCTGGCACACGCGGCCGGTGGAAGCGGGCAGCGGATTATCCAGCACCACGGCTTCGAACGCGTCTTCCAGGCGCCCCTCGCGATAGAGCTGCAGGAAGCGCGGAATGTTCATGTGCAGCGGGCAACTGTTTTCGCACGGCGACAGCGCCAGTTCCTCGCACACTCCGGCGCGGCAGCGGTGCGCGCGGATGTGGTCTTCGAACTCGTGGCGGAAGTGCCGCATGGTGGTCAGCAGCGGGTTGGGCGCGCTCTGGCCCAGGCCGCACAGCGACGTATCGCGAATCATGCGGCCCATTTCGTCCAGCCGGTCCAGGTCCGATTCCGCGGCGCGGCCGCGCGTAAACGAATTCAGAATGCGCAGCGACTTGTCGAGCCCCACGCGGCACGGCACGCACTTTCCGCAGGATTCCGAATGGGTGAATTCGATGAAGTAGCGGGCCACGTCCACCATGCAATTGTCTTCATCCATCACCACGATGCCGCCCGAGCCCATGATGGAGCCGAGCTGCGCCAGGGTCTCATAGTCCACCGGCGTGTCGAACATCTCGTGCGGGATGCAGCCGCCGGAGGGTCCGCCGGTCTGTACGGCTTTGATGTGCTTGCCGTCGGGGGCGCCTTCGCCCACGTCGTAAATGAACGTCTGCAGCGGCGTTCCCATGGGCATTTCCACCAGCCCGGTATTGGTGATTTTGCCCACCAGCGAGAAAACCTTGGTGCCGGCGCTCTTGGTACTGCCGGTTTCGCTGAACCACGCGGGACCTTTGGAAACGATGGGCGCCACGTTGTACCACGTCTCCACGTTGTTGATGTTGGTGGGCTTGTCCAGCAGCCCTTTTTGCGCCGGAAATGGCGGCCGCGGGCGCGGCCGTCCGGCGTAGCCTTCGAGCGACGCGATCAGCGCCGTCTCTTCGCCGCAGACGAATGCGCCGGCGCCTTCCACCAGGTGAATATCGAACTTGAAACCGCGTCCCAGAATGTTATCGCCCAGAACGCCGGATTGCCGCGCCTGGTCGATGGCGCGATTGAGGCGATGCACCGCCAGCGGATATTCGGCGCGCACATAAATGATGCCCTCGGTGGCGCCCATCGTGTAGCCGCCGATGATCATGCCTTCCAGCAGCGAGTGCGGGTCGCTTTCGATCTCGTTGCGGTTCATGTACGCCCCGGGATCGCCTTCGTCGGCATTGCAGATGATGAATTTCCGGTCTGCCACGGCCTTGCGCAGAAACTCCCACTTGAGGCCCGTGAGGAAGCCCGCGCCGCCGCGTCCGCGCAGCTTGGAAGCCTTGATCTGTTCGATCACCAGTTCCGGATTGGCGTCGATCAGCACCTTGTAGAGCGACTGGTAGCCGCCGATGGCCACGTACTCTTCGATATCGTCCGGGCTGATCAATCCGCAGTTGCGCAATACGATTTTCTTCTGCGGCTTGAAAAATGGAATCTCCTGCCACGAGGGGATTTTGGGATAGCCGTTGCCGTAGACCACGCGCGCGGTCAGGTGGTCCCACTCTTCAATCTTGCAGAGCGCCAGCCCTTCGGTGGGCTGGCCGGCGGCCACATCGTCCAGAATGCGGCCGGCGTCGGAGGCCTGTACGCGGCGCAGAATCACCAGCGGGCGTCCGGGCAGCCGGACGTTCACCAGGGGCTCCTGCGCGCAGAAGCCGAAGCATCCCACCGAGGCCAGTTTCACATCGCGGCCCTGGCGGTCGATGAGCTCGGCGAAGGCGTGGTACACACCCTCGGCGCCGTTGCCGGCTCCGCAGGTGCCCATGCCCACTCCAATGCGTGGACGGGAAGGCAACAGCTTCGCCATGCCGGCTTCGCGGACCGCGCTGAAGCCGCCGATGTCCTGTATGCGAATCACTCATGCCTCCCGCTGAGATGCTCCAGCTCACGATGCAGGATCTGTTCGTTCATGTGGCCGAAAATGGCGTGGTCCACTTCCACCACGGGGGCCAGCGCGCACTGGCCGAAACAGGCCACCGTGCGCAGCGAATAGCGGCCGTCGGCGGTAGTGACGCAGGCCTTCTCGGCGTCGTCGGACTCTTCGGCGAGCCCCAGTTCATGGCGTAGGCGCTGCAACAGGCCGCGCGATCCGCGCGTATGGCAGGCCGTGCCCCGGCAGATGCAGATGCTGTGTTTGCCCTGCGGTTCCAGGTTGAACAGCGCGAAGAAAGTGACCACGCCGTATATTTGCGCCAGGGGGATATCGGTCTTTTCGGCTACGTATTCGAGGATTTCGGAGGAAAGATATTTATGCGGATGATGTTCCTGGATGGCTTCCAGGATTCCTAACAGCGCTCCGGGTTTGCCGGAGTGGGCAATAATCGTGCGGTCCGCGTATGCCATTTCCTCTGGTGACAGCGCGATCGGGGCTGATAGAGCGGCCATGATGACTCCCAATTTGGAACGGCTTAAAAAAATATATTCAGATACGTATATCTTTAGTTGGTGGCTACTTCGTTGTCAAGGGTGCCCGCCAGCGCCGCGCCCGCATGGCGACGCCGGTCGCGTCTCAGTGTGCGGCAGCGTGCTTCATTCCGAGCACCAACCGTTGAGCCATCGCGCAGGAATGACTTCCCACCGCTTCCTGAGGTTTTGGAATGAGAGTGATCTCTTCGAGTCCGGGCAAAGACATTATTGGCCACGGATAAACACAGATGAACACGGATAAAAAGACACAGCAGAAGGGTTTTTCTTATCCGTGTTCCTCTGTGTTCATCGGTGGCTGAATTTGTTTCTGCGGGGCGGTGGCTCACCCTGATTCCCCGGCGGCCCCCCAAATGCCGGATGAGCTCAGGAGTTCGGAGTCTCGACCCGGTGGGCAGGAGTGCCGGCGCCACATCGCCACCGCCGGAGGCTTGTCAGTCCCCTTTTGTGGTGTCCTCCAGGTGAATGGCTCGCGTGGGGAAGGGAATCTCGATGCCGTCCTGTCGAAACCTGCGAAAGATGCGCTTCTTCAACTCGTTGCGAACGGTGAACTGATTCGTGAATTCCGCCACCGCGAAATTTACCGTGAAGCCGAGGGACGATTCGCCGAATCCGGGATCGAATGTCACCGAAGGCGCCGGATCCGCCAGCAAACCGGGAATATCCGCCGTGCCCGCCATCGCGACTTCCAGGAGCGTTTTCTCAACCTGGTCGGGGTCGCTGCGGTAGCTCACGTTCACTTGAAACGATGCCCACAGGCGCTTCTCCGGCAGGTAATAATTGGTGACGATGGCCTGCGCCAGCTTGGCGTTGGGTACGATGATCAGGTTGCTATTCAGCGAGCGAATGGTGGTGCAACGCCAACCGATATCGCCGACATACCCCTCTTCGCCGGTATTGAGTTTCACATAGTCGCCCAGCCGGATCTGCCGCGCCACGGCAACATAGAAGCCGCCAAACAAGTTGGAGAGGGTGTCCTGCAAGGCCAGAGCCACGGCTAGGCCGCCCACGCCCAAGGCCGTCAGAATGGGGGTGATCTGGCGGCCGTAATGGTCCATCACCACTACTACGCCGAGTATCAGAACGCCGATCTGCACCAGGTTCTGGCTGAGGGTGGTGACCGGCAACGCCCCCGGCACCTGATCGCCGTAATGCCGGACCAGGTTGCCAGCCAACCGCATCAACATCAGGGTGGCCGACGCCATCCAGAGCACATACAGGGTTTCCGTCACGCGGTCGGCGTACTTCGCCGGCAAATCCGACAACTGAATGGCCAGGTGTGCCCCCAGGATTACCACCCAGATGAGCATCGGACCGGCAAGCACCCCGGTGAGCACCGATCCGGCGCGGCTTTGGGTACGGGCGATCCAAGCGCGCAAGGCCCTTAGAATCAATCCTCGGACCAGCCAGCCCAGGGCCACCGTAAGCGCAAAAATGACTACTGGCCATACCAGTTCCGCCGGATTCTCCGCCAGCAGGCGGCGTATCTCGTGCATTCGATCCCTCCCTCAGATTCTAAATCGTTTGCACGTCCCGGCCAGACCCGCCGTCACATTATTATGCGGCGATATGTGTCCCTGGCCGGCCTGGTGCTGGCGGTGCGCCTTCTGGCGCAAGACTCGCCGGAGCCTTCGGCCTGGGAACTTTACGAGCAGGGGCGCGACGCCGAAAAGGCCGGTCATATGGCCCAGGCCTACCTCATGTATGCCGAGGCAGCGGCCAAGGACCCTCGTAATAAGACATACTGGGAGCGCACCCAGGCGGTGCAGTCGCGCGCCGCCATGGAGGCCAAACCGCAGCCCAGGATTCCCACCGTGGCCGAACTGGACAAGGAACTGGGGGAACCGGCCGCCATCCATTTCGACCTGCCCACCGCCGAGGACCTGGCCGCCGCCAACGAACCGCTGCCGCCCACGGAATTGGCCGCCGAGCACGGTATCCACGACCTGGATTTCACGGGCGATTACAAGAAGGTCTTTCTGGAAGTGGCCCACGTGTTCGGGTTGGAGTGCATCTATGACTCGGACTACCAACCGGGCACGCCCTTTCGTTTCCGCATGAAGGGCGTGGACTATCGCGATGCTCTGCACGGCCTGGAGGCGGCCACCGGCTCTTTCATCGTGCCCATCACCAGCAAAATTTTCCTGGTGGCCAAAGACACGGCGCAGAAGCGCACCGAGATCGAGCCCACCGTCACTATGTCCGTGCGCCTGCCGGAAACCTTCTCGCAACAGGACTTCGATCAGATTGTCCGCGCCGTGCAGCAGGCCATGGCGATCGAGAAAGTGGGCGTCGACCCTTCGACTTACACCCTGGTGATGCGCGACCGCATTTCCAAAGTGGTGTATGCGCGCGCGCTGTTCGAACAGTTGATGCACTCGCGGGCGCAAGTCGGCATCGAGATGCGATTTCTCGAAGTCACCCGCAACGATTCCATCACCTACGGGCTCAATCTCCCGTCCCTCTTCTCGCTCAACGCGTTGACCACGGCTCTGAACAACACGGTTTCGCTGCAATCCGGGCTCAGCGGTTTTCTGGCGTTTGGCGGCGGAAAGACGCTGATCGGCATCGGCATAGCAGCTCCCGCGCTGGTGGCCCAGTTGTCGAAATCCTCGTCGAAACAACTTCTGGCGGCGCAGCTTCGCGGGAATAGCGGACAGAAAGCTACCCTCCACATCGGCCAGAAGTATCCCATCATGACGGGCGGATATGGGACTTCGTCATCGGCCACCGGAGTGGGCAGCGTGACCCCGGCGCCTTCCTTTACATTTCAGGATCTCGGTCTGACATTGACGACCACCCCGCTGGTGCACGACAGCGAAAGCGTGTCACTGGACGTGGAAGCGCAGTTTCAGGTTCTGACGGGAGCGTCGGTGAACGGCCTGCCGGTGATTTCCAGCCGTGCGATCAAGAACATCACCCGGCTCAAATTCGGCGAGTGGGCCATCATCGCGGGACTGCTGACCACCAACGAGGCGCGCACGCTCTCGGGACTGGCCGGCCTGAACCGCATTCCCTTTCTGGGGCCGCTCACCAACACGCACGAACACGACAGCGACTCCGATCAGGTGATCCTGCTGCTTCGTCCGGTGCTGCTCACGCTTCCGCCGGGCGAGAGCGTGGTGCGCTCGTTCCGCACCGGTACCGAGACCCGGCCGCTCACTCCGCTGTAGCCGTTTTGCGAGCCAGCAAGCGGTTCTTAGCCAAAATCGAAACTCCGAACTCCTGATGTTCGTGGAATTGGGGATGAGCCCGGAGGTGGGGCAGGCGGTGCTCGCCTGCCCGCCCGTCCTCGCTGAACCAAGCCCGCTGCCCAAGCGGGATAGAGGGCAAGCGAGCACCG
>Ga0182016_10008620_pt1 | contig 10271 bp, 9 predicted proteins | sample 712S2MmetaG_FD_120491 | JGI IMG/M metagenome (GOLD analysis project Ga0182016, IMG submission 120491) | Permafrost microbial communities from Stordalen Mire, Sweden - 712S2M metaG | ecosystem: Environmental > Terrestrial > Soil > Wetlands > Permafrost | place: Sweden: Stordalen | collected... | reverse complement strand
CTGTAAACACAAGGGCGCCAAGCGCGCCGTCATGCTTCCGGTCAGCGCACCCTTCCATTGCAGCCTGATGCAACCGGCGCAGGATCGCCTGGCCACAGACCTTGCGGCCCTGCAATTTAACGCTCCGCAGATTCCCGTGCTGTGCAACGTGGAGGCCGTGGCCGTGACCGAGGCCGACAAGTCGCGGGAGACACTGATCCGCCAGGTGACGGGCGCCGTGCAATGGGAGGCCAGCATGAGAGCCCTGATCGCCGCGGGCGCCACGCAGTTTGTGGAGGCCGGTCCAGGAGCGGTGCTGACCGGGTTGCTGCGCCAGATTGATAAGATGCAGAGCTGCATGAACGTGGAGAATGAAGCCACGCTGCAAAAGGCCAAGGCGCACTTCGGGAAATAAATTTCTGGATAAGCAAGAATGAGAAAGCCCGCCAAGTTGGCGGGCTTTTGTTTTGGAGAAAAACGCCCTTACTCCACCATCTCGTCCGGGCTGAAGCCAAGGGTCTTGTCACTGAATTCCACGCGCACCGAGCAGAGCTTCTTGCGCTCGTTGACCCTGACGCCGACCACGACTCCGCTGGCGCGCGGCCGCGGCATCTGCGTGGCGATGATGTTATGGCTGTGGATCGGTCCCCACTCGCCGCCCGGGCCCCAGTCCTGGTAGAAGGCGCCGAAGGGGTAGCGCTTGTACTTCTCCGGATGCTGCTTCCAGTCGGGATCGTTCATCCAGGTGGCGTAGGCGCCCTCGAAGTCCTTGTCCTCGAGCTGGGTGAAGAAGTGATCCACGCGGTGCGACTGCGGCCAATAGCGGTTGACGTACACGGTGACCGCCACGGCGATGAGGATGACGACGGCGACGGCGATCAGCAGGCGGCGGCGCCGCTGCAGGGCAAAGTCGAAGGGTTGGGCATCAAACAGCACGCTGGACATGGCACAAAGCTAAGAACGTGGCGCAAAAAAGTCAACCGCCTGCGAAAGGCGGTGTGGAGGAAAGCAATTTGCAGGGAGTTACTGCAGTGCCTGGACGCAGTTGGTTCCGCCGTTGGGATCCACCAGCACGGGCTCCATGTTGTTGGAGCAGAAGCCGCGATAGCCGGTGTTGCCGATGGAGACCGGGGTTCCCCAGACGCTGTAGGTGCTGACAGGGGTTCCGCTGACGTTGGCCAACTGGAAGTTGTATCCACTCTTGGGGCAGATGGCGGCCGTACAGCCCAGCACCCAGTCCAGCACGCCGGCGTTGGTGGAGGTGGCCGCCGTGGAGGACGAAGAGGCTGCCAGGGAGTTCAGGGTGGCGGCATAGCCCACAGTCGGATAGGTGGTGGCGTAGGTCACCTGTGCGGTGTTGATGGTGCGAATGGAATAGACGGCCGAAGCCTCATTCGCCATGATCTTGCTGTGCAGGAAACTGGGCACAGCAATCGCCATAATCACCAGGATGATCGCCACGACGATCAACAGCTCAATTAGGGAGAATCCGCGCTGCTTCATGACAAACACTCCATGTTGCGAGTCGCCAAAGCCGCCGCAGCGAAAAGCACGCCGCAACGGCCAGGCTTTACATTTGCCAAGCGAAGCATCCCGGGGAGGGAAGCCCAAATATAGCAAGGAAGTGATGGGTGCACCATACGAAAACGATTAATTTTGTCCAATCGTCTTACGACTAAAGTCACATTCAGGTAATCACTCCCGGGGGCATGCCGAACGGAAGAACATCGTATCTTATTCAAAGTAATAGGCTTGGATAGGACTTTAGGGAGCGGGTGAACCCTGGGGACAAGAAAAATCCCCGGGCCTGGTGGCCGCGGGGAGGTGTCAATCCTATGCGAGCGGTGAGCTATTTCAGCTCCGCCTGGTGCTCCTTGGCGATCTGGGCGAGGGCGCCGGTGGGATTCTCCTTGGCGATCTCCTGGTAGATCACGAGGGCCTTGTCATTCTGGTGGCCGCCCTCGTAGAGATCGGCAAGCGCCAGTTGCGCGCTGGTCTTGGGCACGGTGCCGGAGGGCGTGTCAATCAGGGCCTGCAGCAGGTTGATGGCGTCGGCGTCACGGCCTTCCTGGCGGTAAACGCTGGCCAGGGCAAGCTTGGCGAGCGAGGCCAGATCCTTGCGGCGGATGTTGGTGAGGGCGCGCAGTTGGTCCTCGGCGACCTTGAAATTGCCGATCTCGGACTCACTGATGCCGGCCATGTAGCGGGCATATTGCCCGGAGTGCGTCCAGCCGTACTTGTCGCTGATGTCGTAGAAGGCCTTCTTGGAGGCGATCAGGCGATCCTGGTCGCTGGTGAATGCCGTGATGCCGGCCGGAATGGCCGTGGTAGGCGCCACCACCGGCGCCGTGTAGGTGAGCATGGCGTTGCCCAGGGCTGCGGAGGCCTGCTCTTCATGGCTGGTGACGTACCACCAGATGCCGCTGGCAAGCACGGCGACCAGGACGACGGCGACCACCAAGGTGACGATCGTGTTGCGGTGCTCCACTACTTCGTGAACGGCCTCGGCGGCCGACTCTTGAAACTTGTTTTGCTTCAGTTCCTGACGGGTATATCGCACTGGGGAAATTCCTCGGTTGATGAGAACTCGCTCAAAAAAGAAAGTTTATCAGTCCGGTTGCGGCAGGGTCAACGCGAGCAGGGTGCAGGGAGCCGGGATGGAACTCCGGCAGGCAGGAAACTGGGCAGGGCATGGAACTGCCGGGAGCCATGATGCGTAGGAACCGTGCAGGGCGAGTTGCGCGCGCGGCGGCGGAATTGAAAATCTTTGGTCCGTCAAGCACAATGCCCGTGGCACTCCCATATCTCCAGTAAAGTTTTCTGACCGGCGTCCGCACCGGGCGCGCAGCACGGCATGGAGCCTCCCAGGACGGGGCTTCACAGGACGAAAACATGGCCTACACCCTTGAGTTGGACCGCATCCGCAAGACCTTTGACGAATTTGTGGCCGTAGATGATCTCTCCTTTCAGATTCGGGAGGGTGAGATCTTCGGCCTTTTGGGCCCGAATGGCGCCGGAAAGACCAGTTCGATCCGCATGATGATCGGCATTACGGTGCCGGACTCAGGGCGGATTCTCGCCTTTGGAGAGCCTTTGAGCCGGCGGACGCTGGAGCGGGTGGGCTATCTGCCGGAAGAGCGCGGCCTTTACAAGAGAATGAGCGTGCTGGAGAACCTGGTCTTTCTGGCCTGCCTGAAGGGGCTGTCACCGTCGGAGAGCGAGCGACGCGCCCGCCGGTGGCTGGAGCGGCTGGAGCTGGGCGGCTGGGCCAAGAGCAAGCTGGAGGAGCTGAGCAAGGGAATGCAGCAGAAGGTGCAGTTCATCGCCGCCGTGCTGCACGAGCCTGGCTTCATGATTCTGGACGAGCCCTTCAGCGGATTGGACCCGGCGAGTTCGGTGGTGCTGAAGGACGTGCTGCTGGACCTGAAGAAGCAGGGCAAGACGATTTTGTTCAGCACTCACCGCATGGATACCGTGGAGCGTTTGTGCGACTCCATCTGCCTGGTGAACCACGGACGCAGCGTGCTCGAGGGCAATTTGCGGGAGGTGAAGGCCCGTTACGGGCGCAGCAGCGTGCAGTTGGAGTACGAAGGCGAGTTGCCACTGCTGAAAGACCCGACGCTTGTCAGTGGCAGCAACGATTTTGGCAACTACGTGGAGCTGCGGCTGGCCGCGGGGGCGGATTCACAGCGCGTGCTGGCCGAGGCCATGAAGAGCTCGACGGTGCGACGCTTCGAGCTGGTGGAACCCTCGCTGGAAGAGATCTTCATTGACACGGTGGAGAAGACCAAAGTGGAGAAGGTCAATGTCGAGAAAACCGGGGCGGTGACCCATGCGTAACGTCTGGCTGATTCTGCGGCGCGAGTACCTGGTACGGGTACGCACCAAGGCCTTTGTGCTCTTCACCGTGCTGCTGCCGCTGCTGATGGGTTCGGCCGTGCTGCTGCCCACCAAGCTCGCCATTCACACCAGTTCCACCCGCCGGGTGGCCATTGTGACCAGCGATGCAAAGCTGGGCGCGGCCGTGCGCGGCGAGCTGGAAGAGATGCGCATGAGCGAAGAAGACGATGCGGCGCGCAAGCTGAAGAACAGTCCATCCACGGGTCAGAAGGCGGACAAGCCGGCCTTTGTGGTGCGCGTGGAGGACAAGCCCAGCGACGCATTGAAAGAACAACTTAGCGGCGAGCTGCGCGACAACAAGCTGGATGGTTTTTTGTGGATCGCACCCGATGCCATGACCAGCCGCAAGGCGGTGTATTACAGCCGCAACGGCAGTGACTTTGTGGAGGCCAACCAGGTGAGCCGTGGCCTGCGCATCGCCCTCAGCGAAGAACAGCTTTCCGCCCGTGGCGTGCAGACCGCCGAGGCCAAGAAACTGCTGGGGCCGGTGGATGTGGACACCGTGAAGGTGGACAAGAGCGGCAGCAACAAGTCGAACGGCATGGGCGCATTCTTTCTGCCCTTTGCGCTGCTGATGATGATCTACGTGACGGTGCTGACCTACGGGTTGTACGTGATGCGCTCGGTGATTGAGGAAAAGAGCTCGCGCGTGGTGGAGGTGCTGCTGGGCTCGGTGACGCCCTTTGAGCTGATGGCCGGCAAGATACTTGGCGTGGCCGCCGTGGGCCTGACGCAGATTTCCATCTGGATGCTGGCCGCCGCGGCCATGGGCGCGGGAGCGATGGCCATGGTGGGCGACCTGATGAAGGACGCGCACCTGGAGCCGGCGGTGAAATTCCTGTTCCCGGTGTACTTCCTGCTGGGCTATTTGACCTACGCCTGCCTGTACGCGGCCATCGGCGCCATTGTGAACAGCGACGAAGAGGCACAGCAGTTGCAGTTTCCGGTGACGATTCCGTTGATTGCATGCATGGTGGTGGCCACGTCGGTGATTCGCGATCCCAACACGCAGATGGCTTTCTGGTTCTCGATGTTCCCGCTGACCTCGCCGATCATCATGTTCGTACGGGCGACGGTGAGCATGCCTCCGATGTGGCAGATTGTGGTGAGCATCACCCTGAGCCTGGTGACCCTATACGGGCTGGTGTGGCTGACCTCACGCATCTACCGCGTCGGCATTTTGATGTATGGCAAGCGTCCCACATTGCCGGAGATTTTGAAGTGGATTCGGTACACATAAACCTGGCGATTGCCAGAGACGAGAAAAGCCCCCGGAGCTCCGGGGGCTTTCATTTTGCGCGGGACGCAAAACTGAAAGACTACTTGACCTCGGCGCGCGAGGTCGCCAAAAGCTGTTCAACCTTGGCGCGGTCGCGGTAGTTGGGATCAATTTTGAGCAACTGTTCCCAGGCAGCGATGGCGCCCTTGTGATCCTTCTTGCCCTGCTCACGCACCACGCCCACGTTGAAGAGCGTCTGCGAGTGGCGCGGATCGTCCTTGAGCGCCACGTCGAACTCCTTGAGCGCGCGGTCGGTGTCGCCGGAGTAGAAGTAGGCGATGCCCATGTCGGTGCGCACGTCCGGATTGTGCGGCGTCTCATTGAGGGCGCGAGTGTAGTAGGTGATGGCCGGAGTCCACTGGCTGGCGTCGAAGTTAATGTTGCCGAGCTCGGTGAGGGCAGCCACGTCCTTGGGATTGCTCTGGAGGCGTGCCAGCAGCGGGCGGGTCGCGGCATCGAGGGCCTGCGCCGGGTTGATGGGCTGCTGCAAATTCGGCTGTACGGTGGCGGCGGAGTCCCCGGCTGGGGACGGCGACGACGAATTGTTGTGCAGCAGGTAGCCGCCCAGTCCGCCGACGATGAGCACGACGACGATGGCGGTGATGACCTGCGTGTTGGTCCAACTGCTTTGCTGCTGAGGGGCGGGCTTAGCCATGAACACTTCTCCTGCTGAAGCTGCGAATTTGATTGCGCGTGAAAAAAACATGTCCCGCGGCCGCTCCGTCGGGGAGAAATTCCTCTCCAAGGCTTCTATGCATCCTGGCGAAGGCTGCGCCGGGGACATTGCGTCCAACGAGGATGATGTTATCCCGGCAGCCGGGTGCGCGCCAAGCCTTCCGATAAGGTGAATTTGAGTGAGGCTACGAGCGGAGCTTAGAGCGATTCCCAGGGAGCGTGGGAGTTGCGCAGACGCGCCGGCTGGCCTATTGTGCTGGCCATGGCTTTGGCACCGGAAGTGGGGACGAGGCAAGGGCGAGCCGGCGAAGTGTTGCGGGCCTTTCTGCGCCTGGGGCTGATGAGCTTTGGCGGGCCGGTGGCGCACCTGGGGTACTTCCACGAGGAATTTGTGCAACGGCGGCGCTGGTGCAGTGGCGAGGAATATGCCGAGATTGTTGCCATTGCGCAGAGTTTGCCGGGGCCGGCCAGCAGCCAGGTGGGCTTTGCCCTTGGGCTGCGCCGCGCCGGCTGGATGGGCGGAGCCGCGGCGTGGCTGGCCTTCACCGGGCCTTCGGCGGCACTGATGCTCTGCTATGCCTACGGACACAATCTGCTGGGCGGGCGCATGGGCTCCGGGCTGGTGCACGGGCTGCAACTGGCGGCCGTGGCCGTGGTGGCACAGGCCGTGCTCGCCATGCAAAGGACGCTGGCGCCGGACTGGAGGCGGATGCTGTTAGCCGCACTGGCCGCGGTGTTGGTGCTGACGACGAACCTGACCCTGGCGGCCATTGCGCTGGGCGCGCTCGTTGGAGCCGTGATGGCTCCGCCCGCCGTGGCTGCCCAGCCGGAGGTGGAAATGGGGCTGCGCCCAAGCCGGAGGGTGGGCGCTGCGGCGGGGATCATTTTCATCACTTTGCTGCTCGGGTCGCTGCTGCTGACGGTTGCGCCCCCGGGGCAAACGGTGCCGGGGCAGCCGATGGCGATAGTGCATCCGGCACAGGTATTTGGCGCGTTCTATCGCGCCGGGGCGCTGGTGTTTGGCGGCGGACACGTGGTGTTGCCTCTGCTGGAGGGTGCGGTGGTGGCTCCGGGATGGGTGAGCCAGCGGGACTTCCTCTCCGGGTATGGTGCGGCGCAGGCGCTGCCCGGGCCGCTGTTCACTTTTTCCGCCTACCTGGGCGCTTTGATTCGACCTGCAACGATTCGACCGGCGGCGCAGTCGCTTCTGTTCTCGGCGCTGGCGCTGGTGGGGATCTTCCTGCCGGGGCTGTTGGCTATGGTGGCCGTGCTGCCTTACTGGAGCGAACTGCGCAGCCGGAGACGCGTGCAGGGCGTGCTGTGGGGGGTGAACGCAGCCGTGGTGGGTGTGTTGTTCGCCGCCTTCTGGCACCCGGTATGCTCCAGCACGCTGCACAACTGGCGAGACGTGGGGATTGCCCTGGCCGCCCTGCTGGCATTGCTGCGCTGGAAGCTGCCTCCGTGGATGGTGGTGGCCATGGTGGGAGCCTTGAGCGCGGCGCTGAGCGCCTGAGGATGCTCCCGGCAGCCATCCCCCAGGTGCAGGGCGTGGGGAGGTATCCTTCTGTGCTCTAGTGCCTGGCCGGGGGCTGGGCTATGATGCGCTGCAAGGTGCTGCCGACTGGCGGTAGCGCGAAGGGGACTGCCCAAGAATGTGCGCTTCCAAGCAGATGCAACTGCCCACCCGCAGCCGGCGACAGCCCTGCGCGATCTACTTTGCCGAGGATGTGGTGGCGCGCGCGGCCGTGGAGAGTTGCACCCGGGTGCAATACGCGGTGTTTGATTCGCAGGGCGGCGACCGTTCGAACGTGCCCTGCGTTTTTGTGGTGGCCGACGAGAAGATTTTCGCCGAGAACCTGAAGCTGCTGCGCTCGGCCGAGGTGCGGGTGCTTGTGCTGCGCGAGGAGCGCTTTGCCGACCCCCGACTGGACGGGACGGTATATGCCTACCTGCCTCCGAAGGCTCCAGCCGCCATGCTGGAGCGGATGTTCGACAACGCGATTGACCACATGCACCTGGTGCAGACCCGCCGTGAGGCCAGCGACAAGCTGGCGGCGGCCAATACTGAAATCTACGAACTGAACCACATTGGCGCCGCCCTGAGCGCACAGTTGGAGACGCCCGAACTGCTGGACCTGATCCTGACCAAATGCCGGGAAATTACACGCGCGGACGCCGGCTCGCTGTACCTGGTGGAGGAGCCTCCCGAAGCCGCCGACGGCAGCCGGGCGCAGAAGTTTTTGCGCTTCAAGATGGCACAGAACGACACGGTTCACGTGACCTTCCGCGAGACCGTGCTGCCGATCAGCGAGGATTCGATTGCCGGCTACGTGGCCCAGCACGGCACGGTGGTGATGATCGAAGACGCCTACGAGATGGAAAGCTGGGTGCCGTACTCGATCAACAAGCAGTTCGACATTGACAGCGGCTACCGCACGAAGAGCATTCTGGCCGTTGCCATGATGAACCCGAAGAACGAGATTGTGGGCGTGGTGCAGTTAATCAACGCCAAGCGCAACTGGCGCGCCCGGCTGAATGCGGCGGAGACGATTGATCAGGAAGTGGTTCCGTTCACCACCCGGCAGATGGAAATTGTCAGCTCGCTGGCCAGCCAGGCGGCCGTGTCGTACGAAAACAGCCAGCTCTACGAGAGCATTCAGCGGCTGTTTGAAGGCTTTGTGAAGGCCTCGATCAAGGCGATTGAACAACGCGATCCAACCACGAGCGGCCACAGCGAACGCGTGGCCAACCTGACCGTTGCCATGGCCGAGGCCGTGGACCGCGACAACACGACTTATAAAGGGGTGCACTTTACCAAGGCGGACATGAAGGCCATCCGCTTTGCCAGCCTTCTGCACGACTTTGGCAAGGTTGCGGTGCGCGAAGAGGTGTTGATCAAGGCGCACAAGCTGTATCCCGCGCAGATGGCCACCCTGGTAGCGCGCTTTGCCTATGCGCGGCGCACCTTTGAGGCCGAAGCCGCACAGCGCAAGCTTGCGTACCTGACGACAAACGGGAGAGAGAACTACGCGAAGGCTGCCGCCGGCTTTGACGAGGAGTTGCGCGCGCGCTGTGAAGAGCTGTACCGCTTCCTGCGGCTGATTGAGACAGCCAACGAGCCGACGGTGCTGCCCGAGGGCAGCTTCGAGACGCTTCAAGAGATACACCAGCGCACCTTCCTCGGCCCGGATGGCACTTTGCAGCCGCTGCTGACCGGCGAGGAGCTGCGCATGTTGAGTATCCGCAAGGGATCGCTCGACCAGCACGAGCGCGAAGAGGTGGAATCGCATGTGCTGCACACCTACAACTTCCTTCGCCAGATCCCCTGGACGCGCGAGATTCGCCACGTTCCGGAGATTGCGCGGCATCACCACGAGCGCATCAACGGACTGGGCTATCCGGGTCAATTAAGCGGAGATGCGATTCCACTGGCGACGCGCCTGATGTCCATTGCCGATATCTTTGACGCCCTGGCGGCGGCCGACCGCCCGTACAAGTCGTCGGTGAGCGTGGAAGACGCGCTGAAGATTCTGGAAGACATGGCAAAGCGCGGGGATTTGGATGAAGTGGCGTTTGGATTGTTCAAACGCGAGAAGGTATACGAGCAGTGGAGAGTTTCGCGGGAGCAGGAGTAGAGCCAGTGTTTATGCGGCTCCGGAAGAGTTTTCCACGGAGCGGCTTGCCAAACAGGTGAGGCCTCTGTTACAAAAGAAAAGCACGAGGAAGCGCAAAAGGCGCTGACGCGGCAGTGGCCGCGGATGGATCTCTTACGAACTTGAGTTGGCTTCAACCCCCGAACGCCGGGCCGCGATTTGCATAAACGCAGCGGGTTTGGTAGGGTGGTTGAGGCAGTCACACGGCGCTCAGGCGCTGATGATCTGAAGAACTTGCCCATGGCCCCGATTGCGGGCGGGTTTAAAATAGTTCAAGGAAATGTGACGACAGGGTTGACAGGGCCAAGTGGCTTTGATAGCCTAGAAAAGTTGCAAAGAGCCCGGCCACGGGCAAGACGGGAACAAAGTTTCCCCGCAGGTTTCAGCGGTAACGCAGAAGACCTCATACGATCTTTAAGTTGAAGGAAGACTTTTACCAGAGTGCGCGCATGTTCGCTGCGCTTCGGGAAAAGTCAGCAGTATCGCGCGCTCCGCAGATGTGTAGCGTTGAGCGAAGCTCTCCATCTCAACTGATTGGCTTCGGCGACCCGCAAGGGTTGCGCTGGCTCGTCGGTTGCCGCCTGGAAGTCATCGCGATACCGCCCTAAAAGTTTCGAGGACAGGCGTTCCACTTCGGTGGGGCGTTGTTCGCCGAGAGCGCCGCCTAGTGCGGGATAACGCAATCGGATCTTTGACAACAGGTTGAACGTGCCAGTCGTGAGAAAGATACTTGAGATTTATTTCGAGTGATCTCACAAGATAAGGTTTGTCGATAGATTCTGTCG
>Ga0182016_10008618_pt1 | contig 10272 bp, 11 predicted proteins | sample 712S2MmetaG_FD_120491 | JGI IMG/M metagenome (GOLD analysis project Ga0182016, IMG submission 120491) | Permafrost microbial communities from Stordalen Mire, Sweden - 712S2M metaG | ecosystem: Environmental > Terrestrial > Soil > Wetlands > Permafrost | place: Sweden: Stordalen | collected... | reverse complement strand
GGACGAGCTCGCTGCGGCCGCTCTCGCGCATGAGCTGCTCGGGCCCGACGAACGGCGTCGATGCCGGGACTGCGTCGATGTTCGGCGCGGGACGTATCATGCTCAGTGTTTTCGTATCCTTCGCTTATAGGAACCGATGAACGGTCACGGCCGTTCCGGCCGGCCACGCATCGTCGCGTTCGTCCATGACGACGTAGCCGTCCGCGCGCGCCGTCAGGCTCACCGAGGACGAGCGCAGGGCTAGGGGATGCGCCAGAGGAGCGCCCCCACCATCCTTGAGCGCCACCGGCACGTACCAGGTGCAACCGGGCCGGCTCTCGGCCGGTGCGTCCAGCGTCGCGGCGACGGTCGGCGGCGCCCACGCCGAGGCTCCCGTCAGGGCCGCGACGATCGGCGCGCCGACGGTCTGCACGATCGTCAGCGCCGAGGTCGGATTGCCAGGCAATCCGATCACGGGCTTCTGACCGACGGCGCCCAGCACGGTCGGCTTTCCGGGCCTGACGCGCAAGCCGTGGACGATGACGCCCGGCTCGCCGAGCTCCGCTACGGCATCGGGCGTGAGGTCTCGCTCGCCCACCGACGATCCGCCGGTCACCACGACGCCGTCGCATTCGGCCAGCAGTTCGGCGAGCGCCGCGCGCATGGCGCCCGGCTCGTCGCGCACGATCTCGCGCGCGAACTTCACGCCGGCACCCATCGCCTGAAGCGCGGCGGCGACCGCGAAACGGTTCGAGTCGCGAATCTCTCCCGGTGCCGGAACGGCATCCGGAGGCACCAGTTCGTCACCGCTCGAGACGACGCCGAAAAGCGGCCGGCGGAAGACGGCGACCTCGGTGATGCCAAGCGTCGCCAACGTGCCGGCCACCGCCGCGCCGATGCGCCGGCCGGCAAGAAGCACCGGCTCGCCCGCGCGCATGTCGCTGGCGACCGGCACGGTGCAGTCGCCGGCCGCCACCGCGGCGCCGATGCGAACGCGATCTCCCTCGACGCTGACCGCTTCGATCGGCACGACCGCATCGGCGCCGGCCGGCACGAAGCCGCCCGTCGGAATGCGTACCGCCGTCCCCGGCTCCAAACGCGCGGCGCTCCCGTCTCCCATCAGCACCTCGCCCGCGATGCGAAGCGTACCGGGCGCATCCTTGGCCGCGATCGCGAACCCGTCCATCGCCGAACGCGTCGCGTGCGGATAGTCGGCATCGGCAACCACGTCGCGCGCGAGAATCCGGTCCCGCGCTTGCACGAGCGAGACCGTTTCGACGGTAAGCTCCGGCCGCGAGAAACGCGCGAAAAACGCCGCGATCGCTTGTTGCGGTGCGAGCAGTCTTTCTGCGTCGAACCCGCCTTGCGGTAGGAGTGCCTTCGCGGGCTGCATAATGGCGCGCTTCTCCATGTTGGACATCGTTGTGGTGCGTCGCGATCCCGATCGCGTGCGACGATCGGCAAAACGCCGAGGCCTCGACCCGTCGTTCGTTGACGAGATTCTTCGTCTGGATTCCGAGTACCGCTCTGCGCTCGCCGGTCTGGAGAACGCGAAGGCGGAGAAGAATCTCGTTTCGGGCCGGATTGGGAAAGCCGCCGACAAGGCCGCCGCCGCGCGCGATGCCAAGCCTCAGCTCGACGCCCTGGCAGCGCAGATCGCGCATCACGAAGCCCTGGCAAAAGCGCTCTCGCCCGAGTCGAGCGACTCGCCGCTTCGCGAGCTCCTCGACGGAACGCCCAACTTACTCGACGATTCGGTTCCCGACGGATCGGACGAGGACGCAAACGTCATCGTACGAACCTGGGGAACGCCGCGCGCGTTCGATTTCTCGCCGAAGCCGCATTGGGAAATCGGCGAAGAGCTGGGCGTTCTCGACTTCGAGCGCGCCGCAAAGTTGAGCGGGAGCCGCTTTACCGTGTTGCGCGGGATGGGCGCCCGTCTGACGCGCGCGCTCGCACAATTCTTTCTCGATCGCGCCGCCGCGCGCGGCTACGTGGAGATTTCGCCGCCGTATCTCGTCTCGCGGGAAACGATGTGGTCCACCGGACAGCTCAGCAAGTTTTCCGACGCGATGTTCCAAGATTCCGGCGCGGATCTGTTCATGATTCCGACCGCCGAGGTTCCGCTCACCGCCCTGCACGGCAAGGAAATTCTGGCCGGTGACGATTTGCCGCGCAAGTACGCCGCCTATTCTCCGTGCTTTCGCAAAGAAGCCGGCGCCGCCGGCAAAGACACGCGCGGCCTGATTCGCCAGCACCAGTTCGAAAAGGTCGAACTGGTCTGGTTGACGCGGCCGGAAGACTCCTTCGCATCGTTGGAGCGACTCGCGAACGACGCCGAAACGCTCTTGCAAGAACTCGAGCTGCCCTACCGGGTCGCGGCTCTGTGCGCGGGCGACACGGGCTTCAGCGCCGCGAAGACGTACGATCTGGAAGTGTGGCTCCCGGCGCAGCAAGCGTATCGCGAGATCAGTTCGTGTTCGAACTGCACCGACTTTCAGGCGCGGCGCGCGAGCATCCGTTTCCGTCGCGACGCGAGCGGGAAGCCGGAACTGGTGCACACGCTCAACGGATCGGGTTTGGCGATCGGGCGTACGCTCGTTGCCATCTTGGAGAACTACCAAGAAGCCGACGGCTCGGTGCGCGTGCCTGCAGTCCTGCAGCCCTATCTGGGCGGAACCGGGCGAATCACCGGCGCGTAAACCGCATTCCGACAAACGTCAGGACGCTCGCGGCATTAAAAATCGCGTCGTAGCGGCACGAAACGCGCCCGCGGAGCGTTATGGCGTAGGTGGAGAGAGTGGGTTATATGAGAATGCGATTCTTACCAGCGGTGCTTTTTTGCGTGCTCGCAGCGTCGACGTCGCTGGCGGCATCGGCATTGCCGGCAGCGGGGCCGCTCGTTTCCGGCGACTATCACCTCCGAACTGCGATCACGCAAATCTACGGGTCGCAATATCCCGTAAGCGGAGATCTCGATCTCCACATTACGAACGAAGGGCTCGTTTCGGGCTTTTATCATCCGGCGTTCGTGCGCTCGTTCATCCCCATCGTCGGCGGGCTTTCCGGCAACCGAATCTGGTTCGACATCCAAGGCGGCACGTTTCAAACGCAAGACGTCGCTCGCTTGCGCGTGACCGGAACGATCGCGACCGACGGATCGATCGTCGGCGGCGCGTGGAGCCGGACGTGGCCCGAGCAAATGCGGCTCCAAGCCTTCCAGCCCGGAGCGCTCGGCGGCGATCCGCAGGACTTGCCGGGTCAGTACAAATTCGAAGCGGTGCTGCGCTAGGAACGCACGTTTTCAAGAGCGTCGGCGAGCGCGTCCACGTTATGCGAGCGCTCGGGCGCCTGGACGCCGGCCTGCGGAATCGCTTCCACGCTGACTCGCGTCCGGCCGTCGCCGTCCGCCGTTACCGTGCAGCGGATGCGCTCGCTCCGAACGACGCCGAAGCCGGCCTCCGCAACGCCGTGCTCCGGGTCCGACAGGTACACGTTGGCCGCCAACGTCCGTTCGATCTCCGCCAAGCAGGCGCGATAGGCATCCTCGTATCCAAGGTCCAGAACGACCTCGCGGCGCGGCCGCAACCGGACCGACGGCCGTTCCCCGCGTAAACCCAGCCATTGCAACAGAAACGCCACGCACCAGGCCTTCGCGGGACGTAGGCCCAAGGCTTCCTGCATGAGCATTCGCGGGCGCGTTGCGGCTTTCGTGGCCATGTCGCTGTTCTGCGCGACGTCGCCGGGGATTGCGACTGCGGAAACGGACCCAAACGCCGTTACCGAACTGCACTACGCGACCGCCATTACCGAGATCTACGGTTCGACGGTTCCGATCGCCGGGGTCCTCGATTTGCGCATCGACTCCCACGGCATCGTCCAGGGAAACTATCATCCCGAGGGCGTGCGCAACTTCGACCCGGTCAGTGGCGGACGCGACGGCGTCCACATTTGGTTCGACATCGGCGCTGCCGGGGATTTGCACGTGACCGGAACCATCGCGACGGACGGATCCATCGACGCTCAGGCGTGGAACGACTCGGTGGACCAGCAGTACCGCTTCACGGCCACGCCCGTCCCGGCGGCTACTCCGAGTCCGGTTTCGGCGACTGCGTTGCCACCGGATTTCGCGCCGCTTCCCACTCGCGTTGCGGGGCCGGCGGCAGCTTGTCCATGCGGTTGAGGAAGAGCGCGAGCGTCCAGATCTGAGCGTCCGTCAGCGTTTGCGAATAGCCCGGCATGCCCGTAAACCGGATGCCGTGCTTGACCTTCCAAAACGTGACGCCCTGAGGATCGTCTTCGACGCCGTCGCTCGCGAGCTGCGGTGCGTTCTGATAGAGTCCGAGCGCGATGTTGGAGGGCCGCTTGTCGGCAGCGCCGTGGCATACGATGCAGTTCGCCGCGTACAGTTTGACGCCGGATTCCAGATTGGCATCGGTCGAAGCTACCGGATTTGCCGTGCGCGGCGCTTCGCGACGCAGCGTTACGTGCAGCGACGTCTTGGCCGCCCACGTCTCCAGCTTGCCCGGTTTTCCGTCGGCGCCGGCAGGCAGCCAACCGTCAATCACCGCCACGTAGACGGCCAACGCCGACAGCGCGAGCGTCAGGACGATGCCGATGAATATTCCGCGCGCAAGCATTTTTTGCTTATTCCCTGCGCCACGCGCCGCCTACTCCCCGTGCATCGCTTTTTCTCACTTCCGGGTTATGTACACCGCAATGCAACGCGAAATCCTCAAGAAAATCCGCGGAACGGCCACCAGCGACGGAGACGGCGTCCGCTTGACGCGCGTGATCGGAACGCCCGAGCTCTCGGACCTCGATCCGTTCTTGCTGCTCGACGAATTCGGTTCCGACGACGCGGTGGACTATGCCGGCGGTTTTCCGGATCATCCGCATCGCGGATTCGAGACCGTGACGTACATGCTCGAAGGGCGTATGCGGCATCGCGACAATCGCGGAAACTCCGGTCTTCTCGAATCCGGCAGCGTGCAGTGGATGACCGCCGGCCGCGGCATCGTCCATTCGGAAATGCCCGAGCAAGAGGACGGCGCCATGCGCGGCTTCCAGCTCTGGGTGAACCTTCCGGCTCGCGACAAGATGTCGGCGCCGCGCTATCAGGACGTCGCGCCGGACCGCATACCCGAGGTTGCCGCCGGCCAAGGCGCGCGCGTTCGCGTCATCGCCGGAACGTTCGACGGCTCCGTTGGACCGGTCGCGGGAATTTCGGTCGATCCGCTCTATCTCGACGTCGCGCTCGACGCGGGCGCGGCCTTTCGCGCGGCGATTCCACGCGGCCATCAGGCCTTCGCGTACGTGTACGAGGGGGGCATCGAAGGCGTCGGGGCCGGCGAGCTGGCCGTCCTGGGCGACGGCGATGAATTCGCGACGACCGCGCTGCAACGGGGCGCCCGTTTCATTTTGGTGGCGGGCCGCCCCCTCCGCGAGCCGGTGGCACGTTACGGCCCGTTCGTCATGAATACGCGCAGCGAAGTGCTGCAAGCCGTCGAGGACTTTCAAGCAGGTCGCTTCTAGCGACGCCGCGCAGAGGGCGGGGTGCTCGCCACGATCGCGCTCGCCTCGGCGATCCACGCCGGATCGCTCTCTCTCACGCCATGCAGTGACGCTCCGTCCTACTACTGCGGAACGCTGGCACGGCCGCTGGATCCGTCGGGCGAAGTTTCGGGGACCATAGACGTCGCGTTCCGCTGGCTTCCGCACTCCGACACTTCTGGACCGGGCGACGGCGTCATCGTGGCATCGGAAGGCGGCCCCGGCTATCCCTCGGGCGAGTCTCGCGACGGATATCGCGCGCTCTTCGCGCCGCTGCTGGCGCACCGCGATCTGCTGCTGATGGACAATCGCGGCACGGGACGCTCGGACGCGATCGATTGCGAACCGCTGCAGAGCGCGAAGGTCATGACGCTGGCAAACGTGACGGCGTGCGGCCGCATGCTGGGCGAAAAATCCGATCTCTACGGCAGCGGCCTCGCCGCCGACGATCTCGACGCGATCCTGGACGCGCTCGGCGTAAAATCGGTGGAGATCTACGGCGACTCCTACGGCACGTTCTTCGTGCAGACGTTTGCGGCACGGCATCCCGGCCGCGTGAGCGCGATCGTTCTCGATGCGGCGTATCCGGCGGTCGGCGGCGATCCGTGGTATCCGTCGGAGGCGCCGACGATCCGGCAGACCTTCGATCTCGCATGCCGGCGCGACCCGCGCTGCGCGGCGCAAGGCGCATCCACGCACGCTCGCGTCGAGCGGCTGCTCGCCGTGCTCCGTAAGCCGCACGCTCCCATCCGTCCTACCGATCTCGCGCTCGTGATGGATTCGGCCGGCCTCGATCCGCTGGCGTTCCGGGATCTGGACGCTGCGGCGCGCGCGTACTTGGCCGACGGCGACGTCGTCCCGCTGCATCGTCTCGTCAAGGAAGCCTACGATTACGAAGCGTTTGATTCGGGCGGTCTTTCGGCGCATAGCGAAGGCCTGTTCGCGGCCAATACGTGCAGCGACGGGCCCGCCGCCTACGACATGCGCCTCTCGCCCCACGACCGCGTGCTGCAGTGGGAACGGCTCTTGGCTGAAAGACGCGCGAACGATCCGAACCTGTATGCGCCGTTTACGCTGGACGAATTCCTCGCCATGCCGCTGGACTACAGCTACGTGCCGCTCTGCCAAACGTGGCCGGTGGCGTCGCCGGCGCATCCCTCCGGTCAACCGATTCCCCCCGGAACGAAGATGCCCGGTGTTCCCGTGCTGGTGCTCGGCGGGGATCTCGACACCACCACGACTCCGCCCGAAACCGACGCCGCCGCGGCGCTCTTTCCGCACGCGCAACGCGTGCTCGTCGCAAACACCGGACACGTCACGGCCGTCGGCGACGAGTACGGCTGCGCGTCCGCGATGGTGCGAACGTTTTTCTCGGGCGGTACGCCCGACGTCGCCTGCGCGAGCGCGATACCGGCGATGCGTCTCGTCCCGTCGTTCGCGCGGACGGTCGCGGCCGTCGAGCCGGCTCGCGCGGCAATGGGAAATCACGCCGAAGCGGCGGAGTTGCGTGCCGCGGCGTCCGCCGTTCTGGCAGCCGGCGACGCGCTCGCGCGCGCCAACGGCTTCGACCTGACGGCCGGAAGCGGCTTGCGCGGCGGAACGTTTACGGCGGAGCACGTCGGCGACACGGACGAGACGGTTCGGCTGCACGGCGTTGCCTGGACGAACGACCAGGGCGTCTCCGGCGTCGTCTCCTTCAATGCGACGACCGGCGCGGCGCATGCGCGCCTCGACGTCTCAGGCCCCGGAGCGGGCAGGATCGACGCCGCCTGGAACGCGTACGGCCGCAACGCGCGCGCGTCCATCGGCGGAAAAACCGGCGGACGCGCGCTCGCCGCGACGATGGAGGCGCCATGACGACCGAATCCCGCTCCCAGGCATTTCCCATCGACGACGTCCGCGAGGCATTTCCGGCGCTCGCGATGGAGGACGCCGGACGGGCGCGCGTCTACCTGGACAACCCTGCCGGCACGCAGGTCCCGCGACGCGTCGCCGAAGCGGCCGCAGATGCGCTGCTCTACCGCAACGCGAACCTCGGCGGCTATTTTGCTTCGAGCGTCGAGTCCACGCACGTCGTTGCCCAGGCGCATCGAGACGCCGCGCTGTTTCTCGGTGCACGTTCCGAACGCGAAGTCGTCATCGGACCGAGCATGACGTCGCTCACGTTCGAGTTCTCGCGCAGCTTGGGCAGGAACCTCAAACCCGGCGACGAGATCGTGCTGACGCGCATGGACCACGACGGGAACGTCGCGCCGTGGCTTGCGATCGCCGAAGAACGCGGCGCCACGGTCCGCTGGGTCCCGTTCGATCGCGAGAGCTGGGTCGTCGAGCCGGACGCGCTCGCGCGAGAACTCTCGCCGAACACGCGCGTCGTCGCGCTGAACTACGCCAGCAACTTGACTGGGTCGATCAACGACGTAAAGACGCTCGCGAAGCTCGCGCGCGACGCCGGCGCGCTGGTCTACGTGGACGCCGTTCAGTTCTCTCCGCACGACGTGACGGACGTGCAGTCGCTCGGCTGCGATTTCCTAGCGTGCTCGTCGTACAAGTTCTTCGGCCCGCACTTGGGGCTGGTCTGGGGACGCGAGGACGTGCTGGCCCGGACGCACGCCTACAAGGTGCGGCCGTCGAGCAACGACCTTCCTTGGCGCTTCGAAACCGGCACGCCGCAGATCGAACAGCAGGCAGCGCTGTCGGCGACGGTGGGCTACTTCGAATGGCTCGGGCGCTCGGGCGCCGGCTCGAGGCGCGAGTCGATCGAGGGCGCGTTCGCCGCGGCGCGCGCCTGGGAAACCCGCCTGGCGCGCAATCTCGTGGACGGGCTCCTCGCGATCCCGGGCGTAACGATCCACGGCATCACCGATCCGGCCCGGTTCGCGTCGCGCGTGCCGACCGTCTCGTTCACGCACGCAAGCAAGAGCCCGCAGTCCATCGCCCAAGCGCTCGCGAGCGAAGGCATCTTCGTGTGGTCCGGGCACAACTACGCGCTCGAACTCGTGCGCAGTCTGGGCATCGACGAGAAGACGGGCGTCGTCCGGATCGGTCTCGCGCACTACAACACGCCCGCCGAAGTCGAGCGGACGCTCGAAGCGCTCGCGACGATCCTTTAGTTCCGGCGACGGCTCAGAATCATCGCATAGTAGATCAACGTTCCCACCGACTGGAGCGCGGCGGCGACGTACGTGAGCGCGGCCGCCTTCAAGACGGCTTTGGCCGCCGGAATCTCGTCGGGACGGAGAATCGAAAACTGCTGCAGCATCGCGAGGCCGCGCGAGCTGGCGTTGAATTCGACCGGCAGCGTAACCAGCGCGAAGCACGCCGCCGCGCTGAACGCGATCAGGCCGAGGCTCGCCAATTGCATAGAATTGAAGATGAGCCCGCCGATGAAGAGCATCGGTCCGACCCACGCGCCCAAGTTGACGGCCGGTACGATCGCCGATCGCAAGCGCATCGGCCCGTATCCTTGCGCGTCTTGCTGCGCGTGCCCGATCTCGTGCGCGACGACCGCAACGGACGCGACCGAGTTAAAGACCGAACTCTCCGATAGGTTGATGGTCTTGTCGCCGGGATTGTAGAAATCGGTGAGTTGTCCCGGCGTATTCTTCACGCCGATTTGCAGTCCCAGCCCTTGAATCAATTCGCGCGCGGCGTCCACGCCCGTCACACCCGATTCCGTCGGGACCTTCGAATACTTTCCGAACGTTCCGCGCAGCGTGGACTGCGCCCAAAGCCCGAGCACGAGTCCGGGCAGCGCCAGAACGAGGTACCACACGTCGAAGACCGGCTGCGTTGCGTAATTCACCTTCGAAACGTCGTCCTTGCGCTAGTGGCTCGGAAGCACTTTAGGCTCGAGCGTGATCGCGGGAGATCCCTTCGCATAGAGCGTCAACGTGTTCCCGGAGATCGCGTACGACGTAATCGTGCTCAAGGCCGCAACGAACGGCTGATTCTCGACGTCCGGTTCGCACATCATCATCGTCGACGCGACCTGTCCGAGATGCAAGGTGCTCGTGCCGTCGGTTTGATAGCCGCCCGCCAAGCGATTGCAGCCCGAGAAACCTGAGAGATGCTTGTCGGCGGCGTCGAATTGCAGGTATGGCTGATGATCCGGCGTTCCCGTAAACGCTTTGCCGTTCACCGACGTCAAGCCCCACGCGTTGGAGGTAAGCGTGAGCGCGGACGCGCCGGGAGAGGGCGCGCTCACGACCGGTGGCGCCGAGGGCTGCCGCTGCATCGGGGGCGCCGGAGGCGGCGTCCCCAGGACGTGCGTGGTCGCAGGTGCGTGCGCCTCGACGAGCGTTAAGTGGGCCACCGACGGACTGCCGTGCGTGATGACGGGATAGCTCGCGTCGGTCACGTAGCGCGTCACGCCGTCTACGATGATGCTGGCTCGCACGACGTACCGGTGCGACGCGACGATCCCGGCGGGATCGTACGCGATGTCGAACGGCACCGGAAGTCCCGCGGCTCCCGCGATCATCGTGTGCGCGACGAGCTTTGCGGGAGCGTCGGCCAACGAGACGTCCTGGAGCGATACCCAAACCCGCGCTTGCGGGTCGAGCGCGGTGTGCGCGCGATAGGTCACGGTCCCCGTGACGTGGTGCGTTGCCGCACGCACGGGAGGGGGCGTCAGCGAAAGCGCCGCGATCGCGAGAGCGCTCGCCGCGCCGGCGCGCAGGATCCGTTGAAGATTCACGCGTGACCTCCATAGCCGTGCACTTGCGAAACCTACCATTCGCT
>Ga0182016_10008615_pt1 | contig 10273 bp, 3 predicted proteins | sample 712S2MmetaG_FD_120491 | JGI IMG/M metagenome (GOLD analysis project Ga0182016, IMG submission 120491) | Permafrost microbial communities from Stordalen Mire, Sweden - 712S2M metaG | ecosystem: Environmental > Terrestrial > Soil > Wetlands > Permafrost | place: Sweden: Stordalen | collected... | reverse complement strand
TCACAACGACGGGGAGCGGCGCGATGTGATCGCGTTTGTATGCGAACCAATCCAGGCCTTCGCCGGTGTCATCAAAGATAGTGCCGCCGGAGCCGCCTTGATGGTTTCCATCGCGGCTCGGAACCAGGATAGCCGCAGCATGTTCATCCGCTGCGAACTTGCCGATCTTGCCGCGCAGCACGATCTTTGCCAGATACTCCTGCACGTATTTATCGAAGTCCGCTTGGGGATTGCTTAGCGGATATGCCTCCAGATCCTTAAGCTCTTTTTCGTCGTAGCGCGAAAGAAGCGGCTGGTCGATGCTGCCCACCTCGCGCATATCCCCAAGCAGCACAATCTTTCCTGCAAGCTTTCCTTTGTATTGATCCAGGTCCTTCTCACTCTTCACATCCAGCCAGATCGCAGCACCGCTCACTGGACCATTCGTCGCCGGCGACCAGGGCGCGGCCTGCGCGATGAAGACCGCCGTGTCGGGCGCCGTCATCCGCACCCATGTATTCAGCTGCTGCCACCCCATTCCGAACTCGCCCCAGCTTTCCAGATGGGAATTCGAGCACCCCATTGCAGTGAACTGGTCGCGCGTCCACGCATTGGCCTTGGCCAGATTCGACGACCCGGTGAGACGCGGTCCGATACCGTCCGTCAATGCGGATGCGTACTCCATAATGTGCGAGTGATAGAGCCCCTCCTCGCGAATGCGTTGATACATATCGAGGTCAAGCGATTCACGATCCGGCTGCTGGACATCGTAAGAGTTCGCCGGCTCGGACGTGGTGGCTTTCTGCTTGTCCGCCGCGAAAACATTGGGCAATAAAAGAGCAAAGCTGAGCGAAGCTACGAGGGCCATTCGGAATTGGATCATCTTTACGCGCATCGATGGAGTCCTTTCTAGGAAGTCGGAAAAGGATATCAGATTATTGACCGCACGCCGAACTCCGCTCGCCAACTAGCGCCAATGCATTATCCTCAGGGACGTGGATACAGCCCTGTCAAAACGCGCTGATCTCGATCCGCCGGCGCCACCCGAGCCGGTAACAATCGAGCAGCAATCCACAGCGAGTCCAATTCCAGCCGGCCCGATCACGGATTTCCCGCCAGCCATTCTCCACGAGCTTTGGCGCACAGGCGAAGCCGAAACCTGCGGCCTCAGCATCGAGGAGTTCGGCGCTGCGCTTGCTTTCATCGGCGGAAAGGTCAACTACAGCCTCCCACCCGGCACTCTCCCCGATCCAGCTCAAAAAGCAGCATTCTTCGCTTCCCTCCATCTCACCGAATTAGCCCTTGCGCACGCCTGCGCCCTCGGCCGCGAAGCCGCATGGGAGATATTTCTACGCCGGTATCGCGGACCCTTGATTCAGACAGCCATCTCTATCACCGGCTCCGCCACCCTGGGCCAGGATCTCGCCGACTCTCTCTACGCCGAGCTCTACGGTCTCCGCCAGTCTGAGAGCGAACGGCGTTCCCCGCTGGCGTCTTATTCCGGACGCGGCTCGTTGCTGGGATGGCTCCGCACCACTCTTGTTCAGCGCTTCAGAGACCACCACCGCCGCACCCATCGCGAAACGCCCCTTGACGATCTCGACAGCCCCACTCCAGCACCCGCATTCGAAGCCCCTGGAAACCTGACACAGCTTGCATCCGCCGTTGCTCTCACTCTTCGGAGTATCGCCGCGGAAGAACGGTTTCTGCTCTCGGCCTACTATCTCGACCGACAGACACTTCTCCAGATCGCGCAAACCCTCGCCGTTCATGAAGCCACCATCAGTCGCCGTCTCAAGCGACTCGCCGAAAATCTCAACAAGCAACTCCTTGAGAATCTGATCCAAGATGGCCTTAGCAAGGCAGCCGCCGAAGAAGCGCTGGGCACCGACCCGCGCGACATCGAAATAAACCTTCGCAATTTACTGCAAACTTCGCAAACATCCACGTTCTCCAATAAGACCGCGTCTGCAGCGGCAATCAACCCAATATGAGAGAGCATCTACAATCCGGTTACCATCCAGACGCGGACCAGATCAGCGCCTTTGTCGAGCACGCGCTGCCTGCGCACGAGCGCGAGCAGATGCTCGACCACCTCGCCGCGTGTGAGGAGTGTCGCGCTGTTGTTGCCATGTCCCTGCCCGAAGTTGAAGAACCGGAACCCGCGCGAATGCCCCATGCCGCTCCGCGCAGATCGTGGTGGTCCGGCTGGATGCTTGCCTGGTCTCTCACCGGAGCGCTCGCCGCGGTGGTTCTCTCCGTTATCTTCATCCGTAACGCCGTGATTGCACCGAGCACTCAATCCCCGAATCGAATTGCCGGAGCCCAAGCACCCCAGCCAGTTTCTCACCTGCAGCCGCCCGCTTCTCCGGAGAAACCTCATTCCCGTGGTGTTCCGGAAAAAGCGGCCAGCGTTAATTCTGCGGCTTCTGGGATTAGCGGAAATATTCAGCTTCAACGAAATGCAAATGCGCCAGCAATTTCATCCGGCTTCGCCTCCGTTCCGATGCAGGCACGCAACGTCGCTCCACTGGATCAGAAAACCCCGGCGTCGATCGCCAACCCAGGCAATGGCATTGTCAGTGGAATGGTTGCGGCTCCGCGGAGTGGTCTTGACGCCCACACTCAGGCCCCTGCGCCTAGCCCCGCGGTGGCCGCAACTCCGCCCGCACCGACGATACCAGCGGGAACTGCGATGGCGCTAGCAGGGGAAACCCAAACAGTGACTGTGACAAATGCGTCTCCCATTGAGCCTGCGACGGTGAATGCAACCGGTGCCGACAACTCGTTGAATGAGGTGCAACTGGCGCAGCTCATCCAAGTGCGGAACCCGTTGCCTAGTCATCTCGCGGTGTTGTCTATCGCTGCGAGCGGTCGTCGGATTGTTGCGATCGATACACACAATGCGGTCTTCCTCAGCAACGATGCAGGCAAGCATTGGAAAACAGTTCAAACCGAGTGGCAAGGCCGACCGGAAAAGGCCATCCTGGTCGAATTCCCGACGGCAAACAGAAACTTCGCGCAATTGAAAAGCCTTGCTCCAGGAGTTGCTGCGGGCATGGCGGCAGGGTCGCAGAAAACTGCCGACGCGATTCAACAGAGCAATCAGCCGGTCGCAGCTTGCTGCAGCCTCACAGGCACGGTGACAGACCGAACCGGCGCAGTTATTTCCGACGCGTCTGTATCGATTACCAACACCGCGTCACATGACGAGCAATCCGCGAAGACCGACAGTGCCGGCCATTACGTCATTGGCGGGCTTGCACCTGGAACTTATCAGTTGCAAGCCGACGCTCGCGGATTTATGAGACAGGCGATTGCTGGGGTTTGCGTTACTGACTCGCATCCGACGGTCAAAGACCTATCTCTCGAAGTAGGCTCGTCCTCCGAGACCGTTACAGTCGAGGCCGACCCCAACGAAATCTCTCTGAAGAAAGAGTCGAGCGCCAAGAAAAAGCCCACTGCACCGGTTACTGGGATCTTCGAGATTGTCACCGACAACGGCGAGCACTGGACGAGTTCCGACGGAATCACCTGGCGGCGCATGTAGCCCTCAAAAACAAAAGCGCGAGTTTTTTGATTCCACCCCTGCAAGTTTAGAAACGACCTGCGTTCTCTTTTCAGACAGCAGCCGGTAGATCCAAATCCGGCACGCCTTGGGAGAACCGATATGACCGCCCTTTCCATTGGATATTCCATTCGCGCTTTTCGCTTTTTCGCATTCGTCCTGTTGATCCCGATCGCCACGTTGCTGACCGATTCTTCCGCACAGGCCAATCGGCTCGCAGCCACCTACAGCCATGGAAAGCTGTCGGTGACCATCCCCTATTCCGCTGTACAAGATGGATCAGGCAAACTGACGGTGGAGATTCTCGACCCGGAAGATCACTCGCTGGGCCGCGTCGAACGCAACATCGAAATCCGTAAAGGAGACGGCGTCTGGCAGGAGACAATCACTCCCTCCGACGCTATTTCATTCGCTGAAATCCTCTGGCAGCGCGTTCGTTACCGATTCGAATACGACAATGCCAAGTCCTCGACAATCGGAGGGATCGAGTCCCTCTCTCAGATTATTCGACGTCCCGTCGTTCACGTGCTCGGCGAAAAAGAATACATCGCAGGCAGCCAGGCCGCGATTCGCGTCATCGTTTCAGAAGCCAACAGCAACATTGCTCAAACGGGCTCCCTGCGCGTTGATCTGCTCGTCCGCGATCGTGATCCGCATCAGTTATTCTCCGGCAATCTCAATCGCCGCGGCACCGTTGAAGCTGGGTTTCAATTTCCCGCCGGCCTGGTTGGCAATTGTCAACTGCGCTTCGTCGTAGACACACCCATCGGCTCCGCTGAATACACCCAGCCTGTCCAGCTTCAAGATAAAGCCTCAATTCTTCTCACCACCGAAAAGCCGATCTATCAGCCCGGCCAAACCATTCACGTTCGCGCGCTCGCGATGGACCGCGCCGCAGTCCACGCCGCAGCCGATCGCAAACTGACATTTGAAGTGGAAGACTCACGCGGCAACAAGGTCTTCCGCAAAAACACGGAGACCGACAAGTTCGGCATCGCTTCGGCTGAATTCACGCTTGCGGATGAGGTGAACCTGGGAACCTATCACCTGCGCGCATTGATGGGCGAGCTTGAGGCTCCCGCGAATTCCGCCGAGATCGCCCTAAACGTTGAGCGATATGTGTTGCCAAAATTCAATGTCGCGATTGATTTCACTGAGAAAGATGGCAAGCCCAAGCGCGATTACCGCCCCGGTGAGCACGTTACGGGCACGGTGCGTGCTAACTATTTTTTCGGCAAACCTGTTGACCATGCGGATATCATCATCAAGGCATCGAGCATGGATGTAAGTGTGTTCGAGGCGGCTTCGTCAACCGGCAAGACCGACAGCGATGGGGCGTGTCATTTCGACCTGAAACTTCCGAGCTATTTCGCCGGCCGCCCGCTAAGCCAGGGCGCTGCCCGCGCGCTGATCGAGGCCACGGTCAAGGATTCCGCCGCTCATGCGGAAACACGCGGGGAGCCTATCACCATTAGCGAATCGCCGTTGCTTATCACCGCAGTGCCGGAAGGCGGCACACTCATTCCCAATGTCGAGAATGAAGTGTTCCTCCTCACGTCGTATCCCGACGGAAGTCCCGCGAGCGCATCGCTCAGGATTCACACTCCCGATCGCATCCCCTATCTCGGCGAAGATCCGTCGCACGATCAGAAACTCACCACTGATGCTGCCGGTGTGGCCGTACTCCGCATCAATCCTGGGTCCAGCCTGCAGTCGCTGCACATAGATGCCGACGATCATCACGGGAACCGCACCACCAGCACCGTTCCCCTGGAAACCCGGACAGGCGCGGACCAGATTCTTCTCCATACCAACCGCGCCATCTTCAAGGCTGGCGACCGCATTCAGCTCAAAGTGCTTTCCACGCGCGCGCACGGCTCCGCATATATTGACATCGTCAAAAACGGTCAGACGATACTCACGCGCGATCTCGACATCGATAACGGCGAGGCCGAGTTGACCTTGAATGCCACGCCCGAGATGGCAGGGACTCTCGACATCGACGCCTACCTATTCGGCCGCGATGCACAACCCATCGCCGATCACCGCCTCGTCTTCGTGCAGCCCGCCGATGAGTTGAAAATCGAAACCACCGCCGACGCGACGCAATACAAACCCGGCTCCGATGCGCGCATTCGGTTCCATGTTACTAATGCACACGGCGCAGGCGTTCAGGCCGCAATTGGTTTGCAGGTTGTCGACGAAGCGGTGTTCGCGCTCTCCGAACAGAAGCCCGGCTTCGCCAAAGTGTTCTTCTATCTTGAACAGGAAGTAATGAAGCCGCGGTATGAGATTCATTCCCTTTCGATGGGCGACGTGGTCGACGTCAAAGCCGATCCCGAATCACAGAACCTGGCCGCACGCGCTCTTTTCTCCGCAACCGAAATGACCAACCCTGCGAAAGTAGATATCGAATTCGGCCGCACTCTCCCGCAAGATAAGTTCGAAGAATACCAGCAGCGCTATCGCACAGCCTTCGAAGATGAGGTGCGCGAAATTGCCGCCAAACTCACGCAGCAGTTCGACGCGAAGCCCTCCAGGATAGATATGGTCAAGGCCTTTGAAACGATTGAGAACGGCGCACCTCCGCGCGATGCATGGAACTCGCCATTGCGCATTGAACGTGCTGCCTGGTACATGCCGGGAAGGCCCATCTACCTTGTCCGCAGCGCCGGCCCCGATCACCGCTTTGACAGCTCCGATGACCTGAGTTTTTACATGGAGGAGCGGACAGGAAATGTTGTAAATGAGTTCGGTCGCGGTGGCTCCATTGGTCTTCGCATCGAGCACGATCGCGGCCCCGTAGGCGATCATGCAGACGTCACAGGGACGGTTGAAGATGTATCTGGCGCTGTAGTTCCAGGCGCCACAATCACTCTGCGTCAGCTCAACACACACGAATCGCGCAGCGCCCGAAGCAATGCCCATGGACAATTCACTCTTTCAGGCTTGTCGGCCGGCCGCTATCACATAGAGGTCGTCTCGCCGGGATTTGAGCGCGTTGCGCGCGATCTTACCTTGCAGGCGCGCGATCGCGCAATCCTCGCAGCGACCATTAGCGTCGGATCCGAAACCCAAACCGTCACGGTCGAAGCAATGGATATGCGCATGCCGATGGAAAGAGGTGTGGCGTTTGCGGCGGGCATGATGGCGCCCGTTCCTGCTCCCATGATGGCGTTGAAGAGCGCATCCAGCGACAGCCTGCAGCTTGAGGGAAGGAACTTTACAGCACTCCGCGGTCAAGCCTCTCCAGACGCACCGCATGTTCGCTCCTACTTCCCCGAGGCTCTTTACATTAACCCTGAAATCATCACCGACGGCAGCGGAAACGCCAGCATCGAGATCCCTATCGCCGACTCCATTACCACCTGGCGCATGGCGATGCTTGCCTCGACCCAGTCCGGTGCGCTCGGCTCTGCGACGTCAAGCATCAAGGTCTTTCAGAACTTCTTCGTCGATCTCGATCTGCCCGTCACGCTTACCCAGGGTGATCGAGTCTCTATCCCAATCGCCGTCTACAACTATTCCGGCAAGTCCGGCAATGTCAGCCTCAGGCTTCAACCGGACGAATGGTATTCGCTAGATAACGACACGCCGGAAAAGACCGTCACAGTCGAATCCAACCGCGTCGGCGGTTCGAGCTTTACCCTGAACGCAAATCGCATCGGCAAATTCAAGCTCACACTTTCCGCACACATGGATGGCCAGCAAGGCGCCAACGTCCGCGAAGATATCGTCGTCCGTGAAGTCGAAGTCATCCCCAACGGCCGCGAGCAGAGCATCGTCTTCAACGGACGTCTCGACACGACTGCCCAACACGAACTGAAGTTCCCCGCCGCGTCCATCCCCGATGCGGCCAGCGTGCTCGTCCGGCTCTATCCCGGTCCGCTCAGCCAGATCGTCGAAGGCATGGACAGCATTCTCCGCATGCCGGGCGGTTGCTTCGAGCAGACTTCCTCCAGCACATACCCCAACGTTCTCGCGCTCGACTATATGAAGCGGGTCAAGAAACTTACCCCGGAAGTTCACGCCAAGGCAGAGGGCTATATTGCCAATGGTTATCAACGCCTGCTCACGTTTGAAGTGCCCGGCGGTGGCTTTTCGTGGTTCGGCCAGGCGCCGGCAAACAAAATCCTCACCGCCTACGGGCTGATGGAATTCAACGATATGTCGAAAGTCTCCGACGTAGACGCGCGCCTCATCGAGCGCACCGGAACATGGCTGGCGAGCCAGCAACAACCCGATGGCAGTTGGAAACCAGATACCCAATTCATCAATGAAGGCGCAACCAATCGCTATAACTCCGATGTACTCCGCATCACCGCATACATCGCATGGTCTCTCGCCAACACTGGCTATCAAGGAGCGGCCGTCGAGAAGGCCAAGCACTTTGTCGAGTCGCACAGCGGAACTAAGCCGGACACCTATACACTCGCCGTCATCGCCAACTTCGCCGCGGATTTCGGGAAGGATCGTGAATTCACTCGCCGCGCCATGCAAGCACTGATCGACGCCCGCACCGAACAAGGCGATCAGGTCTCATGGAACGCCGAAGAGACGGGCGTTTACTCGACTGGCCAAAGCGCTGCAATCGAAACCACAGGTCTCGCCACGCAGGCATTGCTGAAATGGGGACAGGCTTCAGAGACAGTCCGCAAGGCTCTCAACTTCATCTCGTCAAAGAAGGACGCCTCCGGCAACTGGGGCACCACTCAGGCCACCATTATGGCTCTGCGCGCGCTTGTGCTTGCTACGCAGTTCAGCGCGTCCGATGTCCGCGGCACGCTTGAGATCGCCCTCAACGGCAAGTCGGTTGAAACCCTTCAGCTGACTTCTGAGAACAACGATCTGCTTCACCAATTCGTCTACAAAGGAATCGACGCAGCGAAGCCTGCAACCGTCGATCTCAAGTTCCATGGCACAGGCACGCTCGCCTACCAGGTCGTCGGCCGATCCTTCACGCCATGGGATGAAAAGCCAGCCGCCGAAGCGCTCTCGATCGATGTCGCATACGACCGAACGCATCTCGCACAAAACGACATCGCCACAGCAACCGCGACCGTCCACAACAATCTCTCCAAGACCGCCAACATGGTGATGGTCGATCTCGGCATTCCTCCCGGCTTCGATCTGCTCAGTGAAGACCTGCAATCTCTTCAAGAGAAAACCGCTGGAGATAAGACTGGACGCCTGGAAAAGTTTTCGCTCACAGCCTCGCAGGCAATCCTCTACTTCAATGCGCTTGGGCCGAAGCAAACCACAACCGTAACTTTCCGCCTGCGCGCCAAATATCCAATTCGTGCTCACACTTTTGAAAGCCGGGTTTACGAATACTACGATCCCGCAGTAAGCGCGATAGCTCATCCTGTTCAACTGGAGGTGACTGCACGGAAATGATGGCGGGTTGTCGGGCCGCGCGCTCTATAAGCGAATTGGTGCGAACAGCGATCGCCGAATTCGCATGTCGGCACGCGGTCATCGGCCCATCCGGTATATTGGGACTTAAGCATGTCTTCAGAGTCACTCACCAAATCTGTTCTTATTCATTTCTCCGGGCACGATGCGCCGGGGCTCACTGCCGAATTTACTGGCATTCTCTCCCATTTCAATGTGTTCATTCTCGACATCGGTCAAGCGGTGGTCCATGAGAATCTCGTTCTCGGTATCTTGATTGAGGCTGCGGCGGGCAGCAACCTCACCACACTAAAGGCCGCACTCACAGACCGCGCTCACGAGCTTGGCCTTCATGCGCATTTCAAGGTGATCGCGAAAGACGCGGTCAAACACTGGGTGCATGGACTGCGTCACCACCACTTCATCATCACCGTGCTTGGGCGTTCCATCACTGCCGGACACCTGGCGCGAGTGAGCACAATCATCTCGTCTCACGGGATGAACGTCGACCGCATCGATCGCCTTTCCGGCCAACTCGCGCCCGTGGACGAAGCTGCAAACGCATGCGTGGAGTTAGCGGTCAGTGGCGACGTCTCCCGCGAACTCCCGATGCGTGCTGAGTTTCTGGCGGCTGCGCAGAGGCTATCCATCGACATTGCATTCCAGCGCGAAAGCATCTTCCGACGCAATCGGCGCCTCTTCGCATTCGACATGGATTCCACGCTTATCCAGGGCGAAGTCATTGACGAGCTTGCGAAGATGGCCGGTGTGGGCGAGGACGTTGTTCGGATCACTGAAGCCGCCATGCGTGGAGAGTTAGGCTTCGACGAAAGCTTTACGCGCCGTGTCGCGCTTCTCAAGGGACTTGCCGCCGAGCGCGTCCATAGCTTGATTGACGCTATTCCGCTGGCTGAAGGCGCCGAGCGCCTAGTTCAGACGCTGCGGCTACTTGGATATAAAACCGCCATTCTCTCCGGCGGCTTCACTTTCTTTGCCCGCTCTCTCCAACAACGCCTGGGCATTGATACCGTGTACGCTAACGAACTCGAAATCGTCGATGGAAAAGTAACCGGCCGCGTGATTCCGCCCATCATCAATGGAACCCGCAAAGCCGAACTGCTCTCGGAAATCGCGCGCAACGAGGGGATCTCGGTTGAGCAGGTCGTTGCGGTCGGCGATGGCGCCAATGACATTCCCATGCTTAACCTCGCAGGCATGGGCATTGCGTATCGTGCCAAGCCCCTCGTTCGCCAGAATGCGGACCATTCCATTTCAGCTCTCGGCCTTGACGGACTGCTTTATCTGGTCGGCGTTCGGGACCGCGACATTCTG
>Ga0182016_10008610_pt1 | contig 10276 bp, 8 predicted proteins | sample 712S2MmetaG_FD_120491 | JGI IMG/M metagenome (GOLD analysis project Ga0182016, IMG submission 120491) | Permafrost microbial communities from Stordalen Mire, Sweden - 712S2M metaG | ecosystem: Environmental > Terrestrial > Soil > Wetlands > Permafrost | place: Sweden: Stordalen | collected... | reverse complement strand
GGCCTTGGCCTCGGCCAGCAGCTCTTTCGCCAGCTCCACCTTGTCGGCTTCCAGCAGGCTCTTGCCAATCTCCAACCCCTGCGCCTTCAGAAAGGTGTAAGCCATGCCTCCGCCAATAATCAGCGCGTCCACCTTGGGCAGCAGGTTGCGGATGACTCCGATCTTGTCGCTCACCTTGGCTCCGCCCAGGATGGCCAGAAACGGCTTGGCCGGATTCGAGGTGGCTTTGCCCAGGTATTCAAGCTCTTTTTCCATCAGCAACCCGGCTGCGCTCTTCGGCAGATGGTGCGTCACGCCCTCTGTGCTGGCATGTGCCCGGTGAGCCGATCCGAACGCGTCATTCACGTAGACCTCGGCCAGCGAGGCCAACTGCCGGGCGAACTCCGGATCGTTCTTCTCCTCCTCGGCGTGGTAGCGGACGTTTTCCAGCAACAAGGTCTGCCCGCGCTCCAGTTGCAGAGCCATCTCCATGGCTTGGTCGCCAATGCAGTTAGGGGAAAAACCAACGTTCTCGGCCGCGTCAAATTTCTCGTCCAGCAGGATGCGCAATTTTTCGGCCACCGGGCGCAGGCTGTACTTCGGATCGGGCTTGCCCTTGGGGCGTCCCAGGTGCGAGCACAGAATCAGCTTGGCGCCGTGGCGCAGTGCGTACTCAATGGTGGGCAGGGTCTCGCGGATGCGGGTGTCGTCGCTCACGCGGCCTTCATCCAGCGGCACGTTGAAGTCCACGCGCATCAGCACGCGCTTGTTGTTCAGGTCGAGGTCTCGGATGGATAGCTTGGTCATGGGTCGTGCGTCCTGGTAGATGGTCGAGGTTCGGATATCGTCTTGATTGCCGTGCTTATATAGCATGGGCCGGAGGCTTTCTCACCTCCGGCCCAGCCGGTTCTTGCTTACAGACCCTTCTTCCCAAAGAAGGTGATCAGGTCCTTGACGCGGTTGCTGTAGCCCCACTCGTTGTCGTACCAGCTGATGATCTTGACGAGGTTGCCGACCACCTTGGTCAGCGGCGCGTCGAAGATCGAGCTGCGCGGGTCGCCCTTGAAGTCGCTGCTCACCAGTTCGTTCGTCTCGTAGCCCAGGATGCCCTTCATCGGGCCCTCGCTGGCGGCCTTGATGGCGGCGTTCACCGACTCGGCGGTTACGGGCTTTGCGGCCAAAAATGTCAAATCCACCACGCTCACGTTCGGCGTTGGTACGCGGATGGCGAAGCCGTCCAGCTTTCCGGCCAGCTCAGGCACCACCAGTTTCAGAGCCTTGGCCGCACCGGTCGAGGTCGGAATCATGGAGAGGGCAGCAGCGCGTGCGCGCCGCAGGTCCTTGTGCGGGAAGTCCAGAATCACCTGGTCGTTGGTGTAGCTGTGGATAGTGGTCATCAGGCCGCTGACGATGCCGAAGGTATCGTTCAGAACCTTGGCTACCGGCGCCAGGCAGTTCGTGGTGCAGCTGGCGTTGCTGATGATGTGGTGCTTGGCCGGATCGTACTTGTCTTCGTTCACGCCCAGCACAATCGTGATGTCTTCATTCTTTGCCGGAGCGCTGATGATGACTTTCTTCACCGTGCCGCGCAGGTGCTTCTTCGCGTCGTTGGCGTCGGTAAAGCGCCCGGTGGATTCCACCACCACCTGCACCCCCAGAGACTCCCAGTCCAACAGCGCCGGGTCCTTCTCGGCAAACACTTTGACCTTTTTGCCATCCACCAAAATGTGGTCACCTTCGGCGCGAATATCAGATTTAAGATTGCCGAGGATGGAGTCGTACTTCAGAAGGTGGGCCAGGATTTCGGGGCTGGTCAGGTCATTGACGGCCACGATGTTGATGTTCGGATCGTTTAGAGAAGCGCGAAATACATTCCGGCCAATACGGCCAAAGCCATTGATGCCAACTTGAATCGCCATGCTTGCCTCCAGCAGATGTGGGCAGTCCAGCGCGCGGGTTCCAGCGCATAAAAACTCCGCGTCCTATGCAGCCGTTGAAATGCTAGCACTGCGCGGTGCGGGCGGCAAAGCATAACAACCTCTTGTTTTCCACCCGGTTGTCGCCGCCGTTCCGTTGCCGCCGCCAGGGACCGTTTCCGCCCGCGGGCCCCGAAGCGTTCTGGTAACCCTTTTATAGGTGGTTTTTCCTTCGCGGCACTCGCCGCCGTGCCCGGGACATGGTATAAGTCGTGTATGCGCAGATGGATGCGTGATCGCGATAAGCGGCGCAATCAGAAAAATCGTCCTTTGCAGGGTCCCGGCGAGCCAACACAGGGTCCGGCCCCGCTGCAACCCACCTTTCTCGAGCGGGAATCCTTCCTGACGGATTCCGGTGAGCCACGCCCCGAGGGCCATTCAGAAAACGAGGCCCCGCAGGCTGTTTACGAGGCGCAGCCCGAAGCCGATCCTGGCGATGGCGCGCCCGCTGGCTCGGCCGAGGCACCCGCAGCCCGTACACGCCGCCGTCGCGGCCGTGGCGGACGCGGACGTAACCGCACCGACCAGCAGCAGCGCGCGGCCCAGGCCTCTGAGCCATCTCTGCCCATCGCTCCCGGCCGTGCTACCGGCGAAGCCGCCGAAATTGACGGCCCCGAACCCGGTGACGGTGAAGGCGCTGACATTCCCGAGGCTCCGCCGGCGCCGTCCAAGGGCACGCCGCGCGCTCCCAAGGGTGCAGTGGTGCTGGCCATTGGACTGCCCGGCTCTGGTAAGAGCAGTTGGTTTAATCGCCACAACATCATCCCGCTCTCCAGCGATTTGGTTCGCGGCCTGCTCTTTGACGATGCCACCGAACAGCGCTTCCAGGATCTGGTCTTCAGCTCGCTGCGGTCGCTGCTGCGCGCACGCCTGGTCGCCGGCCGCCCCATGAGCTACATTGACGCCACCAACCTCTCGCCCAAGGAGCGCCATAGCTGGATCAAGATGGCGCACGACTTCGGCTACGCCGCGCACGCCGTCTTTTTCGACGTGCCCACCGAAGTCTGCATGGAGCGCAACCGCAAACGCGAGCGCAACGTCCCCGACGAGGTCATGCTGCGCATGGCGCAAAAGCTGCGCCCGCCCAAGTTTGAGGAAGGCTTTGCCAAGGTTGTGGTGGTCCGCCTGAAGAGCCGCAAGGCGCAACCCGACGCCGCCTTCAGTGGCGAGGACTCCGCGCTTGAGGCCCTGCCGCCGGTGGATGGCGACGATCCCGAGCTCTAACGATTCGGAACTGTAACGATTTGGAACTTCAAAGCAGCGATTATTCAAGAAAGGGCGCGGCCAATCGGTCGCGCTCTTTTCTTTTGCTCCCCTAATTTTGCGCGAATTCGATTGGATTCCACGCTCTTCCCGCTTTCGCGTCATTCACCAATCCCGCCCCGGCCAGGAAAATCTCCTTCGGGGTATCCGATCTTCTATTGTCATTGCCGCGATCTTTGCCGAAGAATAACCGTGGAGGGTTTCGCGCGATGAAGTTCCGCAAGTGGGCCATTTCGATCTCTGCCGTCGCCCTGGGCGGTGTGGGAGCCGTGCTGGCGACGCGCGGCCGGCGCCGCCTTCTCCCCACCTTTCCGCACCCCGGCGAGCCCCTTGCTGCTGGCGAAGACCTCGGCCACGCCTGGAACGAATCCATGCGCCGGGAACTCGACGAGATACGCCATGCCGTCCAGGAGCTGAAGCGAACAGAGCCCCACCAGCCCGTGAATAAATAACGTCAATTTTCATGAGCACTAAGAAGGCCAGCGCCCATGGACGTTGGCCTTTGCCGTCTGGCAAACAAAATTTCTGTGCGGGCTATTTCAGAAGGGAATTGATGCGTCGCGCCAGGCTGAAGTCCTTGTCGGTCAAGCCTCCGGCGTCGTGCGTGGTCAACTCCAGTGACACGCTGTTGTACACCACTCGAATGTCCGGATGATGGCCCTCTTCCTCGGCCACTGTGGCAAGGCGGTTGACGAACTGCATCGCGTCCACGAAGTTGTCAAACCGCAACTCGCGGTTAAGACATCGGCCATTCAGCATCCAGCCGGGCAGCTCCAGCAGCCCGCGCTCAATCTGTTGCTTCGTCCACTGGCCGCTCTGGGCCGGCGCTGCCGGCGCTTCGCCGCTGGAAGGGCCCGCGATCTGTTCGGCGTAGCCGGTGTAAGTTTCTTCGTCACGAATCTTCGTGCGCAGCTCATCCCAAATGGCCGGAGGCATAGCCAGGAATACCTTGACGATGGACGGGTCGAACTGGCGGCCGCTCCAGGCCTCAATCTCCTGCCTGGCCACCTCCATGCTGCGCGCCGGGCGGTAGGGGCGGTCGCTGGTGATGGCGTCCATGGTGTCTGCAATGGCGAAGATGCGTGCTCCCAGCGGAATCTCCTCACCCTTCAGCCCGCGCGGATATCCGCTGCCATCCCAGCGCTCCTGGTGCGCGTGCACAATTTCGGCGGCGTCCATCAGGTAGGGAATCTTGCGCAGCATACGAAAGCCCAGGTAGCTGTGCTCGCGGATCAGCCTCGTCTCCTCGGCGGTCAAACGTTCGGGCTTCAGCAGGATGGCGTCAGGGATGGCCATCTTGCCGATGTCGTGCATAAAGGCTCCGCGGGCCAGCGAGCGTATGTTCTCCGGGCCCAATCCCAGGGCGCGGCCAATCTCAATGGCGTAGGCGGTCACGCGCTTGCTGTGGCCCTCGGTCTCGGCGTCCTTCAGGTCAAGGGCGTCGCCCAGGGCCTCCAGAGTGACGTCATAGCTGGCCTCCAGCTGCGTGATGGTCTCGCGCAACTCCTTGGTGCGGCGCTCCACCAGCGACTCCAGGCTGGACTGGTACAGCAGGTTCTCCACCTTCAGGCGGTGGGCCTCCACGGCACGGCGCACCACGGCCAGCAGTTGTTCACGCTCAAAGGGTTTCAAAAGGTAGTCGTAGGCGCCGTTGCGGATGGCTGCCAGCGCCACGCTGATGTCGTGTACGGCCGTCACCATGACGACCGGCATCTCCAGGCGCTCGCGGCGGATGCCCTCCAGCAGGCCCGTGCCGTCAAGCTGTGGCATCATCAGGTCGCTCAGCACCAGTTGGAAGTCCGAATCGCGCTTCAGCAGCGCCAGGCCTTCTGTCCCGGATCCGGCCTGTTCGCATTGGTATCCTGCCGCTTTCAGCATGAAGCAGACCACGTCCCGAATGGGCGGCTCGTCGTCGACAACCAGTATGCGTTCACCAGACATAAAGAGGACCAATTCTCTTGCGGTATGCTACTCCGGTAGTTGCTCTTTCCGCTATCACCAAGTGAAACAAAGCACAAATCCTATATAGCTCAGTCCAGGAATTTCTTCTGTCAGATGTCTCTCGCCGGGCGGCCATCGCTGCCGGCGGAGAGCCGCAAACCGGCGCGATGCGCGGGGTGGGCGATGTTGATCAGGGCCTCGGCGCGCTGCTGGAGTGTCTTTCCACGTAACTCCGCCACACCATACTCAGTAACTACAAAGTGAACATCCTGGCGCGAACTTGTGACCGCCGCGCCGGTGTCCAACGCGGTGCAAATCCTTGAGATCGTACCCTGGCGGGCCGTCGAAGGCAGGGCGATGATGCCACGGCCCCCACGCGAACGGCTGGCGCCACGCAGAAAGTCCACCTGGCCGCCCACGCCGCTGTACTGCCTGGCGCCGATCATCTCAGCATTCACCTGGCCCAGCAGGTCCACCTGCAAGGCGGAGTTGAGCGAGATCATCTTGTCGTGCTGGCCTATGACGCTGGGATCGTTGACGTAATCCACCGGAAGCATCTCGAGCGCAGGGTTGTTCTGCGCCCAGTCGTACAGCCGCCGGGTTCCCATCAGGAAGGTGGCGACGAACTTGTCAGGGTTGAGCGTTTTGCGGCGATTGGTGATGACGCCGGCCTGGGCCAGGGTGACCACTCCGTCAGAGAACATCTCGGAGTGAATGCCGAGGTCTTTCTTTTCATGCAGGCAGAGCAGGGCGGCCTCCGGGATGGCGCCGATGCCGATCTGTAACGTTGCGCCATCTTCCACCAGGCTGGCCACATGGCGGCCAATCTGCATCTCCAATTCGCCAATCTTTGGCGCGAATACCTCGGGAATGGGCGAGTCCTCTACGACGATGGCGCTGATATGGTCCAGGTGGATGCGCGCGCCGCCCGTGCGCGGCAACAGCCGGTTGACCTGCGCCAGCACCAGGGGCGCACACTCGGTGGCGGCCAGGGTGAAATCCGCCGAAAGGCCGAGGCTGCAATAGCCCTCGCCGTCGGGCTCGGTCACCTGCAGAATCACCGCGTCAATGGGCAGAATGCGCTCGCGGAAGAGGCGTGGCACCTCGCTGAAAAAGCAGGGCGTAAAGGTGGCCCGCGCATCGCGGACCGGGTCGCGCGTCGGAGGACCGAGAAACATCCCGTTCAGGCGGAAGCTGCGCTCCATGCCCGGCTCGCTGAAGGGCAACGGGCCCATGACGACCATGTGCACGATCTCAACGTCGCGCAGTTCAGCGGCGCGGGCGGCCAGGGCGCGGACGATGGCAGGCGGCTCGGCGCAGGCATGGCCAAGCACGACGCGCTGGCGAGATTCGATGGCTTTTACGGCCACTGCGGACGTGACGATCTTATTGGCGTAGTGGGCGCGCCAGTCTGACTTCATTATGAAAAATCCTTATGAAAAACTGACTAAGTATAGGTATATGAATGCTCCGGCAGCAAAGTGCGCAGCCGGTCAAGCTCACCGTAAACCACAAAAACGGCCTCCGGATGTGACCCACCGCACAGGAGAGCGTGCGACTGGTGCGGGGCGGCAGGCATCTTCCGGCACCCGATGACGGTTGGTTTACATTCCCTCCGCCGTGGGCGACAATTGCAACATCTTGATTTACCGGAGAGTTGGGAGTTGAAACCTCACATTCGGGCCAAGATTACGGCTCTCGGCACTTATGTACCACCCCGCATTCTTGACAACCAGGAGCTGGAAAAACTGGTTGCCACCACCAATGACTGGATTCTGGAGCGCACGGGCATTCGCGAGCGCCACCTGGTGGACGAAGGTGTGGCGGCCAGCGACCTGGCGGTGGAAGCTGCCAAGGACCTGGCGGCGCGCCATAACGTGGATCTTTCAACCGTGGAGGTCATCCTGGTCGGCACGGTTACGCCGGACATGATGTACCCCTCGACGGCCTGCCTGGTGCAGAAGAAGCTGAAGATTCCGCAGTGCTGGGGATTCGATATTTCGGCCGGCTGCTCGGGCTTTGTCTTCTCGCTGACGACGGGCGTCAAACTGATCGAGAGCGGCGCGCACAAGAAGGTGTTGGTCATCGGCTCGGACGTGAACTCCTCGATGATTGACTACACCGACCGCGCAACCTGCATCCTGTTTGGCGACGGCGCGGGCGCCGTTTTGCTGGAGCCCTGCGAAGAGGGCGAGGACGTGGGTTTCATTGATTACGTCCACCAGATTGAAGGCTTTGGCGGCGATTACCTGTACCAGCCCGGCGGTGGCAGTCTGCATCCTTCCTCACATGAAACGGTGGACCAGAAGATGCACTACGTCCATCAGGATGGCCAGCAGGTGTTCAAATACGCGGTGAAGAAGATGGCGGAGATGACCGAGCGGGTGCTGGCGAAGAACGGCCTGACCGGCGCGGACGTGGATTGTTTTATCAGCCACCAGGCCAACAAGCGCATCATCACCGCCACGGCCGACCGTCTGAAGATGCCGGCGGAAAAAGTCATCATCAACATCGAAGACTACGGCAACACCACGGCGGGCACCATCCCGCTGGCGATGCGGACGGCCATTGAGACGGGGCGGCTGAAGAAGGGCGACACCCTTCTGATTGCCAGCGTCGGCGCGGGCTTTACCAGCGGCGCTTCCATCATCAAGTGGGCGTATTAGCCGGAATCCGCTGAGGGTAACGGTACGAAAGGCCTGCCAACCGGCGGGCCTTTCGCGTGGCAACAGAATCAGTGCGGAGCGGAACAAATTGACGCGGGCCGGGTTTGATCCGTTATATAGACATAGAGGGCGTCTGCGCCGAGCCCTTTGAAGGATGAGAGATGAAAGTGCTCAGATTGGTTTTGCCGATGCTTCTGGCCTGTTCGATGGCCGCCCTGGCGCAGGATGCGTCGCCGGCTTTAGAGGATTCCTCGCAGAACTCGATCTCCGGCTTTGCCGCGCAGGAGCGTTCTCAGACGACTCCCGTGCCGCAGGCGCTGGCCGATGCCAGCCGCACAGCAAGCACGCGCACGGAGTTTGTGCTGGATCGTCCCATGCTGGAACTGGCATCGCGCTTTACCCATGACAATCCCGAGTTGCGCAAAGTGATGGCCGCCCTGAACGCCGTGGGCGTGCACAGCTTCCATTACCGCGACGGCCTGGAGCCGGACGCCCTGCTGGGGGCAAGCGTCGCCCAGGAGTACCGTGAGCGCGGCTTTATCCAGCTGCTGCGCAAGCATCGCAATGATGGTGGTGTGGTCAGCGATCTGTGGCTGCGCATGGACGGCGCCGAGGTGCGCGAAATTGCCGTGATGTGGATGGGACCGCGCGACGTGAACCTGGTGACCGTCAGCGGCACGCTCTCCATGGCGGACCTTTTAAAGCTGGGCGGACACTTTGGGGTTCCGAAGATGGACGGGCTGGGACTGCCGCTGCCGAAGGTTGATCGGTCGACAGAACTCAGTTCAACGCGCTAAGAGAAGTTTGTAGTGAAAAATCTGGGGCCGGAATGCGAGGAGTTTTCACTCAGCGCTCCGGCCCCAAAATATTGCTACGCGCTAGAACCACTTCTTTGGTGACGCTGAGGACTTCTCCGCCGGTTGCACAGCGGGCTGGCTAGCGGAGGGCACTGGCTTCGTGTCGGGGGGAACGTCCTCGACCTTGCTCTCGCAACGCAGGTGCGCGTTGGGCTTCAGCAGTTGCTTCACCTGAGCCTCGTACCATTTGTGGTGGTGGTGGACCTGCTGCAGGATGGAGACCATCTGGTTCTGGCGGAAGTTGCCGCCCAGCGGCGGCTCGTCGAACTTGTACTCTTCGCCCAGCTTCTTCCAGGCAGCGTTGTTCTCAATGCTGTAGATGTGTTTGCGGCCTTCTTCCCGCACGCGAATGTCGAAGATGAATCCCTGGTCGTGCTTGGAGCTGTTGTAGACCACCACGTCAATAAAACGCGCGCCGTTGAAGCTGCGCCCCTCGGGCAGGTAGGCCAGCACGAGTTCCTTCTTGTTGGAGACGTCCACCCAGTGCAGGGGATCGGTGGCCAGGCACTGCGCGGCCTCAAAGAGCTGGGCGGGTGCGCGCTCCTGTGCTGCAACCAAGGGAGCCAATAGAGAAACGAGGGCCACCAGCATCAGCAGGCGGCAGGCAAGGGCGGCAGCGGGACGGGAGAAAAAGACGTTCATCGCGAAGCCATGTTACACGAAATGATGGCGGCAATGAAAAGGCCGGAGCCCATGAAAGCGCTCCGGCCGTAGTTGATGCGTGCCTCTACATGGCGCAATTGCGAGTGCGCGCGACGATTTATCCGCGCCTACTTTTTCTCCGCCAGCAGGGCGTTGACCCGCTCCATGACCGCAAAGGCGTCGGCGATGTAGACAACGTCGGCCTTGCCGCGCGCCCAGCCGCAGTTGGCGTCCAGGTTGATGGCGCGCCGCTCATTGACGAAGCGCCAGCCCACGACGTGCGGTTCCTCTCCGTGGCAGCAGGTGCTCAGCCCTTTGGCGTGGCGCGGCGTGGAGCCGGTCTGGCCAATCTGGTTGAGATGCGTCATGAAGTTGAGCACCGACTGGTTCTCGCCGCTCTGGTCCACCAGGCTCTTGCTGCTGCCCAGCGAGGCATCGGCGTTGCGCAGGAAGCCCAGGATGAGCGCTTCAGCGTCAGTGGCGTGAACCTGCCCGTCGGCCTGCTTCTTCGTCCATCCGGCGCCGGCGACGAAGAGCAGCTTGGCGTCAGGGCGGATGGTCTGCTCGTCCTGCTTGGGCGCCTTGATGCCGAGCACCTTTGTGCGCAAGGCAGGCATGGTGATGGCGGCGCTCTCTATGGTGGGCGCTGCGCCGCTGCCCGCATAAGCCGTGCGCGTGCCGGCGTCCAGCAGCAGAAACCATGGGCGCGCCGTGCGGGTAATAACGGCCTCAACGCGTTGGCGATAGAACCAGCGTGTGGCTTCCGCCTGCGCGCCGCCGGTGAGCAGAGTGATATGAGTGTCCGTCACGCCGCCCAGGCGATGTGCTACCGCCGGGAGCACACGGGTAAAGCGCGAGCTGCCAGGGGCCAGGACAATGCTGGGCGCGGCGGCACGGCAGAGAGCTTCGCAGGCGGCGGCGTCGCTCGAAAAGCGCGGCTCGGCCAGCTCCG
>Ga0182016_10008609_pt1 | contig 10276 bp, 7 predicted proteins | sample 712S2MmetaG_FD_120491 | JGI IMG/M metagenome (GOLD analysis project Ga0182016, IMG submission 120491) | Permafrost microbial communities from Stordalen Mire, Sweden - 712S2M metaG | ecosystem: Environmental > Terrestrial > Soil > Wetlands > Permafrost | place: Sweden: Stordalen | collected... | reverse complement strand
TGATCGACGCTTGCAAGAAGATCGCGCCTGATCTCGGGAAGTAAGTCGCCGTTCGATTTCTCGTTCGCCGCTCTCCCTCGGCCGGTTGCCGATTACTGGGGCCGCTCATGAACATCCACGAATACCAGGCCAAAGCGGTGCTGCGCGACTATGGCGTGCCGGTGCCGCGCGGCATCCCAGCTTTTTCGGTGGCTGAAGCCGAGAAGGCCGCCAACGATCTCGGCGGGCCAGTCTGGGTGGTGAAGGCGCAAATCCACGCCGGCGGCCGCGGCAAAGCGGGCGGCGTGAAAGTGGTCAAATCGGTCGCCGACGTCAGCAAGGAATCGACGCGGCTCCTCGGCTCGACGCTGGTGACGCATCAGACCGGGCCGCACGGCAAACAGGTCAACCGGCTCTATATCGAGGAAGGCTCGGCGATCGACCGCGAATTTTATCTCTCGATGCTGGTCGACCGCGAAACCTCACGCGTGGCGCTCGTCGTGTCGACCGAAGGCGGCATGAACATCGAAGAGGTCGCCCACAACACGCCGGAGAAGATCGCGACCATATCGGTCGATCCGGTGTCGGGCATCTGCCCGCACCACGTGCGTAACGTCGCGCACGCGCTGCATCTCGACGCCGACCTCGGCAAGCAACTCGTTCCGGTGCTGAGCGGCCTCTACAAGGCCTTCGTCGACACCGATATGAGCCTGCTCGAGATCAATCCTCTGGTGGTCACCAAGGACAAAAAGCTGATCTGTCTCGATGCCAAGGTCGACTTCGACAACAATGCGCTGTTCCTGCATCCGAAGATCGCGGCGCTGCGCGACGAGACCGAGGAAGACGCCAAGGAGATCGAAGCCTCGAAATTCGATCTCAACTACATCGCGCTCGACGGCTCGATAGGCTGCATGGTCAATGGCGCGGGGCTCGCCATGGCGACCATGGACATCATAAAACTCTACGGCATGGCGCCGGCGAATTTTCTCGATGTCGGCGGCAGCGCCACCAAGGACCGCGTCTCGGCGGCGTTCAAGATCATCACGTCGGATCCCAATGTGAAGGGTATCCTGGTCAACATCTTCGGCGGCATCATGAAATGCGACGTGATCGCCGAAGGCGTGGTCGCAGCTGTCAAGGAAGTCGGGCTGAAGGTGCCGCTCGTCGTGCGGCTCGAGGGCACTAATGTCGATCTCGGCAAGAAGATCATCTTGGAATCGAAGCTCAATGTGTTGCCGGCTGACGATCTCGACGATGCCGCGCAAAAGATTGTCAAAGCGGTGAAGGAGGCGGCGTAAATGTCCATCCTCATCGACCACAATACCAAGGTCATTTGCCAGGGCTTTACCGGCAAGAACGGCACGTTTCATTCCGAGCAGGCCATCGCCTACGGCACCAAGATGGTCGGCGGCGTGTCGCCTGGCAAAGGCGGCGCAATGCATCTCGGTCTGCCGGTGTTCGACACCGTTGCCGAAGCGCGCGAGAAGACCGGCGCCGATGCCAGCGTGATTTACGTGCCGCCGCCCGGCGCCGCCGACGCCATCGCCGAAGCGATCGAGGCCGAGATTCCGCTCATCGTCTGCATCACCGAAGGCATTCCGGTGAGCCACATGGTGAAGGTGAAGCGCTCGCTGTGCGGCTCGAAGTCGCGGCTGATCGGGCCGAACTGCCCCGGCGTGATGACCGCGGGCCAATGCAAAATCGGCATCATGCCGGGCAATATCTTCAAGACCGGCTCGGTCGGCATCGTGTCGCGCTCGGGCACGCTGACCTACGAAGCCGTGTTTCAGACGACGCGCGAGGGTTTGGGCCAGACCACCGCGGTCGGCATCGGCGGCGATCCGGTCAAGGGCACCGAATTCATCGCCGTGCTGGAGATGTTCCTTGCCGACGACAAGACCGCGTCGATCGTGATGATCGGCGAGATCGGCGGCTCGGCCGAAGAGGACGCGGCGCAGTTTCTCAAGGACGAGGCCAAACGGGGCCGCAAGAAGCCGGTCGTCGGCTTTATCGCCGGCCGCACTGCGCCGCCGGGCCGCCGCATGGGCCATGCCGGCGCGATCATCTCCGGTGGCAAGGGCGATGCCGAATCCAAGATCGCCGCCATGGAATCCGCCGGGATCAAAGTTTCGCCGTCGCCGGCGCGGCTCGGTAAGACACTGGCAGAAGTATTGAAATCTTAGTTCATTACTTTCGTCTTTTGTCTGCCGCGTCGAAGGCTTAAATAGGGTACAAGAACTTCCCCAGCGCCGGGCCGGGGCTTCTTCCTCCACTCTCCCCGCATGCGGGGCGGGGCGGGAGAGCCGCAGTCATACGTTTTTTCGTATCGGGCTTTAGTTTCTCACCATCAGCTCGGGATTGCTCAAGGGTCACATCATGTCGCGCCAGGATGCGAACACAGCCTTCGCCGTCACCTCGTTCCTCTACGGCGGTAATGCCGCTTATATCGATGATCTCTACGCGCGCTATGAGATCGATCCCAAATCGGTCGATGCCGAATGGCAGGCGTTTTTCGCAAGTCTCAAGGACGATGCCCGCGACGTCGCCCAGAATGCGCATGGTCCGTCGTGGAACCGGCCGGGCTGGCCGGTGCCGGAGCGCAGCGATCTCATTTCCGCACTCGACGGCCAATGGGCCGAGGCCTCAAAGGCGATTGGCGGCAAGGTCAAGGCGCAAGCGCAGACCCGCGGCGTCGAACTCTCGTCGGCCGATATCGAGCGCGCGACACGCGACTCGATTCGTGCGCTGATGCTGATCCGCGCCTATCGGGCGCGCGGCCATTTTCACGCCAATCTCGATCCGCTCGGGATCGCCACGCTGAGCAACGAAGAAGAACTCGATCCGCGCACCTACGGCTTTAACGACGCTGACCTCGACCGTCCCATCTTTCTCGACAAGGTCTTGGGCCTCGAATTCGGCACGATCCGCCAGATCATCGCCATCCTGCGCCGCACCTATTGCCAGACGCTCGGCGTCGAGTTCCTGCACATTTCCAATGGCGCGCAGAAGGGCTGGATCCAGGAGCGCATCGAGGGCGAGGACAAGGAGATCTCGTTCACCCGCGAGGGCAAGCGCGCCATCCTCAACAAACTGGTCGAAGCCGAAGGTTTCGAAAAATTCTGCGACCTGAAATTCACCGGCACCAAGCGTTTCGGTCTCGACGGCGGCGAATCCATGATCCCGGCGCTCGAGCAGATCATCAAGCGCGGCGGCGCGCTCGGCGTGCGCGAGATCATCGTCGGCATGGCGCATCGCGGCAGACTCAACGTCTTGTCCCAGGTCATGGGCAAGCCGCACCGCGCCATCTTCCACGAATTCAAGGGCGGCACATCGACGCCAGACGCGGTCGAAGGCTCGGGCGACGTCAAATACCATCTCGGCGCCTCGTCGGACCGCGAGTTCGACCACAATACGGTGCATCTGTCGCTCACCGCCAATCCGTCGCATCTGGAAATCGTCGACCCGGTGGTGCTCGGCAAGGTGCGGGCCAAGCAGGATCAGTTCAACGCTACGGCGGAAGACCGCACCATGGTGATGCCGCTGTTGATCCACGGCGACGCCTCCTTCGCCGGCCAGGGCGTGATCGCGGAATGCTTTGGGCTCTCCGGACTGCGCGGCCATCGCACCGGCGGTTCGGTGCATTTCATCGTCAACAATCAGATAGGCTTCACCACCAATCCGCGCTTCTCGCGCTCGTCGCCGTACCCTTCCGACGTCGCCAAAATGATCGAGGCGCCGATCTTCCACGTCAACGGCGACGATCCCGAAGCCGTGGTGTTCGCCGCCAAGATCGCGACCGAGTTCCGGCAGAAATTCCAGAAGCCGGTCGTGATCGACATGTTCTGCTACCGCCGCCACGGCCACAACGAGGGCGACGAGCCGTCCTTCACCCAGCCGCTGATGTACAAAGCCATCGCCAACCATCCGACGACGCTGGAGATCTACGGCAACAAACTCGTCGGCGAAGGCGTCGTCACCGCGGGCGAAGTCGACAAGATGAAGGCGGACTGGCGCGACCGGCTCGATGCCGAGCTCGATGCGGCGGGCAACTATCGCGCCAACAAGGCGGATTGGCTCGACGGCCGCTGGGCGGGCTTCAAGTCCGCGGGCGACGCCGACGATCCGCGCCGCGGCAAGACCGGCGTCGATCTTTCGACGCTGAAGTCGATCGGCGAAAAGATCACGGCGCTGCCGCAGGGCTTTCATCTGCACCGCACGCTCGGCCGTTTCCTGGAAAACCGGAAGAAGGCGATCGATAGCGGCACCGGCATCGATTGGTCGACCGGCGAGGCGCTCGCCTTCTGTTCATTGCTGCTCGAAGGCCATCGGGTGCGGCTGTCCGGACAGGATTCCGAGCGCGGCACCTTCTCGCAGCGCCACTCGGTGCTGACCGATCAGGAGACCGAGAATCGCTATACGCCCTTCAACAATCTCGGCGAGGGGCAGGCGCGCTACGAAGTCATCAATTCGATGCTGTCGGAAGAGGCCGTGCTCGGCTTCGAATACGGCTATTCGCTGGCCGAGCCCAATGCGCTGACATTGTGGGAGGCGCAATTCGGTGATTTCGCCAACGGCGCGCAGGTTCTGTTCGACCAGTTCATCTCGTCCGGCGAACGCAAATGGCTGCGCATGTCGGGCCTCGTGTGTCTCTTGCCGCACGGCTACGAAGGCCAGGGACCGGAGCACTCCTCGGCGCGGCTTGAGCGCTTTCTGCAAATGTGCGCCGAGGACAATATGCAGGTGGCGAATTGCACGACGCCGGCGAATTATTTCCATATCCTGCGCCGCCAGCTCAAACGCGATTTCCGCAAGCCGCTGATCCTGATGGCGCCGAAATCGACGCTACGCCACAAGCGCGCGGTATCGCGGCTCGACGAGATGGGCCCGGAGACTTCGTTCCACCGCCTGCTCTGGGACGACGCCCAGACGCTGCCCGGCGAAAAGATCAAGCTCGTTGCCGACGACAAGATTCGTCGTGTCGTGATCTCGTCCGGCAAGGTCTATTACGATCTCTACGAGGAGCGCGAGAAGCGCGGCATCGACGACATCTATCTGCTTCGTATCGAGCAGCTCTATCCGTTCCCCACCAAGGCGCTGATGACGGAACTGTCGCGTTTCAAGCAGGCCGAGATCGTCTGGTGCCAGGAAGAGCCGCGAAATATGGGCGGCTGGGTGTTCGTCGATATCTTCCTGGAATGGGTACTCAACCAGATCGGCGCCAAACACCGCCGCGCCCGCTACGCCGGCCGTTCGGCCGCGGCGTCGACCGCGGTCGGGCAGATGTCGCTGCATCTGGCGCAGCTCAAGCAGTTCTTGGAAGACGCGCTGGCGTAATTCCGGCGCCGTCAGGGCCGGCCTCGTGCCGGGCATCTCTGACGGCGCAACAAAGCTAAGTCGGGGATGGCCTGGGCAAGCCTGGCCATGACGAGAGGAAAACATGGCAGAGATTCGCGTACCGACGCTCGGAGAATCGGTCACCGAGGCGACCATCGGCAAATGGTTCAAGAAAGCCGGCGACGCCGTTGCGGTCGACGAGCCCTTGGTCGAGCTTGAAACCGACAAGGTGACGATCGAAGTGCCGGCGCCCGCCGCCGGCGTGCTCAGCGAAATAGCCGCCAAAGACGGCGAGACCGTCGGCGTCGGCGCAGTTCTAGGTCAGATCAAGGAAGGCGCCGGCGCTCCGGCCAAAGCCGCTCCCGCGGCGGCGGCGCCCGCGGCGAAGCCTGCGGCAGCGCCCGCAGCCAAACCTGCCGATGCCAAGCCAGCCCCGGCCGATGCGCCGCTCGCACCGTCGGTGCGCAAACTCTCAGCCGAATCAGGCGTCGATGCCGCGGTCGTCCCCGGCACCGGCAAAGACGGCCGCGTCACCAAGGGCGACATGCTCGCCGCCATCGAGCGCGCCGCCGCGCAGCCGACACCGGTGGCGCAGCCCGCCGCCGCCGTGCAAGTGCGAGCGCCGTCGCCGGCCGACGATGCCGCGCGCGAGGAACGCGTGCGCATGACCCGGCTGCGTCAGACCATCGCCCGCCGGCTCAAGGACGCGCAAAACACCGCCGCCATGCTGACGACCTTCAACGAGGTCGACATGGGCCATGTCATGGCGCTGCGCACGCAATATCGCGATCTCTTCGAGAAGAAGCACGGCGTCAAGCTCGGCTTCATGGGCTTCTTCGTGCGCGCCTGCGTGCAGGCGCTGAAAGAAATCCCCGCCGTCAATGCCGAGATCGACGGTACCGATCTGATCTACAAGAACTACTATCATATCGGCATCGCGGTCGGCACCGAGCGCGGCCTCGTGGTGCCGGTGGTGCGCGATGCCGACACCAAATCGCTCGCCGAGATCGAGAAGACCATCACGGATTTCGGCAAACGCGCCCGCGACGGCGCGCTGAAGATCGACGAGCTGCAGGGCGGCACCTTCTCGATCACCAATGGCGGCATCTACGGCTCGCTGATGTCGACGCCGATCCTCAACGCGCCGCAGTCCGGCATCCTCGGCATGCACAAGATCCAGGACCGGCCGATGGTGGTCGCCGGCAAGATCGAGGTGCGGCCGATGATGTATCTGGCTTTGTCCTACGATCACCGTATCGTCGACGGCCGCGAGGCGGTGACGTTCCTGGTGCGGGTCAAGGAAAGCCTAGAGGAGCCGGCGCGGCTGGTGTTGGATCTTTAAATCATGGCTTACGATCTCATCGTCATCGGCACCGGTCCCGGGGGCTATGTCTGCGCCATTCGCGCGGCACAACTCGGCATGAAGACGGCCGTGATCGAAAAGCGCGCCACGTTCGGCGGCACCTGTCTCAACATCGGCTGCATCCCCTCGAAGGCGATGTTGAATGCGTCGGAGCTTTACGAGGAAGCCGGGCACAAATTCAGCGAGATGGGCATCAAGCTTGGCAAGCCCTCGGTCGATCTCGCGGCGATGCTCGCCTATAAGCAGCAAGGCGTCGACGGCAACGTCAAAGGCGTCGATTATCTGTTCAAGAAGAACAAGATCGAGACCTTCATCGGTGAGGGCCGCATCACTGCGCCGGGCAAGGTCGAGGTCAAGGCCGCCGACGGCAAGACGCAGGTGCTGGAGACGAAAAACATCGTCATTGCCACCGGCTCCGATGTGGCGCGGCTTCCCGGCATCGACATCGACGAGAAACGCATCGTGTCGTCGACCGGCGCGCTGGAATTGCCAAAAGTGCCGCAAAAGCTTCTGATCGTCGGCGCCGGCATTATTGGGCTCGAGCTCGGCTCGGTCTGGCGGCGGCTCGGCGCCGAGGTGACGATCGTTGAATTTTTGGATCACATATTGCCGGGCATCGACAGCGAGGTCGCCAAAAACTTTCACCGCATGCTGCAGAAGCAGGGCCTCGCCTTCAGGCTGTCATCGAAGGTCACCGCGGTCGATACCTCCGGCAAGACGCTGAAGGTCAAAGTCGAACCGGCGGCCGGCGGCGGCGCGGCGGAGACGCTCGACGCCGATGTGGTGCTGGTCGCGATCGGCCGGGTGCCGTTCACCGAGGGGCTCGGTCTCGAAGCCTTAGGCGTCAAGAAGGACAATCGCGGGCGGGTCGTCGTCGATCCGCATTTCAAGACCAATGTCGACGGCATCTATGCGATCGGCGACGTCATCGCCGGGCCGATGCTGGCGCACAAGGCCGAAGAGGAGGGCGTCGCGGTTGCCGAAATCCTCGCCGGCCAGGCCGGGCACGTAAATTACGACGTGATTCCCAACGTCGTTTACACCTATCCGGAAATAGCCTCGGTCGGCAAAACCGAGGAAGAGCTGAAGGCAGCCGGCGTCGCCTACAACAGCGGAAAGTTTCCGTTCACCGCCAATGCCCGCGCCAAAGTGAATCTCACGCCCGACGGCTTTGTCAAAATCCTGGCCGACGCCAAGACCGACCGCGTGCTCGGCGTGCACATTCTCGGGCCCGATGCCGGCAACATGATCGGCGAGGCCGCCGTCGCCATGGAATTCGGCGCCTCGTCCGAAGACATCGCCCGCACCTGCCACGCCCATCCGACGCTGACCGAGGCGATCAAGGAAGCGGCACTCGCGGTGTCAAAGCGCGCGATAAATTTTTGAACGTCATTCCGGGGCGCGCCAAAGGCGCGAGCCCGGAATCCATATCCACGGAACTGCGAGGATAAAGTTCGGCGCCGATTCTGCGCCGGCTGTGGTTATGGATTCCGGGCTCCTCGCTACGCGCGGCCCCGGAATGACGGCTATAAGCTCGCGATAAACGGCACCGCGTGCGGCGCGTAGAGCCCGAGCAGCAGCAGGACGAGGCCAATCACGCCGAGCGCGCCGCCGAGCCAGACCAGCACGACCATGCCGGTGATCACCGCCGCCGAAGCCAGCACGATGCCGATCTGGAACGCCGCCGATCCCAATTCGTAGTGATGATATTTCGCCGTCGCGAGGTCGCGCTCTTGCTCCGCGTCCTTGGCCTGCTCCTCAAGCTGCTTGCGGCCTGTTCCCGTCTTCGGGTCGGACTCGTAGCGCTCCGCGGTCTTGCGCCAGTCTTCGATCTGCTTGTCGAGTGCGGCTTTGGCGGCAGGATCGGCGATGCCGGCGCCGAGGATAGCGGTTTGATCGGCGGCCGCGGTGACCACCGTCCTGCGGATGTCCTTGGCCTGGAAAAAGGCCCACAGGTCCGACGCCTGGACGTTTTTGATCACGGTCTCGGTCTGCGCGCCCTTGGCGAGCGTTTCGGCGAGTGACAGGAACAAAGCCAGGATCGCGATCACCAGCGCGATCTTTTTATTGAAACCCTCGCCGTGTTCGCCCTCTTCGGCCTTTTCGATCGCTTCGCTGATTTCCGACATGTATGTGCCCCTCGTTATTCGTCATTCCGGGGCCGAGCGAAAGCGAGGAGCCCGGAATCCATATTCCCGGCGCCGGGGGTTATGGATTCCGGGCTCGCCGCTGCGCGGCGCCCCGGAATGACGGATTAGCACGAAATTAAATCACGCGCGCGGATGGGCCGAGCGATAGGCCTCGATCAGGCGGTCGGCATCGACCGCGGTGTAGATCTGCGTCGTCGACAGCGAGGCGTGGCCGAGCAGTTCCTGGATCGAGCGCAAATCGCCGCCGCCGGCGAGGAGATGCGTGGCGAAGGAGTGCCGCAGCGCATGCGGCGTCGCGGTCTCGGGCAGGCCGAGCGCGCCGCGCAGGCGCGCCATCGCAAGCTGCACGAGGCGCGGCTTGAGCGCGCCGCCCTTGGCGCCGACGAAGAGCGGCCCGGGTTCGGGGAGGTCGTAGGGGCAAAGCGCAATGTAATCGGCGACAAGCGTCGCGACCTGCGGCAGCAGCGGCACCATGCGCTGTTTGCGGCCCTTGCCCATCACCGTGAGTGTGTCGCGGACGCCGAAATCAGCGCGCCTAAGCCCCAGCGCTTCGGAGATGCGCAAGCCGCAGCCATAGAGGAGGCCCAGCACGGCGGCATTGCGGGCATGGATCCACGGCTCTCGGCCGTCGCCGGCGGCAATGTCGGGATCGGTCATGCTTCTGGCCGCTGCAATCGCGAGCGGCCGCGGCAGCGTTTTGCCGATTTTCGGCGCGCGCACGGCGGCAAGCGCGCCGACCTTGCCCTTGTGGCTCTTTTCCAGAAAACGCGCGAAGGCGCGCAAGCCGGCAAGCGAGCGCATCAGCGAGCGGCTGCCGATGTCGTCGGCGCGCCGCGCCGCCAGAAAGGCGCGCACATCGGCCGGCGTCAGCGCCGCAAGCTCCGGCAGCGACGGCGCACCGCCGAGATGTTCGGCCAGAAAGGCCAAAAACTGCAGCATGTCGCGCCGATAGGCTTCGAGCGTCTTCGGCGACAGCCGCCGCTCGGCGCCGAGGTATTCGAACCAAGCCCCGATCTCGGCCGCGACCTTGGGGGTGATGAAGCTCAACGGTTGATTCGGTTCCATATCCGCTTGTCCCCGCGGAAGCGGGGACCCAGGCCTTTTGCACCGTGCGCGCAGTACTAGATTCCCGCTTTCCGCCTACGTGCTACGCACTTCGGCGGACTCATACCCGCCGAAGCTCGCACAGCGAGCGTAGGCGGGTCGCCGGAATGAGCGGAGAAGTTAGCTCCCCCGCCCTTTACCCTTCCTAAACCGGCCGGAATCGGCCCAGACTCGCCCCATGGCCAGACGCGTCGTCGATGTCTTGGTCCCGGTCGCGCTCGACCGGGCCTATTCGTACCGGGTGCCGGAGGGGCTCGACCTCGCGGTGGGCGATATCGTCTGCGTGCCGCTCGGCCCGCGTGAGGCGACCGCGGTGGTGTGGGCGGAGAACCCCAAGCCCGATATC
>Ga0182016_10008606_pt1 | contig 10277 bp, 5 predicted proteins | sample 712S2MmetaG_FD_120491 | JGI IMG/M metagenome (GOLD analysis project Ga0182016, IMG submission 120491) | Permafrost microbial communities from Stordalen Mire, Sweden - 712S2M metaG | ecosystem: Environmental > Terrestrial > Soil > Wetlands > Permafrost | place: Sweden: Stordalen | collected... | reverse complement strand
GCCAGGATTTCATCCATCGGGGTCAGGGGCAGAGACTCGGGGGTGGTGCGTGCAAGCTTCAGCACTTTGATTTCCGAGAATGTCGGCACCTTGAGCTCGATACCCGCCATCTGCTGCTTGTTGTCGAATTTCCCGGCAACCAGGCCAATCGCCTCCACATCCGCGTTGCGAAGCTGTCTGGTCATGGCCACATCCGTCGAGAAAACGCTGGCGCCGATTGCCCCGCCTTCCATTCTCAAGCGCATGTAGATGCTGCGCTGGCTCCCGAAGGCGACGATGTCGGCGCTGATCACGGTGGCATGAACTTTCACGCGCACGCAGTCGAGCTCACCACGAATCATCTGGTCGAAACCTGCCTCCAGCGGATCGGGAAGTGGGCCTTTGCCAACCACAGTGACGTTGTCGGCGATGATTTCCGGACGGAAGCTAGCGTGCGTCTTGCCGCGCACCAGCACTCGATCGCCGGGAGCAATGTCCTGGTTGTAGCCTGTCTCGACATAGATGGCCTGACCCTGGTCTTCGACGAAGAGGTTGACATCGCTGCGATCGTAGTAGGTGACGGTGCCTTCAAAAGCGACGGGAAGTCCCCGGCTTGCTTCCTCATTCGAAAGAGCGTGAACGGCGCCCAGCGTCGTGAGGGCAGCGGGATTGGCCGGCCAGGCAGTTGTGGCGGCCAAGGCGAGGACGGCGATCGCTGTTAGAAGTCTCTTCATTGATAAAAGCAGCCTGGACGTGGTTTCACCCATTCACCTGTAACAGTATCTATCGGCAAAGTTCGGAATCTGGTGATTTTCGGGCTGGCTGGGATTCAAGGTTGCTTGGGATTGGCCTGATTGGATGAACTCTGGCCAGGCTGGTCCAGCCTGGTGATGTGGATTGTTGAATCGTTTTCGGGGATGGAGCCGTCGTTGACCTGCACTTCCAGCGGTTTGCCCAGAATCAACAGGCGCTGGGGTGCTTTGCCGCGTGCGGGAACGATGATGCGCTGGGTTACGGAGTTTTCAGCGGAGCGCACGGTTACCGGCACCTCGACGGAAGCGAATCCGTTGTTGGCCACATCGACGGTAACCAGCCAGTTGCCGGCTTGTTCGGAAGTGGGGAAAACATTGGAGATGGTCAGGTCGGGCAGGCCCTTGTCGGCATTGACCCAGTCGGCGAAGAACCAACTCAGGTCGCGGCGGGTTCCGGCCTGTTCGAGCAGCTTCTCAAAAGTGCCAGGGCCTGTGTCGTGGCCGTAGCCTAAGCTTACATCGGCCTTGGGATCGTAGGCGCGGAGGGCGGCGGAGAGCGGCGCGTCGCCCGAGAGCTCGCGCAGCATCCAGAAGACATATGTGGCCTTGGTGCGGTAGTAAACGGGGGAGATGGCCTCGGCGAGCGGCTGCCCTACGCTTTGGCCGGGGCTTTCCGGCTCGGCGAGGGCCAGGGCGGCGCGGGAGGCTTCCAGAGTGCCGAGAGCCTGGTCGCGGCCACTCTGCTTTTCAATCCAAAGCGTCCCCATGAAGTGGGCCACGCCCTCCGAGAGCCAAGCGCGCGGGGATTCCATCCATGCATGAGTAAGCGCATGTGCGAGGATGCCGGTGAGTTGCTCGGGACCGGCGGTGCGGATGGCGGTTGCCAGCATGGAGCCGGCTTCGTAGGGGGCATCCTGGGCGTCGGGCAGGTCGAGGAGAGTTAGCTGGGAGCGGGGACGCTGGCCCAGCCATCCTTGGAGAAACGGAGTTACGGCTGCGGCGGCGTCAGACCAGGCGGGAACGGACGCCTCGTCGTCCGGAAGCACCCAGATCATGGTATTGGCGGCATTCTTGGGTGTGCGAATGGCTACGAAAAGGCTGGGGGCTTCATAGCCGAGGGTCTCGCCACCATTGTCGGCGGTTGCCACGCCGGAGACATCCGAATCCGGGTTTGGGGATTCGGTGACGGCGAGCGGGGCAAGATGGCCGTTGATCAGGGCGACGGAGGGGGTACGGCCGTGGGGGAATTCGACGGTGAGACGCAACCGGAAGTGAGCTCCGGACATGCGCAGCCTGTGCTCGCCGATCTCGTCGAAGAGGCGGGCACCGTCGCCGAGGATGACTGGAACGCTGGAGACGGGGTACCAGACGACATTGCCAAAGCCGCGCAGTCCGGTGAAATCAACGCCGATCCGGTCCCAGTCGGAGTGAAGGGCCACATCGTCTGGGGTTCCAATGGCCAAAAGGCGCTGAGCGTTGAGGGCGATTGCGCCGGAGTAGGTTACATCTAGCTGAATGGTCGCGCCGACCGCGAGTGGCTGGGCAAGGGTGACAGCGGCTTCGTGGAGCTGGCCAGTGTGGTCGGCGTCAGAATTCAGAGCCGCTACGGGGAAGGGTACGTCTTTGACCGGTGCGCCGGGAGCGAGAATTCGGATGCGTTCCCAGTTCAGCGAGGAAGAGATCTGGAGCGGAATGTGGACGAGCGGCTTGTTGCCGTCGTTGCGAACGGTGACGAGTGCCCGGACGGCGATGTGCTGATCGGCGGAACGGAGGTGTACGTCCATGTCGAAGTCAGTAAAGGTGATGGCCTGCCGCTCGGCATCGACAGCGGTGGGAGCTTCCGCCATTTTGACTGGGGAAAGCGTGGTGGCTGGGCTTGCCTGGGTCGTTGTCTGGCCGTTTTCGTCCGTGGAGCGGGAGAGGATTACCTTGCCGGCGGGCTTGGCCGGCTCGTTGGTCTGAGAGTCCTGAGCGGGAGCTTGCGGGGTGTATGCAGTGCTTTGCGCGGACGCGACAGCAATGCCGGCGGCGGCCAGGAAAATCATGCCGGCAGGTGAGAACTTCATGAGCCCAAGCCTTTCTGCTTCTTTGGTTTAGACGCGGAGTTCCGGCTGGGGGAAGCGCCTGCTTCGGCGTTGCGGCGTTGGCGGAAAGCTTCGTAGAGCACAACCGCACCGGCCGCGGAGACATTAAGAGAACTGACCCCGCCGGCCATGGGAATCCGAAGCAGATGGTCGCAAGTGCGGCGAACCAGGCCGTGGAGGCCTGCGCCTTCGCGGCCCAGGACGAGGACGCAATCGCCGGTGAGGTCGAATTGGTCGTAGTCGGCTTGGCCGCGCTCGTCCAAGCCGATGACCCAGATGTTCCGCTCCTTGAGGTCTTCGAGGGCGCGAACGAGATTGACGACGCGGGCGATGCGGAGATGCTCCGATGCGCCCGCGCTCGCTTTTACCGCGACTGGACTCAATGGCGCGGAGCGTCGTTCGGTGAGGATCACGCCGTCGACGCCTGCGCCGTCGGCAACGCGGAGAAGAGCGCCTAGATTCTGCGGGTCCTCTACGCCGTCGAGAGCGAGTAGCAGGCGGCGTGCGGAGGGATTGGCGGCGTCAGGAGCGTAGAGGTCTTCAATGGAGAGAGATTCCTGGGGGCGGACCATGGCGACAATGCCCTGATGCGCTGGAGTCTTCGCCATCACCGACAACTGGTCGCGGGACTCCTGGCGGACGCGAATGCCGGCCTGGCGAATGGAGGCGACGAGCTTTTCGAGGCGCAGATCGTCGCGTTCGCGAGCTACCAGCACGTGGTCAAAACGACGTTTTCCTGCTCTGAGCGCCTCCTCAACCGAGTGCACTCCGTAGAGAACTTCCATGGAGATAGTGTAGAAGATTGGCGCAGGGGCTGAGGGTGCGTGCCCAAAAGCTAGGGGCAGCCATAAATGGAGAGACATTGTATGTGCGGCTCTACTCCAAGATCAATGGCGCTGGGCAATATAACGACTACACCTATAAGGCGGAATAGGGGGAACTTGGGCCTTTGGGTGTGCCATCGTGAACATCGACATAATCGTTTCAGCGCGGGCTGGGTGGTGTGGGTTGCTCACAATGGCCCCGATTCGATCGCCACTTGTGGGAAAGCCTCTGCCGCGAATCTGCGTTCCGGGTGCGGAGCCGGAAACTGGTAGTAAACAGCTTTTGGCTCTTCTCACATCGAAAGACGGGAGGCTGTGCTACTCTCGGTGCCGAATCTGCCTGGACACCGGGAGGAGAGACGCGATGAAGTGGGAGTACAAGATCGTTCGGATTCAAATGTCAGGGAAGCTTGAAAAAGCTATCGATGACTTGAATGTCCTCGGCTCAGAGGGTTGGGAAGCCGTTTCCGTTTGGGTGGACATGATTTCCACCCAAGTCCTATTGAAACGGAGTCACAAAGGATAGCAAGGCCCAAGCCAGCTCCTCATCTCGTGACAGTGGTTCACGAGCGCAATCCTATGCGGACGGCGCGAATGTCCATTCGCTTGATAACGAGGGAATTACCGGCAACCGGCGGTAGTCATTGCTTGCCTTGGTGCTTGTGGGGACGGCCGATCTCCCTCAGTTTCATTCCCGGTGTGAAGAAAAGGCTGTAGCCAAGGAATCAGCGGGTATACTTGCTCGTACTCGCGAATCCCGATCATAAATCCAATTTGAACTTGTCTTTCACGTGAAGTGAAGCGGAGGGAATTGATGCTGGTCCTTAACGCCTTGAAGCATTTTTTTGCCGGAGCTCTCGTTGTTGGGTTAACCTCACTGCTGCTTGCGGCTCAGACTGCATCGACAGAGACCTCAACCGGATATAATCAGCCGCCGAAAAACATTCTGGACGTGATGCACGCGCCTTCCCCGCCTTATCCGGAAGTTAGCCCGACGCAGGATTCGATTCTGCTGGTCTACATACAGGATTACCCGTCGATTGCCCGCGTGGCGACTCCCTTCCTGCGCCTGGCTGGTGTGCGCGTGGAGCCGAAGAACCACAGCAAGCACGACACACCCGGCGGATACGGCATTACCCAGTGCGCGACAGGCTTTGACCTGGTACACATCGCCGATGGTGTGCCGATTCATGTCGCGCTTCCCGACGTCGCGTGTCCCGGCCAACCGGACTGGTCCGCCGACGGGAAGCACTTCGCATTCGTGAATCTTGCTGCCGATTCCGTCGAGCTCTGGATTGGCGATGGCAAGTCGGGCGAAGTTCATCGTGTGCCGGGGGTGCGGCTCAACCCGATGTTCAACGACGAGATGCAGTGGATGCCGGACCAGAAGTCACTGCTGGTGAAGCTGGTGCCCGACGGAATGGGCGCGCCGCCACCTGAGCCCATTGTGCCCATCGGTCCCAGCATCCAGGAGACCGGAGGCGAAAAAGGCCAGAGCAGCACATACGAAAATCGCGACACGCTCACCAACACGCACGACGAAGATGTATTCGATTACTATGCGGACTCGCAACTCGCGCTTGTGGATGCGGCCACCGGGGTAATTGCGCCATTGGGTAAGCCGGCAAATTTCGAATTGATCGATCCCGCTCCAGATGGATTGCACATACTCGCCACTTCGATTCATAAGCCATACTCCTACGTCACCACGTACGATCGATTCCCGCAGGAAGTGGAAGTGTGGGACGTATCCGATCGCTCGCACGTTGTTGCTCATACCATCGCTTCGCTGCCGCTGGCGGATCGGGTTCCCATTGCCGGCGTTCCGTTGGGACCGCGCGAATTCTCCTGGCGTGCAACCGAACCGGCCACCCTCGTATGGGCGGAAGCTCTGGACGGGGGCGACTGGAATGTAACCGCTCCGGCACGCGACAAGGTAATGTTGCAGAAGGCGCCGTTCAGCTCGCCCGCGGTCGAGATCGCGCGCACGGAACAGCGCTATGTTGGGTTCCTCTGGAGCGACAAACCTAACATCGCTTTTATGAACGAGTACGACGAGAATCGCCACTGGAGAAAGACCTTCATCGTCAATGTCGACGATCCGCAGCAAAAGCCACGCTTGATCTGGGATCTCTCGACGGACGAGCACTACGCGAACCCCGGCAATCCGGTGCGACACACACTCGCAAACGGGTTTCGCTTGGTGCGCCAAGATGGGGATTCGATCTACTTGTCCGGCACCGGCGCTTCGCAGGACGGGGATCGTCCCTTTCTCGATCGCCTGGACTTGAAGACTCTGAAATCGCAGCGCCTGTTCCGCAGCGACAAGACTTCGTATGAGCAATTCCTATCTTTCACCGGGCCAGATGCTCGCAAGTTCCTCACATGGCATCAATCGCCGATGGACCCGCCGAATGCGTTTTTAAGGACGACTGGAAAGACTCTTGCAGCGCCTGCGGGAGAGGCCGCATTTAATTCAAAGAGCGTCGCGATCACGCACATTCCCGATCCAACGCCGGAAGTCCGTGCGATCAAGAAGCGGCTGGTGAAGTACAAGAGGGATGACGGGCTTGATCTTTCCTTTACCCTCTATACGCCGCCCGACTATAAAGAGGGCACGCGCGTTCCAGCCATTCTTTATGCATATCCACTGGATTATGCCGACCCCTCGAAAGCCGGCCAGGTGGTGGGCTCAGAGGAGACTTTTACGCGGCTGCGGCAATATCGATTGCTGCTCCTAGCAGGCTACGCCATTATCGACAACGCGTCGTTCCCCATCATCGGCGATCCCAAGAAAGCCTATGACACCTATCTGGAACAACTGGTTTCCGACGCCAAGGCCGCTGTGGATGAGGCAGTGAAACTTGGAGTGGTCGACCCCGACCGCATCGGGGTCACTGGCCACAGCCATGGCGCATTGATGACCGTAAATCTTGTGGCGCATTCCGATTTGTTCCGCGCCGGCGCAGCCACCAGCGGCTCGTATAACAAGACTCTCACGCCTTTCGGCTTTCAAAACGAGCGGCGTTCGGTCTGGCAGGCGCCCGATGTGTATATGAAGGTCTCGCCGTTCTTTTCCGCCGATAAATTGAAGACCCCGCTGCTGATTATGCATGGCGGGGAAGATGCGAATCCCGGAACTACGCCGATCCAATCGCAAAAACTTTACGAAGCGATTCGAGGCAATGGGGGAACGGCGCGCCTGGTGATCTTGCCGCATGAGCCGCATTGGTATTCAGCAATGGAGTCGAATGAGCAGGAGATTTACGAGATGATTCGCTGGTTTGACAAATATGTGAAGAACGCGCCGCCGCGGTAAGTGCATACGCTGAGAAGTCTATGAGCACACCTGGCGCAAAGACTTTCACTGCGGTGCTGGAGCCGCTCCAGAACGGCCTAGGCTGGGTGGTGGCTCGGATTCCATTCGACGTCGCCAAAACCTGGCCGGTGCGCAAGGGTGTTCGTGTACGCGGAGAAATTGCCGGGTTTGTCTTTCGCTCCGCGCTGCTGGGCGATGGGAGCGGCGGAAACTTCCTGCTCGTAAACAAAAAGATGCAAGCGGCGGCCAAAGCATCTATAGGCTCAAAGGTAAAGATTCGCCTGGAGCCCGATCTCGAAGAACGCCCTGCCGAGATACCGCCTGAATTGGCGAAGGCGCTCAAGGGCGATCGACGGTTGCGCAAGTGGTTTGACGGGCTGAACTACTACACCCGCAGAACAATCGGCGCTTTAGTGATCGAGGCCAAAGCGGGCGAGACGCGGCAGCAGCGTGCAGAGAAAATGGCGGAGTGGCTGCTGATGGCGATGGAGGGGGAACTTGACCCGAAAGATCCACCACCAATTCTGAAGGCTGCATTTCAGCGCCAGCCATTGGCGCGCGAAGGTTGGGAGGCTATGAGCGTAGTGAGGCGGCGGAAGCATCTGCTGGGGATCTTCCATTATCAAAGCGCTGAGTCTCGCGAACGGCGCGCAGCTCAAGCAGTGGAGGACGCTTTGCGATTCGCCAGGAAATAAAGCGCATTCGTCAAAATCGGTAACGCAGTGCCAGTTGCATCAGGCGGGGAGGCATGGCGCTAACCGCCTGGCCGAATGTGCCACTGGAAATGTTGCCCTCGACTGCTGCGGCGCCGAAGAACTGGGCGTGGTTCGCGACGTTGAAGGCTTCGGCGCGGAATTCGAGCTCGCGATTGTCTTTTACCAGGAAACTGCGAGAGAGCGTCACGTCGAGGTTCTCGATGCCGGGGCCGGAGAAGAAACGACGCCGCGCGTCGCCCATGGTTCCCAATGCCGGCAAGGTTAGCTGGGTGGCATCGAATATGGCTGAGTTGCCGCGCGGGTTGAGGCGCAGATGAAGCGATTGACCGCTCCAGTTGGGGGTATCGACTCCGTTGTTATTGATCCCGTTGGGAATGGTGCCGAGCAGCGATGTGTCGTTGTTGTTGAGCAGGGTGACGGGTAATCCGGAGGTGAAGCGGGCGATGCCGGCGATGGCCCATCCGTCGGTCAATGCGTGCAGGCGGTCTTTGCGGTTGAGCGCGGGCAATTGGTAGTGGAAGCTGGTGACCAGGTTGTGCCGCATGTCGAAAGCAGAGAGGCCGCGGCTGAGCGTGGGGTCGATGGGATTGACAGGCTCGGGTAGACCGGCGGATTGGTCGATGGACTTCGAGAAGGTGTAGCTGGCCAGGAGTTCAAGGCCGTGGGAGCGATGATTCACGGTTGCTTCAAGTGCGTTGTAGGCGGAGTTGGCGATGGTGCGCTGTAACTCGACGCTGCCGAATGCCTGGCCAAACTCGGTGCGCGCGGCTTGCTCGTTGAACGGCCCGCAGGCGGAGCCAAGACTGAGACATTTTGCGGGGTTGGCGGGGTTGGCTTCTTCAAGCACCAGCAGGTGGTGCGCCGACGCGCCGACATAGCTGAGGGTGGCCAGGGTGGAGGAGCCGATCTGCCGCTCGACGCTGGCCATCCAATGCTCGGCATAGGGCGTGACATCGCGCGGATCGACGGCGGGGATGCCGACGAGCGGCTCGAATTGCGTCCAATCGACGGAGGCGTTGGGGTGCGCGCGGCTCGCGCCATAAGCTACTTGTTGCAGCGGAAAACGCTGGCCCACATTCGCTCCAGTTGCAGCCACGGTGAAGGGGGATTCAAACAGCGGCGGCGCGGCAGATGTGTAGGTGTAGCCGTATGGCGGATTGGCGCTCATGATTCCGGCGGAAAGGCCTTCATACGCGGTATAGAAGATACCGTAGCCAAGCCGCACGCTGGTCTTGCCCGCCGATCCGGCCAGCTTGCTCAGCCAGGGCGAAGTGAAGGACGGCGTCCACGCCACGCCCACGCGCGGTGAAATATTGTTGCGCGCCGGCGCCAGCGACCGCGGCACTCCGGCGTCGCCGGGGAAGACCAGGCCCAGCGGCGCGCCGGGAAACACCTGCGACTGCTGGCCCTCGATCAGCGTTTGAAGCTGATTGAATTTCTCCTGCCACGGGCGAATGCGATCCCAGCGTGCGCCGTAGTTGAAGGTGAGCTGCGATGTAGCCTTCCAACTGTCCTGCGCAAACGCCGCCATGTAGAGATTCCTGTTGTAGAAGTCGCGCGCCTGGCCCTGGGTAAAGCTGGAGGTTACGCCCAACAGGAAGTCGGCGAAGTCCAAGCCCGTCTCCGAGCCGTTGAAGGCGAAGCTGCCGTTGAAGACAACGTCAGGATGCGTATTGATCTGGTTTGAGTGGAGTTCGCCCCCGGCCTTGAGGCCATGCTTGCCGACGATGCGGGAAAAGGCATCTGCTACTTCGTAGATGTTTTCTGCCTGCACCAGGGCCGTCGTGTCTACACCCAGGGTGAAGTCGTTGAAGGCGACGTTTTCAATTCCCTCTGTCGAAGGCTTGAGCGCGACGATGTTGGAAAAGCCTTGCTCATTGAGCGATGGGCCGACGCCACCTCGGGGCTGACCGACGGCATTCGCGTTGCGCATCAAGCTGAGGTGGAATTCGTTCAGCGCGGTATCTCCGAAGGTGATGATATGGGCCAGGCTGGCGAGTTGGGCACGTCCGCTGGAAGTGGCTTCGAAGCCCGGAACATTGGCCCCGCCGGTGCCGGTGGGGTAGGGGTTTAAAAGCGAATATCCATCGAGAAAGTAGTAGCCGGTGAGCGTGCCTTTGCTGTGGGTCCAGTCCAGACGCAGGGCGCCCTTGTCGTCCTGGAGAGTCTCGGTTTGCGTTGCGGTGGAGAAGATTGCGCCGCCGGCGTTGGGTTGGGGAATGGAGGCCAGCAGGTACTTGGCGGGCAGAGCCCAAGCCCCTTTGGGAAACTGTGCATTAGGGAAGACGCACTGGGCGGAAGTGGTGCATGGGGACGAATATGTAGCGATCGTCTGCTGGCCGTTGACTACAGCAATGTAATTCTCGCCAGTCGTAAAATAATAAGGCTCTCCCGGCGTAATTCCGTACCCAAGTTGTGGCGTAAGGACGTGCGGCGCAAGACACATGCCGCAATTTGACCCACTGACCGTTGTAGGAACGGTGTATTGTCGTCCATTGACTGTTGCCGTCGTCGTAAACGACGAAATTGCATCGCTGAAATCTCCTCGACGCTCGGCCATCGATGGAACGGAAATGTTGCCGGTGTCGATACCCTCGGCCAAG
>Ga0182016_10008605_pt1 | contig 10277 bp, 10 predicted proteins | sample 712S2MmetaG_FD_120491 | JGI IMG/M metagenome (GOLD analysis project Ga0182016, IMG submission 120491) | Permafrost microbial communities from Stordalen Mire, Sweden - 712S2M metaG | ecosystem: Environmental > Terrestrial > Soil > Wetlands > Permafrost | place: Sweden: Stordalen | collected... | reverse complement strand
CGCCGAAGAAGATCAGGATTCGCCGTACTTTCCCACCACGGGGTCGCACGCGCTCATGGAGAGCAGTAAATTCCGGACGGAGCAGCGCGAACTGCGGACCGAGCAGCATCACGCAACGATCGGGCACCTTGCCCCGATACCGTGCATCGGCATCGGCGTGCAGATTCTGGTCCAGCAGCAGATCGCAGTCGTGATTCCGGTCGGCAATGTCGTCGATCGCCGCAATCTGGGCGGCTGCACCACGCAGCATCCTCTCCCAGCGGCCATCGAGAGCGTAGTGATCGACCACCATCCAATCGAGCGGCCGGGCGGACAGCGCGTCGAGGGTATCGGCCGCATCTCGCGCTTGCGATGTGCGCAGCCAGGCGCTGTGCGCCAGGTCGCTTTCGGCGCCTTTGCCATCCGTCGCGAGGGATGCCGATTCGTGTCCCCGATCGCTCAACTTCGCCTGTAAGTGGCTCGGCAGATCCCGGCTGACGAAGAGAGTCTCTGCGCCACGCGCCTTCAATCCGTCGGCCAGCGTCAAACAGCGCATGAAATGCCCGGCACCGATCTGTGCCGAAGCATCGACCCGGAAGCCGATTCTCGTCCTCAGCACGGTCGATAGCTCGTGAAATTCTTGAGTATCCGGCGGCCCGCCTTCGAGCTCTTTTCAGGATGAAACTGGCAGCCGAACACGTTGCCGTTCCTCACGACGGCTCCGAGCTCGCACCCATAGGGGGCCGTGGCGAGGAGGTGCTCGCCGTTTTCGGGAACGAACCCGTAGCTATGCACGAAATAGAAATCGGAGGAATCGGGAATCCCTTGGAACAGTGCATCGTGCGTGCGATAACGCACTTCGTTCCAGCCCATATGCGGGATCCGCAACGTGCATCCCAACGTGTCGAGCCGGCGGACCTCGCCGGGGATGAGACCCAATCCCTGCGTGCACCCGCCCTCGAAGCTCTGCGTGGCGAGCATCTGCATGCCAAGACAGATGCCGAGCAACGGCATCTGCCGCTCGAGTACCGCGTAGCGGAGGTAGTCAACCCAGCCCGCGTCCGTCAGGGAGCCCATGGCATCTTGAAAAGCCCCGACCCCGGGGAGAATCAGTCGGCCTGCGCCCGCCATCGCGTCCGGTCGATCGGCGATGAAGACATCTTCTCCGAGATCCTCCAGCGCCCTGTGAACCGACGCCAGATTGCCCATCCCGTAGTTGACTATCGCCACCCTCATGCCGGCGCGGTTCACTTCTCCCTGCGCCTCAGCAGCAACAGTTCGGAGTGGAATCCATCCACCGTGCGGTATCCAAACGGGAAGACGCCGCGTTCCACCAGCCGGAATTCCGGCAGCATCGCCAAATAGTCGTCTCCCAATATGGCCCGCTCTACGCCTACGGTGCCTTGCTTGCGCAGCTGCTTCCCTTCCCGCAGGTTGCGCAGCAAGATCCAGCGCGTTCCGAGGCGGTTTACATGGCCGAGATAGTTCTCGACGATATGCGGCTCCATCTCCTGGAAGGAGATGAAGTTCACGAACAAGTCGACCTGACCCTTCAATTTCTCGATCTGCCAGGAACACAGGACCGAGGCGGTGGGTAAGGCAGCGATGTCGATCGATGTCGCGCCCGCCGTCTGCGCGAAAGTGGCCACGTTGCCCTGGCCCAGCACATTTCCAAGATAATTCTGCGCCACGAAGCTGGTGGGCGGGATGTCGATGTCGACGTACCGCAAGCCTTCGAGCCCGGCGGTGCAGAGGATCTCTCCGAGCGTGCCGAAACCGCCCCCGATCTCCAGCACCGTCCTGATGACATCGCCCTTGAGATGTCGTTTCAGCAGCGCGAGCCCCAGCAGGTAATTGAGCGAGGATCGGCTGAAACGTCGTCCGTCGAACTCGAAATGCTCCGGCGGGTCGCCGAACTGCGACTCGGAAAATCGGTGCAGGTGGGGCAGGGCCTGAGGATCGTCCGCCGCCAACAACACGCGATAATCCGATAAAGCCGACAATTGCCCGCTCAGGAATTGGCCAAGCGCAAGCTGAGGCTTTTTGGCATCCGCAAACCGATCGTGAAACGACTCCAGCACCGCGTCGGACTGCTCCTGCGAGAAACCGTTTCCGGGAGCACCATAGGTGGGGACGAAGAATCCGAGGGCGGTTTGCATCGAGCGGAATCGGGCCAGGCCTACCGCACGAAGCTCCTCGACCAATCGCGACGAGGCCTCGTCCCAAAAAACGGACGGGCGGTACAACTCGCTTTGTTCAAGCATCGCTTCACGAGCTAGGTTTAACTCCTGGTAATCATTCATAATACCGCTCCCAATCAATCCCTGAAATTCTACAGGAGCGCCGATCTTTGCGACAGGACGGTGAATCTTGGGTAGCGGACGCTAATGCGTGGCGCTGACGAAGTTTCGGCGAACCGGGATTCCAGCCCTCCCCATGGCGGCCTTGGCGCCAGCGGGTGTTTGCTCGGTGAAGTGGAAGATGCTGGCGCAGGCGACAGCCGACGCGCCGGCCTGTTGTACCGCCTCGATGAGATGCTGGTAGCTTCCCGCCCCGCCCGAGGCAATCACCGGCACGGGAACGGCTTGCGATACCCTGGAAACGAGATCGAGGTCGTAGCCTTTCATGGTGCCGTCCCGGTCGATCGAGGTGAGTAGGATTTCTCCTGCACCCCGGTCGACCAACTCCCTCGCCCAGGCAACCGGCTCTTTCCCGGTATCGTTCGACCCCGCGTGGCTGAAACACCGGTATCGGCCGTCGTCGAGACGGCGCGCATCGATGCCCGCGACGATGCATTGAGCGCCGAAGCGGCCGCTGGCGGCGTCGATCAGCATCGGATTGGAATAGGCGGCGCTGTTGATCGAGATCTTGTCGGCGCCGGCGCGAAGCAGCGCTACGATCTGCTGGATCCCGGAAATCCCGCCCCCGACAGTCAATGGCACGGAACATTCCTCGGAAAGATCGGCCACCGAATCGGAGTCCGGTTGTTTGCCTTCACGTGATGCGGTTATATCCGACAGGATCAACTCGTCCACGTCGCGCGAGTTGTACACCTTGATGGCCGGAAGCACCGCACCGACCCTGCGCCAGCTGTCGAACCCCACCCCTTTCACCAGGCCGACGTCCTTCCAAAGCAGCGTCGGGATGACCCTGACCTTCAGCACGGGACCGGCCTCATGGATTGTCGTAGTTGAGCTTCGTCAGATTGCCGTGTCGATCCTTCAATAGGTTTCCGGAGCCGTCGCGGAGGAATATCTTCTTGTTCGTGAAGCGGTCGCACGTTTTGATGAACTCGGCGACCGACAGATCCAGCGGGGCCAGAATCTCCTCGAGCGGCTTCCCCAGATAGGTCCACGGAAACTTCCCATCGCGCTCCTTGACGATTTCGAGGGCATCCTGCCTGGTCAGGCGTCCACGGCGCAGATGCAGGCACGCGATGTCGGTCGTACGCGCAAAGCCGAATTTAAGAAACTTGAAATAATCGTGAATGCCGACCTGATGGTTATCGAGATTTTCGTAGTTCACCATGCTTCCCTCGATCGCCCGGTCGAAGGTCGTGAATCCATGCGCCTGGGAAATGAGGGCGTTCGAGATTCCGTCCCACGGCAGATAGTGGCCCAGGAACAATCCCGTGATCCCGAGGCGTTTCACCTCGTCCTCCGGCGGATACTGGTAGGGCAACAGGTCCCGGGCGGGAATCCCGTAGGTATCCGTCAGGTCGGAGACCCGCATACCGAGGAGGCCGCCGAATTCCTCGAGCCAGCGGCGATTGAGTATGTGGCTGTTCGCCGCATCGGCGGGGCCGCCGTACTCATTCTGAGAATTCTCGCCCCAGACGATGAGGGGAATTCGAAACTGAACCGCGACCCGGACCGGTATGGTGAAGATGCCGACATGTTCCGGCCAGGAAATATCCCCGACTTCGGTGAGCGCAATTCTATTCAGCTTGGCCCGGATCAGGGGATTCGGGGAAAATTCGATCAGATCGACACCCAGCCTCTTCAAATTCTCGATGTTTTTTCTGCCGATCGGGGACAGATCGCAGGTGGATGAGGTGACGCACAGGGGATTCATCCCGAGCTGCAGCATGCGGATGACTTGATACGTACTGTCTTTTCCGCCGCTCACCGGGATGACCGAGTCCCAGTGATCGCCCGAATTGCGGTGACCTTGGAGAACGTTCAAAAGCTCGCGCTTGCGCCCTTCCCAATCCACGGCTATACGATTCTCATAGGCGCGGCAGGCATTGCAGATTCCCTCCGCATCGATATGCAGATCGGGCTTGGTGGAGGGCATGACGCATCTGACGCAGTATTTCAACATGAAGGTGATCGCCTGTCCGCTGGGTTTTCCATGCGAAACTTGAAGAGTGATTCCGCGGCCGCCCAGTCGCTCTCGGTATCGATGTCTTGGACCCTCGCTCGCGGGATGACCACCGGTATCGACCGGTCCGAGAAGATCTGCGCCTTGCCCAGCCATGCGCCGGTCGTTCCCCAATAGAACTGGGCGGCATCGTGCAGCGCCACGGGAAGATCCTGAGAGCGCGCGGAAAAATATTCAGGGAAAATCATCTGCACACCTCCGTGTGGGGTCCGTCGCATTGCGCGAAAAATGGAAGCGGCAAAGTCCGTTGCGGAGAAGGCGTAGTGCCACTCCCCCGACCGCAGGGACAGCAAGCCGCGCTCCAGATCCTCGGCGAGCATCAGCGGCGCGGTTGCGTAGATGCAGCATACGGCATCGACCGCCCACCCCCGCTGAAGCGCCCGTTCGGTCGCATCGCAGATCACCTCCGTCGTGCCGGTGAAATCTCCCGCCAGTTCCGCGGGCCTCACGAACGGCACTTCGGCGCCCCACTCCAGGGCAACCGCCGCAATCTCCGAGTCCTCCGTGGAAACGATTATCCGATCGAAGAGACCGGATTGCCGGGCCGCCTCGATCGACCACGCGATCATCGGCTTGCCGCAAAAATCGCGGATATTCTTCCGCGGTATTCGCTTGCTTCCTCCTCTCGCGGGAATGACCGCGAGTCGCCCCAGCGTCATGATCCGAATCGCTCCATGTCGCGATTATAAGATGCGCGTGGCGGCCGTTCATAATTATAAATTCCCATCCTTTCCCAAACGTAATGGGAAACGATTCGAAAAATCCAAGCTTCATCGCGGCGGAGGCGGGCTTGCGCCGAGACCGGGAGAGGGAGAGAGAGCCCAAGCCGCCGCACGCTCGTGTTCGGAGGTCGCGTGACCCACGAGTGGCTCGAGCAAAAAGGTGAGATCCAACCGGTTTGCGCCCGCGCTTGCTGCCAGGCCGTCTACGAGATGGAGGACTTCCCGTGTGCCTACGCGGTCGTCGTTGCTGCCAATCTGAATGAATTCGCGCTTGCGGGCCAGGATCGCCGCACCCCGACCCAAGCCGTAGGTCGCCTCGTCCACTTTTACCGCTGCGAACTCGCGCAGGCGCTGAAGGTCCGTCACAGGCGCCAAGGCGATCACGTCGGTGACGCGAGGATCGCTGATGGCGAGGCGAAACGCCAAATAGCCGCCCCGGCTGACGCCGACGGCTATGACGCGTCCCCTCGTTGCAACATTCCTCGCCTGAAGGTCCGTTATGACTCGTCCGACACGGAGAATGAAGCCGGCGAAGATGTCGCCCTTGTCCTCGGCCACTCGCCTGGCCCAGCAGTCCAATCCGTAGTCGGTTGGTTTCTCCCATCGGCGGGCGGCCAACCTCTTGATCAGGCCCGGAGCGTCGTTTCCATGGCAGGGCAAATCGACCGATGCCACGACGAATCCCGCCTTCGACAACGTGGCGGGAATGCTGCTGAACGTGCCGTCGAGCGACTCGGCCACATCCGTGGCAAACACCAGCGTCAAGGTTCCTGGCTTTGCGGCAGAAAGGTAGCCATACTCATCGCCGGCCGGCGTCCTCTGCATTTTGACTTCGGCCGCGCTGGAGCAGATTCCCCACAACAGGCAAAACGCGGCCCCCAGCAGCCCCATCGTGCTCATTCCCGAGCCTCCGCGAGCCTGCCGACCGTCGATCGCAAAATCGCCCGAAATGCGCGCTCGATTCGCGGTTTGAAACGTCGTTGGTCCTCGAAGAAGGTCGAAAAATAATGCGAAAAGACGACCACGATCAGCGACGCCAGCACGGCGACGCCCACGGCCCGCGCGGGCGATCCCGCCAACCACCTCTGGGTCAGCGAGTACGCCAGCAGCAGAAGTGGAAAATGGATCACATAGAGGCTGTATGAGAATGCCGCCGTGCGGGCCAATATCGCGGGGGCCAGAGCGCCGAGACGATTGTCCATGAGGAAGACACGGGCATAGACCAGGCATGCGGCAAGCTGCACCAGGTAACCGACCCACATATCCGGATAATCCACGGCCCACGCACTCGGCAGGAACACGCTGCAACCCACCAGCCCCGCCGCTGCGACGAGGGTCGGAACGTGCGTCCAGCGGCCGATGTCCGCCGGACGCAGCGCATAGACCGAGCCCATGCACCACACGATCGCAAACGGCACGAACGCGATGTCCCTTCCGGCATAGTAAGCCAGTATTGCCGCTGCCGCGGCCAGGTAAGGCCAGAGCAAACGACTCCCTGCCACCGCCAAGGTCGCGAACATCGCAAAGAGATACAAATGAAATTCAAAATAGAGCGTCCACAGGGGTCCGTCCGCCCCGAGCATGCCGTTCTGCATGCACAAGGCCAATGCCACGTCCTTGAACGATAAGTCGAACGTTTCGCGCACCGTGAAGAGGTCGCCGGGGCGGCCATAAGGATGGCTGCCGGGAAGACCGAAGAAATGGATGAGGGCCCATACGCCGCTCGCCACGCATATCGCTCCAATCAAGGGGGGATAGATGCGCGCCACGCGGGCAGCGAGGTAGTCGACGGCATCGAAGTTCCGGTTGCGCCGAATGTTCGCGAGGATGCTCCGCGTGATCAAATAGCCGCTCAATAGGAAGAAAATAAGCACGGCATGGCGGGCGAATGCGTCGCTGACACGCACCATGAGATGAGCGGGCCCCAGGAAGGGCTCGATGAACGTCGTGACCGCATGAGAAAGCAGCACGACGATTGCCGCAGTTCCCCGCAGCGCGTCGAACTTCCGCTGATGTACATCTTGCGCCCCCGCATGTACCGCGCCCTCCATGTCGGATCAAGGACTGCGGCGCAGAGCCAACTTCAGCGATTCGACGACATGGTCCTGATCTGTTTCCGTCAAGCCCGGGAACATCGGCAAGCTCATTGCTTCGGCGTAATACTGCTCGGCCCTCGGGCAATATCCGGCGCCAAACCCGAGACGCGAGAAGTAGGGCTGCCGGTAGACGGGGATGTAGTGCAGATTCACGCCGACGCCGGCGGCCCTCATCCGCTCCATGACCTGCCGATGATTGGCTTCGATATCCGCGAGCCGCAGCCGCACGATGTATAGATGAAAGGCAGAATACGTGTCCGGGTGCTGCCATGGCCTCACCACCGGCAGATCGGCGAGCAGCGTCTCGTAACGTCGGGCGATCGCGTGGCGTCTTGCCAGATATCCGTCCAGCCGCTGCAACTGGCTGAGGCCGAGCGCGGCGTGTATATCGCTCAAGCGGTAGTTGTATCCGAGGTCGATCTGCTCGTAGTACCAGGGGCCCTCCGAAGGGCGGGTCATCTCGGACTGATCGCGCGTGATTCCATGGCTCCGCAACCGCCCCATGCGGGCGGCGAGCGCCGCGTCCTGGGTCATCGCGATACCGCCCTCGCCGCTCGTCACGATCTTGACGGGATGGAAACTGAACACGGTTATCGCGCTGTAGCGGCAATTTCCGACCGGCTCGCCGCGGTAGCGTCCGCCCACGGCGTGCGAGGCATCCTCGATGATCTGAAACCCGAACTCCTGGGAAAGTGCGTGAATCGCCTGCATGTCGCAACACTGTCCCGCGAGATGCACGGGTATGAGGACCCGCGGCAGCGTGCCCGAGGCCTTCGCCGCCAGCAATTTAGCGTGCAGGCAATCGACGCTCATGTTGTACGTGCGCGGGTCGATGTCCACGAAATCGATCGACGCGCCGCAGTACAGGGCGCAATTCGCGCTGGCGACGAACGTGATGGGCGAAGTCCAGACCGAATCTCCCGGGCCGACGCCGAGTGCCGCACACGCAATGTGCAGGGCGGCAGTCGCGTTGCTGAATGCCACCGCATGCCGCGCCCCGCAGTAATCGGCAATCGCCCGCTCGAAAGCCGGAATGGCGGGGCCCTGGGTCAGAAAGTCCGACCGCAATACCTCCTCCACGGCCCGGATGTCCGCCTCCGTGATGTCCTGCCGGCCGTACGGAATGTTCACGGCTTTCAAATCTTGCCGATTTTGTCGCGGTTCGACTCGACCCAGGTTCTGAGCTCCTCGACGCTCATCCACTCGGGGTTGTTATCGGAACGATAGACGAAATCGGGGGCCACCTTGGACCCGTCGCCGATGCGGGCGGGATCATCGCTCCATTGATGGATGGCCGGCAGAATCTTGTAATACGAGGGGTATTCGTAGGTGTGCGGTGCATCCTCGAACCCGATCATCTGCTCGTGAAGCTTCTCTCCAGGCCGTATTCCCACCATTTCCTGCCGCGCCCCGGGCGCCACCGCTTCTGCGATCTGCGTGATGGTCATCGACGGAATCTTCTTGACATAGATCTCGCCCCCGACCATGTCATCGAGCGCCCGCCACACCAGCTCGACCGCCTGTTCCAGGGTGATCATGAAACGCGTCATGCGCTTGTCGGTGATGGGCAGCACTCCGTCTTTCGCGACCGAGAGGAAGAAGGGAATCACGGAGCCGCGTGAACCCATCACGTTTCCGTAGCGCACGACCGCAAAGCGCGTCTTGTTTCTGCCCGAATAGGAGTTGCCGGCCACGAACAGCTTGTCCGCGGCGAGCTTGGTGGCACCGTAGAGATTGATCGGACTGCTGGCCTTGTCCGTCGACAGCGCCACGACGCGCGATATCTTGCGATCGATGCAGGTGTCGATCACGTTCATCGCGCCCAGAATATTGGTCTTGACGCATTCGAAAGGATTGTACTCCGCGGTCGGAACGATCTTGGTCGCGGCGGCATGAACGACGAAATCGATGCCGTCCATCGCACGAGCGAGCCGATCCTTGTCGCGCACGTCTCCGATGAAAAAACGCACCCGGTCGTCATTGCCGTACAGCCGCGCCATTTCCCACTGCTTCATCTCGTCCCGGGAGAAGATCACCAGCCTGCGCGGATCGTACTTTGCCAGCGTCATCGGAACGAACGTGCTGCCGAAGGATCCCGTCCCGCCGGTTATGAGGATCGAGGAATTTCTCAGCATGACGCCGCCGCAGCGCGCTGCGTTCGGCGCCGTACGATTACGAAGACCGCGCCCAGCATGAAGCCCAAGACCGCGCCGCCTGCGGTGATCAGCGACCGCCAGGGTCCGGATTTCGTTTCGGGCGGAATGGCGCGGTCTATGAAGTGATAAGCGTAGTCTCGTTGAACGTTTGCAACCATTTTGTTGTCGACCTGATTCTCGATCAGGTGGGCGATCGCCTGCCGGAGCTCGACCCCATTGGCGTTCCCAAGCTCGCGATTGAGATAGTCGAGACTGTTATCGGCCGTGCGTACATCCGTATCGCGCATGCGATCGTTGATCATGTCGATCATGCCGTTCGTCCATTGCGCCGCGATTTCAGGTGAATACCATACGAAATCGATGGTAACCAGGCCGCTCTTGGTATTCTCGTCGATCGTACGCCGGCCCATGAATCGCTTGACGGCGATTTCCATCGTGGGAGGCGTTTTCGCCCACGTTTTCGACTTCGCGTCCCAGCGCTCGGCGAACAGGATCGGAAGCAGATCGTTCTTGATGATGAAGTCCCTGACGAATCCCTTCGAGTTCAAGACCGCCAGCGCTTCCACTTTGCGCCCGCCGCCGTTTCCGATATCGATGCCGGCCAGCTCGGCTATCCCGCCGAGTTCCTTTTTCAAACCGCCCTGCCCGCCTTGACTCTCGGCCGTCGGCGCGACGATCGCCCGCGCCCGGTAGACGGTGCGCATTTCCAATGCAACCGCGCCTGCGATGAGCGCGCCGAGCAACGTCATGGCGAGCAGCAGTTTCCATTTCTCCCGAAGCAGGCCGCCGATCTTGATCAGGTCGATGGCGTCGGTTTCGTCCTCGATGTCCGCCGGGGGAACGACCAGGAAATACCCGCTCGGCGGACCATCGAGGTTCGCCGGGGCGCGCTTCGGATCAAAGGTATGCATGGATCAATACGTAGCCGATTGCCAGGTTGT
>Ga0182016_10008603_pt1 | contig 10279 bp, 7 predicted proteins | sample 712S2MmetaG_FD_120491 | JGI IMG/M metagenome (GOLD analysis project Ga0182016, IMG submission 120491) | Permafrost microbial communities from Stordalen Mire, Sweden - 712S2M metaG | ecosystem: Environmental > Terrestrial > Soil > Wetlands > Permafrost | place: Sweden: Stordalen | collected... | reverse complement strand
CGGGCGAACGCGGTCAGGGCGTCCCACAGGGGAACCTCCCCGGAACCTGCGTCCGGCGCCACCGGGCCGCCCGGTCCCTCCGGCGCACCGGATGCCTCCAGGGTGGTCAGGGCGCTGAGGGCGGCGATGGCGGCCCCGACCCGGGGGACGAAGTCCATCACGAAGATCTGGGCGGTGACTGTGGCCGCCCGGCCGCCGAGGTGGTCGACGAAAGCGGACCGCTGGGCCGCGGTGAGCGCGGCCACGTCGACGCTGAACTGACGGGCGAAGGCCAGAACCGCGCTGTCGCCGTCGGGTCCGTCCGGCCCGGAGGGGGACGCGGCCGGCCCGCTCGCCCCGAGGCCGGAGGGCAGCACCGACCCCGGTGGGGTCATGGGCCGGAGGCCGTGCTGATCCGCACAGGCCACGGCCACCGCTTCCATGAGCCCGAGCCGGCCCGAACGGGCCGCCTCGGCCCACGCCGCCATCCCGAACACCTCAAGGGCCCCGGCGGCCCCGGCGGCCCCGGGTGCGAGGTGGCGGACATCGGTGTACCCGGCGGACATGGCAGGCAGCACTCTACTTGCGGGAGGGGATTCCTGACCGGAAAGAGGGGATCCCTGACCGGAAGGAGGGGATCCCTACCGGAGTGGGGAATCCGGGCCGAGTACGGGCCGGTGGCACCGGAGCCGGGATGCACGCCCGGATCCGGATGGTGCAGGATGAGCGCATGGGCCACGACCACCGCTTCCGATTCGCCGCACAGCTCAGCACCTCGCCTGAGCGGACGGCCCGATCGTGGGCCGACCAGGCCCGGCGGGTCGAGGACCTGGGCTACTCGACCCTGTTCATGCCGGACCACTTCGGGGACCAGCTGGCCCCGGTACCGGCTCTGGCCGCCGTGGCCGCCGCCACCACCACCCTCCGACTGGGCTCACTGCTGTTCGGAAACGACTACCGCCATCCGGTGGTCCTGGCCAAGGAGGCGGCCACCCTCGATGTGCTCAGCGACGGCCGGTTCGAGTTCAGCCTGGGCGCCGGCTGGATGCGGACCGACTACGAGGAGGCCGGGATCACCTACGACTCCCCGCGGGTCCGGGTGGAGCGGTTCGAAGAGGCGGTGCAGGTGGTCCAGGGCCTGCTGCGCACCGACGGACCTTTCTCCTTCGACGGCGCCTCGTACCAGATCCACGACCACACCCTTGCGCCCCGGCCGGTCCAGCAGCCCGGGCCACCTCTGATCATCGGCGGCGGGGGCCGGCGGGTGCTCTCGTTCGCCGCCCGTCACGCCGACATCGTCTCCATCAACGTCAACCTCCGCGAGGGGACCGGCGGCCCGGAGACGGCGCCCAACGCCTCGCCCGAGCGCACCCGGGAGAAGGTGGCCTGGGTGAAGGAGGCCGCCGGTGAGCGCTTCGACGATCTCGAGCTCAACGCCCTCATCGGATTCGTGATGATCACCGATGACGCCTCGGGCATCGCCGATGCCATGGCCCCCCACTTCGGGATCGACCCGGTCGACGCTCTCCACATCCCCCTGGCCCTCATCGGCACCCTCGAGGAGATGGAAGAGGAGCTGCGCTGGCGCCGGGAGGAGTACGGGATCTCCTACTGGTCCATCGAGTCCGACAGCTGGCAGGAACTGGGGCCGATGGTGTCGCGGCTGTCGGGGACCTGAGCAGGGTCCGTTCGGCCGCCTCCCCGGGGATCAGGCGTCCCCGGGGAACCAACCGTGGCCGGAGGATCAACCGTCCCCGGGGAAGAAGCGGGGCAGGTATCTCCGGTTCGCCGTGAGGAGGGTGTCGGCCAGCATCTCGGCCTTGGGGTACTGGCCGACCAGGGGGTTGGCCACCAGGGCCCGGACCATGGTGGCGCGGCTGCCCGACATGGCCGCCTCCACGGCCAGCCGCTCGTAGGCCTTGCAGTGGGCCACCAGCCCGGCCATGTCCGGTGGCAGCGGTCGCTGGGGCAGGGGGTGGGCACCGTCGCCGTCCACGGTGCAGGGCACCTCCACCACGGCGTCGTCGGCCACCCCCGGGAGGGCACCGCCGTTGCGGACGTCCACGACCTGAACGTCTCCGGTGCCGGCATGGAGCGAGGCGATCAGGCGCACGGCCGCCTCCGAGTAGAAGGCGCCGCCCCGGTAGGAGAGCTTGTCGGGCTTCGTGACCACCTCGGGCCGGCGGTACTCGGCCAGCAGCTCGGCCTCAAGCTCGGCCACCACCTCGGCCCGGGACCGCCAACCCGGGGCGGCCTGCTCGGCCAGGGTTTCGTCCAGGCAGTAGTAGTAGTGGAGGTAGTACGACGGCAGCGCCCCCAGCAGGCGCAGGAGCCCGGCCGGCACCCCCGACTCCAGCTCCAGTTCCGGGTGGAACCGGTCGAGCAGTTCGGGCATCCGGTCCACGCCGGCCACGGTGGCCGACCGGGCCCAGGTCAGATGGTTGAGGCCCACGTGCTCCAGTTCCACGGTGTCGGGGTCCACCCCGAGGTAGTGGCCGATGCGCCGCTGCATGTGGATGGCCACGTTGCACAGACCGACGGCCCGGTGTCCCTCATCCACCAGGGCCTGGGTCACGATTCCCACCGGGTTGGTGAAGTCGACCACCCAGGCCCCCGGGGCTCCGCGGGAGGCGGTCTCCTCGGCGATCTCGAGGACCAGGGGCACGGTGCGGAGGGCCTTGGCCAGCCCACCGGGGCCGGTGGTCTCCTGTCCCAGGCAGCCGTAGCCGATGGGCAGGGTCTCATCGGTATGACGGGCGGCCTGGCCACCCACCCGGAGCTGGACCACCACGAAGTCGGCACCGTCGACCGCCCGCTGGCGGTCGTCGGTGGCCACCAGATTCCCTCCCCATCCCCGCTGTCGGAGGATCCGGCCGGCCAACCCGGCCACCGGCTCCAGCCGGTCGAGGTCCGGATCGAGGAGGACCAGCTCGTCGACGAGCAACCGGTCCTCGTGGACGCAGAGGCTGTCGACGAGCTCGGGGGTGTACGTGCTCCCGCCCCCCACCACGGCCAGCTTGATACCCACGCATCGAACGTAACATCACCCGCATGACCCCGACCTCCCCGGACCGATGACGCCGGACGCACCGGCCCTGGTGGCCGTCGACGGCGGGGCCTCGAAGACCGACGCCTGGGTGGTCGCCGCCGACGGGACGGTTCTCGGGACGGCCCGCGGCGCGGGCTCCAACCATCAGTTCTCCGGCCTGGACGGGGCCATGGACGCCATCGGGGACACCATCGGGCAAGCCCTGACGGCGGCGGGTCTGGATTCCGCCGTCCGGCCGGCCGCACCCCTGGGTGTCTACTGCCTGGCCGGGATGGACCTCCCGGTGGACGGGGAACGGCTGGGCGGAGCCATCCGGGCGAGGGGGTGGAGCGAGGAGGACGTCCTTCGCAACGACACCCTGGCCGTCCTCCGGGCCGGCGTCCGTTCCGGTTGGGGGGTCGGGGTGGTGTGCGGCTCCGGTCTCAACTGCGTGGGTCTGGGTCCCGACGGCGCCGTGGAGCGCTTTCCCTCCCTGGCCGAGCTGTCGGGGGACTTCACCCCGGGAGGCTCGTGGCTCGGGGTCCGGGCCCTGGGCCTGGCCCTGCGGGCCCGTGACGGGCGTGGCGCGCCGACCGCCTTGGCCGATCTGGTGCCGGCCCACTTCGGACTGCCCGATCCCGAGGCCGTCCTGAGCGCCGTCTATACCGGCTCCCTCGACTACGGACGGCTCTTCGAACTGGCCCGGGTGTGCCTCGACGCGGCCGGCGACGGCGACCCCGAGGCCACCGGCGCCGCCGCCATGCTGGCCGACGAGGTGGCCCTCATGGTCACGGCCGTCATCGGCCGGCTGGGGGTGGCCGACCGCGAGGTCGAGGTCGTGCTCGGCGGTGGTGTTTTCGACAGTGGCTACGCCGGCTTCGCCCTCCGGGTCCAGCGGGCGGTGACGGCGACCGCGCCCCGGGCCCTCTTCCGCCGGATGGAGGCGGCCCCGGTCCTGGGTGCCGCCCTCCTCGGCCTGGATGCCATCGGCGCGCCGGCAGCGGCGGCGGAACGGCTCCGCGCCACCTGTCCCCGGACCGGGACCGGTCCCCCGGACTGATCGGCGGACGGGTCACCGCGGCGGTGACGGCCGGACACCCGAACCCCGGGCCGGTCCCCGGCACCCGGTAGATTGGCTCCGTGGCCGACGACTTCCTGCTGTTCGCCGGGTCGGCCAGCCGGGGGCTGGGCGGGGCCGTCGCCGACTATCTGGCCTGCCCGCTCGGGGCCAGCGAGTGCATGCGGTTCTCCGAGGGCAACCTGTTCGTCCGGGTGCTGGAGAACGTCCGGGGGCGCGACGTGTTCCTGGTGCAGGGAACGGCGTTTCCGGCCAACGACAACTTTGTGGAGCTGCTCTTCTGGATCGACGCGCTCAAACGGGCCAGTGCGGCGTCGGTGACTGCGGTCATCCCGTACTTCAGCTACGCCAAAGGGGACAAGAAGGACGAGCCCCGGGTGTCCATCCGGGCCCGGGTCTGTGCCGATGCCATCGAGGCGGCCGGCGTGGACCGGGTCATCACCCTGGACCTCCACGCCCCCCAGGTGCAGGGCTTCTTCAAGGTCCCCGTGGACGACCTGTACGCCCTCCCGGCGCTGTGCGACGCCATCGGCGCCAGGGGCCTACCGGATCTGGTGGTGGTGGCCCCCGACGCCGGGTTCGCCAAGAAGGCCCGCCAGTGGTCGGAACGGCTGGAGGCACCCCTGGCCATCGCCGACAAGCGGCGGGTCGACCACTCCGAGACGGCCGAGGTGATGGAGCTGATCGGCTCGGTGGAGGGCAGCACCGCCCTCATCGTGGACGACTTCACCATCTCGGCCGGCACGCTGGTGGACGCGGCGCGGGTGGTCATGGAGCGGGGGGCCGCCTCCGTGTACGCCGCCGTCACCCACGGTCTGCTGGCCGGGCCGGCCGTCGAACGGATCGACGCCAGCCCCATCGAGACACTGTTCATGACCGACAGCGTGGAGACCCACCCGGTCGAGCTGTCCCCGAAGATCGAGATGGTGTCGGTGGCCCCTCTGTTCGGCGAGGCCATCCGGCGAATCGCCCGCCGGGAGAGCGTGTCGACCCTGTTCACCTGACGGCGCCATGCCCGGCGGCGCCGGCGGGAAGCGGCCCTACCGGTCGAGCCCGCGGGACGGACGGAGACCGTCGCACACGATGTCCAGCATCCGGAGGCGGGCCTCCCCGCCCAGTCCCGCCTGCTCACCGGCGCGGCACACCCCGACCACCAGACCCATCACCTCCGGTGCGGTGATCCCACTCCGGACCCCGCCGGCGCCCTGGGCCCGCTCCAGCATCCCGGCGACACCCGACCGGAGCTGTCCGGCCATCGCCGAACACCGGGACTGGATGTCGATGCCGGCCGCCCCGAGAGCGTCGATGAGATCGTGCTTGTTGGCGACCCGGTCGGCGAAACGGCGGAGAAAGGTGAAGAGCACCTCGGCCGGGTCGCCCGGTGCCGGTGGCGCCGTGGCCATGGCGGCCAGCTCCTCCAGCCGGGTGAGCACGATGGCCTCGAAGAGGGCCTCTTTGTTGGGGAAGTGGCGGTAGAGCGTCCCGATCCCCACCCCGGCCCGCACCGCCACCTCGTCGATCGGCGCCGCCACCCCCCCGGCGGCGAACACCTCCTCGGCGGCCACCAGGATCCGCTGCCGGTTCTTGACGGCGTCCGCCCTCATCGGCCGGCATCCGGCCGGTCCCTCGGTCGACTCCCCACCGACAGGACCGCCGACCGGCGCGGTGCCATCGACCTCCGTCACCCCGGCTGCGTCCACGTCGTCCCCCTGGCTGGCGGCCGCCGGAACCGGTGGCCGCACGTTGACACCTGTTCTGTCACGTGACCAAAACGAGATAGCCGTCCCGACCCTACCCCCGGGGAGGGTCCGGACCCCCTTATCCCACCGCCACCGGTGTGTGCCGGGCCACGATCCCGGCGGTCCCGGAAGCCGGCGGCAAGGTCCCGAACGTCCCGGCCCCGGGGCCGGCCAGACGGGCGGCACAGAAGGCTTCGGCCACCGCACCGGGAGCCACCCGCAGGAGAAGCGACGCCTGGAAGACCAGCGCCATCCGCTCCACCACCGACCGGGCGCGCCCCTCGAGGCCCTGGGTATCAGCCAGGTCGACGTGGAGATCGTCGATGGCCCGGACCAGGCGGGGATCACCGCCGCCGTCCCGGCCCACCTCCTCCCAGTAGGCCTCGAGGGTCTCCGGCTCACGGGACAGGGCCCGCAGGACGTCCAGGCAGATCACGTTGCCCGAGCCCTCCCAGACCCCGTTGACCGGGCTCTGGCGCAACAGCCGCGGCAGGCCCGACTCCTCGACGAACCCGTTCCCTCCCAGGCACTCCAGGGCCTCGGCGGCGTGCTGGGGTGCCCGCTTGCACGTCCAGTACTTGATGACCGGAGTCAGCAGGCGCCGGATCCGGGCCTCGTGGACGTCGGCGGGCGGAGCATCGAAGGCCCGGGCCAGGCGCAGGGCCGAGGCCGTGGCGGCCTCGGACTCGAGGGCCAGATCGGCCAGGACCGCCGCCATGAGAGGTTGGTCGGCCAACAGCCGGCCGAACGCCATCCGGTGGGTGGCGTGCCAGGTGGCCTGGGCCACCCCCTGGCGCATGACGGCGGCCGACCCCAGGATGCAGTCGAGCCGGGTGTGGTTGACCATCTCGATGATGGTGCGCACCCCCCGCCCCTCCTCCCCCACCAGGCGACCCTCGGCCCCGGTGAGCTCGATCTCGCTGGAGGCGTTGGACCGGTCCCCCAGCTTGTCCTTCAGGCGCTGGATGCGGATCGGATTGCGGGATCCGTCGGAGCGCCAGCGGGGGACCAGAAAGCAGGAGAGCCCCCCGGGGGCCCGGGCCAGCATCAAAAAGGCGTCCGACATCGGTGCCGAGCAGAACCACTTGTGCCCGGTGAGCCGGTAGGTACCACCCGGCCCTCCCCCGACGGGTTCCGCCCGGGTGGTGTTGGCCCGGACGTCCGACCCACCCTGCTTTTCGGTCAGGGCCATCCCACAGGTGACGCCGGCCTTCTGATCGGCCGGCCGGTTGGAGGGATCGTAGGTGGTGGAGCCGATCATGGGCTCCCACTCCCGGGCCACCTCGGGCTGGTGGCGCAGGGCCGGCACCACGGCATAGGTCATGGAGACGGGACAGATCGGGCCGGCCTCGACCTGGTACCAGACGATGACCTTGGCCGCCCGGGCCACGTGGGCCCCGGGCCGGGGGTCGGCCCACGGCCCGGAGTGGAGCCCGTGGGCCAGGGCCGTGGCCATGAGCTGGTGGTAGGCCGGGTGGTACTCCACCACGTCGATCCGGTGGCCGTACCGGTCGTGGGTGTGCAGGACCGGGGGGTTCCCCTCGGCCTGGCGCCCCCACTCCTGTGCCGTCCCGCCACCGGCCAGGACGCCGAGGCTCCCCAACTCCTCCCGGGCCCACGTCGCCCCCTCCCGGTCGACCGCCTCGGTCAGGGCCCGGTCCGACGAGAAGACGTCGTACCCCTCGAGCGGAGGGGACTGGTTGAGGACCTCGTGGGTCGGGGACGGAATCGTCACCAGGGGACCTCCCGGTCGATGGCCCGGCACCGGCCGGACGGAGCGGATGCCCATCATGTCGCACCCACCGGGCCACGGACGGCCGGGACGGTGACCGCCCCGTCGCCATTAGGTTCTACGCCAGACCGGTCGGATCCGTAGCGCGCCCGTCCGGCCTCCACCAGGCCACCACCAGGCCACCACCCGATCACCGGCCCTCTCCCCGGCCGGCCAAGGAGGACCACCATGCGACACACAGCTCTCCTCTTCACACGGACCGTGCTGGGCGGCTATCTCGCCGTGCACGGTGCCCAGAAACTGTTCGGTTCGTTCGGCGGGCACGGGCTCGAGGCCACCGGGGCGGGCTTCGAGGCGCTGGGCTTGCGACCCGGCAAGGCCATGGCCGCGCTGGCCGGGGCCAGCGAGCTCGGCGGGGGGATCCTGACCGCCACCGGAATCGCCGACCCCCTGGGCCCGGTGGCCATCGCCGGAACCATGGTGGTGGCCTCGTCCGTCCACCGGAAGCAGGGCCCGCTGGCCCAGAACGGCGGGTACGAACTGCCCCTGACCAATCTGGCGCTGGCCGTGACCCTGATCGGGACCGGCACCGGACGCCTGCGCATGGGGCCCCACCTGTCCAAATCACTGACCCGGCTGACGGTGCTCGGTGGAGCGGTACTGGCCGGCGCGGCCCTGAGTCAGATCCTGCGGGCCGAGCCCCCGGCCCAGGCCGCCGGTGAACCGGAGGAGACGGACGACAGCGGGCCCGACGTCGTGGAGTCCGTCCCGGCCTGACGCCGGGCGGCCCAGCCCACCGGACAGGTCAGGTCACGTCCGGGCCGCTGGGGCCGGTGGCCACCTCGCCCGTCACACCGGCGGCCGCCGCCGCAGCCGGCCGGGTCTCGGGATCGGCCGGGTCGGGGCGGGGCCACCGGGGAGGGTGGGCCGACGCGGCGAGGGCCATGGGCACCCGGGCCACCACCACATCGGGCCGGTGGCGCAGTTGGGTGGCCAGCACCAGATCCACCTGGTTGTGGAGGAGCCGGTAGCGGAGCCGGTCCGGGATGAGCACCGGAATGAGCACCACAATCTGGCGTGTGTCGTCGGCCCGGAGCTCGTCCACGAACGCCAGGATCGGCCGCACGATCGAGGCGTACGCCGTGTGCACCACCCGGAGCTCGACCCCGGGGTCCCAGCGCTCCCAGTCGGCCTCGACCTCGGAAGGTTCGGGGGACCGGTCGTCGAACACCACGGTGACCGCCACCACCTCCCCACCGAGGGAGAGAGCCTCGGACAGCACGTGCTCGGTCAGGCGGGACACGTTGGTGACCGGAACCACCACCAGGGTGGGCCGGCGTTCCGGCCGGGCCGGAATGGTCCCGAACCCCAGCTCATCGGCGGCCCGTGCGTAGTAGGCGGCCACCCGGTTGAACAGCAGGATGAGCAGGGGGACGGCCACCACCACCACCCAGGCCCCGGCCACGAACTTGGTGACCAGAAAGATGATCGTGGCCGCCGCGGTCACCACCGCCCCCGTCCCGTTGATCATGCTCCTGCGGACCCAGCCGGGGGGACGGGTCCGGCGCCAGTGGACCACCAGGCCGGCCTGGGACAGGGTGAAGCCGATGAACACCCCGATGGCGAACAGGGGGATGAGGGTGTTGGTGTTGCCCCCCACCGCCACCAGCAGGACCCCGGAGAACAGGGTGAGGGCCAGCACGCCGTTGCCGAAGACCAGCCGGCTGTCCCGCACGGCGAACAGGCGCGGCAGGTAGTGGTCCCGGGCCAGCAGGCTGGTCAGGACCGGGAGTCCCCCGAAGGAGGTGTTGGCCGCCAGGGCCAGGACCAGGGTGATGGTGAGCGAGACCGTGTAATAGGCCCAGTTGCGACCGACGGCCTCGGTCATGATCTGACTCAGCACCGTCTGGTCGGACCTCGGCTGGATGTGGAATTTGTCCACCAACTCCGCCAGGCCCAGCAGCATCGCCCCCAGGATCACCCCGAGAAGCAGCTCGGTCCGCTTGGCCCGGGCCACCCGGGGCTCGCGGAACAGGGGTACGCCGTTGGCGATGGCCTCCACCCCGGTGAGGGCGCTGCACCCGGCCGAAAAGGCCTTCAGGATCAGCAGCACCGTCACCGCCTGCACCGTCGAGGTCGCCACCAGCGGCCGCCCGGTCTGCGGGGTGCCGAGTCCGAGGGGGTGGATGAGGCCCACGGCGATCACGGCCAGGAGACCGACGATGAAGACCAGGGTCGGGATGAGGAAGGCCCGGGCCCCCTCACCCAGTCCCCGCAGGTTGAGGGCGGTGATGATCAGGAGGATGCCCAGGCACATGGGGACGGTGTAGGGCAGCGCGGCAGGGAACGACGAGGTCAGCTGCTGGACACCGGCGGCGATGGAGACCGCCACCGTCAGGGTGTAGTCCACGATGAGCGCCGCGCCGGCCAGCTCGGACACCCGCGGTCCGAAGTTGTCCCGCGAGACGGCGTAGGCACCGCCACCGCGGGGATAGGCCTCGATGACCTGCCGGTAGGAGATGACCAGGATCACCAGCAGGACCACGATGGCCACCGTGATGGGCAGGATCAGATGGAGGGCGGAGGCACCGCCGACGGCCAGCACGATGAGGATGGCCTCGGGGCCGTAGGCCACCGAGGTCAGTGCATCGAGGGACAGGGCCGAGAGCCCCTCGACCGGGGTGATCTCCTCGCTGGAGGCGTCCGACACCGACAGGTCGCGG
>Ga0182016_10008602_pt1 | contig 10279 bp, 5 predicted proteins | sample 712S2MmetaG_FD_120491 | JGI IMG/M metagenome (GOLD analysis project Ga0182016, IMG submission 120491) | Permafrost microbial communities from Stordalen Mire, Sweden - 712S2M metaG | ecosystem: Environmental > Terrestrial > Soil > Wetlands > Permafrost | place: Sweden: Stordalen | collected... | reverse complement strand
TCCCCCATCATCTGGAAGAATATAATTTACGTATCCACCGCGGTGGGACCTGGCGGCCAGGACGTGAAAGTCGGACTTTATGGAGACATCGAGCCCGCCAACGACCAGGACTCGCATCAGTGGCGGCTGTTGGCCTTGGAGAAAAGCACGGGCCAGATCGTTTGGGACAAGCTCGGCTACGAGGGAATCCCGCGCGGCAAACGCCACCCCAAATCGACGCATTGCAATGCCACACCCGCGACGGATGGGCAACGGATTGTCGCCATTTTCGGCTCGGAAGGATTGTTCTGCTTCGACCAACAGGGCGCTTTGGTCTGGAAAAAGGATCTTGGGCCCATGAAGTCCGGGTATTATATGGTTCCCAGCGCCCAATGGGGATTCTCCAGCTCACCGATCATTCATGATGACAAAGTGGTCGTGCTTTGCGATGTCTTGGACGATTCGTTCATTGCCGAGTTTGCCTTGGCCGACGGACATGAATTGTGGCGCACCAAACGGCAGGACGTTCCCACTTGGGGCACGCCCGCCGTGGCCAGAGTGGGAGGGCGCACGGAGATTTTGGTGAATGGCTGGCACCACACTGGCGCCTATGACTTTGCCGACGGCCGGGAAATTTGGAAGCTGGAGGGCGGCGGCGACATTCCGGTGCCCACCCCAATCGTTTCGGGCGAACTGGCCTATTTCACCAGCGCCCACGGATCGCGGCGCCCCATGCGCGCCATTCGCCTGGATGCGCATGGGGATCTCAAGGCCATTTTGGCCGGCGGAACCAAAGCCAGTGTGGCCTGGGAACAGGAGCACAAAGGCGACTACATGCAGACGCCGATTGTCGTCGGAGATTTTCTCTATGGCTGCGTCGATAACGGGATCGTCACCTGTTTCGAGGCCAAGTCCGGGGCGGTCCGTTACAGCGAACGCCTTGGCAACGGTGCGGAAGGATTCACCGCTTCCCCGGTTTCCGATGGCAGGCATTTATACTTTACAAGCGAAATTGGAAATGTTTATGTAATTCCCGCCACGGCCCGCTTCTGGGTGGCGGCGACCAACTCTCTTGGGGAAACCTGCCTTTCCACCGCGGCCCTCTCGGACGGAACACTTTTCTACCGGACCCGCCACGAATTGCTGGCCATCGGCGCAGGCGCCGCGAAATAAGCGGAGTTTCCTCCGCTCACGAAAGCCCAAAGTGGCGGAGAGGGTGGATTCGAACCCCCTTCCAACCCCCGGATTCATTAGGGAAAAGTGAGGAGCACAACGGAAAAGATGCTGGAATTGCAGTCGCATCGGGTCACGATCTGTCACGCGTAGTCAGAGCGTGGGCTGAACTTGCTTCCGCACTGAAGGCCGCAATCCTCGACTTTGTCAACGCGGAGAGGGAAGAGGAGGCTATCTCTGTCTGACGTTCCGATGTGCAGATGACGACCGCTTTCCGTTGTGGCTTTGGGTGCGGACAGGATGTCGGTCCCGGTGCGTTGTTCAATTTGATTAATGAGGATACGAAATTGAGGGTCCGGCAGGACGCCGTTCACGACTGAGGAGACAGGGGCATTACTCAAATACCTCCCAAGGCCCAGCTTGCTGCCGTCCTCTTCGGGCAAGGAGGTGAAATTGAGCTCGATCGCCACCTACGGCGGTGTCCGGTTCAATGCCGAGACCAAACCCTGAATGATTTCCAAGTCCTGTTCTGTCGCCCGAACGTAGATTAAGCCGGTTCGATCATTAAAGAAAAGGCTCTTACCGGGGTCCGTCAGAGTGACGCCTCGCGCCGTGAAAAATTGTCGAAGCAACTGGTGGAGGGCAACGGTATCGATTGGCAGGGAAGTGCTATTCGGGGAGTTACCCTGATCGCCTGTAGCCCCGCCGCCGGTTGATCCGGCGGAGGTGCCAGGGTTAAGGCTCATGGCGGAAACACTCTGCAAACGTTGGAGAAACGTCTTCGGGTCCACTCTGAAAACCTTCGAGATAAGGGCTGCCTGCTCATCCTGCTTAGGCGAAAAAACCACGCCATAATCCTTCAGCGTGCAGCGAAGGGGATGATCCGACCCCATGATAATCGCATCCAAGACATCAGCCAAACGGGGGTTCGACATGGGAGGAGAAATCGTGATCGTGATCTGGCCCATATCCACCATTTGCCGGCCGCCAATCCCTCCGTCCTGGGCGGCGGTGGCCGCCGCAGTTTTCGTGGTCGAGCTTCCCCCGATTCCGGTGGTTTCGGTGGACGGATTCACCATGAATTTCAGGCCAACGCCCTCGGGGTCTAGTTTGATGGATTCGGTGCGCAGTTGGTTTAGGACTTCAGTCAAAGGAACCGCCTGGTATTCCACCTGATTCAGACGCATGCGATCCAATTTGGAGAGGATTGCCACGCGCTCTTCGCTCGTATAAACCAAATTGGTATCGGGCCAGGGATTGGAAGTGGCCAAATCATTGGGCTGAGCGATCGAAGCAGGCAATGCCTGAACAAACTGCGGGGTAGCCGCCGGGTCCAAGGGAATAAGCATCGGCTCTTCATCCCAGGTCAGCGGGATCAACATCGGCTGGGCGGTGGTGTGCAGCGGAATGGGCTGAGACTGCTGCCAGGCCGAGGTGCTTCGGATCAAATCCAGGTAATAACGCGCAGTTTTGTTGGAAGGGGCGTTATTCGAAACTTGGGTCAGAATAGTAAAGGCTTCGTGGAGTTTCCCCTCTTCGTAAAGAAATTTGGCATTGCGTACTTGGGTCTCGATGCTCTCTTTCCTAGCTGCCTGACCGTCTAACGCCGCGGCCAAAAGTTGCGCGCCCGGTGAACTATTCCATGACGCGCTGATCTCCTTTTGCCAAGTGTCTTGCCTCTGTCCATGCGCTGTTTGTATGACACCAAAGAGCAGGACGACGCCGGGTAGGACGACGAGTGTCGCCATTACTTTGAGCGGCGCTCCGGACCACAAGGTCCGTGGCCGCGGCGTTGCCTTGGACAGCCGGAGCAGTCGTTCCACGCGCAGACCCAGCCTGGATTGAAATCGGCCATTGACCCCAATCCAACCCCAGCTACGCGGCGCCGCCATTTTTTTGCCCAGGGTGACCAGGCATCTTGCCAGAGCGTCGGGGCCATTGGGCACTAAAGCGGTCTCTTCATCCGCCGCCAACTCGGCGGTGAGGTGCAAAGAGCGCCGGGCCCACCAGACGAGCGGATGCCACCACAGCACGGCGGAGGCAAAGTCAGCCAGCAGGAACCAGCAAGGGTCATGCGCAGCCAAGTGCGCCAATTCATGCGCGAGGACGGCGTCTTGTTCCGCCTCGCTGTACGCGGTGGCAAAATCCAGAGGTAGTCCGATGGTAGGCCGCGCAAGGCCAAAGGCCATCGGGCTTACTCTCACCGGCATCCTTAAGAGATTGACTTTCCGTCGCAGACCAACCCGTTGCGCGATTTCCTCAACTCGTTCTTGCAAAGAGCGATGGGCGATTCTCTCCCGCCGCAAGCGCAACGCAACCAAAAGAGCTTGGGCGGCCGCGATGCGTCCCAACACAATGACCGTGCCTGCCAGCCAAACCCAACCCGGCCAGAAAACGGCGGACGGTGGTCGGAGCAATGTGGAGTTTATTTTGACTGGCACTTGCGGGCGGACGGCGGAGGCATGTGCTGGCGGAGCGATGGGCCGCGCCTTGGCGGCGACTTGTTTTTGGCCGAAGCAAAATTGAGCCGCGCCTCGTCCGAACCCGGTGAAATCCGAGGCCGCCACCAGCAGGAGTCCGACAAAAACAATTTGCCAAAGAGCCCTTTGGGAAGAAGCGGAGCGACACAACCGTTGCGCCAAAAAGCCCAGGCCCGCCAGGCAGGAAATCTCAAAACCCAGTGTGGCGAGCAGATGCCACCAAAACGAGAGAGTGGGGACATTCATAACTTCTTCTTCCTTTCCGCGATGAGCGCTTCCAACCGCGTCAGTTCCTCGCGGCTGATTTGCCGCGTGGTGAGGAGGTGCGCGACCATGTCCGCCAGACTGCCTTCGAAAAGCCGGTCCAGGAAATGAGTGGAGATGTCTTGCGTGACTTCCTCGGCCTGGACGGCAGGGCGGTAGAGGAATTTCCTTTCGTGCAGGCGATGGCGAACCAAGCCGCGCGCCTCCATCTTCCGCAGCATGGTGGCTATGGTGGTGTAAGCCCAGTCACCTTCGGCGGCGAGGCCTTGATGAACTTCCGCCACCGTCGCCTCCGTGCGCGGCCAGAGGACTTGCATAATTTTGAGTTGCAGGTCACCGAGTCGGTAGGTCTTGGATTTGGCCATGACATTACTTAGGTAATACTACTTGAGTAATATACGCAAGCAAAAATGTGAGAATTGTTTTTGGTAGGGCGGTGCCGCTGCGCCGTCCATGATTCGGCACTGCGACCAGGGAAAATTTGGGCGAAGCGGCCGCTCCGTCCTACCAAGACGGCGCGACCTCAGTCAAATCACCAGCCGAAGAAACGGTAGGGATCATCCCATTCAGTGGGTTTCGTGAGGTAAAGTCCCTCCAGCCAGCGGCCCTTCGTTGGGTCGGGAATGGGAACGAGGCGGGCGTCGGCCAGCCACAGTTTTCCCGTGCCGGTAAACCAGATCTGGAACTTGCTCCCTTTGGTCGCGGTCCCCTTGGCTTGGACCACGAACGTATTGGTCTGCCAGTCGTCCTTCGCTGCAAGGTCGAGGTAATCGATAAGCCCTTGCCAATTGGCGGTGTTCTGCACGGTCCAATGGATTTCCTTGGTGGACAGATCCTCGGCGCGGGTTCTTATTGACATCCGATACCATTGCCCGGCGCGAATGGGCATGTCATACTGCGCGAGCATGATTTCCGGCGGTTTGCTTCCGTCCGACGCGGGCGGCACGGTGAGAACTTGGGACCAACCGCCGTCCGCGTCTGGGAGTTTTACGCGGGTGGGAATGGCGCCTTTCGAGTTGCACTCCCATTGCTCGGCCAAACCCTGGCCGCTGGAGGCGGCGCTGAAATCACCATTTCTGATGACCGACGGCTCTTGGGACCCACCCACTGGATCGCTGAACCTCTCCAACAGCGGCGTCGCGCCGGAGACGCCCAGATTTCCCAGCAACCGGCTGGCCGCAAAGGAAGCGCGCCCAAAAGTGCGCCGCAAATTGAATGGTCCCGGCAGCGCTCCCATATTTGTGCTCACCTCGAAGGGCGGAAGTTGGAAAAAAACAACATTCCCTTGCTGGGCCAGTACGCCGTCGCCGCAAACCGTCGCGCCTTCTGTCACGAGCGGCAATTGGCGCGGGTCGCGGTTGTGAACGTCCGCGGGCGCGACCCCGGCGAGAAACAAGTTCGCCGGGAACGGAGGGAACTCGGCGGCGATGTGTTCCGCGTTTTTCATGGCAACTTTTGCGCTCAAGAATGAATTCGCTTCCTCCTCGCCCAGGCCGAGAGCCAGGACATGACCGCCCGACTTGAGCCAATCCCCAATGGCGGCCGCTTGCGGCGCAAGCTCCCGGCCGCCACCTGGTCCCACCACGAGCACCTGGTCCTCGGTGAGCGCGGCCCCGCCAAGAGTGGAAGCTTCGATGCCGCAGGCTTGCAACCAGGCCAGGCCGGCGGCCTCCCCGGCGTACACGGCTGTGCGACGCGGGCTGGGACGCCACGCCGCGATATACTTAAGGATGTTGCCCGCCAGAATCATCGCCGCCGGATCGCTTTCCGTGCGGCCTGTAATGTCCATTTGACAGAAAAGAACCAGCCCCCGGCCCTCACGATATTCCAGGAGCGGGCTGTACTGCAGGGCGTAGCCGCCATCGACAATGGGAAGGAAATCGCCGCGCGGCGGTTTCTCAATCAACACCGAGGCGACATTGCCCCAATTGCCGCAACGCCACAGCCTGGGCACTTCCAGTCCGCTCCAGAGGACGGCGGGCGCTCCGCTATACTTTTGACTCAAGCTGTAAGAGAGAGTCGGCGGCAAGATGGTGGAGGAACCCCGCCAATCGCGCAGATTCTCCGCCTTCAGTCCCGCCAGGAGCGGGCTGTCAGCCAGGCGCGGCCAAGCCTGCCGCAGTCCGTATTCCTCGACTCTCAAACCCAGGCGCTTTTCCAATACGTCGCCGGTTTGTTCGAAGACGACGACTTTCAATCCGTCGCGCACCCGCTTGAGCTCGGGCGCTGGACCATCAATCGTCAAAGCGCCTTTGCCGATGAGCAGCACATCGAATTTGGAAAGATCCGCCGCCGCGCCCACCGCCTCAGTCGCAACCCCCAAGTCCCCAAGTAATTTGGCGGTCTGGCCCGCCGGATCAAAGAGCGCCATTTTTGAGGCCGGGCGTGGCGGCGCAACGGGCGCCAACACTTGCACAGCGAAGGCATCCGTTTGCGCTTCGCCAGTGTTGAATTTGAAGTTGGCGTTTATTTGATATTCACCCGGCTTCGTTTCACCGGACAGCCTAATCCGCACCGGAAGACGCGCCTGCTCTCCGGTCGGAATGACCACCTGTTGGGCGCCTCCAGCCGCGGGGGCCAAATCAGACGACCAGGAAGCGTCGCAGGTCACCGTCACGCGGGAATTATTTATGACAACGAGTTGCTTTTCGATAGCGTCGCCCGGAAAGAAAGTATGGTCTTTGGCGGTAAAGTGTTCCGGCTTGCCCGCGATCCAACCGAGCAATGGGTTGTTGTTCCGGATCAGAGATAGAGCGGTGGGCGAGGCAATCCAATCGGATGTTTCATAAGCGAGATCAAAACGCTCGAAGGTGTGATCAATAAAGTCCGGGCTGAAGCCCGGGCGCTGCAGATTGTCCCAATCCACCGCCAGATCTTGACGGTGGTGTTGGAAGCCATCGCGCAATTTCCAGAAGCGGTCGAACTCCCAGGGCGAATTACCGGAGAGGCCCCAAGTGCGGAAGGCGCGCCAATTGGCCGTCGTGTAGGCGGCTTGCACGGGATGAAGCTCATCCAACCGCTCGCTCCCGACCGAGACAGGATAATCCCAATGATGCCACCCGCGTCCCTGGCGGAACTGCCGCGCTTCCCAGCGCAAATCGACCTTCTCACGGTCGCTGATTTGATAGGCGGCGTCACCGAGAAACTGCGCGTTCCATTCGGCGATACAGTATTCCCACGGCACGGCCGCGCCGCCGAACTCGCGTTGGCCCTTGTACCAGCCGCGATACATGGTCCAATCCCAGCCAAAGGGAGCGCCGTACTCGACTAAAACCAACGGTTTAACTCCCTTTGTTGCCCAGTGCTCAAACCAATCATCCAATTCCTGGATGGGCACGAAATTCGGGTAGAAGTTCAGCGTGTACATCGCGCTGAGATTCCCGGAAGAGTGATGGTAAACGATGCGCGCGGGGTCCAAATGTTTGACAATGGCCTCGCAGCGCAAAGCCAGCCGCGCGTTGTTGCCGGACCAACCGTCGGAGCGCGGATCACTTAAGCCGTCAATCATTTGCGGATTGGTGTCCTCGTTGTACCCGGTGGCGTTGTGGCTCATCGCGTAGCAGACAACCGAAGGATGGCTCCCCGCGACGCGAGCATAAAAACGCGCGTGCTCCGCGTAACCGTTGGTTTGGTCAGCGTCCGGCGTTTTCCAGTCGTAGGCGCTAAAATGCGGCTGAGACAAAGCGACCAGCATCCCGGCATCATCGGCCGCGCGCAGAATCTCGGCAAAACTCAGGTGGGCGCCCGGTTCGCAACCATAATTGTGTGTGTAAACAAAATTGATGCCGAAACTTTTCAACCGCCGAAAGCTCTCCCGCGCCGCGGCATAAGTGGCCAGGGCGGCACCCACCTGGGCGTTGTCCAACGGCACCAGCGATAGATAGAGGCGGGACCCGTTCAGATAAAAATCGCGGCCCTCAATCCAGAGTTCGCGAAAACCAAAACGGACAGGCGAGGCGATGTCCACTTCGCGGCCGTTCGCGTCCAGCAGGGAAACTTCGGCGTCGTATTGGTTTTGCGGGGTGTGAATGTCCCACAACTTGGGCGCTTTCCAATGCGCGCTAAAGGCGGCGCGGCCTTCCTGGAGATCGGCGGCGGTGAATTCAGGACCGCTAAATTCCGCCGCCAGTTTACCTTGCTCCGTAATTCGCGCCCGCAGCCTGTAACGGCCGTCGCCGGCGAGGCCGTCCAGTCCGGCTGCAAACGTGATTTGGCCCTGGCGGAAGGAGGTGTCAACTTTAACGTCAACCAGGCGAGCCCCCGCCGGTTCGCCGACCAGCCAGACATCACCGCACAAGCCGCGGCGTTGGACTTCGCCCTTTTTTTGCTTGCCGGTGTTGGTGTCATTGTAGGATTCCATTACCTCTTTGAGAGGCATGGAAATGACCAGAAGGCTCAGGACATACGTTTGCCCCGGCCGGACGAATGTGGAAAGATCTACTTGACCGCCAGGGAAACGGGTGACACCGGCTTTCTTGCCGTCAAGATAAACTTCGGCGTAAGAGTTCAAATACTCCACCGCCAGGGAAATGCGCCGCCCAGCCCAATCCGGCGGAATGTTTACCGTGCGCTGGTACCAGGCACTCCGTACGCCTTTGAGATTGGTGTTCTTCCAAGCCGGAGCTGGATAAAGCGTTTGGTAATCGCTCTGCATATAATCCTGCGCTCCGGGCCAGCAGGCCGGCACCTTATAGTAACCCCAGTCCGCCATCGGAACCGGCGTAGCGTGGTCGGCCGCGGGTTGCCAGCGCCAGAGGCTGTTCAAGCAAAGACGTTCCCTCGTGGGAGTGGTCTCATGAAACGCCTTGCCGGCGTCCCACACCGCCCTGACACCCTCGGGCAAAACCGCGTCCGCGGGCTGCGCTTTTGAACACGGTGAAATAATGACGCCCCATACTGCCGCCAGCAGGATGAACAGGAGTAGTCTGGCAAAGGCCGGGTCGCCTCGCCGAGGCGACCGTCCCCGCGAGAAACACCCGCGAACGGCACGGCGCGCCGTCCCTATCGTTCGTGATCGAGGCAGGAGAAGATGGGGGATGAGAGCACGCATAAAGGGATCGCCTTGTTTCGATTTGCTTTCTTTGATGAAGGATGGAGCGGGCCCGGCAGGAATTGCAAGCGTTCAATGCTTTTCCTACAAACAGGGCAATTCTTGACTATGCCATCCGTTATCCGCTTGATCGAAACTGGCCGGCGTGAATAATGACGGCATGATCAACGCGCGACTTTTCAGAAATCTGTTCATCCCATTGCTGGCCCTGGCCGCGAGTCGGGGCGCTTTCGCCCAAGCGGAGGCCATTGAAGGCTTCAAGGACACGGCCCTGGAGCCCGGCGGCAAATGGCACGTCCATGATCCGGACCGTCCCCAGCCGCCGGTCGTCACGCCTGGCGCCACCTTTAGCCAAAATGCGCCCCCGCCCTCCGACGCGGAAGTGCTTTTCGATGGCAAGGATTTATCCAAATGGGAGAACAGCCGCGGCCAGGACGCAACCTGGAAAGTGGAAAATGGCTACGTTGAAACGGCGGCGCGCGGCGGCGGCATTCGCACGCGCGGCACTTGGGCTGACTTCCAACTGCACGTGGAGTGGGCGGCGCCCAATCCGCCGCATGGCACCGGCCAGGGGCGGGGCAACAGCGGCATTCTCATTAACAACATGTATGAAGTGCAAGTGCTCGATTCCTATCAGGCCAAGACTTATCCCGACGGCCAGGCGGGCGCCATTTATGGCCAATCGCCGCCTCTGGTCAATGCCTGCAAACCGCCTGGCGAATGGCAGACCTACGACATTCTTTTTGAATCACCCCGCTGGAACGCCCAGGGGGAGTTGACCAAGAAAGCAATCATTACCGTGCTCCACAACGGCGTCGTCATTCAAAACCATTACGAACTGATCGGCATGACCGACGGCATCAACGAAGCCCAGCCCTGGCGGTCCCTTTCCAAGTATCCCGCACCGCACGCGCCCGAGGTGTTCATTGAGCTGCAAGACCACAACAATCCAGTCCATTTTCGCAACATCTGGGTGCGGCGCATGGGCGGCGAGGCCTCGCCGTAGCTGTTGAATCCTAAACCCGCGCCATCGCCAAAAGCACGGGAGCCAGTGGCTGTGCGGGTTCCCGCAAGACGCTTCTAAGCAACGGCAAGGCGTCTTTCCACGCGGTGCCCAGGGGCGGGAGCAAGGCGTCCTCCAGGCAGTTTGGTTCAGGCAAACGGTTCTCCACGGCCAAGGCGCAGCCGAGCGGTTCAATCGCATCCATCAGCGCTTGGCGGGCTTCCTGCTCCAAGTCTCCACTTGACAGAACCCCCGCCGCCTTCAACTTGCGGGCGGCTTTGGCGCGAAGCGCGGCGGCCTTTTCCCGTTCGGCCTCCGATAAGGGCGGCG
>Ga0182016_10008600_pt1 | contig 10282 bp, 5 predicted proteins | sample 712S2MmetaG_FD_120491 | JGI IMG/M metagenome (GOLD analysis project Ga0182016, IMG submission 120491) | Permafrost microbial communities from Stordalen Mire, Sweden - 712S2M metaG | ecosystem: Environmental > Terrestrial > Soil > Wetlands > Permafrost | place: Sweden: Stordalen | collected... | reverse complement strand
GAGTTTCTCGGCGGTATCGCGGATGAGTGATTTGTCGAAGTACTTTTTAAGTTCCTCGAGCTCTTCATATCCTCCCACGTACAAACCCCAGGTATATACGCCTTTCACATGGAGTCTCGACTTGTCGATGGGTTCATCGTAGATGTTGGCGTCGGTGTAAACGAACACAAAATCTGCGGCTTGCGCCAACTTCAAGTTGCTCCGAATGGCACTCTCGAGCCCTTCGGCAGATCCGAAAGCTCGAATCCGCTGAATGGCATCCAGTTTCATCGGCAGCGCGAACCTCTGCCAAACCGTCCTTTCATCGACCACTGCAGAGAGCACCACGTGACCCGACACAATGCCGCGACTCGCGAGCGAACTCAATGCCGCAACCATAAGCCTTCCTTCCTGGATGGGCATGTTGCGCATGGAGGCAGAGCAATCGACCACGAACAAAACCTTCTTTCGACTCAATGATTCGAGCACTCGATGCCGGTAGTAAGGCCGGCCGCTCACAAAGTGGCGCACCGAGATCTTCTTCCCCGGCACCTCGCTGGTGACCAATCGAGACTGGGCGAGAAACAACGGACCGAGCCGACTTGCGAGCAAGTTGACGCGACCGAGGTCAATCTCCGAAGGCTCATCGCTCAAAAGATCGGCATTGCCTGCATCAGGCAGCGTGCCTTTTGGCTCTACCGGCTTACGAGAACCCAGGCTCTTCCCTGGCGGCTCGTTGACTCCGAAGCTTCCCGCATCGAACTGCTGGGCCGCTTCCTGCGCCGACTGGCCTTCCAGCATGGGCGTAAGGTCAGGAGTACCTTCTGCGCCCTTCGTTTCGTCACCCCGGGTAGGGATGAACGACTTGCCAGGCGGAAACTTAAGGCACCATTCCTTCAAAATCGGATACAAGGCTCGACTCGAGCTCGCTTCGCATGCACGCCGGTAGAAACTATCCACCTCGTCAATCAGTTGATTGGCGGCTAGGAGGGCTTCTGCGGAAGGCTCTTGAAGGGAACTCAACACGCCCGCTCTTACTGACTCCAAATCACCTTCATGCTGCACGAGGGTGAAGAAGATGACCGCTGGCTCCTTCTCAAATTTGCTGGGCTCGTATTTAACCCATTCAAAAAAGATACTCGCGCCGTTGCGGTACCGATGTTCAATTCGCGCATCTTCAAATGAATTGAAGAGCGAAAAGGGTACACCGATTGACTTTAAGCCCTTATTGACGAGCTCAAGGTCACGTTCGGTCCAAAGTAAGTGCGAAAGCTCATGAAAAGCATACTTCTTGAAGTACTCCACCATCTCATCGTCGGTCAGGTCAGGTTTCGCCTTGGCAGGGATTCCATCGCCGATGTAGATTTGATGCGGAGGCAGATAGGCCCAACAAGCAGTGGGAAACCCCGGCTTGATTTTGAAGCTATACCGCTCTCCAATACTATGCCCCGCATTGAGAAAATCCAAAGTTGCATCGTTAGATGCCCTGCGGATTAACGTGTGAGTGTGTGCCTTCTCGCGTTCGTTGGAACTTGAGAGGGCGAGCGCACTCATGCCTTGCTCCCTGTAAAGATTTTGTTGACGCAATTCGTCAGCAGTTCGATCTGCTCCTTGTTCGGGTACCCATCAAGGTCGCGGTCAACCCACAAAAGCTTCTGGTGGAGAAGGTAATCCTTCACCTCCGATTCAGCTTCCGCGAGCTTCACGGCTCGCACGATGGTACGTGTGGTCGGCGTACGGCAGATTTGCGCGCCACGCTTGAACTCCTGCGCTTGATTGAAGAACTTGATCAGCATCGAGGTCACCGTGGGGCTGAACCCTTTGGCTTTCACGATCGGGTCAAGAGCAAGCTTCAGTAGTTCAACCGTCGTGTCCTTGCGAAGGATGACCCAACGCTCCGCCAATGCGGGATCGATTTGGTCAAGCGCGTATTCAGCCCCCACATTCGTGGTGGCGGCTACGGCCAAATCTTCGACCTTGCAACGCAGAACCTCCTCTTCACCCACGCCCTCGTCAATGTTGACGATGCGCCCGGTGCGACACTCGTAATGGTCCTCGAAATCGGACAATGTCGTCAGTAGGACTGACAGCTGGCGCTGGGGGATTCGCAGAAGCTCATCGATCAGCAGCAAGGTTTTGATACCCTTTGATGCCGACCTAAACGCCCCCGAGAGTCCGCCATCCTTCCAGATCAAGCCGCCCTTGGCGTTCGGCACATAATGGCCGAGCAGGTCTGATGCCTCCACGCCTTCGTGTCCGGCAATCTTGACGAAACGGGCGCCACTTTCTTTGGCGAACGTGTGGACCTCGACGGTCTTTCCTGACCCTCTGTCCCCCTCGATCAAGGCAGGAACGCGGAACATAAAGCGAGCGAGCGCACTGCTTGCGGCGCCTTCGCCGGCGGTGGGCATCTCGCTGCTTAAGCCCATTTTGACATCGAGCAGGGCCGCCATTTCGAGGCCGTAACTTTCGGTGAAAAAATCAGCCAGAACCTTCTGCGTATGCACACAGAGTTGCTTCGGCGTACCTTTCCATTTCGCCCAGAAATCACACGCATCCGATTTATTCACAATACCGGAATGCGACTGCATCTCGAGAATTAGCGCCTCCTCGTCCGGATAGCCCTCTGCCGCCAACTGGCAGCGATTGAGGACCGCGTCCGTACCGTCGGTGCTAGGCAGGCGACCTTCTAGGAACAGGTCTCCGCACCAGATTTCGTAACTCTTCTCATTCCTTTTGTCATCATGCCGAACCGAGAGAACCACAAGGTGGCTTTCTGTGTTTTTCGCGATGACAAAGGCGCTTGCCACTGCAAGGCTGACCTTGCCTGATCCGTTGCGCCGATAGGGGTAGGGGAACATGGGATATTTTGTCCGAGCAACCCACTCGGTTGATGAGGTCGCGGAAGCCTTATAGGCTAACAACTCATTCAGTTTCACTATAACTCTCCTTTTGATTTGTCCTAACCGGGTGTAGGGAATGAGGATTTGGGGCTCGGGGGTTAGGCAGGGCAGGGGAGAGCGGCCCGGGAGCTGCGTCAGGCGCGCAAGTGCGTGCCGCAAGGCGGGCGCTGAAGTTGCTCCTGAATAGGGGCGCAAAAAAGACCCCACCGGCTCGTTAAGAGAGGTGGGGTTGAATCAAATTACGTGGCCTTGCGAACAGTCGTGAAGATCAGGCGCAGCATGGCTGAAGCTGCCGCGGGGTCTACCTTCCATAGCTCGACGAAGTTCTCGTCCTGTATGAAGCGACTTTCCGGATATCGCTTCAAGACGAGGGCTTGAAACTCCTCCGTCGAGAGGCGCTTTCCTTCGAACCGTTCTTCAAGTAACCCAGCATTTGCAAATACCTGGCATGCCATGTCGGAGGTGGCATTGCGCCCCGTGAGCACATTCGCTTCCCAGAGGGGATTGAAGAACTCGGCAAGAGCAGGCAGCTCCGGGAGCAAGTCAAACAACCAACTCTTGAAGTTCCCTTCTGAAGCACTTGCCTCGGCTAACCGGCCCAAAAAGCCAGCCTCGCCCGCTTGATAGGCATAGCGGCGACGTTCCTGGTCGAGTTCAAGGTACGGCATTCCATTAAGATGGGCGCCGATCGCCTCGATGACTTCAGGCTTCCACAGGTCCTCAATGACGACATCAAGGAGAGACTGCCAGCCATTTTCCCGAAGCTTGAATTTTCGCGCTTGCGGACCTGCCGGAAAGACGTAGCCTGTGATCTCGCGTATCGGAAGTCCCAGAGCGCGCAGCGTTTGCGAGGCCTTGACGATATCGGCAAGGCTCGTCTCTTTGACAAGACGCTCGCCCTTTGACGGAAGCATCACCCCATAAGTATTAGGCGATCGCTCGCTCGGCGTGGGCAGATAATAACGGGCGAAGACCGGGATGTCTTTAAATGCCAGTTCAATCTCCGCCATTGCCGGCGTACTCGCGTCCACATAGCGAAGCAGTTCCTCACCATAGAGGCGTCTCTTCTCCGCAGGCTTTAAGCCCTTGGTGGTCGCCTGCTTGTACTTGACGCAAGTCGGTAGCTTGTTCAAGGGCAGGGAGGAGGCCCCCACGACCGGCAAGCCGCCAAGATCCAAGGCAATCTTCTGGGCTTGGGCGACGAAATTGGCTTTGGCAGCCTCGCAGGCCGGTTCAACCAAAATAATGGCATCCTTGCCTGTCGCGAGATATTCCTGAACTCTCTGATACCCATGCTTGGCATCACCGTAGACCACTTCGACCTGACTCGCGTAGGACACCGCAGCTTCGACCGGATATTTGCTTCGATGGATTTTGCCGTAATCGACAGCCCAGCGCCTGCAGCCCCGGGCCGTTCGCCCGCTCGTATCCCGTTCGACCAACCACACCTTGAAGCTACGGTAAGGACCGGCAGCTCCGGCGGCGGCCGGTAGCACATCGCCACTCGCCCAAACGGGGAGCGCCTTGGACTTGGTGTTGTAGTAGTTGAGTACTTCCTTTTGCTCCGCAGGGTCGAGGCTTAAGGTCGCGAGAAAGCACTCGAGGTGCAAGCTCACATTCGCAGGCAGCAATTCCAAGAATTGCCGCGCACGGTTGTGCCGTTCCCATTCCCCACTGGCCGCTTCGCGCACTTTGGCGCAGAGCATCAAAGCGATTTCTCGGCCGGCCTGTTTGAGTACTTTGACCACGTTGGCACGTGTTTTCACGTCATACTCAAGATCCTCGCGGCTTGCCGTCGGCATGACCGTACCCAAGGGCATCCGTAGATGTATCCCGGCGCAGATCAGCTGTTTGACAACCGGTGAATCGCTCCCCAAGCGCTCCGCATCGAGCGGATAGGCCACATTGCCGGTAAGCACGCGTGCGCGCTCATCGCCATGGTGGCCATAGGAGCCGCGTTTATTAGCCGCTCCAAGGCTTGTGAGGAAGCCAAAGTTCGAACCCTGCACCTTATAGTCGGGCGCAGAGTACTGGGAAGAAGATTCCCCGGGCCATACGGGCTTGACCGCAAACCACGTAAAGACCTGTTGAGCCTTGTTCTGGAACTCTCGAATATCCTTTGGAGCCACCGGAAATGACACCCGAATGCCAGTCGGCCACTCCGGGGTTGCCGGTTGTGAGGCGATTTTGGCGATAACGGGGGATCCCAACGGTCCAATGTAAGCCGAATAACTCGTCTGTTGACCCCGGTAGGCGGTCGTGATGGCGAAGGAGTCGGTGTAACTGAACGGTGACTTTGAGCCGAGGCCGAAGGCGCCGGTCTGCTCGTTGTTGCCGCCCTTATTTGAAGAGAAGTAGGTCGTATACAAACCAATGATATCTTCGTGGCTCAAGCCCGTGCCCCAATCTTGGATGTAAAATTCTGAATCCAAAGTGTTGGGAAGCTTGACTTCAATCGGCCGCTCCGCGTCCTTCGCCGCAATATGCGCATCGGCCGCATTGCAGCCAACTTCGCGCAGCACTGCGCTGATTTTGTCGGAGTAAAGCCCCGATGACAAAATCCGAAAGGCCTGGTCGTTGGCCAATATTTGAAAATTCTCGTGAATGCCGATTCCCTGGGAGTCGAGTACATGCACCGCTGATTGATCGATCTTCATGTTTTCATCCTGCTGTAGGTTCTTATGTCCTGCAGTGGTGTAGGGAAGACCCGAGAGTAAGAAGAGCGCGGGTTCTCTCTGCTCTCCGGGTACGCTACCGCGGAGAAAAGGAAAACGCGAAGCACTGGGTGCCTCGCGTCTCGTTGAATCAAAAGTAACCGCCGGCAAATCCACGTGCGGGGTCGCCGTAGACATCCTTCAGTTTGCATTCCTGCATCCATTCACGGATGACCTCAGGACCTGCGGACATGATGCCAGCCTTGCTTCGACCGCTTTCCTTTCTCACGTAGCAGAAAGGGATTCCAAGTCGCGCTGATGCTTCAGGGACCTCTTGCGGAAAATCAGACTCGGGAGGAAAGAACGCGACATCGGTACCGCTGACTTGAATACACGGAGCATCTTTGAGAACGGCCATGGCGTGCTCAATGCGACCCTGTATCTCCTCAACAGTGATGCCTCGAACTTCGGCGCGCGAGCGTTCCCGCCAAGCTGCCAATTCCTTCGGGCAGATTCCGGGGCAACGACCTTCATAGGCATATCGCAAACAGTGATCCGCTGCCGCGATGATTCGCTGCTCGGGTGTTGCCTCAAGCTTGAGCAAACTCAAAACTTGACCGAGCGATGAGCCTTCCATGAAGCGGTCTGGCGGCATGCCATACCCAGGATCGCCCTCGTTGTGGTGATCGCAAATCTCATGCGGAATCAAACCAATCACGTCGCATTCGACGACGACGATGTTCGAATCCTTGGGAATCAAGACCGGCCCGATGCTGTTTGGCCGCTCGCCAGTGCCTATGGCTCTACCGACGCCGTTGGCTCGATAGGCTTCGGAACTGCGAACTGGCAATCCAGCGATCGTAGCGAAGGCCCAGGTGATGTGTTGTGCGTCGAGAACGCGAGTGATTTCAATCATCTCGGGGTCTCGTGCACCAAGCACGAAAAAGTAGTTCATGTGATGTGTCCTTAAAAAGTAATCTATTTCCTAGGACGTATAGAACATTGGATGTTGTGGTTGTGACACGGGCCTTGAGGGCTGCGCCGTCCGTTGGCGCCGCGTGGCATTTCAGAAGATACTTCTCGGATATGGCCCACCTGGCGGGCGCTTAAGCCCGAACGTTCGGTGGTCAAAGAGCGCAATGCGGCACGCCCAGCGGCTTTGCGGGATCCGCCCCTTATCCCTTCAGGGAGGCCGAGCTCCTGACTCAGGTACTAAAAGGTCGTTTAGGGAAGATGCAACACTTCCAAACATGCCATCCCTTCGCATAATAAGTCTTATGTTAACTGGCAGATTATTAAACAGGGCCGCCCGATGCTAGTTCGATTGTATCAAGATTGTGCGAAACGCCAACCGTCAGCCGGGCGCCGGCAGTTGCGAGCGCGGCCAGCCGGACAATTGTCCGTGGCAATGCTTGAAGCGTCGCCCGGATCCACAGGGACAAGGGGCGAGCCGAGAAAGGGGCTTGGCGGGCGATTGTTCATCGAAGGGCCCGCTAACCTCGGTTAAGTTCCTCGCCCAGTTCGCCGTGAGCAGTACCGCCACCCGGGTCTCGTAGTCGAGCACAAAGGCATCAAAGGCATCGCGTGCTTGCTTGGCAAAAATATGGTCAGGATTTTGCTGAGCATAGCTTTGTAGGTGCATCCCGTCGCGAATTCCATCGAGAAGGGTCAGGTGTTCACGCCAGGCACGGTCGAGCGCCGTCAGTAGCGTCAGCTGTTCTCGTTCGGTGAGGCGAGTCTGCGGCGCAGCTCGAGCCGCACGGTGTCGAGCGATGAGTTGCGCACCCGCGGATGTCTTGATGGTGCTCGCATCTTCACCCGCCTGCTGGGGTGAGGGTTCGAGGTGGAATGTTGACTCAAGGGTGGTTGCGAGCATGGCGCATTCCTCGGTCGAGGGGTTCGGTTCGCCCTGACAGAAGTCCTCCGCAGTGCGCTCGAGGGCTCTTAGGAGGAGTTCCTCGATCGCTTCGGGCGCGAAGTCCCCGTCGAGAATCAACTCGCGCAGGCCATAGACTTCGGCGCGCTGCTGGGCGATGACCCGGTCGGTCTTGACGAGCTGTTGCCGAGCCGCGAATGAGAGCGCCTCCATAGAGCTCTGTGCCTTACGAACAGCTTTATTGATCAATGGCGACTCGACGAAGTTTTCGCCGGGTCTCGCAAGCAACTGGCCGAGACTCATCAAGTCGGTTGTGCCAAATACGCGTAGCAGCGTATCTTCGAGCGAGAGGTGGAATCGGCTCGAGCCAGGATTCCCCTGGCGTCCCGATCGGCCGATCAATTGTTCATCGACGCGCCTCGATTCGTTGCGTTGCGTACCAATGATGTGTAAGCCGCCCGCTACCCTGACCGCCCTTTCGGCGTCCATCCATTGAGCGGTCGGCTCGGGGGGGCCCCCGAGAACGATGTCGGTGCCCCGCCCCGCCATGTTCGTCGCGATTGTTATGGCGCCAAGTGTCCCCGCCTCGCAGATAATGCTCGCTTCCTCGGCGTTTTGTCGGGCGTTCAGCACCCGGTGAGGGAGCTTCGCCCAGGTGAACCAGCGTGACAGTGCTTCGCTCTCCTCGACGCTTGCCGTACCCACCAAGACGGGCTGACCTCGGGCGTGGCGGTCATGGACATCATCCACGATGGCGCTGAATTTACTCGCGCGATCGCCGTAGAGCCGGTCAGGGGCATCGATTCGAATCAACGCTCGATGGGTGGGTATCGCAACGGTGCCCCGCCCGTAGAGCTCTTCGAACTCCTCGGCGGACGCAAGCGCGGTGCCCGTAAGCCCTGCAAGATGGACATACAGGCCGAAATAGCTTTGGTAGGTGATTTCCGCAACCGTTTCTGACTCCGGTTGCAAGCGCAAACCATGCGAGACCTCGATAGCTTGATGAACCCCCCCCTGCCAGCGCCGCCCGGCGAGAGTGCGGCCCGTTGCCTCATCGACGATTAAAACTTCCCCGTTGTGGATAACGTAGTCCCGGTCCAGCTGATACACAAAGCGGGCTCGCAAAGCCGCTTCTACGTATCGCATCAGATACAAATGCTCGGGGCGGTAGAGAGCTTGCTCATTCATAATGAGTCCGGCGCCCATCAATTCCAAGGCGACTTGGGCGAAGCCCGCCTCTGTGAGATGGGCTGTGCGCTCCTTGAGGTCCGCGGCAACTTCCTTCGGGCTTCGCAAGCGCTTTGCGATTCGATCGCAGACGTACACGACCGCCATATGCTCGGTCGAGGGCTCGGTCAGAATCAGAGGGGTGCGCGCCTCATCGATAAGGATTGAATCGGCCTCATCCACAATCGCAAAATGCAGCTCTCGTTGCACGCGTTGCGAAGGCTTCGCGACCAGATGGTCCCGGAGATAATCGAACCCAAACTCCGAATGCACCCCGTAAACCACATCGCACGCGTAGGCCGACTGCTTCTGCTCCATACTCTGGCCAGGGAGCGTCACACCGACCGAGAGTCCCAAAAATTCCAATAGCGGGCGCATGGCTGCGGCATCGCGTGCCGCGAGATAGGGGTTCGGGGTCGCCACATGTGCGCCTTTTTTTGAAAGCGCGGCGAGTGCGGCACTCAAGGCAATGACGAGGGTCTTCCCTTCCCCCGTTTTCATGTCGGCGATGACCCCGTCAAATAGAGCCGCGGCTGCCATAATCTGCTCGGGGAACGGAGTGAGCCCGAGCGAGCGCGTAGCCGCTTCGCGTGCGAGTGCGAGAACCTCGGGCAAGGTTTCAGGACTCGGGTAGGTGTGAGCGCGAAACCGCGCGCGAATGGCCTCATCCGAAGCGAGAGTGAGCTCCGCAGTGTACCTCTGCGCGGCCGCGGCAACGTGTGTGAGCCGGCGCCGGGTGAATCGTGCGAGCAGGTGGGAGAGGGAAATAATGGTCGGGATATCCGGTCAGAAGGTATGGCTTGTTTAGGCGGCGGGCTTTATTTGCCAATCCACCGCGCAGCCAACCGCAACGTGAGCGTTTATCTGGGGGTTTGGCGGGAATTTAAACGAGATGTGTGATGCCGCCCTGTCGCAAGGCTTCCGCGAGGGGATTTGGGGTCAAACCGTGTCCGTGGGCGAGCGTGAAGGTTTCCATTTTCAGGTTTGCTATACGGTTTCAACTTGCTAGTGGTAGCAGGTAACACCACGGAATAATCAGATGCACATGAAAATCACTCGCGCCATCCGGATGGCTCTCTGCCTGTCTGCACTCGCGGCACCGGCCGCCTTTGCAACGAGCTACACCTCCGTTGATGTGAATCCCACGGGGATCTCAACCATCGGGTACACCCTGACGGCCTCGGGCCAAGTTCTCGGCGAAACGCAGACTAGTGGAGGCAACTTGGATGCCTTCATCACCAGTGCTGGCGGCGTCGGGTTCACGGACCTCGGCAACTTCAGCGCGAACTACGCCAACGCCGTTGGTGTGGACTCGGCTGGCAACATTGTCATCGACACCCCAAACGGGGGTGGCGCGCAATCGACTTCGCTTGCGCCGAATCTTCTGACGACGATCCCAATTCCGAACGTCGATGTGGTCGGCGCCAATGGCGCAGGCCAGATCGCCGCGAACAATGGCGAAGTGGGTATGTTCTTGGGCTCTGCGGGAGGCACCCAGGCGGCGATTTGGGCTGACGGTTGGCTTTCGAGCAGCGCCGCAGGCATCAATGCCAGCGGTCAGGTGGTCGGTACTTTCACGGACGGCAGTGGCAACACCCACGCTTTCATTACCGCAGCCAACGGCGGCGCGGTCACGGACTTGG
>Ga0182016_10008599_pt1 | contig 10283 bp, 7 predicted proteins | sample 712S2MmetaG_FD_120491 | JGI IMG/M metagenome (GOLD analysis project Ga0182016, IMG submission 120491) | Permafrost microbial communities from Stordalen Mire, Sweden - 712S2M metaG | ecosystem: Environmental > Terrestrial > Soil > Wetlands > Permafrost | place: Sweden: Stordalen | collected... | reverse complement strand
GGCCAGCGCGCGGCCTTGCGGCGGTCGATCTTCATCGCTTCGCCAGCGATGAAGCGCTCGTCGAGGCAGCGATCGAGCGCATGCGCCAGATAATTCGGGTCGGTGACGACGCGGTCGCGCATCCGAAGCGCACGCTTGGTGGCTTCGACCAGGCCGTGGATGTGATCGAAGCCTTCTGCCTCGGTGACTCCAAGCCGTGCGAACAAAGCAAGGATCATCAGCGAGACGACGCCTTGGGTCGGCGCGTCGGTATTGTAGGCGGTGCCCGACGGCAGCGTGACGTGGAGCGGCTCGGCAAGCCGGGCGCGGTAACGCTCCAGATCGTGGCGAGTGAGCGGGCTGCCGATGCGTTCGAGATCGGCTGAGATCTCGCGCCCGACGTCGCCGCGGTAGAAATCGTCGAGGCCGGCTTGGCCGAGATGCGACAGCGTTGCGGCGAACGCCTCCTGCTTGAGCTTGATGCTGACCTCGGGCGCTTTGCCGTCCACCAGAAAGGCCGTGGCGAAGCCCGGTACGTCTTTGAGCCCGGCGAAGTGCTCTCGTGTCAGCCGCGCTTGGCTCCGCGTGACACTGTAACCGCCACGCGCATGCGCGATGGCCGGCGCCAACAGCGCATCGAGCGGCATTTTTCCGTTCGTTGCCTTGGCCGCTTCGAGTGCCACGAGCCAGCCGCCGATGGCGCCGGGCACGGTAAGCGCGGCGAGCGGCCCTCGCGTCGGGATCGTTTCGTAGTCACGATAAAGCTCAGGTTTCGCCTGCGCGCCGGCCGGACCTGCCGCCATGATGGCGCGCAGCCGGCCGGATGGCAGGCGAATGAGCCAGAAGCCGTCGCCACCGATATGGTTCATGTGCGGATAGACCGCAGCAATCGCCGCCGCCATGGCCACCATGGCCTCGAGCGCATTGCCGCCCTCGGCGATGACCGAGCGGCCGGCTTCGACGGCGGCAAAATGCGGCGCGCAGACGACGCCTCGGCGATGACCGGCGCTGTGCAAATCCATTGTGCTGCTCAGCTCAATTCGCGGCTTGTTTTACTTGGACAGGCTCGGCGAAGCCGCGCTTGCGCAGCAGCGCGTCGGCGCTCGGCAGCCGGCCGCGAAACGCCTTGTAGGCCTCTGCGGGATCGCGCGAGCCGCCGGCCGCGTAGATCGTGTCGCGCAGCCGCCCTGCCGTCGCCGGATCGAAGATGTCGCCGGTTTCCTCGAAGGCCGCGAACGCGTCGGCGTCGAGCACTTCCGACCACATATAGCTGTAATAGGCCGCGGCATAATAGCCGCCGGAAAAGACGTGGCCGAAATGCGGAGGGCGATGGCGCATGACGATCTCCTCCGGCATGCCAATGCGTGACAGCGACTCCGCTTCGAAAGTCGTCGGATCGATTGCCGGATCGCTGTGCTTTGCTGACGGCAGTGAGTGGAAGTCGAGATCGACGACGGCGGACGCGATATACTCGACCGTGGCGGCGCCCATGTTGAAGTTGCGCGCGGCGAGCAGCCGTTGCAGCAATTCCTCCGGCATCGGTTCGCCGGTCTGGTAGTGGCGTGCGAAGCGCCGCAGTACGTCCGGCTGCGACAGCCAGTGCTCGTAAAGCTGCGACGGCAGCTCAACGAAATCGGTGGCGACATTGGTGCCGGAGATTTTCGGATAGGTGACGGCGGACAGCAGGCCATGCAGCGCATGGCCGAACTCGTGGAACAGCGTGCGGGCGTCATCGAAGGAGAGCAGCGTCGGCTCGCCGTCGGGCGCCTTGGCGAAATTGCAGACATTGATGATCAAGGGCCGGACATCGCCGGAGAGCTTTTCCTGGTCGCGCAGCGAGGTCATCCAGGCGCCGCTCCTCTTCGATCCCCGCGCGAAATAGTCGCCGAAGAACAGGCCGACCCGACCGCCGTCGGCGCCGCGCACTTCCCACACCCGCACGTCGGGATGCCAGGCCGGCACGTCGGCGCGCGGGATGAAGGAGAGCCCGAACAGGCGCTGCGCGGTATCAAAGACGGCCTCGATCATGCGGTCGAGATTAAGAAAGGGCTTGATCGCGGCCTCGTCGAAATCACATCGGCGTTGCCGCAATTTTTCCGCGTAATAGCGCCAGTCCCATGGCTCGAGCTTGAAGTTGCCGCCGTCTTCGGCGATCAGCGCCTGCATGGCGTCGCGATCGGCCAGCGCCCGCGAGCGCGCCGGCGCCCAGACCGCGTCTAGGAGGTTGCGCACCGCCGCGGGCGTCTTCGCCATGGCGTCGTCGAGCCGGTAGTGGGCGAAGTCGGCGTAGCCGAGGAGCTGCGCCCGCTCGGCGCGCAGCCGCACCATCTCGGCGATATTGCCCTTATTGTCGGTCGCGCCGCCATTGTCGCCGCGCAGGATAAAGCCGCGAAACAATTTCTCGCGCAAGTCGCGCCGTTCCGAGAATTGCAGGAACGGCTCGACATACGACCGCGACAGCGTCACGGCGTACCCGTCGAGGCCGCGCTCCTGCGCCTCCGAGCGCAGCGCCTCGCGCATGAAATCGGGCAGGCCGGCAAGCTCGGCCTCGCCGCCAAGCGGCAGCGCGAAGGCCTGTTCGTCGGCGAGCACGTTCTGGCTGAAGGCGGTGCCCAGCGCTGCCAGCCGTTCGATGATTTCGGCGAGCCGCTGTTTGGCCGCGGCATCGAGCCCCGCCCCGGCGCGGCGGAAGCCTGAATGGTAACGCTCGATCACGCGCTTTTGCTCGGCATCAATCCCGAGCGTGTCGGCCTTCTGCATCAGCGTATCGACACGTCGATACAGCGCCACATTGGAGTTCATCGCGTTCCAATGGCGGGCAAGCTGCGGCGACATTTCGCGCTCGATTTCGAGCAGCGCGTCGTTGCTATGGGCGCCGACCAGGAGGTGGAACGCGCTTTCGACGCGATCGAGCGCCTTGCCGCTGCGTTCCAACGCAGCGATGGTATTGGCGAAGCTCGGCGGTACGGTTTCCGCTGCAATGGCGGCGACCTCGGCCACATGCTCGGCCAGCGCCCTCGCGTAAGCCTCGCGGAAATGCTCGGGCCTGATGCGGTCGAAGGGCGGAACCTGGTCCGGAGTGGACCAAGCCTCGAAAAAAGGATTGCCGTTAAGGGTGCCGGGAGTGGCGATCTGGGTCATCTGGGGGCCATACCAAAAGCGGGTGCAGCCGTGATATATGTCATCGGCGGGCTCGCGCCAAAAGAAGTTGGCTCAGCGCCAAAAGGAGAGCCGAAAATGCCTCGTCACGCCCATTATGTGCCGCACGGCGTCATTCCGGCCGTGCTCTTGCCATTCACGGACGATCTTGCGATCGACGAGCAGAACTTCCGCAAGCACCTTTCCGACGTGGCGGCGGTTGAGGGCCTCTCCGCCGTCACCATCAATGCCCATTCGACCGAAGTGGCCTCCTGCAGCTTCGACGAACAGCGTCGGGTGCTCGATATTGCCCAGGACGAGATCGGCGGCCGCTTGCCGATCGTCAACGGCGTCTGGGCCGACGGTAGTCTCGAAGCGGCGCGGCTTGCCCGCATGGCGGAGGCCGGCGGCGCCTCGGCGCTCCTGGTGTTCCCGCCGGCGCCATTCACGCTCGGGCAATCGCCGGCCATGGCAGTCGAGCATTTCAAGCGCATCGCCGGCGCCACCACGCTACCGCTGATCGCGTTCCAATATCCGCTCCAGACCGGCCAAGGCTACCCGCGCGACACGCTCCTGAAGATGATCGAGGAGGTGCCGACCATCCGCGCCATCAAAGACTGGGCGGGCAATGTGCCGCAGCATGAGATGCATATCCGCGAGCTGCAGAGCCTCAAGCGGCCGGTCAATGTGCTGACCACCCATAGCGCCTGGCTGTTGAGCTCGCTGGTGCTCGGCTGCAACGGGCTGTTGTCGGGCTCGGGCAGCGTGATCGCCGACCTGCAGGCGGCGCTCTTCCGCGCGCTTCAGTCAAACGACCTCGCCGAGGCGCGGCGGCTCAACGACCGTATCTATCCCTTGGCGCGCGTGTTTTATGCCGAGCCCTGGGCGGATATGCATAACCGCATGAAGGAAGCCCTGGTGCTGCTCGGCCGGCTGCCGCGCGCCGTGGTGCGGCCGCCTCTGGTCAAGCTCGGCCGCGGCGAAATCGACCGTATCCGCGCCGCCCTTGTGGAAGCCGGGCTGCTGTCGCATAAGACCGCGCGAGACGCGGCGTGACCGCGATAAGCCCATCAACCACCGCTACAAGCCAACATCAGAAGCCGACACGATGAACACCTCTCAACCGCAGCGCTCGCGCCGCATCCTCTGGGCCAACGTCCTGACCGTCCTTAGCGCGGCGATTTTGATCAGCGCCGAGGTGTTCGGCGCGGCGTTCGCCGGCAGCTGGGCGATCGCCAATCTGTTCGCGCTCGGCGCGCTCGGCGCACGCGTGCTCGATGGTCTCTTCATCTTGCTCGGTATCGCGGTGATGGTGCAGTTCGTGCGCGCCGCGCATCTCGTCGAGCCGTTCACCGCGGACTAAAGCGCGCGCGTTGCTGTGACGATGCACAGCTAAGGTGGCGCTTTACTTTTTCTTAAGACTAAATCGCTTGCACGCATAAGAGAAATCGCTTATTGGCGGAATGCCCAATTTCGCACGTGCCTGTGGCCGTGTGTCGGTCGGTGGGCATCCGGACAAGAGGCCGGACAGCCGCCTAAGGAAGAGCGCAACCTGCTCGCGCTCTTTCCTTGCTCCAGCGACCGGCAGCCGGAGGCGAAACCGGCAATGCCCGCTCTCCACGGGCGACGCGGCTTAAAGCAACGACGGAAGGGCTTTTTTGGGTCTACTTGCCGGCGCCAATGCCGGGGACACCGAAGAGGCTTGTCCATCTTTGCCAGCAGTGCGGAACGGGATCTCCCTCATCCGGACCAAGGCAGCAATCACGGCGGCGCAACGCGTCCCGCAATCGTGCGGGGCGACGCGCGTCGCAGGAGGTTCACCTCGGCGGCTACGCCGCCAGTCGGATTTAGGGAGCTGGGTGGAAATGACTGCACGCATCCGCGAATTTCTCAAGCAACGCACCGATCACGGACCCTGCCTCGTCGTCGACCTCGATGTCGTCCGCGAGAACTATCAGAACTTCGCCAAAGTGCTGCCGGACACCAAGGTGTTCTATGCGGTGAAGGCCAATCCGGCGCCGGAAATTCTCAAGCTCTTGGTGACGCTGGGCTGCTGCTTTGACGTCGCTTCGCTGCCCGAGACGCACGACGTGCTCGCCGCCGGCGCCACGCCCGACCGCATCTCCTACGGCAACACCATCAAGAAAGAGAAGGAGATCGCCGAAGCCTTCCGGCTCGGCGTCACGTTGTTCGCGGTCGACTGCGAGGCCGAGGTCGAGAAGGTGGCGCGCGCCGCGCCGGGCAGCCGCGTCATCTGCCGCATCCATTGCGACGGCTCCGGCGCCGAATGGCCGTTGTCGCGCAAGTTCGGCTGCGAGCCCGCTTATGCCGCCGACATCCTGGAACTTGCCCATAAAAACGGGCTCATCCCGTACGGCATCTCGTTCCACGTCGGCTCCCAGCAACACAATGTCGAGGCCTGGGACCGCGCGCTCGCTTCGACGGCGGCGGTGTTCCGCACTTGCGCCGAACGCGGCATCAGCCTGTCGATCGTCAATCTCGGCGGCGGCTTCCCGGCGAAATACATCCGCAAGACGCCCAAGCTCGAAAGCTATGGCAAGGCGATCTTCAAGGCGCTGCGCAAGCATTTCGGCAACAATTTGCCGAACACCATCGTCGAGCCCGGACGTGGTCTGGTCGGCAATGCCGGCGTCATCGAGGCCGAGGTGGTGCTGATCGCCAAGCGCTCGCCGGAAGACGAGCTGCGTTGGGTCTATCTCGACATTGGCAAGTTCCACGGCCTCGCCGAGACCATCGGCGAATCGATCCGTTATCCGATCCGCACCACGCATGATCGCGACGAGACGGTGCCCTGCGTCATCGCCGGCCCGACTTGCGATTCGGTCGACGTGCTCTACGAGAAGACGCCGTATCCGCTGCCGGTGTCGCTCGCCATCGGCGACAAAGTCTTGATCGAGGCCGCCGGAGCCTACACCGCGACTTATTCTTCGGTCGGCTTCAACGGCTACCCGCCGCTGCGGCAATATGTGATCTGACTTTTTCCCTCTCCCCGCGGACGGGGAGAGGCAGCTCACTTCGGCTGAACGCTCGGGTCGCCCGCCCGGGCTGCCTGGCGGCGGGATCACCGGTGTTTTCCCGGTATTCGGTGTCGGCGCTTTTATGGCCGGGTCGACATCGGGCGGACAAATGACGCCGTTGGACTGGGCGAGCTTTTCGCTCTGGTTCTGATTGGGGGTGGCGCTCGCACCATCCGCGCAGGCCTTCGTGTCGCCGGATTGGGCCTGCGCCAAAGCCGACGAGCGTAACCCGTGCGCGATGAGGATGACGGTGAAAAGGATTTTAACGATCCTATTCACCGAATCATAACGTCCGGCGCTTGGCGCAGTTGCGCCGATCTCACGCCAGATCGATGATGCCGGCTTCACCGCTTTCGGTGCCGAAGGCGAGCAGCAGCCCGTCGGCGCTCCAGGCGAGCGCGGTGATCGGCGCGTCGCCCGGCGTCTTGGCTAAAATCTCGGCGCCGTCGTCGACGCGCACCAACAGCACCAGGCCATCTTCATAGCCCGTGGCGACGATGTCCTGTTTGGGATGGCAGGCGACGGCCACGATCCGGTGCTCGGACGGCGCCAGCACTTTCGGCTGCTTGCCCATCGGGCCGTCCTTGGCTTGGAACGGCCACAGAATGAGCTGCGTGGCGCCTGAGGTCGCGAGCCAATGGCCGCCGACGGTCCAGCCGAACGACTTAACGCGCGCGGCGTAACCGGACATGCGCATGTGCTGGCGATCGGCGAGCCGCCAGCCGTGCAACATCGGCTCCTGCATGGTGGTGACCAGGAAGCGGCCGTCCGGGCTCACCGTGACGCCAAGATGCGAGCCCTTCCATTCGAGCTTTTCCGGCGCGGCGCCGACCGCGTTCGGAAACCACAGCGTGGCGCCGTTGTAGTGCGCCACCGCGAGCCGAAAGCCCTTGGGTAAAAAGACCAGCCCGCCGACGGTCGACGGCGCTTCCAGTTCGCGCAATTCTTTGGCCTGCACGAACGCCGCCTTGCCGGCCGACCAGGCGACCGCGCCGTCCGGTCCGAGCGCGACGTGGTCGATCCAGCGGCGTTTCGGGTCGCTCGCAAGCGTGGCGCTGTAGCCTTTCACGTCGGTGGCGACCAGTTTGCCGTCGTCGCCGGCGCTGACGATGCGTTCGGCGTCGGCCGTGGTGCTGAGGATCGCGCCGCCATGCACCGCGACGCGATGCGGCTCGCCGGTGGGCGCCGCAAGTACGATCGCCTCCTCGCCGAGCACGAAACCCGCGGTGCGGCCGAGAAAATGCGCGCCGACGATGGCGCCTTCGGCGGCGAGCGAATGCGTACGTTCGACAACGGAAACGATATCGCTACGGGTGTCGGTCATGGCGTGCCGCGTTGGCGCTGCGCGTTCCCCTCCCCACAAGGGGGGAGGAAGGGATTACGCCACGCAGCTCTCGAAGCCTTGGGTGATCTTCTCGCCCGGCAGATTGCGGCCGATGAAGACGATGCGGCTTTGTCTTTTTTCGTCCTTGTTCCACGGCCGCTGGTGGTCGCCGTCGAGGATCATGTGCACGCCTTGGAAGACGAAGCGCTCGTCGTCGTCCTTGAAGGCGAGGATGCCTTTGCAGCGCAAAATGTTCGGGCCTTCCTTCTGCACCAGATCCTGCACCCACGGAAAGAATTTATCCGGGTCGAGCGGCTTGTCGGTATGAAGCGAAATCGATTGCATGTCCTCGTCGTGATAATGCTTCAAGCCGCCGTGATGGTGGGCGTGCTCATGATGGTCATGCCCATGATCGTGATCATGGTGATGACCGTGATCATGGTGATGATCGTGATCATGGTGATGATCGTGATCGTGGTCTTCGCTTTCGAGGAATTCCGGTTCGATATCGAGGATGCGGTCGAGATCGAAGGCGTTGCGGCCGAGCACCTCATTCAAGGCGATTTGCGCGCGCTCGGTCTTGTGCACCCTGGCATACGGGTTGATGGCGCGGATGCGCGCCTCGACCTCGGTCAGCTCCGCGGCTGAAACCAGGTCGGTCTTGTTGATCAGGATCACGTCGGCAAAGGCGATCTGATTCTTGGCCTCGGGCGCGTCCTTGAGCCGGTCGTTGAGCCATCTGGCGTCGGCGACCGTCACCACCGCGTCGAGCTTGGTCCTTTTGCCGACATTCTCGTCGACGAAGAAGGTCTGCGCCACCGGTGCCGGATCGGCCAGACCCGTGGTCTCCACGATGATGGCGTCGAACTTGCCCTTCCTCCGCATCAAGCCGTCGAGGATGCGCACCAGGTCGCCGCGCACGGTGCAACAGATGCAACCGTTGTTCATCTCGAACACTTCTTCGTCGGCGCCGACGACAAGCTCGTTGTCGATGCCGATCTCGCCGAATTCATTGACGATCACGGCGTATTTCTTGCCGTGCGGCTCGGACAGGATGCGGTTGAGCAAGGTGGTCTTGCCGGCGCCGAGATAGCCGGTCAGCACGGTGACGGGGATTTTTTCAAATTGAGGCGCGTCGGACTTGGTATCGGACTTGGTATCGGACATGGTATCGGACATGGCGACAATCACTCCAGAGGAACGGCACATATATTGAGTGCCAAGGCAAAACAAAACCCCTCAAAACGCGGCTTCGCGATGGGCCGCTAAGCCTCCAGATGGCGACCCGGAAAGACCTGCCACACAATTCCGCCGATCCGGCCGAACAGCACCGAGCCGGCATAGAGGACGCCGGCAACGAGCGTCACCGCCGGCCCGGACGGAATTTTCGCGTGAAAGGCAAACAGCAGCCCGGCCCACCCGGAAACGAGCCCGCTCGCGATCGCAAGCACGATCATCGTCGAGATATCGCGCGTCCAAAACCGCGAGATCGCGGCCGGGATGATGATGATGCCGACGCCGAGCAATGTGCCGAGCGTGTGAAAAGCATTGATGAGGTTGAGTACCAATAAAGTCATGAAGGTCAAATGCGCCATGCCGTCCGAGCGGCTGATCGAGCGCAAAAATCCCGGATCGACGCAACCGAGCACCAGCGGCCGGTAGATCAGCGCCAGCGCGATCAGGCTTAAGGTCGCGGTGCCGGCGACGACCAAGAGCTTGCTGGCGCTCATTTTCGCCGCCGTCTCGCCGAACAGGAAGGTCATCAGCCCTTCGATATCGATGCCGTTCGCCGTCACGATCACGACGCCCAACGCCAGCGACACCAAGAGAAACACCGCGAGCGAGGCGTCCTCTTGCAGCTTGGTGGCCCGGCTGACCGCGCCGGCGAGGAGTGCAATCAGAAGTCCGGCGACCAGGCCGCCAAGCGTCATGGCAAAGACGTTCAGCCCGGCGGCAAGGAAGCCGATCGCGACGCCCGGCAAGATGGCGTGCGCCATCGCATCGCCGACCAGGCTCATGCGCCGCAGCATCAGGAACACGCCGATCGGACCTGCGCTTAAGACCAATGCGAGGATGGCGGCCATCGAGTGCCGGACCGATGCCTCACCGAAAGGCTCAAGCAAGACTTGGTACAGCATCGCCTCTAGGCCATTTCCGGCACGGCGCATGCCGTCGCCCGCTCGTCGAACGCCTCGCACATGTGGCGCGCCTTGGCGAGATTCTCCGCGGTGAGCACCTCAGGCGTAGCACCCCAGGCGACCGGCTCGCGGGCGAGCAGCAAAGTCTTTGGAAAATTCGCTTTGACCAGATCGATATTGTGCAGGGCGGCAATCACTGTGCGCTTTTCGCTATGCCAGCGCTGTACCAAGTTCAACAGGTCGGCGGCGGTCCGTTCGTCGATCGCGGTGAACGGCTCATCGAGGACGATGACGCGGGCGTCCTGCACCAGCACCCGGGCAAACAGCATGCGCTGCATCTGTCCGCCCGACAGCGTGCCGATGGCGCGATCTTCAAATCCGGTGAGACCGACGGTAGCGATAGCCGCCTCGATGATGCGCTGATCCTTAATCCCGATGCCGCCGAACAGGCCCTTGGTCCGCCATAGCCCCATCGCCACCATGTCGTAGACATCGATCGGAAACGTGCGGTCGATATCGGGTACTTGCGGCAGATAGGCGATGTCGCGGGCCTCGCGCCCGTCGCGCTCGATCGAGCCGGAGAGCGGTTTGAGCACGCCGGTGATGCCCTTGAACAAAGTCGACTTGCCGGCGCCGTTCGGTCCGACCACCGCGACCAGCGCGCCG
>Ga0182016_10008591_pt1 | contig 10291 bp, 7 predicted proteins | sample 712S2MmetaG_FD_120491 | JGI IMG/M metagenome (GOLD analysis project Ga0182016, IMG submission 120491) | Permafrost microbial communities from Stordalen Mire, Sweden - 712S2M metaG | ecosystem: Environmental > Terrestrial > Soil > Wetlands > Permafrost | place: Sweden: Stordalen | collected... | reverse complement strand
CAACCTGGTGAAGAACGCCGAAAACGCCTGCGCCGTGGTAGCCGCGGCCGTCGCCGCCATGCCCGCGGAGCGCACCTGCAAATGCGGATCGGCGCTGGCCCACGCCATCCTCACCGACCGCGCCACGGTGTCGCCGTCCACCCGCCAGAAGTTGGGGATCCTGATTGACAAGTACTTCGTGTAGCGAGATTGCGCGCGATGTGCTGGCGCGCGCCATCGCCGGCGACCCTCCCGCCGAACTGCCGCGCGAACTGCTCCAAGACGCCTGCGGCCAGGCGCTCTTCGGAATACTCGCCGAAGGTCTGGCCGACCGCTTCGAGCCGGCGCTGTGCGAAGTGTACGTCGATCTCTTCGCACCAGCCATCCCCGGCGCCGACGCGGCGCGATACCGGCGCGTCCGCGTACCGCGCGCCGTCACCGTCGAACCGCGGACCGTCTTCGTGCTCTCGCGAGTCACGCTGGGCGCCGATGTGGCCGTCACCAGCGTGCTGCTGGACGCCGCCAAACAGCGCTTCCCACACGCTCGGATCGTTTTCGTGGGCCCATCCAAGAATCGCCAACTTTTCGCCGCCGACCCGCGCATCGCGCACGCCGAAGTGGCCTACCGCCGCGGCACCTTACAGGAGCGACTCGCGGTGCGGCGCGACCTGGAGACGCTGCTGGCCGCACCCGACGCCATCACCATCGACTCCGATTCGCGCCTCACGCAATTGGGCCTGCTGCCCGTCTGTCCCGAAGATCGATACCATCTCTTCGAAAGCCGCGCATACGGCGGCACGACCGGCGCCTCGCTGCCGCAACTGGCCGCCGCCTGGGCCGAAGAGACTTTCGGCATTGCCGGCGCGAAGCCCTACGTAGCGCTGGCCGGCGCTCCCGCGCATCGCGGTGTCGTCGCCGTCAGCCTGGGCGTCGGTGAGAATCCCGCCAAGCGGTTGCCCGATCCGTTCGAAGAGAATCTGCTCACGCTGCTGGCCGAAGCAGGCGCGGAAATCTGCATCGACAAGGGAGCCGGCGGCGAAGAGGCCGCTCGCGTGGAGCGCGCCGTCGCGCGTTCCGGGGTCCACGCCACATTCTGGGATGGGTCATTCGCGGGTTTCGCTGCCATCATCGCCGCCGCCCGTCTCTACGTGGGTTACGACTCCGCCGGACAGCACGTCGCCGCCGCCGCGGGCGTCCCGCTGGTGAGCATCTTCGCCGGGTTCGCCGCCCCGCGCATGTTCGAGCGCTGGCGTCCCGCCGGCACCGTAATCCGCGTCGACGCCCTATTTCGGGGACAGGCTACATAACCTCGAAATACAAATCCGCGAGCGGAGCGGAGTTTCGAGGTTATGTAGCCTGTCCCCGAAATAGCTCCCCCTACTGACGGTACAAACGGCGATACACATCCGCGTTGCGCAGGACAGCCTGCACGTAATCGCGGGTCTCGGTGAACGGGATCGATTCGACGAACTCGGCCGGCTCGCGATACTGATTCCAGCCGAGCCAGGCGATGGAACGCGTCGGGCCGGCATTGTAAGATGCCAGCGTCTGCTCCACCTTGTCGTCGTTATGGTCCAGCATGCCGCGGAAAATGACTGCGCCGATTTTCAGATTCGGCGCGGGCTGGAACAGCAGTCGATTGGTGAAACCTTTGATCCCCGCCTGCTTGGCGTACTGCCTGCCGGTGACGGGCAGCACCTGGGTCAAACCGTAGGCATTGGCGGGCGAGAGTGCCTGCGGGTCGAACTCCGATTCCTGGCGGATCAGACCGGCCAGCAGGAAGGGGTCGATTCCCGCATCGCGGGCACTACGCTCCAAGTCGGCGCGGTACGGCAGCGGAAACAGCAGCTCCCAGAATTTGCGGGGAGCGGCGCTGAGAGGCAGGCTCAGATATTCGGGCGCCATGCCCTTCATGATGTGCATGGCCTGGTGCGGCGCGTCGGCGGCATTGGCCATTTCCAGGCCGAGTAATGCCGATTGCCCGCCGGTGCGCGCGCCGTACCGCAGTTCGGAATCGGCGAGATCGGGCAGGCCGGCGGACCGCAGCAGGCGCGAGCGTTCGATGCGCAGCGTGGTCGAGCGCGAGGGAGTCTGCGTCACCGGCTGCGCGTCCGGTATCGACAGGCTGGCCAGAAAATCGCCGATCTTGGCTTCGGGCGCGGTATCTGCCGGTTTCCGCTCGCGTGCCTGCATGGAGTAGTAGTGGTTCTCCCACGCGACGGTGAGGCGATGGAAGCAGAGGCGGGCCGCGCCGGGGTCGCCGGAGCGTTCGAACCAGCGGCCCAGGAAGTAGAGCGCCGCGCCGGCGGTAGGATGCTCGGGATAGCCGCGGACGTGCTCCATGAGCAGCGGCTGCGCCTGCGGGTCGTCATGCAGATACGCCTGGAATGTCACTTTCCAGTGGGACAGCGCGGCTTCGGGCGCGTTCGGAAAATCCTGGTAGACGGCTTTGTAGAGCGGCACGAACTCGTCGGGCCGGTTGACCAGCAGAAAACGGTTGGCCGCCGAGAGCAGCGCCTTGAGCCGCCAGGGCGACCGCGGATAATGGTGCGTCAGGCGGTCCAGCGCCGCCTTCATCTCGTCGTCGTCGGTGAGGTGGCGCGTGCATTCCACCAGGTAGGCCAGCCGCTCGGCGTCGGCTTCCCCTTCCGGCAGGTCGAGCTGGCGCAAATAAGGATAGGCGGAGGCCGTGCCGCTGTCCTGGTATTCGGTCTCGCCGATGCGCACGCGCGCCTGGTCGCGCTCCAGCCCGCTGAGTTGGCCGGCCAGGTCGCGATACTCGGTGCGCGCCTGGCGAAACGCGCGCGTTTGCATCAGGCGGTCGGCGTGATGCAGCAGGAGTTGGGCTGACGGCTGCGGGTAGGCCGCGCCCATGGATTCGCGCAGGTTGACAAGATCGGCTGCGGCGCGCGCGGCGGCATCGCCGGTGAGGTATTGAGAGACGATGCGCTGGTACACTTCGGCGGCGTGCGCCTGGTCGCCGCCAGCCAGGTAGCAATCCGCCAGGTTGACGTCGCCATCCGGTTGCGGCAACTCGGCGTAGTGATCGCGCAGGATCTTCACGGCGCCGGCGGGGGCGTTGTCTTTGGCGGCGCGGGCCTGCAGGATCCAGCCTCTGCCCGTGAACGCCGAGACCACTTCGCCGGTATACACGGGGCGCAGACCGGCGGGAATGCCGTCGAAGTTCTTGGATTCCACGCGCGCGGCGGCCAGATAATACGCGATGTAGTCGGCAATGGGCGCGAGCGCTGGCTGCGCCTTGCGCAGGGAGACGATGGCGCCGGCGAAGTCCCTGGTCTCAATCGCCACCACGCCTAGGGCCAGGCGCGCGAGGGGAGCTTCCTTGGGATGCGCGGCGGCGTAGGCTTCGATGGCGGTGCGGCGCGGTACCGAGGGCGCTTCCCGATAGGCGCGGACCATGGCGGCCAGCGTAGTGGGCAGCGCGGCCGCAGCTTTGGTCGGCGCCTTCTTAGCGGGCGCATGTTTGGTCTGCGGACTGGTGGACGCAGTGAGCGCGGCCAGCGCCAGCAGGCTAAACCAGAGGGCCGGGATAGTCTTTGCCAAGCAGGTCCGCATCGTCATGAGCCAAGGTCCGCACCAGCTCCACATGAAGATAGTCCACCATGTTGGAACAAGCGGCGAAATACGATTGTCGAAAGGCCGCGCGCGCGCTATCGATGCGCGGGCGCAGTGCTCCGTAGAGATCCCGTTGCGTGCGGCCGGATTGCACCGCGGCAGCTTCATGCAGCCGCATTTCCGCCACCTGCACGCGGGCGAACCGTTGCGCACGCAGATGCATGGCCTGATCTTCGGCCGGGAGCGCGTCCCACGCGGACAAGGGCGCGGGCGCCAGCGCGATGGCCACCAACCGCGGCGGCGGCTCGGGCACTACCAGCGAGTCCCACACGGCGGCGGCCACTTGCGCCAGCATTTCGAGCGCCGCGCCTTGCACCGCGCCCCAGCAATAGAGCAGCACCGGGACGCGATCCTTCACCACCAGCGGGTAGATGAAGGCGCGGCCATCGGCAGGATGGGACGCCAGGGAGATCAGGCTGGCCGATACTTCGGCGGCGGTAGTGACGGCGATCACCGGGTCGCGGCTCTCCACGGCGCCGGCCAGGGCAGGCGCGGCGGAGAGCGGGATTTCGAGGGAAGGGAAGGCTGCCCCGGCCTCCGGCGCGACGCCGCGAATCTTCACGCCTTTGACGAGGGTTCCGGCGACACGGAAAATGGCTGCGCCGGCCGCGAAGGCCACGGCGGCATCCAGCAGGGTGGCGGCCAGTTCATCGAGCGATGCGGCGTGGCGGATGCGGCGCACCGACTGGTTCAACTGATCGGCCAATTCGCGGCGGGCGCGTCCGCGGGCCTCGTCGAACAGACGCTCGACTTCGGTGGACAACTGGGAGAGTTGTCCTTCCAGCATCTGGCGCAGCGGAGAAGTCGGAGCCGGGGAACCCATTCCTGCCACTATTTTAGCAGGATGGGGAAAACGGGCATCGATCGAGATTCAATTTCAGAACTCCTGATGTCGTGGAATTTGCAGTGAGCCCACAGGTGGGGCAGGCGGTGCTCGCCTTCGCTCGGCCCTATTCGAGCAGCGGGCCTAATTCAGCGCGAAGCTCTCGCATCGAAAGGAATGGCTCAGCCCATTTTCCCCGCCAGGCAGAATTTGCGGGGCGACATCAGGAGTTCTGAAGGTCCATCACCGGAATACGCTCCCTCACGGTCGCGGCTCTGCAACGAGTGCTCGCGTGTTTGCAATTAGGTACAGAGCCGGGCCCAGAGGGCACCCCGTCAGGGAGCGTATTCCGGTAACGGACCTTCCCCAGATCGGTAGGCACCCGCGGGCCAGATGGCCGGCCACGGGATGGTCCAATGGAGGTATCCTTTTCAAAGGAGGATTTCATGAGCCGAAAGAGCTTCTTGCTTCTACCGCTCCTGCTGGCGCTGTCGATTCCGGCCCGCGCGGCCGATATCGCCGGAAAGTGGACCGCTTCCTTCGACACGCAGATCGGCGTGCAAAACTACACGTACACCTTCAAGGTGGATGGCGCCAAACTCACCGGTACCGCGGAGTCGCAGTTCGGCAAAACGGAAATTACGGAAGGTACCGTGAAGGGCGATGAAATCTCCTTCGTGGAAAGCGTGAACTACGAGGGGAATGCATTGAAGATCGAGTACAAAGGCAAGATTTCCGGTGACGAGATCAAATTCACGCGCAACGTCGCCGACATGGTCACCGAAGAGATCGTGGCCAAGCGCGTGAAATGACGGCAAGCGGTCCTGGCCAAACGGTCTAAGGCGCCGGGCGTTCGCGCACTGTCAGGAAAGAGTCGGCGGGAACGTTCGTAAGCGTCTGTCGCGCACCGGAGGGCCACTCGATTTCAATGCTGTCCGCGCGCGTACTCCGGCCCAGTCCGAAATGCACGGCCAGTTCGCTCGAGCAGGCATAGCCGGTCGATGTAGTGACGTGATTCACCTGGGTTGTGCCTCCGCTCCGCACGATCACGCGCGCTCCAATGCCGTCGCGATTGCTCCTGGCGCCGGCCAACCGGAGCGCCAGCCAATGATTGCCCTCACCCATGATGTTCCGGAGCAGCACCGGCGGCTCGTTGAGGCGGGTGACCACGGCGTCCACGCGCCCATCGCGATCGAAATCCCCGAATGCAACTCCGCGGTTCAGGGCGGCGGGACCGGCGAGCGCGGCGCGAAATGCTCCGTGGGCGTCGTTGAGCATCAGCAGATTCTGCTGCCGGGACTTGCCGCTGGAGAGCATCTCGGTGTTGTCCTGCACATCGCCGGCCGCCACGAAGACGTCCTTCCAGCCGTCGTTGTCGAAATCGAAAATCCCCATGCTCCAGCCGCTCAGCGGCATGCTGATGATGCCCGCATGGCTCTGATAAGTTACGTCGCTGAACAGACCGTGGCCCAGATTGCGGAACACCGGGAAGGTTTGATTGCTGAGCGCCGTGACAACCAGATCTTCCCAGCCGTCGTTATCCAGATCGCGGAAATCCACGCCCATGGAGGAAAGCGCCTTGCCGTCGTCGTTGTAGCCCACGCCTGCCTGGAGCGCAACCTCGCGGAACGTGCCGTTGCGCTCGTTATGGAACAGGAAGTTCGGGACGGTGTCGTTGGCGACGAATACGTCCATCCAGCCGTCGTGGTCGTAATCGGCGATGGCGATGCCCATACCTTTGCCGGGATGCGCGGCGATTCCGGAAACGGCGGAGACATCGGTAAATGTGCCGTCGCCGTTGTTGTGGTACAGGCGGTTGGGCAAGGCCTGGTAATAGCGCGGATGGCAATAGGTGCGAATGCCGCGCCCGGCGTCGCCGCAGAACAGCTCGGTGGCCGGATCCCACTTCACGTAGTTGACTACGAACAGATCCAGGCGGCCGTCGTTGTCGTAGTCCACCCAGGCCGCCGCCACCGCCCAATCGTGGCTCTCCAGCCCGGCAGCTCTTGTCACGTCCTCGAAGGTGCCATCGCCGCGATTGTGGAACAGGGTATTGCCCTTGACGCCGGTGACGAACAGGTCGGCGTTTCCATCGTTGTCGTAGTCTCCCGCGGCGACGCCGATGTTGTAGCCGGCGCCGCCCACGCCGGCCTTGTCCGTCACGTCTTCGAAAGTCCAGTCGTGCTTGTTGCGATAGAGCCGGTTGCGGTACTGCGGACCGGTCTTTTCGAGCGATGGCTGTTCCGCCCCATTGGTGAAATAGATGTCGGGATAGCCGTCATTATCGTAGTCGAACACTGCCACGCCGCCGGCCATGGTTTCGATCTGGTGCCTCTCGGGCGAAGCGGCGTTGTTCAGTACGAAGGCGATGCCGGAATGCGCGCTGCGGTCCTCGAAGTAAGTGGGAGCGGGCGCGGCGGAGGGGGCCAGCAGGGCGGCGCCGGTCAGCATGGCGACGGCGCCCAGGATGGCGGCCTTCATAGACCTTCCGGCGCCGCTTTGCAGTTTTCGAGTGCCTTGATCTCGGCGTCGGCCGCCCCGCCCTTGCCGCTGGCGGAGTAGATACGGGCCAGCAGATTGTGAACGCGGCACTCGCCCGACGGCCGCGCGGGCTGGAGTACTTGTGCGGCTTCCTCCAGGCTGTTTTCGTGATAGAGCGCGCGCGCCAGCTCGAAGCGGACGTCGATGGCAGCCGGCGCCAGTGCCAGGGCCTGCCGCAACGCGCGCAGGCTCTCGGTCGGGCGGCCCTGTCGAAACAGAAACGCGCCATACGCGAGATAGGGCCTCCAGGCCGAGCCGGCCAGATCTACCGCCTTGCGGAAGGACTTCTCCGCGGCGTCGAACTGCCCCAGGGCATCCTGGGCCAAACCGAGGTTCTCATAGACGCGGGATTGCTCCGCGCCCACCCGCAGGGCCTGCTCGAAGGCCGCGATGGCTTGCTCGAAGCGGTTGGCGTCGTAAGCAGCGCGCCCGGAGAAGTACCAGGCTTCAATGTCCCGTTTGTCCAGGCGTTGGGCCGTCTCGAAGAAGCCTTGCGCGCGGTCCCATTGTTGCCGCGCGGCGCAGACCCTGCCTGCCAGTATGTACCCTCTCGCGTAGCGGCCGTCGAGCGCGATGGCGCGGTCGGCTTCGCCGGATGCGGCCTGCAACTGGTCCAGGTTCAAGAGCGCGCCGCCCAGAAACACGCGGACATCGGCGCGGTCGGGGTACTGAGCCAGGTATTGACGATAGAGACCGACAGCTTCGCTGGCGCGGCCCGAGCCGTAAGCGGCGTTGGCCTGCGCCAGCAAACTGTCCCGAGGATCCTGGGCCGCCACCATCCCCGGCACGCACCCCAGTATGGCGAGCGCGGCTCCGAAGATCCGTATCACGGCACTTTCACTACCTTGAAATCCATAAACCGGGCACTGCTCCGATGGGCGAAGACCCCGACATCGAGAGGACCTTCCGCCCCTGCTACGTCCGCTTCGCCGATCTTACTCCAATTGACGCCGTCTTTGCTGGAATACCCGATGAACTTAGAACCCTGGCGCTGTAGCTTGAGCCAGCATGGCCAATTGGTATAGCCATCCAGGACCGTCCGTTTGTCGATGCGTCCGTCGCCGTTGGAATCCCACTCTAATGCAAAACCGTTAGCCGGTGAAGCCCCCAGCACCAGGTATCCGGGCGATTGCCCCGGCTTCGAGATATCCTTGCGCACCATGATTCCCGCACGGCCAACCCAATTGGTTCTTCCGTCCGGATTCTCAAGTTTCACAATCGCCGAATCGGAGTCTCCCAGCGCGTGCGGCAGATAGGCCGACCCGTATTGGTCGCCGTGGTCCAGCACGGCGTAGTCGCCGTTTTCGCGAATGTAGAATCCGCCGTCCAACTGCTGCACTTGCCCATCGAGATTCTGAAATGCCAGATAGGGCGCAGCCACCGGGTGACCGGCGGGCTTCGGCTGCACCGTGACGTTCTTCGTCACGTCTCCGAGCCGTAGCGGTATTTCGCCGCTTTCTTTGGATTGCAGATTGGCGAAGCCCACGCGCGCCGTTTCATTCGCGCCCAGCCACGCGGTCCGCTTGATCGACTCATTGCCTACTCGCAATTCGACGTCGGCGAGGCCTTCATGACCGGTGTTTTGAACGGTCGCGGACGCGAAGAACCGATCGCCGGAAACCAGTACTCCGAATAGCGGATCGAGGGCCTTCAGAAGCACTTTGGCGGACGTGGCCTCGGCGCCGTTCAGGATAAGCTTGCGAATGCCGTCGAAGAGCAGTGAAGGAGCGCCATCCGGCTCGCGCTGCGCCACGAAACGGTCCAAGTCCAGCGTGCCGATATTCTCGCCGAAGAGGGCCGGGCGGCGGTCCTTGTCGACATAGTCCACGCGGACGTCATGCAGTTCCAGGTTCTCGACATTGCGGCAGTACACTCCGTAGGCCTGGATCATCGAGTAGGGACTGAAACCCTGACCGTTCGACTCCTCATCCTTCACGCCGCCGGCGAACGTCATCCGTGCATTCCTCAGGATGATCGACTTCGCCGGCTTCTCTTTCGGTCCAGCCACATAAAACGGCGTTCTGCCGCAATTAATGGCAGTCAGATTCTCGATCACGATACGGCCCACGCCCAGATTGTTGCCGCTGTATGGAGCGTCGGCGCCGAATGCTACATACACCGGCGAGCGGACGTTGATCATGGTGATATTGGACAGGACCATGTTATCCACCGGACCGGGCGTGACCAGCCGTGAACTGGAACCCCCGCGGCCGCCGCTCTGGGGCAGAATCTGAAAGCCCGATTCCGTATTCGTGCGGAATCCCAGCCGGTGGGCGTACTCTCCGGGACCGTAGATCAGACAGTTGTTGATCAGCACGTTGCGGCCACCGACGCGGATGGCATTACAAGAGCTGTTCAGGATGCAGTTGGTGACGGTCACGTTCTCCCAGTACGCCCCTGCCAGGCTGTCGTCGCCGGTGTAGAGTTTCGAGTTCGAAATGGTTGCCTGCCGCACGTCGTGCATGTTGATGCCGTCGTATCCGTTGTACGCCGTGAAGTTATCGATGGTCACCCGCTCGCAGGAACGAAAGATGAGCGAGTAATTGCCGGAGTCTCTGATGGTGATGTCGCGGACGACGATGTCTTTGCTGTTGTTGAAGAGGACGGCGTGGGGGCCGCGGATATGCTCTTCGCCCTGGGGATTGTTGAGGTTCTGTCCGCTGATCGTCCCGCGGCCCATGAGGGCGGCGTTATGAACGCCGTTGGCCAAAATGATCGAGCCGTCCCACTCACGTCCGCCTTCGGGCCAGCGATAGTCGGCCAGGTTCTTAGTGCCCAGGATCGTGGCCCCCGCGTCGATCCATAGAGTCACGTTATTCTGCAGCCGGATGGTGCCCGACACGTAAGTGCCCGCGGGGACCAGAACGGTGCCGCCTCCGGCGTCGCTGGCCGCCTGAATAGCTTTGTTGATAGCTTCGGTATCGGTTCGCTGGCCGTCACCAACCGCGCCAAAGCTCTTGACGTTGAACTGGGTGGCCGGCTGCGCCACGCCATTGCCCGCCGGCCACAGGAATAGCCCGAAGGCGAGAACACTTGTTATGGACCGCATCGTTGTTTCCCCGTGCCTATTGACTCTTTGCCGTACGCTTCGCCACCAGGTAATCGAAGGCCCCCAACTGACAAGTGAACTTGTCGGGAGTGAGTGAGGCCGGCACCGTTCGATTCTTCAGCAGATCGCGGGCTGCGGCGTAACTCGCGGCCGGCACGTCCAACTGGACCTTCGTAATGCGGTTGGTGAGATTGATGGCCACCAGAATCTCGTCGTTGTCTTTTTTCCGGATGAAGCTGACTACGCCATCCAGGTTGCTGTTG
>Ga0182016_10008590_pt1 | contig 10291 bp, 6 predicted proteins | sample 712S2MmetaG_FD_120491 | JGI IMG/M metagenome (GOLD analysis project Ga0182016, IMG submission 120491) | Permafrost microbial communities from Stordalen Mire, Sweden - 712S2M metaG | ecosystem: Environmental > Terrestrial > Soil > Wetlands > Permafrost | place: Sweden: Stordalen | collected... | reverse complement strand
GTCGGCTCGTTGCGGTAGAGATAGTCGAAAGTGTCCTGATAGACATCATACCAGTCGCGCGGATTGCCGCGCAGCACGCGATGGTCGGCGAAATCGGAATGCGGGATGGCGACGACCGTCCGCGGGCCGACTTGCACGCAAAACGGCAGGTCGATGTGATTGTAATCGCCGTACCACAGGAAACCCTCCGCGGCGACGAGCGCCTCGGTATTCTCGCTCGACGCCAGCACCGGGCTGATCCAGCCCTTCGGCGCCACGCCGGAAACGGCTTCGATGATGGATTTGGTCTTGCGGATGACGGCGCGTTCCTCGTCGGGCGAAAGATAAGCGAGGATCGTATCCTGCAGATAAGAGTGGGCGCAGATCTCGTGACCCGACTTGATGATTTGTTTGGCGGCCGCGGGATTGAGCTCGATCGCCCTCGCATTCGCCGCGAAGGTGGCCGGAACTTTGTTCTCGTCGAGAATTTTCAGAAGCCGCCATACCCCGGCGCGACCCCCATAGGTGCCCCAGGTCATCCCTGCCCGGTCCGGGGTACCGGGTTTCAAGGATGTGGTCTGCACCGAAAATGGCGGGCCTTTGCCCTCCGACCAGTTTTCCAAGAGGCAGGTCACGACCACGGCCATGCGGGCGCGATGCGGCCATGCGAAGCCGCTTTGATTTTTGACCTGGGCCATGGCCATCGCCTCCTTCAGGACATCACGCCGCCGAGGATTGCTTGGCCCAGAGCCGCTTCGAGGCAATGCGGGCGCCTTCGACAAGCGCCGCGAATTTCGCCCAGACGATCGAGGGATGCACCTCGTTCGATCCGGCAAAACTGGCAAAGCCGCAATCGGCGCCGGCAATGACGCGCTCGCGGCCGACCACCTCGGCAAAGCGGCCGATCCGCTGCGCCACCAGTTCCGGATGCTCGACCAGCACCGTCGACTGGGTGATGACGCCGGGGATCAGAACCTTGTCGTCCGGCAGCTTGGCGCGTTTCCACTCTTCCCATTCATGTTCATGCCTTGGGTTGGCGGCCTCGAAGGTGTAGCCGCCGGCGCGAACTTTCAGAATGATGTCGATGATATCCTTGAGCTGCATGTCGTGAATGCGCGGTCCCATATTCACGCTATAGCAGGTATGAAAGCGGATTTTTTCCGTCGGGATTCCGGCAAGCGCGGCATTGAGCGCTTCGACGCGCAGTTCCGCCCACTTCCGGCATTCGGCGATGCCGAGGTCGGGCCGCGTGATGTAATAGGTGACCAGGAACGGATCGTCGATCTGCAGCAGGAATCCGGCGTCGACGATGGCCTTGTATTCCTCGCGCATTGCTTCGGCGATGGCGAAGACGTAGGCCTCGGCCGTCGGGTAATACTCGTTCGGCGTCGTCGTCTCGACATTCGACGGCGCGATTGCCGGCACGAAGGCTTCGGTGGCGTTGACGCCCTGCAGGGCAGTCTTCAGGCGATCGAGGTCGGCGCGCAAGAGATCGTGGCCCTTGTATTTGATCGGACCGGAACAGACCATCAGCGCGCGGCGGCGCCGGGCGCTCACCTGTTCGGCGACCGTCGACTGGTAATATTCCGGAAAATCCTTGGTTTCGCGGGTATTGGAAAACGGGCTCGGACGCACGCCCTCGCGTTTTTCGAGCCCGCCGAGGCGCTGCGCCGCGTAGGTGATGAAGCTCGGCTTCGCCATCTCGCCGTCGCTGACCACGTCGAGGCCGGCGTCGACCTGCTGCTTCACGCTCTCGTTGACGGCGCGCTGCAGGCGTTCGGCGTAGGCCTTCTCGTCGACGGGCTTGCCGTCCATCCGCGCCAGCATCAGTTCGAACAGATCGTCAGGCCGCGGCAGGCTGCCGACATGCGTGGTCAATATGCGATCGACGCTGAGTTTCATCGTGTCTTCCCTTGTTTGCGCGGTCACGGCGCCGATTCGCTTCGGCTTCGATTTTAGACGGCCGTTCCGCGTTTTCGTTGGTTGGTGCGGCGTGCGAGTGACGGGTCAGCCGGCAAGTATGACATTGCGCATAGGCGTGCAGCAACCCGCGGCGCCTGTGTGACTCCTGCCCACTCGGTTGGGCAGAAAAACGCCCCCTGGTTGTCTGCCGTGTGCGCCAACCCTTGCGCGCCAACTCCTGCGTGCTTGAAAGCCGAGTGTCCGCTGCCGATACTGCGCGCGGGAAGAAACGCCGCGCGGCCGCACCAAGAATGCGGTTTCATAAAGCTGCACCGTTCGGCAACGCGCGCCTTACGGCAATCGCCGCACCAGGGAAGGAATCATCGTGAGCAGAATCCTGACAGCACTGTTGCTAGCGGGCGGCATCTGGGCCGCACCGGCTCAGGCGCAATCTGACTTTCCGTCACGGCCGATCAGGATGATCGTGCCGTTTCCGCCCGGCGGCGGCATCGACATCACCGCGCGCATCGCGGCGCTTGCGATGTCAGAGGTGCTGGGCCAGCAGATCGTGGTGCAGAATCAGGGCGGCGCCGGCGGCGCGATCGCGACCGATGCGGTGGTGAAGTCCGCTCCGGACGGCTACACGCTGCTTTATCATTCGACCACCGGCATCGTGCACGCTGCGGTCACGGAGGGGCTGCCCTATGACTGGATGCGCGATCTCGCGCCGGTGTCGATCGTGACGCGCTTTGCGCCGGTGATGATCGTCACGCCGATGCTGCCGGTGAAAGATCTGAAAGAGTTCATCGCGCTTTTGAAGGCCAATCCCGGCAAATACAGCTTTGCCTCCTCGGGCAAAGGCACGGCGGTGCACCTCGCCGAAGTGCTGTTCCTGCAGAAAGCCGGCGTCGAGATGGTGCACGTTCCCTATCACGGCACCGGCGCCGCCATGCCCGACATATTGACGGGCCGGGTCGCGATGATGATCGACGGCGTGCCGGTGCAGACCGAGAATATCCGCAAAGGCACGGTGCGCGCGCTCGCGGTGACGACCTCGACGCGCTCGCCGTCCATTCCCGATGTGCCGACCATGAAGGAAGCCGGCCTCGATTATGAGGTGCCGTTCTGGACCGCGATCTATGCGCCGATCCAGACGCCGAAGCCGATCATCGACAAGCTTGCCGCCGCCGTCGGCAAGGCCATGCACCAGGAGGCGGTGATCAAGCGCCTCGCCGATGTCGGCACCGAAGCCGTCGGCTCCGGCCCGGCCGAACTCGACGCTTTGACGCATCAGCAGTTCGATCTCTACCGCGGCATCGTGCAGAGCGATAAATCGCTGTTGGGCGAGGGGCCTTAGAGCATTATCCCAAAAAGTGGAAGCTGGGTTTCTGATAAGATCAAGCTCAACAAAATTACACGGCGCCTACTCGATCTTCGGCAGGCCCGCATTAGTAATAATGTCGCGATATTTCTTGATCTCGTCGGCGATGAATTTGTTCGCCTGATCGGGCGGCAGATATAAAGTCTCCGCGCCCTGCTGCTGGAACTTGGCGCGAACTTCGGGATCGGCGAGTGCCGCTTTCACTTCGTTGTTGAGCTTGCCGACGATATCCGCCGGCGTGCCCTTCGGCACCAACAGCGCGAACCAGCCGGAGACGACGTATTCGGGCAGGCCCGCTTCCTTGGTGGTCGGGACGTCCGGGAGCGCCGCGAGGCGGTTGGCGCCGGCAACCGCCAGCGCTTTTGCGCCATTGCCGGCGAGCGCCGCCGACACGTTCGGCAGCCACTGGAAGCCAAGCTGCACGGTGCCGGCCATCAGGTCCGGAACGTATTGGCCGATATTCTTGTAGGGGATGTGCGTGATCTTCACGCCGGTGAGCTGGCTGAAATACTCGCCGGCAAGATGCTGCGAGCTGCCGATGCCGACCGAGCCGTAATTGAGCTCGCCCGGATGGGCTTTGGCATAGGCGATCAGCTCGGAAAGCGTGGTGACGCCCAATTTGTTGCTCGCCACCACCACGATGGTGAAGCCCGCGAACGGCGAAATCGTTTCAAAGTCCTTCTCGGGGTCGTAATCGAGCGTTTTGTACATCGTGACATTGGCGGCGACCGGGCCCGAGCCGCCGCCGACCAGCGTATAGCCATCAGGCGCCGCTTTGGCGGCCATCGCGGTGCCGGTATTGCCGCCGGCGCCCGGCCGGTTCTCGACGACGATCGGCTGACCCATCGACTTCGACATCCGGTCGAACATGATGCGGCTGACCACATCGCTCGCGCTGCCGCCGGCGAAGGGAATGATCGCCGTGATCGGCCGGCTCGGATAGCTGTCCGCTGCCGCGATCCGCGATAGACCTGGAAGGACGGTAGCGCCGGCGATCAGATGCAAAAAACGACGTCGTTGAAATTTCATGATTCCCTCAAGTCTTTGGCGCGCGGTGGCAGCCCGCAACGATACTCTTTGCATCCGTTTTCAAAGCGGGGATTTCGGCTCAGCGCGCCGCGATAAATCGGCGCAGCGAATGCCGGCACTGCCGCTACTCATGGTAGCGAGGCGAGCCTCACCATTGGACGAGCGTCCTTGCAGCGTCAGCTTGTCGGCTGCAATCGGATCAGCCGGCTGATGACCGGCACCGCTCCGGAGGTGGCGCCGGGATCGATCTTGAAGACCATTTCCTGCGTTCCGGCTTTGGCCGTGTAGATGCCGCCCGCGGTGAGCACGATGCCGACCTTGGCGAGGTCGAGAAAGGCGCCGTGCGTCAGCCAAGCCGGTGCGAGCATGATCTCGTGGTGCTCGCCCGGCTGGTCGACCCGTTCGATGACAAGCGTGCCGCTCGGCTTGACCTCGACGACCGGCGACAGCCCATACAGCGTGAATTCCGGCCGCGGCGGTCCGTCTTTTTTCATCGGCCCGGCGCGAAACGCCGCGCCGGCGCTCTGATTGGCGAGCTGTGCGGTGAGCATCATTTTGCCGCCGTCGCAGGTGGCCTGCGAACGCTCGACGTGGCCGCCTTGGACGTCGCTTTGCGCCGTCCCCACCGTGACCGTTCCGCCGGTGATGGTCTCGTGCCAGCACGACTTCAGGTATCCGATCACGACGGTATCCTGCTGGCCGAGATTTATGACCTTGCCCGGTTCGGCGTAATCCATGAATTGGACACCGTTGGGACTGCCGACGATGTCTTCGATCACGGCTGTGGGCGCGTGCGGCGCCGCCGCCAGCGCGGCGCTTGCCGCGGCTTTGAGCAGCATGATCGGAATGCTCAGCATCCGGCCCTCCCGACTCGTTTGTCTCTTGAGCTCACCTGTTTACCCCGCCGTCGCCGATGAGGGTATAGGGCGCCCAGAACAAAGGGTGCGCGTAATCGAACAGCATCCTGCCGCTGTCGTCCTTGTAGCCGCCGCCGTCGATCATCGCCACCATGGCTTGGCGCATCGCCTCGGCGCGTGAAATGCCGGGATCGGCGCTCTGCCGCTTGAACACGTCGGTGATCAGCGCGCGCGCCGATTCCGAATGCACCGACCAGTTGGTGACGAGGAGCGCCCGGGTCCCGGCATAGAAGAAGGCGCTGCCGAGACCGGATGCGGCTTCGGCGCCGGCGCCGGCGCCGGCCGCGGTATTGCAGGCCGACAGCACCACCCAATCGGCGTCGAGCTTGAGCGCGAGAATTTTCTCCATGGTGAGAAGGCCGTCGCCTTTGATGCCGGCAATATCGGGCGCGGTCAGCGCCAGCGCCGGCTGGTTCAGGCCGTCGAGGTCGCCGGGAACGAGCCCGTGGGTGGCGAAGGCGACGATCCGGTAGCGCGACAGATCTTTGGTCTCGACATTTTGCTCATTGGCGTCCTTGCCGAGATAAAGCGATTTGGCCGGATCGGCGCCGAGCGCCGCGGCGACGGCGATCAGCTCGTCGCGCGTGTCGGGCAGCCGCGGCAATTGCGCGAGCTCCGCCTTGTCGACGTCCTCGGTGTGCGGGGCCGCGCGCAGCTTCAACGGCAGACCGCGGGTCACGACGCCGGGGTCGGTGGTGTTGGCGGCGACCAGCTGAGGCTTTTGCTCTTGTTCGGCTTCCGCTTCCGCCGCCTCCTGCTGGTTGAAATAAGGGTCGCCGAAGCCGATCAGCTTGTCGCGGTTAACTCCGCCCGCCGGCAGCCGCCGCAGCGTCACCAGCGCCGAAGCCGACGGCACCACGGTCACGGCGTGGCTGCGCGCGAGCCACGGCACCGTGCGATAGCCGGCAAAATAGACGTCCGTATCCGGGTCGATTTTCGCCGGCGCCGTCGGCAACAGGCTGAGCGGCAATTCGCCGAGCGCACCGTTGGTCACGACGATGAGGCTCTTGTCGCTCCGCCAGCCGGCTTCGACCGGCTGCAACAATGCCGAATAAAGCCGATAAGCAAGATCGAGATCGAATTGCGGAATTTCCGCGATGCTCGAGGCTTGCGGCTCGAGCGCCTGGCGCAGCCGGCGCACATCGGCTTCGAGCTCGATCGCGTTCATCGGCACCGACGCGAAGGCGACGGCGCCGTCCTTGGGCACGGCCCAGACGAAGCTCTTATCCTGGCCGAAATAAAACGACAGCAGCGCCTCGCCGGGAGCGAGCGCCGCCTTGATATCGTCGACTGTGGGCGGCTTCGGATCGATCAGATCGGCGTAAGCGGGAAAGCGCTTATTGATCTCCTGGCGTGCGGCTTTGCGTTCCGCGCGCAGCTTCTCGATCTCGGCGCTCATGGCGCGAACGGTCTGGTCGTCGCGCTGGTCCGACGGCTGGGCGAGGAGATTGTTAAGCGCCACGAGCTGGGCGTTGATTTGCTTGGCGTGGTCCTGATCGGTGCGCACGAGCGCCTCGAGCGCGGGATCCTTGGCGACCGTGCGGGCGCTCGAATCCGCAAGCGCCTGCTGCACCGCGTGGCCACGGATCGCGTCGGCGAGACCGAAGGTCTCGACCGCGACGTCGTTCGACATCGTCGGGCTGCGCGCCAGCACGGCGATATAAGATTCTACGATCCGCTGCAGGCGGGCGCTGCGCGCCGCCACCAGCGTCGCATCGTCGTCGTCGCTTTCGCGCGTTGACGCCATCAACACCGGCAGGGCGGTTTTGAATGCGGCGATCGCGTCGCCATCGCGGCCGGCGCGGGCGTAGCCGACCGCGAGCGTGCCCTGCGCCGATGCGGTATCGAAACTATTGGCGCCGGTGCGGGCGGTTTGCCGTTTCACCAGTTCCTGGGCGGCGGCGATGCCGGCGTCGACCTGGCCGGTCGCATAGAGGCTCGCGATCCGCGAGCCGTTGAGCTCGAACGCCTCGCGCTGCGCCGGCGCCCATTGCGCCACGGCCTTGTCGAGTTGGTCGTAAACGACGGCGGCCTCTTTGGCCTTGCGCTGCGCCACCAGAATATTGCCCAGTTCGGAAAGCACGCGGACGCTCTCGGGGGCGTCGTCGCTGATGCCGAGCGTTTGCTGCACTTCGAGCGCGGTGCGCGACAGTTTTTCCGCTTCCTGGTAGCGCCCCTCCTCGACCAGAATGGATGCAAGACTATTGATGAATTCAGGCGTCGGCGGTGCGTATTTGCCTTGCGATTTGAGTTCTTCCAACAGCGCGACGCGAGTGTCGGCTTCCGCTTCGGAGCGCCGCCCCTGCTTGGCCTTGACGCGTGCGATCCCTAACAGCACCTGGTCGGCGGCCAGAACGATCTGTTCCGGCGGCGGCGGAAAATCCCATTTGTGGAGGTCTTTCAGCGACGCGCGCTTGAACGCATAAGCGCGCTTATAGGCGGCTTCGGCTTCGGCATATTGGCCGCGCGCCTCGAGCACATAGCCTTTGACCCGCGCACCGTCGCCTTCCCAGGAGTTGCCGTAGACGGCGTAAGCTTCGCGCCATCTTGGATTGGGGCTGCCGCGCGCCTCTTGCAGCCGCTGTTCGATCCGCCCGGCATAGACCGCGGCCTGATTGACATCGCCAACCGAGATTAAGGTTTGCGTGATGAGGGCCAAAGCGTTGATCAGGCTGCCGCGCCGGCCGGGCTCGTCGGCGTCGCGGACGATCGCTTGCAATGCGGCGATCGAATCTTTCGGATCGCCGAGTGCGCGATATTCCAACGCGACGAATTGGCGAATGCGAGTGAGGAGCCGCGGCTCGACGCCACGCTGCGCGATGGCGAGCGCCTGCAGCCCGTCGGCAAGCGCTTCCTTGTTGCGGGCCAACAGCGCGCGGGCACTGCCGCGCTCGCGGTAGAAATCAGCGAGCTGGGCATTGGAGGCGTTGCTCGGCGGCGGCGCGTCGGCGTCGGCTTTGCGCTTGGCGATTTTCGCCGGGTCGGGCTTTTCGCTGTCGAGAATGGCGGCGACGTCGGCGATGGTGCGCGGCGGCGCGACGAAGGTGAGCTGGATGGAAACATCCGACTGCGCCGTTGCCGCATCCTCCTTCGGCGGCGGCGGCGGGGGCGTGCCGGCCGATTGCTTGATCTCCTCGCGCATCACGCAAGGCCGTACCAGCGGCGCGCCGCATTGGGTCCGCACCGCTTCGGGATTGCCTTTCAATCCTTTGGCCATCGCGCAGGCCATGATTTGCGGGTGGAACTGCTCCCGGCACATCTCGAGGATCTGCTCGTGGCTCGCCGCGCGTGCCGCCGTGGCGAACGCGATCGACGCCAGCACGCCGGCGCAGAGCCGGGCCGCCAATAGACGCGTGAAGTTCAGGCGTTCGGTCATGGCGCGGCTCCAAGAACCGTCAAAAGCCCAAAATCGATAGACAGGAAGTGTCGCTGAGAACACCAAACCAAAGCCAAATACCAGCCGTTGCACCGATAGGTTACGATTGCGGCCAAGCCTTGACAACGTGCGGTCGACCGAGCCCTATCCTTGCAAAATGAATGGCTTAAGCATCTACGGCGTCGCCCGCACCCGCGCTTTTCGTGCGCTCTGGGTGGCGGAAGAGCTCGGCATCCCATATCGGCACGTGCCGATCGAGATCGGCGACGAAGGCGCCCGGGCGCCTGAGTTTGCATCGCTCAATCCGAACGGCCGCCTGCCCTTCATCGACGACGGCGGCTTCGGCCTCTTCGAATCGCTTGCGATCACGCTCTATCTCGCCAAGAAGCACTCCGCCGGAAAACTCTATCCGGGCACGCTCGAAGGCGAAGCCAAGGCCTGGCAATGGAGTTTCTGGTCGATCGCCGAAGTCGATCGCGGCGTCAATATCTGGTCGTTGCACGCCGTGCGGTTGCCGGCGGGGGAACGCAACGCCGCTCTGCGCGATGAGGCACTGAAAGTCGTTGCCGCGCCGTTTCGGGTGTTGGATGCGGCGGTATCGACCGAGCCTTATCTGCTCGGCGGCGATTTCACGGTCGCGGATCTCAATGTCGCCGCCGTGATCAGCCGCGCCGTCGACATGGACCTTGCGCCATCGCCGCATCTGCAAGACTGGTTGACGCGCTGCCTCGGCCGCCCGGCCGCGCGCGCCGCGCTCGAACTGAAAACGCAGTCGGATGCCACGACGCCGGTCGACGTGACGCGGCGTATCGCCCAAATCAACCGGCTATGACGCCGCAGGATATCGGCCAATCGCTCAATGCCGCGCTTGCCGAACAGCGGCAAGGCCGGCTGCGCGAGGCGGAAAAAATCTACGCGCGGGTGCTGAAAGCCGCGCCGCAGAATTTCGACGCGCTCAATCTTCTGGGCGCGGTTAAGCTGCAGCAGGGCCACGCCGGCGAAGCGCATCGGCTGTTCAGCGCCGCCGTCAAGGCCAATCCCGGCGTGCCGCACGGCTGGAGCCATCTCGGCCAGGCGCTCTATGCGCTCAAGCGCGCGCCGGAGGCGCTCGAATGCCTCGACAAAGCGCGCGCGCTCGCGCCGGGCGATGTCGACATTCTTTATCAACACGCCAATCTGCTGTTGAGCCTCGGCCGCGCAGCCGACGCGCTCGCCGAATTTCAAGCCGTGCTGGCGCGGGCGCCGCGGCATGTCGAGGCGCATATCAATTCCGGATTGGCGCAGGCGGCGCTGGGCTCGCCCGACGCGGCGCTCATGGCATTCGATGCGGCGCTCGCGCTCGCGCCCGGTCATCCGGCGGCGCAATTCAATCGTGGCGTCGCTTTGCTCAAGCTCGGCCGCTATGCCGAAGCGCTCGCCGCCAACGACGCGGCGCTTGCGGGGGCTCCCGAGCATCTCGGCGCGCTCCTCAATCGCGGCAAGGCGCTGGCGCAGCTCAACCGGCTCGCGGAAGCCGTGGCGAGCTACGAGCGGGCGATCGCGCTCCGCAAGGATTACGCCGACGCCCATTTCAACGCAGCGCAGGCACTGCTCACGCTCGGCGACTATCGCCGCGGCTTCGAGGAATATGAGTGGCGCTGGCGGCGCAGCGGCATGGCGGCGCCGAACAGCCGCGGCCGGCCGCTGTGGCGCGGCGAATATCCGCTC
>Ga0182016_10008589_pt1 | contig 10292 bp, 10 predicted proteins | sample 712S2MmetaG_FD_120491 | JGI IMG/M metagenome (GOLD analysis project Ga0182016, IMG submission 120491) | Permafrost microbial communities from Stordalen Mire, Sweden - 712S2M metaG | ecosystem: Environmental > Terrestrial > Soil > Wetlands > Permafrost | place: Sweden: Stordalen | collected... | reverse complement strand
CGCATGAAACAGAGCGAGTACCGCACACAGCTGCGCGAGAAGCAGAAGGCCCGCCGCTACTACGGCGTCCAGGAGAAGCAGTTCGCGAACTATTACGACAAGGCTTCGCGGCAGCCCGGCATCACCGGCGAGAACCTTCTGACGCTGCTCGAGTGCCGCCTGGACAACGTGCTCGTGCGCCTCGGCTTTGCCGCCTCGCGGCGCCAGTCGCGCCAGCTGATTCGTCACGGCCATTGGACGGTCAACGGCCGACGCGTCGATATCCCGAGCTACCAGGTCAGGCCCGGCGACGTGATCATGATCAAACCGAACAGCCCCTCGGAGCAGGTGGTCCGCGACGCGACCGAGCTCACCGGGCAGATCCCGGCGTGGCTGCAGGCCGACCACGAGTCGCTGTCGGCCAAGGTGCTGCGCAAGCCGGAGCGACGCGAGGTTGCCGCGCCGGTGCAGGAGCAGCTCATCGTCGAGCTGTACTCGAAGTAAAGCCAGATTCGCAGTCCCGGGGCATGCGTGCCGCGGGACGAATAGGCCGCCCGCTCGGGACGCGCCAGAAAGAACAACGACGTTAGGACTCCGATGCTCGACTTCCAGATCCCCCGCATCACCTCCGAGTCGGTGGAGCAGAACCGCGGAACCTTCACGATCGAGCCGCTCGATCGCGGCTTCGGCTACACGTTCGGCAACTCGCTGCGCCGCGTGCTGCTCTCATCGCTCTCCGGAGCCGCCGTCACGAGCGTCCGGATCGAGGGCGTCGCGCACGAGTTCTCGACGATCGCGGGCGTCAAGGAGGATGTCACCGACATCATCCTGAACCTCAAGGGCGTCGTCTGCCGGATGCACTCCGACGCCAGCGAGGTCGAGGCCCCGCTCGTCGTGACCGGCCCCGGCACGATCACCGCGAAGGACATCGACCTGCCGTCCGGCGTCGAGATCCTGAACCCCGAGCTGCACATCGCGACGCTCGAGAAGAAAACCAAGCTCGAGCTCTACATGACGATCGGCCGCGGCCGCGGCTACCGCCCGGCCGAGGAGAACAAGTCCGCCGACCAGCCGATCGGCGTGATCCCGATCGACTCGATCTTCTCGCCGGTGCGCCGCGTCGCGTACAACGTGGAGCAGGCACGCGTCGGCCAGAAGACGGACTTCGACAAGCTCACGCTGGACATCGAGACCGACGGATCGATCGACCCCCAGGCCGCGCTTCGCGAGGCCGCCGAGCTGCTGATCAGCCAGCTGGCGATCTTCACCGACGCCGACCGGATCGAAGAGCTCCGCGCTGCCCCCGGCGGCCAGCTCGAGGCCAACGGCATGGGCCCCGCCGGCGGCGGGCAGGCCGCGCTGCAGAGCGAGGAGTGGAACATCCTGATCGAGGAGCTCGAGCTCGGCGTGCGGTCCTACAACTGCCTCAAGCGCGCGGGCATCCAGACCGTCGGCGACCTGCTCTCCAAGTCGGAAGCCGAACTGAACGCGATCCCGAACTTCGGGCAGAAGTCGATCGACGAGGTCGTCGACACGCTCGCGGCACGGGGCATGCACCTGCGCCAGGACTAGTTCCCGGCGCCTAGACTGGACGAGCGATGCGACACCAGAAGACCCGATACAAGCTCAGCCGTGACTCGGCCCACCGCAAGTCCCTGCTGATGAACCTCAGCAAGGAGCTGATCGAGCACGAGCGGATCAAGACGACCGAGGCCAAGGCCAAGGCCGTCAAGCCCGAGATCGAGAAACTGATCACGCTCGCCAAGCGCGGTGACCTGCACGCCCGCCGTCAGGCGCTCGCGACGCTCTCACAGGACAAATTCGCGGTGCACAAGCTGTTCACCGAGGTCGCTCCGCGCTACGCCGAGCGTCCCGGCGGCTACACGCGCATCCTGAAGCTCGGTCCGCGTCGCAGTGACGCGACCGAGATGGTCTATATCGAGCTCGTCTGAACCCGGCGCGAGGCGCCGATGCGCACGCGCCTGACGCTGGAGTACGACGGCACCGACTTTGCCGGCTGGGCACGCCAGCCGGACCGTCGGACCGTTCAGGGCGAGCTCGAGCGGGCGCTCGCGACGGTGCTTCGCGAGGAGCTGCCGATCGCGGTCGCCGGCCGCACCGATGCCGGTGTGCACGCCTGGGCCCAGGTCGCTTCCTACAGCGGCGAGGCCGTCGATCCGGCGCGGCTGAACGGGCTGCTGCCCGAGGATCTTGCGGTCCTCGCCAGTGAACCGGCCGCGGCCGGCTTCGACGCGCGCAACGACGCCGTCTCGCGCACGTACTGTTACCGGCTGCTCGCGCGACGCACGCGCTCGGTCTTCGAGCGGCGGACCGCGCACTGGTGGGCCGGGCCGCTCGACCGCGAGGCGCTCGTGGCCTGCGCGTCGCTGCTCGGCGGCAAGCGCGACTTCACGGCCTTCACGCCGAGCGAGACCGAGCATCGCTGGTTCCGCTGCGACGTGCGCCGCGCCGAATGGCAGATCGACGGTGACCTGCTCGAGTTCTGGATCGAGGCCGACATGTTCCTGCGCCACATGGTCCGCGTGATGGTCGGAACGATGCTCGAGGTCGCCGCCGGCCGTGCCGAGCTCGAGCAGTTCGCGGCCCTGCTCGACGGTGCGCCGCGCGAACACGCCGGCCCGACCGCGCCGCCGCGCGGCCTCGCGCTGGCCGCCGTCAGCTACGACTGACCAGCCGCGCAACAGTCACGCCCACGGCGGTGCCTATGCTCAGGGCATAGTGCTCAACGTCCTGCTGACAAACGACGACGGCATCGAGGCCGAGGGACTGCTCGCGATGCGCGCGGCGCTCGCCGCGCTGCCCGACGTGAACCTCTGCGTGATTGCGCCGGACGGCAACCGTTCGGCGATGGCGCGCTCGATCACGACGCGCCGGCCGCTGTGGGTCGCCGAGCACCAGTTCGCCGACGGGACTGTCGGCTACGCGACCGACGGCACGCCCGTCGACTGCGTGCGCCTGGCGACGCTCGGCACGGTCGAGAACTTCGAGGTCGACCTGATCGTCTCGGGCATCAACCACGGCGCGAACCTCGGCGACGACATCACCTACTCGGGGACCGTCGCCGCGGCGCTCGAGGGCATCGTGCTCGGCCTGCCGGCGATCGCCGTCTCCCAGCAGTCGGGCGCCGGCGCGCTCGACTACCGCTTCGACGGTGGTTTCGGCTTCGAGGCCGCCGCTGGCTTCGTCGCGCGCCTGGTCGAGCGGCTCGACGAGGTGCCGCTGCCGGCCGGCACGCTGCTGAACATCAACGTCCCGGCGGGTGAGATCGCGGGCGTCGAGGTGGCCGGCCTGGGCAAGCGGATCTACCGCGACGAACTCAAGCTCGAGGCCGAGGAGCAGGGTCGCCGGCGCTACTGGATCTACGGCGCGGACCCCGGCTACCAGGACGAGCCGGGCACCGACCTCGCGGCCGTCGCTGGCGGCCGGATCGCCGTCACGCCGCTGCACTTCGACCTCACCGACAGGCCGGGCCTCGACACGCTGCGGGCCTACGATCTGCACGCGCTGCTCACGCCCGAGAGCGGCGCCGCGGCTACGTGAGCGCCGACCGCGAGGCCGAGCGCGCAGCGCAGCTGCGCGAGCTGCTCGCGTATCACGCCCACCGCTACTACGTCCTCGACGACCCGGAGATCGGCGACGACGAGTACGACGCGCTGCTCGACGAGCTGCGCGCGCTCGAGGCGCGCCGGCCCGAGCTGGTCGAGCCGGACTCGCCGACCCAGCGGGTCGGCGGCGCGCCGGTCTCGGAGCTGCGCAAGGTCGAGCACCTCGAGCCGATGCTCTCGCTGGGCAATGTGCGCAGCGAACAGGAGCTCGGCGCCTGGGTCGAGCGGATGCGCGGCCACCTCGGCCGCGAGGGCATCGACCCCGAGGGCTTCAGCTACGTCGTGGAGCCGAAGGTGGACGGCCTGGCGATCTCCCTGATCTACCGTGACGGCGTGCTCGAGCGCGGCGCGACGCGCGGCGACGGGGTGATCGGCGAGGACGTCACGCACAACCTGCGCACGATCGAGGAGATCCCGCTCGAGGTGCCCGGCGCGCCCGCGCTGCTCGAGGTTCGCGGCGAGGTCTACATCTCGCTGCACGACTTCACCGAGCTCAACGAGCGGCGCGCCGCCGAAGGGCTCTCGACGTTCATGAACCCGCGCAATTCGGCGGCCGGGGCGATCCGCCAGCTCGACCCCGCCGCCGCGGCGCGCCGGCCGCTTTCGATCTGGTGCTACCAGGTGGCGATCGCCGAGGGACTGGACTTCGAGCGCCACTCGCAGGCGCTCGACTGGCTGCGCGAGCACGGCTTCCGCGTGAACCCCGACATCAAGGTCGTCGAGGGCGAGCACGCCGCGGCGCAGCAGTGCCTGGACTGGGAGCGCCGCCGGGGCGAGTTGGAGTTCGAGATCGACGGCGCCGTCGTCAAGGTCGACGATCTCGCGCTGCAGCGCCGGCTGGGCGCCGTCGGGCGCGACCCACGCTGGGCCGTGGCCTGGAAGTTCCCGCCGACGACCGCGGTCACGACGCTCAAGCAGGTCGGCTGGAACGTCGGCAAGTTCGGCGACCTGCGCCCCTACGCGGTGCTTGAGGCGGTCAACGTCGCCGGCGTGACGATCACCAGCGCGACGCTGCACAACGAGGAGGACCTGCTGCGCAAGGACATCCGCGCCGGCGAGCGGGTGATCGTAGTGCGCGCCGGTGACGTGATCCCGCAGGTCGTCTCGCCGGCGCCGCACGTAGCCGAGCAGAAGGGCCGGCCCGCGCTGCCCCGGCCGCCGCAGCGCTGCCCGTTCTGCGACACCGCGACCGTCAAGCCGCAGGGCAGCATCTACACCGTCTGCCCGAACCCGGAATGTCCCGGGCGAGCTTTCCAGCTGATCCGCCATTTCGTCTCCCGCGGCGCGATGGACATCGTCGGGCTCGGCGAAAAGCAGGTTCGCCACCTGCTCGAAGTGGGTCTCGTGCGAAGCGCAGCCGACCTTTACGAGCTGACCGAGGAGCAGCTCGTCGCGCTCGAGGGGATCGGCGAGATCTCGGCTCGGCGGCTGATCGAGGCGATCGCCGCATCGCGTCAGCGGCCGTTCGCGCGGGTGCTCTTCGCGCTCGGCATCGAGGAGGTCGGCGAGGTGATCGGTCGCAACCTCGCGCTGCACTTCCGCGACATCGACGCGCTCTGCGCGGCGAGCGAGGAGGATCTCGAGCAGGTGGCCGGCGTCGGCGAGAAGATGGCCGTCCTGATCCGCTCGCAGCTGGCCGAGCCCCGCATGCAGGAGCTGATCGCGCGCCTGCGTGCCGCAGGACTGCAGTTCGCCGAGAGCGGCCCGCCACCGTCCGAGGGTCCGCTCGCCGGCCTGACGTTCGTGCTGACGGGGACGCTGCCGGAGCTGACCCGCGAGCGGGCGACCGAAATGATCGCCGGCGCGGGCGGGCGCGTCACGGGTTCGGTCTCGGCGAAGACCGACTATCTCGTGGCCGGTGAGAGCGCCGGGTCGAAGCTGGAGAAGGCCGAGCGCCTGAAGGTCGCGGTGCTCGACGAAGCCGGGCTGCTCGCGCTGCTGGCGGGTTCGCTCAGCCCCGGTAGCGAGCCAGCGTGATCGCGATGTTGTCCTGGACGGTGTGCGCGGATTCGATCGCTGCACTGTCGTTGAACACTGCGAACGCGAGGATGTGGCCGTCCGCCGCGCGGCAGTAGCCCGCGAGGTTCGACACGCCGGTCAGCGTCCCCGTCTTGCCTTGGCAACGGCCCTGCGCGGCGGTGTGGCGCATGCGCAGTTCGAGCGTGCCGGAGAGCCCCGCGACCGCGAGCTTGGAGCGCAGCACCCGGCCCTGCGCCGTGGGGTAGAGCGCGGTCAGCAGCCGCGTCACCTGTTCCGGCGAGGTGCGGTCCTGTTCAGAGAGCCCCGAGCCGTCGACGATCCGCGGATGCAGGCCGAAGCGGTGGGCGAGCGTCGCGCGCACGACGGCTGCCCCGTCGGCGGTGGTGCCGCCGGCCCCGCGCAGTGCGCCGAGGTCCTTGACCAGCGACTCGGCGAAGAAGTTGTCCGACGGCGGCAGCGTCAGGCCGAGCAGCTGCGCGACCGTCGGCGACGGCGCGATCGCCAGCGTCGCGGCGCCCGGCGGCGTCACGCCGGCCGCTGCCGCGCCTTCGACGCGGACCCCGAACCCGCGAAGCGAGCCGAGCAGCTGCCGGGCGGCGTACTGGGCCTGCGCGTTCGGGCCCGTGTATTCGCCGCTCTGGCCGCGGTTGAACTCGAGCGCGCTGAGCTGGCCTTCGAGATACGGGTCGAACGCATAGCCGCTCGACGGCTCACCGCGCAGTGAGTCCCAGAAGCTTTCGTCGCCGACGATCCTGCCGGTCACGCGGCGGATCCCGTCGACCCGCGCGAGCTCCCAGGCGAGCGACCGGACCGCGGTCCCGACCCCTCCGTAGTGTCCGGCGATGAATGCCGCGCTGCCGAATGTCGGGTCGCCGCCGCCGCGCAGGTAGAGGTTGCCGTTGACGGTGCCGGCGCTCACCAGCCCGGGGTTCGCGAGCACTCGCGTCGCGAGGCGGTATTCCGGGCCCAGCAGCTCCAGCGCGGTGGTCGCGGTATAGAGCTTCTCGACCGACGCCGGCGGGCGCGCGACGCGGGCACGCTCGGCGAACAGCAGGCGGTGGGCCGTCACGTCGTAGACTCGGGCGCCGTCGTAGGGGCCCACGAGCGCGAGCTCGTGGGCGATGTGGGCGCGCAGCGAAGCGAGCGGATTGGCCCGCGCCGCCGAGCCCGCAAAAAGCGCGAAAACGGCGGCGAGCGACGCGGCGAGAGAAATTCGCTTCACGTCCCCTTAGACTGTTGGTCATGGGCAAGGTTGTCAAGTTGGAACCTGCCTCGCGCAACCGGAGCAAGTCCGAGGGCCATGTGCCCCGCGGAGTGGGCCGCCGGCCCGCCGGCGATCGCCGCAAACGCCCCCGCCGCGACAAGACCGCGCTGGTTCTCGGCGGCGGCGGGTTCACCGGCGGGATGTACGAGATCGGCGCGCTGCGTGCACTTGACCTGCTGGCCGTCAACGCGACCGTCACCGACTTCGATGTCTACGTCGGGACCTCGGCGGGCGCGTTCATCGCGGCGCTGACCGCCAACGGCGTCACGCCCGAGGAGATGATGCGCGTCGCCACGCGGCAGAAACCGCTGCCCTTCAAGGACATCGACCTCGGCGACCTGCTCAAACCGAACCTCGGCGAGCTCGCCCGCTCCGCCGCGATCGCCCCCACGAAGGTTCTCTCGAACATGCGTCAGCTGGCCCGCCAGGGCGGGCGTGTGTCGATGATGGACCTGGCGCTCTCACTCGTGGACGTGCTTCCCTCCGGGCTCTACAACGGCGCCGGGATCGAGCGCTACCTGCACAAAGTGCTCTCCGAACCCGGGCGCACCGACGACTTCGGCGAGCTCGACTGCGAGCTCTACCTGACGGCCACCGACCTTGACACCTGCGAGCGCGTCGTCTTCGGCGTGGAGAAACGCGCGAGCATCCCGATCTCGCGCGCGGCCCGGGCCTCCGGCGCCCTGCCGATGGTCTACGCGCCGGTCAAGGTCGGCGACCGCGAGATGATCGACGGCGGGATCGTCTCGACGACGAACGTCGACCTGGCGGTGCAGGCGGGGGCGAAGATGATCGTCGTGATCAACCCGCTCGTCCCGTACATCAACGACTTCTCGACCGACGTCCGCACGATGGTCGGCAACCGTCCGCGGCGCGTCTCGGACATGGGCTTCGCCCAGATCGGCTACCAGACCTTCAAGCTGGTCGCCCACCAGCGGCTGCACGAACTCGCCAAGACCTGGGAGAGCCGCTTCCCGGGCGTCGACATCATGCTGATCGAGCCGGAACCGACTGACGAGCTGATGTTCCAGACGTCGATGATGAGCTTCACGAGCCGCGTCGAGATCGCCCGCCACGGCTTCGAGTCGGTGACACGCCAGATCGCCGGCGAATTCGACCGCTTCGAGTCGATCGCCGGCCGCCACGGCATCGAGATCTCCGCCAAACGCGTGCGGCGAATCGTCGACCACTTCGATTCCTCCGAAGAGTCGACCAGCGCGTGGCGCAAGATCCTCGAGGAAACGACCGGCGCCCTGCTGCGCCAGTCGGGCTGACCGCCGCACGGCGGGCGGGCACTACTGCTCGATGATCTCGATGCGGTAGCCGTCGGGGTCTTTGACAAAGCACAGCCGCGAGCCGCCCTCGCGCACCGAGTACGGCTCGCGCTCGGGCTCGATGCCCTGCGCCTTCAGCCGTTCGAGCGTCCCGTCGAGGTCCTCGGTGGTCATCGCGATGTGGCCGTAGCCCGAACCGATCTCGTAGCTGTCGACGCCGAAGTTGTGTGTCAGCTCCAGGCGCGGCGAGTCGCCGTCTCCCGGCAGGTTCATGAAGATGTTCACGGCTTCATCGCGGATCGGCAGTCGGCCGATCTCGGTGAAGCCGAGGGCTTCATAGAACGCGACCGAGCGGTCGGGGTCCGTGATCCGATAGCAGGTGTGAATCAGTCTCATGCCGGCGATTGTACGGCGAGGATGTTGTCCAGTGCGCCCAGGAGGCGCTTGGAGGCCTGCTCGGAGCGAAGCGTGATCCGGCAGTGTGCCGCCGCGCCGAGGGCCTGCCCGGAGGCCACGGTGATCCCGTGCCGAACGAGTTCGCCGGCGAGCTGTGACCCGGTGAAGCGCGGATGGCTGACCCAGAGGAAGTTCGCCTGACTGTCGGAGACCTCGAAACCGCGCTCTCGCAGCTGGGCGCTCAGCAGCGGCCGCTCGATGCAGATCCGCCGCACGCGCTCCTCGATGATCGGCCTGCAGGAGCGGATCGCCTCCAGCGCGCCGGCCTGCGAGAGCTCCGAGACACCGAGATCGGGGTCGAGCTCGGCGAGCAGCTGCTCGGATCCCGGGCCCCCGATCGCGTAACCGACCCGCGTGCCCGCCAGGCCCCAGGCCTTCGAGAAGGAGCGGAAGACGAGCAGCCGCGGGAACTGCTCGAGCAGTCCGATCGAGGCGTCGACGGGCTGCGCGTCGGCAAAGTCGACGAGCGCCTCGTCAAGCAGCACCGCGACACCCTCGGGGATGTTCTCCAGCAGCCAGCGCAAGTGCTCGGTCGTGGTCAGCTCGCCCGTCGGGTCGCTCGGGCTGGCGATCACGATCGCGCGTGCGCCCGGCCGCCGGGCGGCCTCGAGCAGCGCCTGGATGTCGCCGGTGACTGCAGCCACCTCGGCGCTCGCGCGGCGCGCCATCAGCGGGTAGAGGGGATAGGACGGCCAGCGCGTGACGAGTGACTGGCCGGGCCCGAGCAGGGCTCGCGTCGCGGCGCCGAGCAGCTCGGCGGCGCCGTTGCCGAGGATCAGCCGGTCGGGGGGTACACCGTGATGCCTGGCCAGCTCGTCCTTGAGCTCCTGTCCGCGGTCGAGCGGGTAGCGGTGCATGCCGCGACGCGCGACGAATGTGATCGCGTTGGCGATGCGGGGGTGCGGCAGCTCATGCCACGTCGTGTGCGAGAGATCGAGCGGCTCGACCTTGGCGAGCGCTTCGCGCTTTCGCTGAGCGGCTTCCTCGCGCAGCTCGGAGTTGACCTCGTCCTCGGACATGCCGTCGAACTGCTTGTAGTAGTCGAGCAGTCCCACGGCCCGCAGTCGCTCTACCAGCGGCGCTGGGGCTACGAGGCGCCGTTGCCCGAGACCACGCTCGAGCCGGGGCCGTTGATCACCAGGAACCAGAACGCGAACACGAGGGCGCAGACGGCGACAGTCGTGCCGAAGATCCGCCCGAGCGCGCCGCGGCGCTGGTCGTGACCCGCCGCGCGGCGCACGAGGATCCATGCGGCGTCGAGGCGTTTGAGAAGCGCGAGCGTCCCGAAGAGCAGCACGAAAAGTGCGATCACGGCCGCGAGCAGGCCAGCGCCGGCGCTGTTGGTCAGGTACTGCGCCTGCGAGCCGATCCACAGACAGGCGACCGGGATCGGCCCCCAGCAAGCGAGGCTGAGGATCACCATCCCGGCGAACAGGAGGTTCGCCAGCGAGCCATCGACGCGCTGGCGGCGATCGCCGGCGCGCACCGGCTCGGCGCGGTAGTGGACAGGGGCCGTGCCCGGGCGCCGACCCGCGAAGAGCCCTCCGTTGTCGGCCGGATCGGAACGCATCCAGCCTATCTTCGCAGGCGCGGGGTCAGCCTTCGGCGTACAACGCCTCGAAGATGCCCGCGTACTTCTCGTTGACGACGTTTCGCTTGACCTTCAGCGTCGGCGTCAGCTCGCCCGTCGGCTGTGAAAGGTCGTGGTCGAGG
>Ga0182016_10008584_pt1 | contig 10299 bp, 9 predicted proteins | sample 712S2MmetaG_FD_120491 | JGI IMG/M metagenome (GOLD analysis project Ga0182016, IMG submission 120491) | Permafrost microbial communities from Stordalen Mire, Sweden - 712S2M metaG | ecosystem: Environmental > Terrestrial > Soil > Wetlands > Permafrost | place: Sweden: Stordalen | collected... | reverse complement strand
TGCGCGGCGACTCGCTCGCCGCACTCTCGCGAGGCGAGAGCGACTTCGCCGTGGCGCCGACCAACCGGCTGCTCGTGCGCCGCGAACGCGGCGAGCGGCTGATCAGCGTCGCCGCGATCAACCACCGCCCGCTCGAGAGCGTGCAGACCGTCAGGGCAACCGGGATCACCCGCCCGCGCGAGCTCTCCGGCCGTCGCGTCGCGTACAACCCGACGCCCCGCGGCGTCGCGATGGTGCGCCATCTGGTCGCCGCCGACGGCGGCGATCCCGACGGCGTGATCACAGTCGACGCCGGCGTGCGTGAGCTGACCGTCGATGACCTCGCGGCCGGCGAGGCGGACGCCACCTTCGGCGGCTACTGGGCGTGGGATGCCCTGTTCGGCAGCCTTGCGCCGTCGCAGCGAATCACCTGGCCGGTCGATGCGATCGGAGCACCCGCCTACCACAGCTACCTGCTGGCAGCACGCGGCGAGATGCTCGAGACCGATCCGGGCGCGCTTGGTGCCTTCCTTGCGGCCACGCGCGCCGGCTTTCTCGCCGCGGCCGCAGACTCCGCGCCGGCGTGCGCAGTGCTGGAGCGTGTGATCCCCTATTTCCCCCGTGCGATCGTCGCGCGCTCAATGGCGCTGATCGCGCCGACCTGGACCCACGCAGGAATCTGGGGCAACCATCGACGCGAGCTGCTCGAGCCCTACGCCCGCTGGCTCGCTGGCAACGGCATGCTGGTGTACCCGGAGCGCTGGGAGAGCGCGTTCAGCGATGAGTTCCTTGCCGCCGGCCCCGGCGATCCGCAATGAGCGCCTCGGACGCTGCCGGGCAGATATCGCTTCGCCTGCAGGGGGCGGCGCCCGCCTGCGGCGCGACGCAGGTCATCGCGATCGACGGGCGCTCCGGCTCGGGCAAGTCGACGCTCGCACAGGCGATCGCAGCACAGCTGGGTGGCGTGATCGTGGGCCTCGAGGATCTCTACGGCGGCTGGGACGGCCTCGAGCAGGGTGTCTCGTTGCTCGCGAGCGCGGTCCTGCGCCCGTTCAGCGAAGGACGCAGCGCGAGCGTGCCCCGCTACGACTGGCTGGCGCAGACGTGGGCGTTGCCACGGACGCTCGAGCCGCCGCCGCTGCTTCTGATCGAGGGCGCCGGGGCCGGAGCGCGCGCGCTCGCCGGGCACACGAACGTCCTCGTCTGGCTCGATCTCGGCACCGAGGACCGCCGAGATCGAGCCCTGGCGCGTGTGTACGGCGAGCTATACGGCCCCCATTGGCAGCGCTGGGCACTCCAGGAGGACGCTTTCTACGAGCGTGAAGCTCCGCGCGAGCGGGCCGATCTCGTGATCGACGCCGCCGAGCTCGACGACGGCGGCTGAACAGCCCGGCCCTGAGCGGTGATTCAGCCCTGTTGATGGACGATCAGCACCGAGGTCGCTGTGTGGGCCACCACGGCCGCGGCGACGCTGCCGAGCAGATGCCCGGCGAGACCACTTCGGCGGTGGGAGCCGAGCACGATCAGGCTTGCTCCGCGCTGCTCGGCGACCTTGACGATCCCCTTCCACGTCGGCGCTTCCTCGATCGCGATTCCTTGCGGCTCGAACCCCGCCTGGCGTGCCAGTGATGCTCCTTGCTCGGCGGTCTCCTCCGCGGCCTCGCGCACCTCGTTGGCCGCCGCGGCGTTGAAGTGCCGCTCGCCGGGGGACACGAATCCGACATCGCCCGTCTGCCAAACGCAGACGACCAGCGCGTCCCGACCGGGCGCGAGTTGGCGGCCGGCCTGCTCGATCGCGAGCCGCGCGAGCTCGGAGCCGTCGTAGGCGAAGAGCACCGCCCCGATCGGGGCTGCGGCAGCTGCGTCGCCGGCGGGAGTCGATGCCATGTCAGTTGGCATTCTCGGTCGCGGGGACCGGGGCGGTCAAGCCCCGGCGAAGCTTGGCCAGCAGCGGCGGCGAGTTCCACGCGGCGCCGGCGCCCGCCAGGAAGCCGTCGATGTCCGGCGTCTGCGGGCGTGCCCCACTGAACGCGTAGATCGCGACCCCGAGGATGGCGCCGCTGATGGCGACGGCGAAGCCGACCCACAGCGCGGTGGCGGTGCCGTTGTCGAGGCTGCCGCCAACGGTGGAGGCGAGGTGGGCGAAGATCGGCGCGATCATGAACGCCGCCACGGCGCGCATCAGCTCGACGATCGCGAACACACGCTGGAGGTTGGCGGCGGGCAGGGAAAAGCCGGCGACGAACAGTGCGGGCGCGACCGTTGCTCCCAGGCCGATGCCGGTCAGCCCCGACCCGACCAGCGTGAGCGCCTGGCTGGAGGGGACCTTGATCAGGAAGACCGCGATCCCGGCCGCGAGGAACACCATGCCCCCCAGGGGTAGATAGTGGATGGCGCGCCTGGTGAGGACCTGGCCGAGAAGGATCGCGGTGATGACCGCTCCGGCGAGCTCCGGTAGGTAGAGCAGGCCAAGGTGAAGCGGGGCGTAGCGCGATGCGAGCGCGCCGGCGGTGAGCGCGGTCGCCGACACCGACGCGGCCGCCGCGAACAGCGCCACAACGATTCCGGCGACCGGTATCGAGCTGGTCAACATCGTCTTGATCGTCAGGAGCGGTCGCCTGGCGCGGAACTGGTAGACGATCAGAACGATGATCGTCGCCAGACCGCCGATGAGCGGCGCGATCGTCTCGGCATCGAGGAACGGGTGGGTCAGCAGTTCGGACGCGCCGAAGAACGCGGCCACGCAGCCGACGGTCGCCAGCCCGATCGCCGGTAGATCGCGTGGGGAGTCAGGATCGGCAGGCGGGGCGTCGTCGAAGCTCAGGACTGCCAGGATCAGCGCGGAAGCCGAGATCGCGGCGATGATCCAAAAGAGCGGCCGCCAGGCGTGAGCCTGAGCCTGCAGCCCGCCGATGGTTGGCCCGAGTGCGACGGCACCGAAGATGCACATGTTCATGATCATTGCCGTGGTACGCAGCTTGCTGCTCGGATAGCCGATCGCCAGCGGCGGCACGGCGGCGATGAGCAGCAGGCTGGTGCAGAGGCCCTGCAGCACGTGCCCTGCGATGTACATGCCCGGATCCTGCGCCGCCGCGGCCAACACCGACCCGGTCACGAGCAGCGTGGCGTAGACGACCAGCATCCTTCGCTGCGGCAGGTGCTGGGCGAACTGGACCGCGAGCACGGTGCCGACGGCGTAGGCGGCATTGCCGAGACCCGAGCTCAAGCTCATCGTCTGCAGGCTCATATGCAACTGCCTGGCGATGATCGGCGTGATCGGACCAAGCGCGGCAGACAGCGCCAGGTAGGGAATCAACGCCAACATCACCATGCCCGCGATCGCGGGGTAGCGGCCGGCGAGGGGGCCCTGGCGCATCAGCAACAACCCCCGGGCATGACCAGCCGCCGCGGCCTACGCCACATGCCGCCGGGCGCACCGGGGCCGCCCGGCGCGGGGCAGCCGGCAGCGAACACCGCGCCACGCTGCGCACGGGACCCGAGCTTCGGCCCATGCGCGGTCACGGTCTGGTTCGGGGGAAGGAGTGGGGTAGCGAACTTCTGGTCATCCGGCGGCGAATCGGGGCCTCGTCAGATACGGACAGTACTATCCGCACCACCGGGGCGGAAGCGACACAGTGCCGTCGGCGGCGCCGGCACGCTGCGAGGGCAACCGAAATGACGTCCCGAGGTGGCCGAGCCGGGCGTGTCGCGACAGGTCAGTGGCCCGAGGACTTCGCGCTCGCCGCTCCTGACCCGGCGGCCGCGACGCGGCGCAGGTGCTCGCCAACCGGCTCGACCTGCCCGTCCTCTCCGACGACCCAGACGGTCTCGTCGGCAACGAACGCCTCTGTCGCCTTCGAACCCAACGCAGCGGCGGCAAGGACCGTGCCGCCGATCCGGTAGACATCCTGGACGGCCCCGATTCGAAACAGCGCGCGTGTCTCGTCGAGCACATCGCCCCCGCCGGCGCGCAACAGGGTCCGAAGCGTTCCGCGGATCGCCAGGCCGGCGACGGCGGCAGCGATGTTCTCGATCTCATCAGAGGTGACCGCGGCGAGGGCACGGGCTCGCTCGAGCGAGAGGCGGCGGAGGACGGCACGGCTGCTGCCACGACCAACGACCACCGGAATGCCGTATTGCCTCGCGCGCCGGATGTTGTCCGCGTCGTGGTCGAGCTCGACGGCCACGACCGGGATCCCCAGCGTCCGCAGCATCATGCACAGACGTAGCCCGACCTGCCCGAGCCCGACCACCACGACGTGGTCCTTGCGCGGCATCGCCCGCGGGCCAAGGATCGCCACGAGGCGATCGTCGATCAACCGATCGATGAGGCCCGCGATGAAGATGGCGGTGAAGGCCAAGGAGGCCAGCATCATGGCGGCGGAGTAGAGCTTCAGCCAGCCTGGCCCATTGTCAACGCGTTGGCTCGGCCCGACGGTGGCGATGGTCTTGGTCGCCCCGTACACGGCGTCGACGACGGACTCGTGCAGGGCGAGCCCGGTCACGAGCGAGTCGAGCACGAGGATGACGACGAATCCCAGAAGCCCGGACAGCAGCGTCTTGGCGCTGAGCTCGAACGGATGCACAAGCGAGCCGAGGTTCGCCAGGAGACGCCCCGGCGCCCGGCGAGGGTGGGCCTCGAGCGGCGCCGTGACCGGACCGTCCGCGCCACGTCGAATCCCGAGCCAGCCACCGTCGGCGCGCCGAGCGGTGAGGAGATCGGCGCTAACGCACGCCGCAGCCAGCGAGGGAGCGACGATGTCGGCCATCGACATGACGCGGACGTTGGGAACCGCCCGGCGAAGCTCGACAGCGAGGTCGCGGTTGTAGATCGTCACGATCAGGCGCACGCCGGGGAGCAGGTGCTCGACCACGAGGCCGTAGCGCAGCGCAACACGGTCGTCGCGCGAGACGACCAGGACCGCGTCGACGCCCGTGCCAACCGCCAGGCGGATGTCGCTGTCAGCAGGCTCCTCCAGGTGCACGGACTCGGCCCCTGCATCGTCGAGAGCGCGGCGCGCGACGTCGACCAGAGACCCGTGGCCGATCAGGAGGATCCGCTGACGCGACTCAGCGTTGGCCGGCGGTGCCTGCGGCATGCAACCGCAATTATCAGCTCGCGCTCGGACTGCGCCGTTGCCAGTGCGGGGCTGGGAGCCTAACGCGCGATCATCCGGCGCCCGGCGGCCACCCCTTGCGGTCGTGGCTGCCGTCGCGCATCACGCGGGACGGAGGCTCAAGCGACGGGCGGTGGCTTGCCCTCGGCGCTGGCAGACAGCGCGGGATCCCAATCGCACACCGCGCAGGCGTGGCGGAAAGCCGAGCGGGCGAACTCGACCCCGGCCTGATGCGGGTCGGGGCTGGCGCACACCTCGTCCCAGTCGAGGATGTACTCGCCCAGCTCCGCGTTCCAGTGTGCGGCCGGCGGGGAAAGCGTTGCGGTCGCGAAAGCTGCCGGCGCCGGGTGGGCGTAGGCGTAGAACGCCGCGTTGCCGTAGCGCCGGTCGCCGGGCCACCATCCGACGGCGACCTCCTGCGCGTTCATCGCGTTGCGCATGATGAAGTCGTCAGACGGCGGATCGGCGGGCGAGCCGGAGAAGAGACTCACGGCGAGGTCGAAAGAGCCCCACCAGGCGTTGACGGGCGTCGAACGCCCGCGATACGGCGCCCGGAACGCCGCGAGGATCAGCGCGGCGCGAGTTGCCGCAGCAAAGTAGGCATCGACCTGGCCAGCGTCATAGCGGGCGTGCTCGTGGTCCTGGTCGAGCGGCACGCTCCACGGCACCTCTTGCGGCGTCGGGTTGATCTCCACGGCGCCGCCCACGCTGCGAACCGCCTCGAGCACCTCACGCGTGACCTCACCGACTGGCCGGTCGGGGGCGAGCGCGACGCGATGCACACGCCCGCCACTGTGCTCGACGATCGCCTCGTGGCTTCGCAGGTCGAGCGCGACGACGAGCGCGCCCGAGCCGTCGGGGGCGGGCAGCAAGCCGGTCTCCCAGCCTCGCGCGCTCAGATGCAGCGCGGCGTGCTGCAACTGCGGCTCGGCTGGCGCAAGCGCAACGGCCAGCTTGCCAAGGACCTGGGTATGCGCGTGCAACGTGTCGCACGTCGCGCTCCACTCCTCGTAGGAGAGGGTCGACCAGTCGCGGGACATGGCCGCACGCTACCGGTCCAGCGCCCGAAGCGCCAGGAACAGCAACACCGATCTTTGGCGCCGGCGCAGATCGGCGATCATTCACCGCGTCATGACCGCCCGAGCGCAGCAGCGCAACTCAGCGCAACCGGTATCCCGGCTGCCCGCCGATGTTTGACGCCCCACTCTGGCGCGACTACTTCGTGACGGTCGGCGGCGGGGCAGCCGCCTTGACGGGCCTCGTGTTCGTCGCGATGTCGCTGCACCTCTCAGACATCGCCTCGGATCCGACGCACCGCCACCGCGCCCGCACGATCCTCACCGCGCTCACGACGGTGTTCATCCGCTGCGGCCTCGTCCTGATGGGTGGCCAGAGCGCGCGCGCCGTCGGCGCCGAGCTGTTCGTTGTGCTTGCCGGCGTCGAGGTCGTCGTGCTCCGAAGTCTCAGCCAAGCACTCCGCCGCAGCGGCGACGCACAGCACGAGGTTCTATCCCGAACGCTCGGTTACGCGGCTTGCCTGATCATCGAGCAGGTTGGCGCCGCGATCCTGTTCTTCGGACACGCCTGGGGCCTGTATGCGGTCGGGGTGGGAATGATGGCGTCGTTCCTGTTCATAGTGTCCGGGGCATGGCTGCTGCTCGTCGGCGTCGACTCGCCGGTCCGGCGCCCGACCCCGTAGACAGCTCTGGCGCGCGAGTCGCGCACTCCGCCCGCGAACGAGCCAGAACCGCTCGCAGCGACCCTCGGCTGGAACGAGGGCCGGGCTAGGATGGGATCCGGCGAATGGCGCGGGCATCGATGACGATCTCGAGCTCGGGATCAGTCGCACCCACCGACGAACGGGAAGGCACCATGGAAATTGGAATCATCGGAGCGGGACACATCGGCGGGTCGCTGACGCGTCGTCTCGCGGGCCTTGGTCACGTCGTGCGAGTGTCGAACTCTCGCGCTCCGGAGACCCTGGCGGATCTGGCCTCCGAGGCCGGCGCGACCGCGGTCTGGGCACGGGAGGCCGCCACGGACGCCGATCTGGTCATCGTCAGCATTCCCCAGAAGAATGTCGTCGATCTCGCGCCCGCCGTCGTGGCGGGGGCGAAGCCGGGCGCGCCGGTCATCGAGACCAATAACTACTACCCGCGCGAACGCGACGGCCTTATCGCGGCGATCGAGGCCGGCACGCCGGAGAGCGTCTGGGTCTCCGAACAGCTCGGGGTCCCTGTGTTCAAGGTGTTCAACGGGATCTTCTGGAAGCACCTGCTCGAGCGGGGTCTGCCGAGCGGGAGTGCCGGGCGCATCGCGCTGCCGGTCGCGGGCGACGACCAGAATGGCAAGCAGATCGTCTTTGACCTCGTCGACGAACTCGGCTTTGACCCAGTCGACGGCGGGACGCTGGCCGAATCCTGGCGCCAACAGCCGGGCACCCCGGTCTATGGGGCCGACCTCGACGTCGAGGCAGCGATCCGAGCGCTCGCAGCGGCCTCGCCCGAACGCCCAGACGCATTCCGCGCCGCGGGGTGAAACGAGTGCGCACTTCGGCGTACCCGTTTCGTACCCCGAGGCTCTCGCCTTGAACTCGTCAAGCGACCGGAATGCTCGTGATGCAGGCCCTTCCCCAGGCCGACCCCCGGATTCGATTCGGGGACCCCGTCATTCCTGCGGCACTGCGCTCCCAGCCGCACGTGCTGCAGAGTCTCAGCGGTCGCCTCATCGGCGTAGCACGACGACGTCCTGTGTTGGTCGGGCTGTCCCCCCGAAGACATCCTCGACCTCGAACCAGCGCGACCAATGCGCGTGAACGTAGCGCGGTAGATGCCAAGACGTGTGGTAGTAGTCCGGGAAGTGCTCCTGCCAGCCGTCGTTGCGCCAATGTGCGAAGCCTTCTGCGGCTAAGGCGTGCCCGATCTCGATGACATCCTGGCGAAGCCCCTCCGGTGCGTCGTCAGCGAAAAAGCGCCAGTTGTAGGCGCCATGCACTGTCAACAGCAGCGTCGCCCCCGGCGCAGCCACCCGCGAGAGCTCCTGCAGCCATGCGTCCTGCAGTGCCTCATCCAGATGGGTGAAGACACTCCAGCCGATGATCAGGTCGAACCCACCTGGTTCAAACGGGAGCGGAGGCGCGTGCCCGTTTACGACCGCCCGAACTGTGGGCAGAGCCTGTTGTAGCCACGTGACTGCCGGCTCGTCGATGTCAGAAGCGCAGAGCATCGCGCCTGGGTCCACTTGCTCGGCGAGGAAGCGCGTGAGGCGCCCGCATCCGCAGCCGAAGTCCAGTACGCGGCGAAAGTCCCCAAGGTCTCGGTTCACAAGCCGAAGCACGGTCTCGACGTCCTCGGCATTCAGGCGTCCGCTCGTTGCAAATGCGTCAGGGTCGCGTTGGCCGGTGACGCGAAAGATCAGATCGCTGGGAGGTGATGGGTACATCGACCTCGCCTGAACGCTAGCGATCCGGCGATGGTTGTGGGACCGACGTCGTGTGGCTGCGGGGATGTGTTTCGCGGCGGCGGATCAGGTCGCCATGCTGGGCGCAAGCGGCACCTCGCGGCTGCCGGTTGCGGCCTTTAGCGCCTGGACATCGCCCTTGTCGCGGTGTTCAAGGCGTTCAACGGGATCTCTTGGGGGCACCTGCTCGAGCGGTGGCCGCCGAGCGGTAGAGGTGGTAGTGCGCAGGGAAGATGCCGTGTTGCTGAACTCGGCGCGACAGGCGGTATTTCGGCTCAAGCGCAACCTGCTCGTATCCATGCGATCGCAGCAGCGGCTCGAAGTCCAGCCGGCGCCCGTCGGGCTCCCTGCTGTGCAGAAGAGTCGTGTCGGTCACGAAGAAGAGGTATGGGATCGAGTTCGCAGCGAGCAGCTGGAGCCACCAGGCGATCGCTTCCATCGGGCACTCCGGAAAACTGTGAACATTCATGGCCACCGTCACCGATGCCTGCTGGAGGCGCATTTCGATCTCATCGAGCGCGACGACGTCGGTGCGGGCTTCGGCTCCACGGGCGCGCAGGTAGAACTCCGACACGAACGTCGACTCGGGAATGGCGTCGGTACACAGGACACGCGCCACATTGGCGAACGCCTGCGTGATGCGATAGGCAAGCCGGCCGTAGCCGGCCCCGACGTCGAGCATTTCCAGGGCATCGCGTGACGTGAGTTCGAGGTGGCGCTCGAGAAAATTGATCTCGAGCACTGAGTCAAGGAGATCGCGAGTCACGATCCAGTCGTCGGCGACCTCGACTGTCAGCGCGCCAAACTCGGCGTCGTCCCCAAGCTTGTCGAGCAACCCCAGCCGGTCGACCGAGCGCACGTAGTAGGCACTCAGGAGATAGTTGAGCGCTCGGGTGGGCGCGGGTGTCCAGGCGCCATCATCGTCCCAGTAGCCGAACTCGCGCGATTGCCACATGTATGCGTTGTCACGCCGAAACCAGGGCAACGCCAGGTCTCTGGCGATCGTGTCCTCACTCCAGACCGAGCGGGCCCCCGCCGGATGTCCGGCGTAGCGTCGCTTGAGTTCCAACAGCCGCGGATGATCGGATCGCAGCGCCTCGCGCACCGCGTTCGGCGCCGGCTGATCGTCCGCAGGGGCGAGATCGCTGTCGCCCCCACCGAACCCGGGGGCGGGAGTCTCCTGCGCGGCGTGCTCCGCGGCGGGGGTGTCGGCAGCAGCGCTCGCCTGGCGGTCGCGACCGAGCAACTCCTGGAAGCGACGGCGCCGAACCAGTTGGAGATCGACGCGAGCGAGAGCCCCGTTGACAGCTGCCGCAAGCTGCTGCCGTCGCTTCCCGGTCGGTGTTGAATGCAGTGCCACAGTTCGATGCCCGGTGCTCGGAAGGTCCTCGCGGGCCGCCCGCTCGATCGTTCCCCTGCCTCCGCCCGTGTTTCGATGCAGGTGCCCACTGGCGGCGAACGCCGGCGAGTCCGGTTTCCCCCCAAGCCGACGCCCGGACTCGAACCGGGGACCCCTTCATTACGAGTGAAGTGCTCTACCAGCTGAGCTACGTCGGCGAGTCGGCCGCTGATCGTAGCGGGCCTTCGACGCGGTCGCAGCGCACGGAGATCGCGGCCGCCCCCTGCGATGCGGTCGCAGCGCACGGCGATGCCGGCCGGCCCCGCGGGCGCGCGGGGCGCGGGCGAGCGATCACTCCGCCGCGTGCCACCATGGGACGGCGATCCGCTCGGCGATGCTGACGGC
>Ga0182016_10008583_pt1 | contig 10300 bp, 8 predicted proteins | sample 712S2MmetaG_FD_120491 | JGI IMG/M metagenome (GOLD analysis project Ga0182016, IMG submission 120491) | Permafrost microbial communities from Stordalen Mire, Sweden - 712S2M metaG | ecosystem: Environmental > Terrestrial > Soil > Wetlands > Permafrost | place: Sweden: Stordalen | collected... | reverse complement strand
CACGAGCGGGCCCGGCGCCACGAACCTGGTGACGGCCATTGCAGACGCGTACATGGATTCGTGCCCGCTCATCGCGATCACCGGCCAGGTCACCCAGGCCATGATCGGCCGGGGCGCGTTTCAGGAAACGGACATCATCGGCGTCACCCTGCCCATTGTGAAGCACAGTTACCTGCTCACGGACATCAATGACATACCGCGCATTGTGAAGGAGGCATTTTACATTGCGCAATCGGGGCGTCCCGGGCCGGTGGTGATTGATTTCCCCAAGAACATCCAGCAGCAGAAGGCGCAGCCGGTCTGGCCGACGCTCGCCGAAGTGAAGCTCGGCTTGCGCGGTTATAACCAGCCGGATTTGAAAGCGGATGACATTGCCCTGAACGAAATTGTCGGGCTCATTGAAAAAGCCGAACGGCCGGTGCTCTATGTGGGCGGCGGCATTATCAGCAGTGGCGCGGCGGAGGAACTGAAGAAATTCGCCGAGGCGACGAACATTCCGGTGACCACCACGCTGATGGGGATCGGCGCGTTTCCGGAAACCCATCCGCTGTCTTTGCGCTGGCTGGGCATGCATGGGGCGGCGTTTGCCAACTGGGCGGTCAATGGCGAGTATGAGTTGCGCAAGGATTTCAACGCGCCCATGGTGAAGCTGAAGGATGGGGCGGATTTGCTGCTGGCGTTTGGGGTGCGGTTCGACGACCGGGTCACGGGCAAGTTTGAGGAATTCTGCAAGCATGGCACGATTGTGCACATTGACATTGACGCCTCGGAATTGAACAAGAATCGCAAGGCGCATCTGCCCGTGGTTGGGGACATCAAAGATGCCCTGACACGATTGAACCAGTTGATCACGGTCCGACCGCCGGCGCGGAAGCATGGCCCCTGGCTGGCGCAAATTGACGAATGGAAAAAGAAGGGGCCATTTGCCTATCGTATCACACCTGAGATTGCGAACAGCGACCACATGGTGGACCACATGCAGGGGAAGGAAAGCGAAGTGATCCTGCAACAGATGGTGGTGGAGGCGCTGTATGAGCTGACCAACGGCGACGCTTATATCACCACGGGGGTGGGCCAGCACCAGATGTGGGCGGGTCAATGGTACAAATATAAATTTCCGCGCCAGTTCGTCACGAGTGGCGGGCTCGGCTCGATGGGCTATGGGTATCCGGCCGCGCTCGGGGTCAAGGTGGCGCATCCCGACAAGCAGGTGGTTGACATTGACGGGGACGGTTCATTCCTGATGAACATCCAGGAACTGGCCACTGCGCACGTGGAGAAGATCGCCGCCAAGGCGATTATTCTGAACAACCAGCACCTTGGCATGGTGGTGCAGTGGGAGGACAATTTTTATCAGGGCAACCGGGGACACACCTATCTGGGCGACCCGCGGGAACGCGCGGAGATTTATCCCGATTACGTCCGCGTCTGTAATTCATTTGGCGTGAAATGCGAACGGGTCATGTTCAAACGCGACCTGCGGGCAGCGATTCAGCGCATGCTGGATGCCGATGAACCTTACGTGCTCGACGTGATCACGCCCTACACCACCCACGTCATTCCGTTCATTCCGGCGGGCAAAACCGTCGCCGACATGATTTGGAAACCCTGAACGTTTCCATCAACGATTTAACATTGGATTCAAAAACGACGGCCGGAAGAACGTTCCTCCGAGGTTCCTCCGGCCGTTAGGCTTTTTCGTCCGATCAGCGGTGCCAGCCATAGGGATGGCCATAACCACCGTATCCGGGACGATAATGCCAGCATCCGGCGACCCAGCAACGGGTGCGACTTGAAACCGACCAATAACCCGGCGCCCACACGTAACCCGGCCCGGGACACGCGGAAGCCACCACCACTGCCGGCGGCGCCACGACCGGCAGAGGGAGGCCGACGGACAAGCCGAAATAGACTCCGGCATTGGAAGACAAGGCCGCCGCGCCAATCAGGGCGGCGGTGAGAAGCATCTTTGTTTTCATAAAGTTCATTCTTTAATTGATTTCGTTGTTTAATGGGGCGGCGGCCTTTGCCACTTGCCCTCACCGACCATTACCGTTTTGATCGGGGAATCTTGCAGACTTTCTGGAAGCGCTTTAACGAAGGCTGGGGGCCAGTTTACGGATGCAGTGATGGCTGGTATCCGCCACAAAAACGTTTCCTGAGGCATCCACCGCGATGCCGCCGGGATTGTGCCAGCGGGCGCCATCCACGGTTGGCAGGGACAAAGTGGTCACGCCGCCCGAGGGAGTGATTTTTCGGACGAGGTTATTGCCCGCGTCCGCGATGTAGAGGTTTCCCGAAGCGTCCACCGCCAAGCCTTCCGGGTCATTAAAGCGGGCATCGGTTGGATTGCCGTCGGTATTCCCGGAGTGCCCCGGCAAACCCGCGATGGTAACCACGATTCCCTCCGGCGTCATGCGGCGAATGGTCTGGTTACCACTGTCGGAAACATAAACATTGCCCGCGCCATCCACAGCCACGCCGTAGGGATGGTTGAAACGGGCGCGGTCGCCAAGGCCGTCGGTCTGACCGCTGACACCGGCCATGCCGGCCAAAGTGGTGACGTGGCCGGTGGGGGAAATTTTCCGGATGGCGTCGTTGCTGGCGTCCGCCACCAGGACGTTGCCCCAAGGATCCACGGCGACGCCCCAGGGGTTGCGGAAGCGGGCGTTGGAACCCAGGCCATCATCGCTACCGGGATGGCCGGCCAAACCGGCCAGGGTGCGGACGATGCCGTCGGGAGAAACTTTTCGGATGGTGTTGTTGACGGTATCGGCCACATAGACGTTGCCCAACCGATCCACGGCCACGCCGAATGGGGCTTGGAACCGCGCCTGACTGCCAATTTCATCGGTATCGCCACTCGCTCCAGCGGTTCCCGCCACCGTGCTCACAAGACCATCCGGGGCTATTTTCCGGATGACATCGTTGCCGGTATCGGCCACATAAACATTTCCCGCCGAGTCGGCCGCCACGCCATTGGGCAGGCGGAACCGGGCTTGGGCGGCGGGACCATCGGCATAGCCACCGACCCCGGGCTGGCCAAAAACCGTGGTTGGTGCCGGCACGGGTGAGGGCAAAGGAGCGGCCGGGGTGGCGGGGAGCGGAACCGGGGTGGGTACGGCAGGTAAAGGCGCCACTGGTACCCGGGCGACTGGATTGGGGGAAACGGGAACGGGAGCCATGGGCGGGAGAACCGCGACCGGTCCTGAGTGGTGTACGCCCAGGAACCAGCCTAAGAGCGCCACCGCCAGGATGCCGACGGTGATCCAGACGAATTTTAAAGCGCGCGCATTGGTGGCGGGCGCGAGGCTGGCGGGTGATTGGCCCTGACGGATCTGCTGCAAATCGGCCAGCAAATCCCGCATGTCGGCATAACGGTTGCGCAACTCCCGGGCCATGGCTTTTTCGGCGACGGCGACGAGGCCACGATCGGCAGCGGGTTGCCAGGTGGTGATTGGTCTGGGCGGTCCCGCGAGAATCTGGTTGAGAATCTCCCGGGTGCCCTGCCCCTGGTAAGGCGGGTAACCGGTCAGCATTTCATAGAGCAACGCGCCGAAAGAATAGATGTCACACCGGGTGTCTTCGGCGTCGCCCGCGGCGAGGGCGGGAGACATATAGGGGGCGGTGCCTTCGCCCTCCCGGGTTTCCACATTCACGATGGAGTCATTAAAAACCGTGCGGGCCAGTCCAAAATCGGCGAGAAAAACCTGCCCGCTCCCGCCAAGCAGAATGTTGGCCGGCTTCAGGTCCCGGTGGATGATCCCGCTGCGATGCGCAAAGCTCAGCCCCTCCGCCAGCTGGGTGGCGATGTCCAGAATCGTATCGGTGACCAGCGGCTGGCCAGGCTTGATCCGGCTGGCCAGGCTGCCCAATTCGAAATAGGGCATGACAAAGTAAGGGCATTCCGCGCGGTCGGAAATTGCCAGCACCGACACGATGTTGGAGTGCCGGAGCCGTTTTAAATGGCCGGCCTCCTTGAGAAAGCGGTGGACCATCTGTTGATTCGTCACGAGATCGGCACGCACCACTTTGATGGCCACGTCCCGGCCAGTGGCTGGTTCACGGGCCAGAAACACCATGCCCATGCCGCCGCCGCCAAGCATGCGAATGATTTCAAAATGATCCAACACCCCGAGCAAGCCCGGGCGGGTGGGCGGCTGCACCATACGCTGGGCAATCAATTCGGCCACGGGCCCGGTAAAGGTGGAAACCGGCGGTGGGGCGAGGGGCTGGGCGGGCGGTTCACTCATGGCTTGGCCTCGCGTGGCTGGGCTTCGCTGTCGCCGGATACTTTGCGCCGGGCCGCGGCGATCAGCTCTTTGGTTGGTGCGTCCAGCCATGGCTGGTCCTCGGTCCAGCGCAGGCCGCGCTGCAAATCGGCATCGGGCAATTGGGAGATGCGGACCTCGAGGCGCACCAGCGCCGAAGCAATGCTGGTGTAGTAGAGGGCGGAGGCAATTTCACCGGGCAAGCCGCTCTCCGGATGATCCAGGTTGGCCTTGGCGAAGTTTTTCACCATGACGAGCAGCTCCACCGGCGGCGCGGGATGATGAAACAGGTCGGCAAAACTTTTCAACAGCAATCCCTGGGCATCGCTCAAGGTTTTGATTCGCGTGGCCAGCGGCGTGTCCAAGCCACTCAAATCGACCAGGATCGGCGCGGACATCTGGTGCCGAAACACCGCCGCCAGCTCCTCGGGCTGCCACAGGCGTGCGCGTTCCTCGCCGCCCGCCAGCAAGCTGGCCAGGGTTTGCGCACGGCTTTTGAAAATGGCCGACGACGAGTCGAATCCGGGCATGGTCAGGAGTCAAGGCACGGTTTCAGCGTGCCGGGCAAGCCGCTCGCACGGAACGGGGCCAGTGGCGGTGCATTCGATGTCAGGGTGCGGCGGCATGGGGCATGTTTATTTGGCGCCGAGCACTTTGGCCTTTTGGGTCTGGTACTCAGCCTCCGTTATGATTCCCGCATCCCTGGCTTTCTGCAAGTCAATCAACTGCTGGCCCACAGTGGGGTTCGGTCCCCGGTTGGTGGTGCCGCCACCAATGGAAAGGCCCACGCAGCCGCTCAGCAGGGTCAGGGCGGTGAGGCCCATCAATATCGGGACGAACAATCGTTTCATAGGTTGGTCTTGGTTTTGTTTCAGTGGATTCTCAGCGGACCTGCTGGCAATGGGCAGAAGGATCCATGAACTTATACCAGTGGCGGCCAGGAATCTTGCAGAGTTTGTTCTATTCCTTGGGCCATGGGCTTGGGAACTAGCCCCGCTTGGACAGGCGGTCCAGAAAATCCTGCAGGGCCTGAATTTCGGTGGCGGTGGCGGCGTCCATTCCGGCGTATTCCTTGATCACGTCGTTGAGATGCGCCTTGAAAATGCGTTTGGCGCTCAGGAGGGTGTTGGAGGCGTCGGTGGGGGATTTCAATCCAAAGCGGTCGATCAATTGATCATAGGGCAGCAGCGGGGCATCATTAAAAACCGGTTCCAACAGGCGCAAGCGGAACAGTTCCCAAATGTAACCCCGCCGGGGTTGGTCGGCGCCGGGGTTTTTGCAATCCGCCTCCATCCGCCGCAAGGTTTCGGCCAGCACCGCCCGGGCCCAGGCGAGATCAAAGGCTTCCGCGGCCGCCGGTGGTTCGGGCAGTTCATGTTCCAGTTCTTCCAGCGACACCGGGGGATTTTTCTGACTGGCGAGGTTCAACCGGTTGAGCACGAAGTTGCGGAGGCTGGTTTTGAGAAAATCGCGGAAGCGACCCCGGTCTTGATCCGCCTTGGCCAGCCAGCCCGCTTGCAGGAGCTTGTCCTCGGCAAAATCCTGCAACCATAAATCCGCCTGTTCGCGCAGATTGGGGAAGGTGGAAAGGAAGTAGATTTTCAACGGCTGCCAATAAAGACGAATCAGCCGGTCAAGGGGCATGGGGTCCGCCTTGGCGGCTTGGCGCAATTCCGCCCAGTCGGTGGGCGGAAAAATCGAACCCGCTGACGCTCCTTCAGGCATCCGATCCATGGTTAAAGACCTTCTGCGGCGAAGCAAGGAAATACGGGAAGGTCGATCCCGACGCGATGGGGGGCGCACCCGGTGGGGACACCGGGCCTACAGGGGGAACGCACCGGGACGATGGGGAGGTGGGAAAAGTGGCAAAACGAACCTTTTTTTGAATCTTTTTGGCGGTTTGGGCGTCATACTCTGCGTCCAATCATCAACCAAACGAATAAATTGAATAAAATGACCATAAAAACGACCAGAATTGCCATGGCGGCACTAGCGAGCGCCCTGAGTTTTACCCTGACGGCGGCGGCCGACGACCTGCCTCCCGCCGCAACCAAGAGCGGCGTGACCTATGCCACGGACATCAAGCCGATTTTTGATGCCTCGTGCGTCAAGTGCCACAGCGGGGACCGCCCGAAGGCGCGGCTGCACATGGATACCCTGGCCGGGGTGCTCAAGGGCACCAAGGAGGGCCCCATCGTGAATGCCGGGGACAGCGCGGGCAGCTTTATCGTCAAGGCGATTGCGCACACGACCACGGACCATGATTCCTGGATGCCGCCGCTGAACAACAAGGCCGGGATCAAGCCACTGACGCCGGACCAGATTGGCCTGATCCGCGCGTGGATCGACCAGGGTGCGAAGTAATTTTTAAGAGCCCATAGCAAGGCGCCCTCTGACCGGAGGGCGTCGTTTTTTATGCGCGGGAGGCTGCGCGACTGGGAAATCCGATCGGGACGCTGGACTAAAAAAACGGCAAGAATTACGCTTTTCCGGGCAGGGATATTATTCCATATTAGACCGCTGTTTGCAATCGGTGGGGCGCTTGGCGCAGCGGTAGCGCAGCTCCTTTACACGGAGACGGTCACAGGTTCGAATCCTGTAGTGCCCACCATTCCCCGGTTTTTGACCCGGCGTGACACAGCAGGTCAGGGAGTGCATTTTCCCCTTTATCCACAGGCGTTTTATCATTTTTTGGCCCTTCGCCAATGGTGACAGGCAGTGACGGCAAAAGCCTGCCCAGGACTGAAGTTTGTGCGTCTCCTTGTGCGTCATTTTTGGTGGCAGGAAATGATAATTTTGCCACCGCCGCCCGCAGTGAAAACAACGACGCATCCGCATAGGTGTTCGCCGTCAGTCGAGGATCATTATGCCGCATCAATTCCATAGCTTCACGTTGCGGCACGCCGGCCCGGTGCAAGTTGGTGCAGAAGGTGTGCCGGAGCGAGTGAAAGTCCACCACCCGGCCCTGGCTGTCGGTTTTGGGAATGCCCGCCGCCTCCAGGTCAGCTTTGAATGCCCGGGAACGTGGCATCAGACCGTCAAACACCAGATCAGCGGGCTTGGCATCGACTGGACGATATTGCAGCAGCTCGGCGACCAAGTCAGAGTGCAGTGGCAGACACGCCAGTTTGTGATTTTTGCTGACGGATGCACGCACGGTTACCGAAGGCTTTTCAGCGCCTAAACCCATGTCACCCCAACGAAGCGCTTTTAATTCGCCGTGCCGAATGCCGGTCAGAACCGCCGTCAGGTAAACGATGCGCCTTTTGCCCGCCACTTTGAGCAGGGCTTGGATTTCGTCGTCTGAATAGGCCCGCCGGGCGCGAACTTCCTTGCCGCGGGTTTCTGACTTTTGCACCACGGCCAGCGGATTGACGGCCACCCGCCCCTGTTTGGTCATCCAATTCATAAACCCGGTCACGCTCGCCAGGTATTCATTCAACGTCTTGGCGGCTTTCTTGCGTTCGGCCCGCCACTTCACAAATGAGTCCGCAGTCACGTCAGGCAATGACCGCCAGGCGCACTGTTCCATCAATAGCTCCAGCCGATTTTGAAATTCGGCAATGTATTGGTGGTTTCGCCCTTTCGCTTTCAGATCGGCAATGAAGTCCTTCAGATGCTGGGCTAACGAGGCTTGCGCCGCGTCGCGCATGGCTTTGGCCGGGATCAAACCATGAAGTTCCTTTTCCCGTTCCTGCACCAATTGTCGCAGTTTTTCCTGGGCTACTTGTTTGTCTGAAACATGCAGGGGCACCTGCAAAATCCGGCGCTCACCATCAACGCGGATTTTGGCGGAATACAATCGCGAAATGATCCGTTTGCCATTAACGCGGCGTTTGGGGCGATAAACACAAGCAATCATGTTTTCCTTTCAATAACTCGGCTGACTCAATTTTTGAAAATACGCTTTGACCTGGCTTTCCAGCATTCCCGCGGCCCGGCCAATGTGCCGCAAGGGAGGCAATTCGCCGTTTTCCGCCTTCCGTCGCACCGTCCGCTTGCACACACCAAAAATCTGTTCCAGTTCGGGGAACCGGATCAGCCGGTCATTAAATTTATTGTCTGGGTTCATGTTCTTATTCCTTCCACTTCCATCTTTTTTCTTTCTTGTCCCACTCCATGCCCCGTTCCAACCGTTTCCGATAAAATTCAGCCTTTTTGCCTGACGCCATTGCAGCCATTGCCTCCGTCAGCAGCAAAAACATGTCCTGTTGCCGGTTATCCGTGTTCAGCGCCTCCTCATACCTGACCTTCCGGTTGCCCTTGTCCTTGGGGTCGGTGCCCACAAATTTCTCCGCTTCCCCGGCCTCTTGCCGGGATTTCGGCGCGTCCTCCACCGCTGCCAGCCCCATGGGAGTCTCGCCCGGATCATCCACATAGCCCATCCGGCGTTTCATTTCCGCCGCCCACGCCTTGCATTCATTTACGGACAACACAATGTAGGGACGCAATTTGACTTTGCGTTTGGTGCCGAAAAACGTGCTTTCGATTCGGGTGATGTAAAAAAAGAATGCGGTCAGCTTGCCTTCCTTGATGCGCTTATGTACCGCCGCCCGCTGGACGGGCACGAACATGGAGACCCCGGCGGGTGAGATGCCCACGTCTCCCTTGTAATACAAGCCAAGATCTTCAATCCATTGGCCGCATTCCGCGTGAGTCCCCTCCCGGCGATAGGCGCGCGTGCCCGGCGTTGGCTCGCCGACAATCTTGCGCAAATCCTTCGGCACCTCGATAAAAGGAAACTGAATAAATGCCATGGTCTTTATATGGTATCACTAGGGATACATTTGTCAACCGCAAATCAGCGCAAAGGGCTGCATTATCGAAGTGCAAATCTTGAATTAGTACACCAGCACCAACACCGCCGCGTCCTGCGCCGACTTCACCACCTCCTCAAACGCTTCATCCTTCGAGTTCGGCTCTTTGAGTTTGGCGTCAACATCCGGCACCGATTCCAGGAAGCTCAAGAGCAGACTGCTCTTCACCGCGTAATTCACATTCTCCGGCAGCGACCCGGTGGCCGCCAGCGCAGCGGAGGTATCCAGCTTGGCCGCCACGATGCCTACCACGTTCCCGCGCGCGTCCACCAGCGCCCCGCCCGAATTACCCGGCTGCACCGGCAGGCTGATCTGGAAATAACGCGGGTCATCCGCCGCGCCCGACAGCGAGGCGATTTCCCCCTTGGCCAGTTTGGGCGCAAATCCCTGCAAGCCGATGTCTGGAAAACCTACCGTGGCGACCGTGCCGCCCAGTTTCACCGTGCGACTGGCGGCGATGGGTAGCGGGGCAAATTTTCCTGCTGCCTTCAACAAAGCCAAGTCATTCGCTGCATCCACCCTGACCACTGACGCGTCCAACAAGCCGCTGCCATTGACCAGACGCACGTTGACCGCATCCTTGACGACGTGACAATTGGAAATCAAATAACCGTCGTCCGTGATGAAAAATCCAGTGCCAGTGAAGGTAGGTTTTGCCGGTGAAATGGGAACGTTTGAATCGGAAAGCGGTTGCCCGATGACTTCTTTGCGCGGAATAAAGGCAGCGGCGCGGCGCTGACCTTCGGCAATTTGTTCTGGAGTTATTGTTTGCTCTAATTTGTACAACCATTCCTTGGCTTGCTTATCACCTTGTGCTGAAGAGAGGTTTAACCATTTGTAAGCCTCCGCATAGTCCTTCAATACACCCATGCCACCACCATAATTAAGGCCAGTTACATACTGGGCTATTTCATCATTCTGGTTAGCTGCTCGAAGTTCCAATTTAAACGATTCGACCTCATTTTTCTCAACACCGTTGCCATGCGCATACAACAAACCAAGATTACACTGGGCTCCCGCATCGCCTTGATCGGCCGCTTTCCTATACCATTTAACGGCTTCAACATAATCTTTGGTTATGCCCTCACCGGCTTCATAAGCACATGCTAGATTGAATTGTGCCACAGCAACTCCCTGCTCCGCAGCCTTACGATGCCATTTTACCGCTTCGATGACATTTCGCGTCACACCATGACCGAAAGAATAACACGT